>Ga0335085_10012945_pt1 | contig 12250 bp, 21 predicted proteins | sample Lox_Sample_45_FD_206712 | JGI IMG/M metagenome (GOLD analysis project Ga0335085, IMG submission 206712) | Soil microbial communities from Loxahatchee National Wildlife Refuge, Florida, United States - Lox_Sample_4.5 | ecosystem: Environmental > Terrestrial > Soil > Wetlands | place: USA...
CGCTTTCTACTCGCCGTGCTCGATGACGACGGCGCGCTTGTACCGAGCCGCGTCGCCCACCGCGCCGTCCGTGCGGACCGGCCAGTCGCCGATGAACTTCCAGGAGTTGGAGACCAAGTCCTGAAGGCGGTTCAACGGCGCGCGGATGATGAGCTGGATCCGGTCGGACATCACCTCGATGCCGTTGTTCGAGATCCGAGGCTCGCCAACGCGGCCGGTGACGCCCGCCTCGGTGATGAGCTGGCTCAGGTCCTGGTAATACTCGTACAGCAGGCCCTGACCGACGAACAGCGGCCGGTGGATCTTCACGCCCGCGGTCGTACCGTTGTTGTACAGCTCGCCCGCGAACGGATCGTCCTGGGTGAACGTCGCCGTCAGGCCGCCGTCCACGGTGTCAGGCAGCGGCGCCTCCGAGTTGCGGAAGAAGACGCAGTTGAGCAGCTCTCCCACCGCGAACTGCCGGTACATGAAGTAGTCCGGCAACGAGGTCAGGAGGCGCTGCCACTCGGGGTCGGCGAAGATCTGCGCCTGGGAGATCGGGTCCAGGTGGCAGTGGAAGCGGCCGTCCGGCTGCTCCGGCACGTTCTGCTGCCAGAACCGGCTCACCGCCGACCGAATGTCGGCCAGCTTGAGCAGGTCCGTGGAACCCACGTCGTCCACCTTGTTGCCCCCGCCCACGCGCACGAGGAACGTGCGGTCGGCCGAGAACACGTAGGCGCGGTCGAGGACCGTGACGGCGCCGCCCGAGAGGGTCAGCGTGCCCGGACCCACCTCATCGCCCGGCGTGTCGGGCGTGTACCCGATCACCGACCGGGTGACCTCTGCCGGACCCGTCTGGTCGAAGATGGTGACCGACAGCGGGTTGTTCGCCGACACGAAGTCGTAGCGAACGGGCGAACCGGACGGGAGGTCCGGCCGGCGCGCGCGGGTGAAGCCGTTGAGGCGCTTCACGCGGAGCGTGGTCACCGGGCCCTGCCCGCCGTCCGCCACCGTCCAGCCGCTGAGGCCCGCGTTGTACATCCGGTTGCGCGGGATGCGGTTGAGCGCCTGCGCCGAGGAGAGGCCCAGCTGTTGGGCGTTCCTGAGGAACAGGTTGGCGATGGCGACGATGCTCGTCGGCATGTTCGTGTCGATGGAGTCGGCGTACTGCTGGAGCTGCGCGGTCCACTGCTCCGAGCTGTAGGTGCTCGGCAGGGGGTCGGTCCCCGGCACCAGAGGCTTCATCTTCGGCTTGATCAACCCGACGCCGGTGAAGGCCATCGTGTCGCCGACGTTTGCCGGCCACAGGACCGGAGCGGCCTCGCCGCGGTACAGCAGACGGGGGAACAACGCGTCGTGGAAGGCGCGCTCCAGGATGTTCTCCTGGACCAGAGCCCGAATCTCCGGGGCCTGGATGATTGTGCTGAAGTCGGGCATCGGTACGTCCTCGTCTTGGTGCTACGGGTGAGCTTCTCTGGGTGCAGCTGTACCTTCTACGTCGATTCCCAGAGCATCTTCCAAGACGAGGACGACCGTCCACCAAGAACTACTGGTTGGCGTTCAGACCGCGCTTGCGAAGGTGCTCCTGGAACTCCTGCGCGTTCATCTTCCTGGCGTCCGAGTGCGCCCCGTTCGCCACCTGCCCAGCCGCGGCCCCCGGCTTCAGAGGCGTCGGGGCACCGCCGACCCCAGTCCCCGTCGTCGCGGGTTGAGTGACCTCGCCAAAGAGGTACGGCTTGTCCTTCCGGAGGGTATCGAAGAAGGCCTTCTCGTCGAACTTCTCCAGCTCCTCAGCGCTCTGCCCCTCGAGGTGCCTGGTCAGGAGACGGATGCCGTAGTCCACGTCCTTCAGACCACTGGCCACCGCAGTCTCGCGGAGGGCCATCTCGGCGTCCTTGGAGTCGAGAGAGGTCTGGAGCTGCTTGGTCACCCGCTCCAGTTCCACCGACTTCCGCTGGTACAGGTCCCGCTCGCGCATCAGCTTTTCCATCTGACGCTCGTAACGGCCCTGGATCCGGCGGTCCTGCCTGGACTTCGACAGCTCCTCTGGCGACAGCCCCTCTTCACCCTCGATACCCTCGGTCGGGGGCTTCGGCGTACCAGCCTGAGCGGCTGGAGGCTTCGGCGGCGTCGACGCTTGGGTCTTCAGGTTCTTCAGGAATGCCGCCATGTCCTCTGGCGACTCGAAACCGGCGTCACGGGCGTACTTCGCCATGCCGTCGGTGATACCGCGGTTGTACTGCTCCTCCTTGATGCGCTTCATCGCAGAGGAGGGCACGGTTACTGGCTGCCCGCCTCCGCCCGCTGGCGCCGCACCAGCGCCTCCTTCTGCCGCGGGTGGGGTACCACCAGACGCGTCCGGCGCGCCGCCGGCAGCCGCGGGGGCTGCTCCTGAGTTCGTCTCGTCAGGCATCGCTTCTTCCTCGTACTGTCTCCGACTGGTTCACCGCCGTCGTTCGCGTGGTGAGGGTGCCGAAGTCAGCCTGGGTGATTCCCGGCGATGAGCTGCCGGTACGGTTGGACTGCGAAGGGGGTGGGGTCATCCCCCACCCCCGGAGAGCTGCCAGCTCCCTTCAAGCGCCTGGCTTACGTCAGGCGGTCGAACTTGGCCTGCATGTCGACGGACGGGCGCGGGATGTACTCCAGCACGAACCCGGTAACGCCGGCCTCGAAGGTGAGGGTCTTGCCGTCGTCGGACAGCGCCGCGACGGTCGCGCTCGGGGTCGCCCCGGAGTCGCCGATCATGCGCACGCCAGCGGCAGCGGCGCCCGCGGTCACGCGGCACGCGATGACCGAAAGCATCGGAGGGAGGGCGACCACGTCCGACGGGTACGCCGGCGCGATGGTCGCGGCGGCGAAGGCCGCGGCCGTGGTGATGTCCTGCGCCGCAGCTGAGGCCAACGCCGCGAAGGTGATCTTCCGCGGAGCGAGCATCGTGCCGACGCTCATCTTGTGCAGCGCGTCCGCGGCCTTGTTCGGGTTCGCGTCGTTCAACGCGCGCTCGACGGTCTCGGTCCTCGTGGTGGTGATCGCCATTTGCTCTTGCTCCTTCTCGGGGGGTGGGGACGACTCGGGGTGCTACGACTTCTCCCCGAGGAAGATTTTGACGAGGGTCTCTACACCAGCGACCCGCGTGATGTCGATGGCCGTGACGGGCACGGACTCGGACATCAGGATGAGGTACGTGTCGAACGGGATGGCCTGCGACGCTCCGTCGGCGCTGGTGATGCGCGCGCGGCACTTCCCGGTGGCCTTCAGGATGACGATGTTCGCGTTCGTCACCCCGCCGAAGTTGACCGAGACCGGGGCGTCGGCGGTGAGGTCGACCTCGTCGAGGTGCTTCGCATCGAGGTTGATCGACTCGTTGATCGGCGTGTCGATGAGGGGCGCAAAGGACAGAGAGCCGCTGAGCGGCTTCGTCCCGTAGCTGCCGACGAATGAGAACTGGTCAGCCATCGCCCCTCACCGACGCGCTTCGGGTTCTACCGCCCGCCGGGCGTCATGGGCCCGAGGGAGAAGGGGGACGGATCCGGCGCCTTCGGCATCTGCGCGGTCGCGAGCTTCTGCTCGACGTTGGTCATGTCCGCCGCCGCGTCCGCGTACGTCCCGTGCGCCTGGTCGTACACCTTCGCCACGTCCTTCTGGACTCCCTCTTCGGAGCCCGCCTTCTGCGCCAGATCAACGCTGTCGTTCACGTCCTTCTCCTCTGCTGGTCCGGCGCGCGGCCGGGTGACTACTTCTTGAGCGACCCGAACGGGCTCGGGTCGATGGTGGTCGGCTTCCCCGGCTCGGGCTTCTTGGGGGTGACGTAGGTGCCGCACATGGAGTCGTACACCTCCACCGCGTCCTTGTTGGGCTTGTCCTGCCCAACGTTCTTGTACACCTCGTGGTTCATGCAGCTGTCGTCCACGGTGCTACCTCCGATGCGAGGGTGCGAACCCTAGCCGATCTTGAACGGCGAGGTGGGATTGATCGGCTCGGAGCTCCCGCCGACGTGCGGCTCCTGCTCCTTGTACAGGTCCGCCGGATTGTTCTTCGAGATCGGGTGACCGCCGGGAACGTGGTAGTTCATCCCGTTGAACCCCGAGGGGTCGGTGCCGAGCTCCTCCGCGCGCGTGCGCGGGGTCCTGAGACCACCACCCTTGTGACCCTTGAACATGACCTACCTCTTGGTGAGGCCCTTGAACGGGGCCTTGTTGCCGTCGCCTTCGAAGCTCGCGCGCGAGTCATACCCCTTGACCGCACTCTGCGAGGTGCCATCCCAATCGAGCTGATCCTGGTTCTTCGGATCGCGGCCGTTTGGATACGAGCCGGCGTACCCGATAGCAGCGATCCCCGGCGTCTGGTGAGGTTTCGGGATGGTCCCCTGATCCCGGCTGTCCAGCATCGGATCAGGATACTTCGGAGGAACGAGGTCCATCGGCCAAGGCGAACCCGGAGCCTTGTCCATCTGCGCCTTGAAGCGCTTCTCGTACGACTCCATGTCTTTCTGGTAGTCGAGCTGCGCTTCGATGTCGAGGAGGCGGATGGTCACGCGAGCAGAATAGGCTCGGAAAGCCCGAGCCTGCAAGGATGGGCTACTTCTTGACCTTCTCCGCGGGAAGCTTCTCGGTCTTCGGCGGGAGCGGCGGGGGGCGTTTCGCGGCTTTCTGCTTCGCCTTGTGCAGCTTGAAGAGGTTGGTCGCCTCTTTCGCCTTCTCGTCGTGGTCCTTCACGATCAGGCTGGTCGGCAGTTCTTTGATCGGCATGGGTCAGCTCCCCTTGGGCGCGGAACCGCCCTTCAGCTTCCCGCCCATCTTCTTGTACACGTACGTCGCCACGGCGTACGGCTCGTCGTACTTGCCGGCGCCCTTGCCCTCGGGGTCGACAGCCTCCTTCGCCTTCTCCCACTTCGGCTTGTTCTCGACGAAGGGAGGCGGGTTGCCGTGCTTCACCGGGTCATAGCCCTTCAGGTGCTGCTCGATCTCGGGGTCGGGGTTGGCCTCGCGGTCCATCGCCGCCTCATCCACGAGGTCGTCGACGGAACCCGCCACGGGATTCACCTCGGCCGCGGCGTCGGGAGCGATCTGCCCGCCGAGCTTCTTGTAGAGGTACGCGGTCACGACGAACGGCTCCTCGTAGCGCGCCTCCTTGTCGGGGTCACCGAGACCGACGGCGTCAGCCGCGTCGTCCCATTTCTCTGCATCGGTGACCCAGTGTGGCGCCTGCATGTGCGAGTCGGGCTCGCCTTCGCCTTCCTTCGCCGGCGGGGGAGGCTCGGAGCTGGCGATGAGGTCCTCGAGCTCCGTATCGTGCCCGGACTCGGCTTCCTGCGCGGCCTCCTCGACCAGCGCCGCCATGTCCTGCGTCTCGGCGGGGTGAACCGGACCACCAGGATTGCCGGCGGGCTTCTTCTCGCCGTGGTCCGCGTCACCCGAATCCAAGTGCGCGCCGACCGTCTTGATCAGCTTGGACGCCAGAGACGACTTAGGCTTGGCCGCGGGCGGCGCGCCAGCACCAGCAGCAGGCTTCGGAGCGCCGGGCTTGATGAACCCCTCGTGAGGACTGGCTCCCGCCGGCGGCGGCATCGGCTTCTTCAGCTTGGGAGGAGCGACCTTGGACTGCTTCTGCACCAACGTCGCGAGCTTGCTTTTGTCGAGCGGCATCAGATTCCTCCCAAAGGGCGCGGGCAAAGTATACGACCCGTCCTACCTGTTCAACCAAACGCGGCGGCCACCTTTCCACTGCCACCCCGGTACTCCCCAATCCGGCATCCACGGCGAGAGGACCGATCTGTCGTTGGGACGGTTGGGAGGGAACTCCCAAGACATCCCCACAAGAGAGCTGGGCACCGTCATCTTCCCATCAGCATCAGGGAACGGCGCGGTCGCCGGCATCGTGAAAACGCCTCCGGGTTCAGCGACCTGCCCGTGCATCGCGATGCTGTCCACGGCCACACGGTCGTCGAGCGGCTCGCCGCCCTCGTCGCAGTTCTCCTCCCACCGCATCATCAGCTCGGGGAGCTCCTCTTGGCTCTCCTCGAGTCCGTCGCGCTGCGTGACGTTGAAGGCGTAGGCCATCTCGGTGCGGACGATGCGCTCCGCCTGCCACCACTCGTTGTCGAGCAAGTCCTGGACGCGGTCGATGGCATTGCCCGCCGTCTCTCCCGAGAGCAGCGAGAGGCTGAGGTTCTTCTCCACGTCCGTCACGACGCGCGCGGCGTACTTGGCGGAGGTGACGTTGTGCATCTTGATCAGCGATGCGCGTTGCTTGTCGATGACGCCGGCGAAGACCGAAGCCTCCTCGATGGGGAGCTCCACCGCGGCCCCGGTGAACTTCTTGGAGAGCTTCTTCACGTCGCCGATGAGCCCGCTCAGCGACACCTCCTGAGCGTTCTTGCTTTGCTGGGTCAGCCCGCCGGCGAGCTTGCGCGCCATCACCATCTGACCGTCGCGGAGCTGAGCGAGCGCGACGCGGTGCTGGTACGCGGTGAAGGTTTCGCCTCTCCCCGCGCGTACTTGCGCGCGCAGCTTGGCCACCGTCTCAGCCTGTGCCACGTCGTAGATGCTCTTGAGCCTCTTCGCGGCCGGCTTGGTGACGAGGTTCTGAAGTCGGTTGCGGTGACCCACGACCGCTTGATGGAACTCTTTGGGCGTCTTCGGCGGAGCCATCTACTTCTTCCCCTTCGCCAGCTTCGCCATCAGCTCCGAGTCCTTCAGCTTTGCCTTCACCTGCGACTCCAGGAAGGACTTGAACTGCGCCTTCTTCAGCTGACCTTTGTGCTCGAGGATGTGCTTCTTCAAGGCGACGTTGATCTCGTCGACCACCTTCTGTTTCGCCGAGTGCGTGTGAAGGCCGGGCGCGTCCGACTCGATCACCTTGCCCGCCCACTTCGACCAGAGGTCTCGCCAGGTCTTCTTCCCCTGCCACTCGGGGACCGCGCCCTTGCCCTTCTTCTGAGCAAGCGGGGTCTGGAGAGCCTCAGGGGCGATCTGCGTCTTGGCAGCTTCCTTCGCCTCGATGGCTGGCGCGGCACCGACCTCCGCAGCCTTCTTCGCACCCTTCCCGAGTCCCTTCGACACGAAGTAGTCGTGAATCTCTTTGCCCTTCGGCCCGACCAAGTCGGAGACGGAGATGTGCGCAGTGCCGGAGCAGAGCACCACAGCTTCCTTCTCATGGTTGAAGGTCGTGGAGAGCGTGGGCGTGTTCCTGTAGGACATCAGGATCGCTTCGCGCGGAACCTCGGCCTTGATGATCAACGGACCAAACTTGCGAGATTCTTTGGGGTCCTCTGAAAACGAAGACGCCGGATTCAGGTTGATGGGAACGGTCGCCTCGTTGAGAGGGATGCCCTTGTCGGCGAGCCCCTTGGCGTGCGCGACCATCTCTGCGGCTTGGTCACCAGAAATCCCGCGGTAAAGCTTGACGGTCGGATGATCTTCGAACGCAGCCTGCGTCGCCGCGTGCATGGCGACGAGGGTTTTCTCTACGTCTTCTGACTTGCCAAAACCCGACGCAGCAAATTTTCCCTCGTACCCGCTCTTGACGTGCTTGGAAAGAAGCGCGCTCTTGGAGAGGCTCAAGTCCTCGAGCTTGCGCCCGAGCATCTTCGCCACAACGCCCTGAACTTCGAGCGAGATGTGGTTTTTAGAAGAACCGCCCCAAGACTTGTGGATGCCGCTTGCGATGCTCGGTTGGCCGCCGAGCTCCTTGACCGTGTTCTCCCAATCCTTAACTGACCAGCCCGTTTTCTGGAGCATGGCCTTCACATCAGCGGTCTTTACCCAGTAGCGCTGCTTGAAGGTCGTGCCGGCGCGCTCGACCTCCTTCGTGATCGCAATTTTGCCCGAGTCCTCGGCCACCTCAGTCCTCTTCGTCTTCCTCGGGGCCTAGGTAGAGGTCCTCGTCGTCGACCTCGTCCTTATCCTTCAATTCCTTGATCCAGTCCGAATCCTTGGCGTCCAAGTCGAAGGGCTCGGTGTCGTCGTCCTTCATGGGCTTCGCGCCGGTGAAGGCCTTGAACGACGGCTCCTCGGTGCTCTCCGCCTTGCTCTTGCTGCGCGCGTTTTCGACGAACGCGCCCAGCTTCTTCTTGTCGACGAGCATCGGAGAGGACTCCTACGCCATCAGGCGGTTGAGCTTGGCGCGCGCCCAGATCGATTGCCGCGCGCTTGCGTTGGCCAGCGACTCGGCAGCGTCCTTGTCCACGTTGGGATTGTACGCCCGGAAGTTGTCCCCGTGCCCGACGCGCAGGTGGCACTCGTTGGGCCCCATGCAAAGCGCGATGAGATTGGCTGGGTCCAGCTCCAGCTCAGGGTGCAAGTGGAAGGGCTTGCGATGATGAACGTTCAGGCTCTTGCTGAGGCCGCACGCTGCGCAGCTGGAGTGGGTGACGAGAAAGGCCTTCTCAACGCGCGGCCACTGCGGCGACCGCTGGGAGCGCTTGGCGCGCTCGCGGAGCGCATTGTGGACGACGTGGACGATGTGCTTCAACATGGGAACCCCTCCTACTTGTGCCGGCAAGCGCCGAGACGATGGAGGACCCAGCACCCCGCTGTCCAGCCTGCTCCGATGAGAAAGGAGAAGGCGAGCGCGGCGAGCGCGTTCTGGATGGTCAGGGTCGGGAGCATCAGCGACCGCCGCTCTTGGAGAGGTGCTTGAAGTATTCGACCTGCTGGAGACGCTTCTTCGCCTCTTCCTTCGAGTAGGGCTTCCCGGTCCTGGGGTTCTTCTCGCCGAGGTTCTTCCCCGACTCCGAGACGACCTTGTAGCCCTTCTTCGTCTCCCTGATCATCAGCGTCCTCCCGCTGCGGTGAACCGAGACTCCAGCTCGGGCCAGTTGAAGAAGTTCCGCAAGGCGGCCACGTAGGACTTCTTGTCCGTCCCGTGGTCCATCCAGTAGGCGTGCTCGTAGGCGTCGATGGCGATGATGGGGAGGTACCCGGCCACGCCGCCGTTGTGGTCGTCTTGGGTGAAGAGGTGGAGCTCACCAAAACCCCAGCCGATGACCGCCCAACCGCGAGAGGCGAGAACGGCTTGCGCTAGGTCCCCGAACCAGGCCGGACCAAGGTCGCGAGTGAGCGCAGCAGCCAGACCGGCGGGAGTCGGGGGGACGGGCTTGTCGGTGAGGCCAGTGAAGTAGGCCTCGTGCAGGACCACCGCCGCCGCTGCGCTGGCGCACTCGAACTTCAGGCCGCGGTACGCGAGGGGCTGAGCTTCGGTCGGGAGCCCGCTCAGGTCCTCTAGGCCGGCGCTCGCCGCGTTCACCTTGTCGATGTAGCTGCGGTAGAGCGCGTAGTGCTCCTCAAGCGCACGCGCGCTCAAAGCGCCCTGAAGCTCCCCATAGGCCAGTTCGATAGGGCTCTTATCCCAGGGTGGGGGGTTGCCGGACGTGGCGGGCGCGGAAGCGATGGTGGCAGCTAAGGGTGCGGAATCACTCGAGCTCGAGCTCGGAGCCGTTCCCTTTGGTCGGGCGCCGATCTGGGCCCATCTGGCGAGCGCCTGGCTCACGTCCCGTTTCCAGCTCCGTTGCCGTTCACCACCGCGAGGGGTGGCGGGGGCGGGTCGAAGTCCTCCCCCACCGCAGCCTTGTACTTCGCTTCGAGGTTCTGGACCAAGACCCGCCTGTACTCCCGCTCCTTCTCGACGGCGAGCGTGAGGCGAGCAACCTGGGCCTCGTACTCGGCGAACAGCTTGGCGTACTCCTCAGCCTTCGCCACTACCTCTTGGCCGCGGGAGAGAAACGCGACCCGCTCCTCGAGCTTCATGATCTTCGCCCGGCACTCCGCCAGCTCTTTGTCCGCTGGTGCCAACGTCGCTGTCACTTGCTCCTCCTCATCCGCCGAGGCGCATTTCTGCGTCCCGAACTTTGAAGTCATCGACGGCGTCCTCAGCCGTCAGAAAGCGGGCAACTTCCTCCCCGGTGCGGTGCTTGAAGACCACCCAAGAGCGTCGGTCGAGAGTGCCGGGAATGTGCTGCACCCAGTAGATCTCGAAGGAGGTCCAGGAGGTCCCGACCACGACCTTGTAAGCCGGAGGCTGCCGGGTGAAGTCCTGGTCGTATTTGGTGACTTGGACGCTCAAGCGACTTGGACCTGAGTCGGATTCTTCGGCCCTTCGTCGATCTCGGGGAACATCCAGCTCGGGTGATGCGCTGCGGACTTCAACGCCGTCGCCTTGCAGTTGGAGCAGGCGTACACGTCGCTGATACGCACGAAGTCCCCGTAGGTGAACTTCACCATCGGGACGCGGCCTTGGTTCTTGGCCGCGAGGTCCATGATGAACTCCGGCTTGTTCTGCGCGAGGTACTTGGCCTCGCCGAACATCCTGATGCGGACAACGGCCGGGCCACCACAGAGGCACTTCGCTCCGCCCCACGCCACGCGCCGGTGCATCTCTTCGGGCGTCTCACGCCCACCCGCGAACTGCGTTCGGTGAAGGACTTCGTCTGCCATGTGCTCAGCCTCCTACTACTTGATCTGCCCCGGCTCCGTGGTCGGCGGGGTCGCCTTCCCGAAGGGGTGGAGCTCGTTCTGAATCTGCTCGTCCATCGTCTGCTTGCCCATCCCGCCCATCGCCATCCCTTCCATCTCGGCCTGCGCCTGCGCCGAGTCAGACTTGATCACGGCGAGCATCGCTTGCACGTCCTCCACGTCGAAATACTCGGAGACGAACTTGGAAGCGTGCTCCGCGTCGATCAGCTCCATCTGCTTCGCGGTGCCGGCGGCCTGCGACGCCTGGAGCACGTCCTGGAGCGAAGGCTCAAAGTAGTTGGGCCACTGGAGCTTGATGAACCCGCCGGGGCCCAGCTGCCGCGGCGTCTTGGTCATGGTGCCGTCAGGGTTCTTGGTGACCTTGTCGGGGAGCTTCAGGACCTGACGGACCATCACCCCCGCCTGCTCCCCCTCGCCCGGCTTCGGCTGGCCGAGCGCTTGCGCCGCCTTCACCATCATCTCCAGGAGAGGCTTCACGCACTTCTCGCCGTACTGCTCGCGGAGCACGTCGGCCTTGGCGAGCATCATGGCGTAGGTGCGGTGGACCTCAGTCGCTGTGCGATTCCCCGCGTCGGGGTGCTCGAGGACACACTGCGCGACTTCCAGGGCGTACTTGCGCAGCGTCTCCGCCAGCTCGGAGGCCATCTTCAGGCCGCCGCCCGTGATCTCCAGGTACTGCATGGAGCCCTCGGGGATCTTGATGGAGTTGTCGGACCCCTTCTTGATCTCCGAGCCCATCTCCGCCTTGGTCACGAGGCCGAGCGTCGGGTCACAGTTGTTGAGCGTGCCCTTGTTCGCCTGAGCGATCAGCGCGTCGATGGTTTCGACCATCTCGAAGATGCCGTGACAGTCGGGGTCTCCGTCGAGGGAGTCTTGGACGGGAAGGTTCTGCACCCAGATGGCGGGGCAGAAGCCCAAGCCGTGCGTGACCTCGGCTTGAACCACCCACTGAGGCTCCTCACCCTTGCCTACGGGCGCCGGCGCGTAGAGCGTGTCCCTGTCCGCGTCGATGACCCGGCGGTACCAGTACCAGACCGTGTCGTACTTGCCGGTGACGGGGTCTCGCTCCTCGACTGGGAACTGGTAGCGCTTCTCGAAGGAAGCGAGGCGCAAGGCCTGACGGTCTTCGAACTCCGGCCAGATCCACCGCGGGTCGTGGACCTCGATGACGGGCTTGCCGTCGATGAATTGGAAGCCGACGACCACTGTGCCCATCGCCCCGCCGTACTGCCGAGCCTGAATCATGCACGACCAGAGGCGCGAGACCTCGGCGAGAGCTTGAAGGAAGTCCTCCGTGTCCGTGTCCCCTTCGACGTGAACGTGGGGGTGCTGGCGCTCGGAGAAGAGGAGCCCAGAGAAGCGGTCGACGATAACCTTCGGCAGAGCGTAGGGCGCAGTTGGACGCCTGAACTTCAGCGGCATCCCCTGCCCCGCGGCATCGTAGAAGCCTGGCGGGATGAACCCTCTCGACGAGACGGCTTCGAGGGCCAGCGGGTCGAGGTGCGGCTTCCCGTTCCAGTCCTGCGCGCGGACTTCATAGTTGGCGCAGCGGTACCAGGCCCAGAGCCGATTGAGCTCCTGCTGCCGCGGGCTCAGACCGAGCCGAGCGAGACGGTCCATCGGCCCGCTGCCCTTGTCCTGCGAGCCCATCTTCCCCATGAGGGGACTGAGGAGCTTCTGGACCAAGGACGGGTTCGATGGGAGGCCGCTTGCCATTGGGTCACCTTACGAGGGCTGGACCGTGAAGTCCTGGGGTTCGGGGCGATCTGACTTGTACCGCATCCCGCGAGCCTTCGCTT
>Ga0335085_10012947_pt1 | contig 12249 bp, 7 predicted proteins | sample Lox_Sample_45_FD_206712 | JGI IMG/M metagenome (GOLD analysis project Ga0335085, IMG submission 206712) | Soil microbial communities from Loxahatchee National Wildlife Refuge, Florida, United States - Lox_Sample_4.5 | ecosystem: Environmental > Terrestrial > Soil > Wetlands | place: USA: Florida...
ACCGCGCCACAGCTGCAGATTCTCGGCTTGAAGGCCCTCGGGCGACATGCGTCCTCAGTCAGTGCGGCCACACGGCGCGCGAGTCTCGCAAATTCATGAGGTTAGCGCCACGGTGGACAGCACATTCGGGATTGTCTGCCCGAGCCGTCAAGCCGCCCTACTTCTGTAGAATCCCGGCAGTTCGCGGCGCCCGGGTGGCGTAACTGGTAGCCGCAGGGGACTTAAAATCCCCTGGGGGAAACCCCGTGCCGGTTCGAGTCCGGCCCCGGGCACGCGACGGTCAAGGCACGCCGCGTGCGATTGTCGGGTCATACCCCTTTGAGGAGTTCTGCGATCGCGGCGAAGGAGCGCGCCGCCGCCACGTCGGCGGCGCTCTTGCGGTCCTTGTTGCGCAGCCGGGCACTCGCCCCGGCATCGAGCAGCCGGTGCACCAGTGCGGCGTCGCCGTTGCGGCTGGCGATGATGAGCGCGGTGTCGCCGAACTCGTTCTGCGCGTCGACGTCCGGCCGGGCCGCCAGCAGCCGCACGACGATCGCCTCGTCGCCGGCGCCGGTGGCGAGCATGAGCTCGGTATCGCCGCGCGCCGTACGTGCCTGCAGATGGGGACTCTTCTCGAGCAATGACTCGACGACCGGCAGCGCGCGTGCCAGGCAGGCGGCGGCGAGCGGCGTCACGCCGTCCGCATCGGCATGATCGGTGCTGGCGCCGGCCTGCAGCAGCACGCGCACGTTCTCGGCGCGGCCTGCCCGGGAGGCGAACCACAGCGCCGTCCGGCCGGCCCGATCGACGCCCTCGACGGCCGCGCCGGCGGCGAGCAGGCGCTGCAGATCCTGCGGCTCCCCCGCCCGTGCGAGGAGCATGAGTGCACTGGTGCCGTGGGAATCGCGGGCCTCGGGATGGGCGTGCGCGCCGATGAGACTGCGCAGGATCGCCCCGTCGCCGGTTCTGGCCGCCGCAACCAGCGGCGGCTCCGGGTCGTCCGGCTGCCCGTCTGCCAGGGCCCCGTGGGCGAGCAGCGCCGCCACCACGTCGGCGCGATGCTCGCGCACCGCGAGCAGCAGCGGCGATTCCCCGCGCGCATCGCTGCGCTGCGGCTGCGCACCGCCCGCCATCAGCGCCGCGACCGCCTCCGCGGGACCGCTCACGACCGCGGCGCTCAGCACCGGCAGTCCCTCGGGGGTCGAGGCGTTGGGATCGGCGCCGCGCGCGAGCACCGCGCGCAGCAGGTCCGGCGAGGGCCGTGCCGCCGCGACCGCGAGGTCCGGCCAGCCGGCGTACAGGTCGTGCGGCGCCCGCTGCACGCTGGTCGGCGCGCTCTCGCGCTCGATGGCATGGCGTGCCAGGGCCGTCGCACCCTTCTCCCGCAGCCGCGCCTCCACGTCGGCGGCGCCGCGCTGCCGGGCGAAGTCGAGCGCCGACCAGTCCTCGACGTCGCGCGCGCCGGCGCTGGCACCCGCGGCCAGCAGTAAATCGACCCCGTCGAGCCGCCCGGCGGCCGCGGCGTGCATGAGCGGGGTGTTGCCCGCCCGGTCGACGGCCGCGACACTGGCGTGGGCCGCGAGCAGTGCGGCAACCGCCGCCGGTGCGCCGGCGCGCGCCGCCAGCATGAGCGGCGTCATGCCGTACTGGTCGGCCTGATCGACGGGCGCTCCGCGGCGCACCAGCAATGCGACCGCTTCCGCCGAGCCGGCTTCGGCCGCACGCGCGAGCGCGCCACGCCCGAACTCATCGGTCGCGCCGACGAGGCCCGGCTCGGCCAGCACCTCGAGCGCGGGCAGGTCGGCGTCCGCTGCGGCGAGCCACAGCGCCTCGCGCCGCACGGCCGGGTCCTTCAGCTGCGCGGCGGGCAAAAGACTCGCCGGCAGCGTGCCGGCGACGGCCGCGCGTCCCGGATCGGCGGCGGCCGGAGCACGGAAGCCGAGCGCGCGCGCGCGCGCCAGCCAGTGCTCGGCACATGGGGCATCGGGCGGCGCCGCCTCGCTGCAGAGCGTGGCGAGGCTGAAGGCGGCGCGGGCGTTGCCCTGCGCGGCCGACTTCTCGAGCCAGCTGCGCGCCGCCGCCGGATCGGACGGCCCGGCGAGTCCGTTGAGATAGAAGACGCCGTAGAGATATTGGGCCTCGGCATTGCCGCCCGCGGCGAGCCGCTGCAGCGAGGCCGCGGCCGCCGTGAAGCTCTTCAGACGGATCGCGCTCTTGACCTCGGCGAGCGGATCGCCGGGGCGCGACACCGCCCAGGCGGAGCCGGCCGCGAGCAGGCCGAGAAGCGCGAGTGTGCACTCACGCCGTGCCATGCTTGGTCTCGACGCTGATGCCGATGCGCTTGAGAAACTCCGAGGGCAGCACGCCTCCCGCGCTCACGATGACCGCGTCGTTGGCGACCGTGACCGGGGCGCCGTCGTGCTCGAGAACCACTTCCCCGGTATCGATCTGCCGGACATTGGATTTCATCAATACCCTGAGCCGTCCCGCGCGCGTCGCGCTCTGCAGGCGCTCGCGATTGCGCGCCTTGGCGCGGTCGAACTCGGCGCCCCGATAGGACAGGACCACCGCCTCGCTCCCCGACTCGGCGATACTGGCCGCCGCCTCGAGCGCGCTGTCGCCGCCGCCGACCACGAGGACCTTGCGGCCCGCATACTGCTCGGGGTCGATCAGCCGGTACACCACCTTGGGAAGCTCCTCCCCTGGCACGCCGAGCTTGCGCGGGGTCCCGCGCCGGCCGATCGCGAGCAGCACGCTGCGCGTCTGGTAGGTGCCCTTGCTCGACTTCACCGTGAAACCGTCGCCGCTCGGCGTGATGTCCTCGACGCGCTCGCGGTAGTTGATGGTGACGCCGGTCTTGCGCTCGGCGCCCTGCCAGAACTCGAGCAGCGACTCCTTGCTGGTCTGGCGGAAGTTCACCTTGCCGAGCAACGGCAGCGTCGCGGGCGCCGTCATGACCAGCTTGCCGCGCGGATACTGAAAGACCGCCCCGCCGAGGGACTCCTGCTCGAGCGTCACATAGCGCATGCCCCTGGCTTTGGCCGTGAGGGTCGCAGCGAAACCCGCCGGCCCCGCGCCGACGATGACCACGTCGAGGGCGGCACCGCGCGCGCTGCCGCGACGCGCGGCGATGGCTTCGATGGCCTGCCTGCCCTGCTCGAGGGCATTGCGGATCAGCCCCATGCCGCCGAGCTCACCGGCGATGAACAGGCCGGGGACCGAGGACTCGAAGTTCGGCGACACGACCGGGATGTCGACGCCGCGGCGCTCGCTGCCGAAGACCAGCGTGATGGCATCGACCGGGCAGGCGGTGCGGCAGGCGCCGTGGCCGATACAATCTCCCGGGCTGACGAGCACCGCCCGTCCCCCGATCAGCCCGAGGACCTCGTGATGCTCCTGCTCGGGGCACGCCTTGAGGCAGGAGCCGCAGCCGATACAGCGCGCGGGATCGATCCGGGGATGGAGCGAGGCCGGCTCGGCGGCACCGGTCTTCTCCTGCGCGGCGCGGCTGCGCCGCTCGATGGCACGCCGCCGCAGCACGTGCCACCCGAGCAGCAGCACGCAGGGAATTCCGTAAACGAGGTAGGTCAGGGAATCCAACTTCCAACACCACCGCGAGGGCCGGGAGTCCGCCCAAAGGCCCATTCAACACGCCCGGGGCGCCCGCACACTGTGAAGGCATTCACAGCTGGCCCGAGTATTGCTGCTTGAAAGTAAAAGTAACACGTTAAACTTCCAACCCGTAGAAGGGCGGGTGTTAGGTCTTGTTGTCTGCTTTAGACGACAAAGCTGTCGTCTATGCGAGACAGGAGGAGCGGCGCGGCAACCAACTGTATCGTCGGGAACGCGTCCTTCGTGCGGTGTTGTAACAGGATCCGCGGGAATTCATCTGATGGTCTCACTGGCATTCGCAGCCGGCCTTCTCACCGGAGCCCTGGCCACCGGCCTCGCGCTTTCGTGGCGCCGCGTGCTGGCGTTCCTGCGCGGCACGCGGCCGGCGCTGCTCGTGGCCGCGGCGGTCGTCGCCTTCGGCATCTGCGCGGCGATTCTTTATTTCGGTGTACTGACCCGCCATGCCAGGACCGATGTGGCGGGCGCCGCCCCGCACGCCGCCGGCGGCGGCGAGGCGCAGTCAATGCAGCAGGCGGTCGCCGGTCTCGAGGCACGCCTCGCGCGCAACGGCGGCACGGACGCCGACTGGGAGCTGCTCGCCCGCGCCTACGATTTTCTCGGGCGCAGCGACGATGCGCGCCGCGCGCGTGCGCACGTGGCGGGCGCGCCCGACGCGGCGGCCGTGACCGCGACGCCGGCGAGCCTCGCCGCCTTCATGGAGGCCGGCGACAGCCTCGGCGATCGCCCGGGCACGGGCGCCCCCGCCCCGGCGCCGCCCGCCGCGGAGGCCTCCCCCGCTCCAGGCGCCACGCTCGAGGAACTGACGCAGCGCGTGCACGCGCATCCGGGCGATGCCGGCGGCTGGCTGGCGCTCGCGGACGCCGCGCGCGCGCGCGGCGACAACCGCACCGCACGCACCGCGCTCGAGAAAGTCATCGCGCTCAAGGCCATGAGCGCACAGTCCTGGGCCGACTACGCCGACGTGCTCGCCTCGCAGACGGGCGGATCGCTGAGCGGTGCGGCGGGCGCCGCCATCGACCGGGCGCTCGCCCTCGAGCCCGCGAATCCCAAGGCACTGTGGCTCAAGGCGAGCCAGGCGCACGCGCAGCGCCGTTATGCGGAGGCGCTCGGCTGGTGGCGCAAGCTGCGCGCCGCGTTGCCGGCGGACTCCCCCGATGCGCGCATCGTCGACGGCAACATCGCCGAGGACAGCGCCCTCCTCGGAGAGCCGGCGGCGGCGGGCGCTGCACTCTCGGGCACCGTGTCCCTCGACAGCCGCCTCGCGGCCCGCGTGCAGCCGGATGCGGCACTCTTCATTTACGCGAAGGCCGCCGACTCTCCGGGGCCGCCGCTCGCCGTGCTGCGGACCACCGCCGCGACCTGGCCGGTGACCTTCAGGCTCGATGACTCGATGGCGATGATTCCTTCACGGCGCCTGTCGCAGTTCGACCGCGTCGTGGTCGAAGCGCGCATCTCCCGCAGCGGCCAGGCGCAGCCCGGCAGCGGCGATCTGTACGTCACGAGGCCCGTGGTGAAGCCCGGAAGCGCGAGCCGTCTCGCGCTCGTCATCGACCGCGAGCTCGAGTAGGAAACACCCGATGGCAGAACGCGTACGGCAATCGGAGCTGGTGGAAGAGGCACCGCTGCGCGCGCCCCGGCGGTCCGCGGCAGGCTCTGCCGCGGCGCGCCCCACGCCACCACCGGCGACCGTGCTGCGCCCCCCCTGCCCCCGCGCCGCGCCCGCCGGCGGCCGCGCGGACCCCGGCGCCGCGTGAGCGCCGCCGGCTGCTCACGTTCGACCGCGTGTTCTTCGCCGCCTCGGTGCTGCTCATCGCGGCGGGGCTGTGCCTCCCGACCGAGCGCTATCTCACCCCGACACGCGGTGTGGGCTATGCGCTCGGGATCATCGGCGGGAGCCTGATGCTGCTGCTCCTCGTGTATTCGCTGCGCAAGCGCTGGGAGTGGCTCGGCTTCCTCGGCTCGACGCCCGCCTGGTTCCGATTCCACATGGTGCTCGGCGTGCTCGGGCCGCTGTGCATCCTCTACCACGCCAATTTCGGCACCGGCGCCACCAACAGCAACGTCGCGCTGTTCGCCATGCTGACCGTGGCCGGCAGCGGCTTCATCGGCCGCTATTTCTACGCGCACGTCCACTACGGACTCTACGGCCGCAAGCTCGAGCTGAGCGACCTGCGCGCGGGGGCCGACCAGCTGCGCGCCCTCGCCGGCAGCGTGAGCTTCCTGCCCGAGCTCGTGAGCCGCCTCGAGAGCGCCGAGCAGCGGCTGCTCGGCGCCGGGCCGCAGCTGTCGATGCTCGGCTTCGCCCGACCCCTCGTGGTGGCGCTCGCGACGATGCGCGAGCGCTGGCGGCTGCACGCGTACCTGCGGCGGGCGCTCAAGGCGAGCGCGCGCGCTTCGCCCGTCGTGGCGGGGGAGGCGGCGCGCCTCGGCAAGGCCGCGCGCGGCTACATCGACCGCCGGCTTGCCGCAACCCAGCGGGTCGCCGAGTTCGCCGGCTACGAGCGGCTCTTCTCCCTGTGGCACGCGCTGCACATCCCGCTCATTTTCATGCTGGCGATCGCGGCCGTGATCCACGTGATCGCCGTCAACGTGTACTGACCCGCGCACCGCACGCCGACATGCAGGGGGGACGATGGCGAAGGCTGACGCTGTGTGGATTGCTGCTCGCATGTCTGCCGGCGCGGCACGCTGAAGCCGTGAACCCGGAGACGCTGCTCATGCCCGGCAAGCTCACGACGGCGCACGCCAGGTACGAGGAGCAGTGCACGCAGTGTCACGACCGGGCCAACGCCGGCCGGCAGACGCGGCTGTGCCTCGACTGCCACAAGGAGATCGCCGCCGACATCGGCGCGACCCGGGGTTACCACGGACGGCTGCCCGCGATCGCCACCACCGAGTGCCACGCCTGCCACAGCGAGCACCTCGGGCGCACCGCCGACATCGTCAAGCTGGTACCCGAGCAGTTCAACCATTCCCAGACCGACTACCCGCTGCGGGGTGCGCACACCGCGGTCCCCTGCTCCGGCTGTCATGCCGCGGGCAAGGCCTGGCGGGATGCCCCGCGCGAGTGCATCGGCTGCCACCGCAAGGAGGAGCCGCACCAGGGTCGCCTCGGCCGCGACTGCGCCTCCTGCCACGACGACGGCGCCTGGCGCCACGTGACCTACGACCACGACAAAACGAGCTTCCCGCTGCACGACGAGCACGCGCGCATCGCCTGCGCGGCCTGCCATTTCGGCAATCGCTACCGCGGTACACCGCGCGACTGCGTTTCCTGCCACGAGCCGGACGACGTCCACCGCGGCGAGCGCGGCGCGCGCTGCGCGGAATGCCATACCACCAAGGCCTGGAAGACCTCGAAGTTCGATCACGAGAAGGAGACGGGATTCGCGCTTCTCGGCGTGCACAGCCAGATCGCGTGCAACGACTGCCATCGCAGCGGCAACCTCAAGGACAAGATCCCCAAGGACTGCGCCGGCTGCCACCGGGGCGAGGACCCGCACGCCGGACGGCTCGGCCACGACTGCGGCACGTGCCACGGCAACGAGACCTGGAAGCCCGCCGCCTTCGACCATGCGCGCGACGGCCATTGGGCGCTCGAGGGCCACCACCAGAAGATCGCCTGCGAGGCGTGCCACACCGCGCCCGTCGCCTCGCAAAAACTCCAGACCGGGTGCCTGGCATGCCACCGTCCGAACGACGTGCACGCCGGCCGCCTGGGGCGCGACTGCTCGCAGTGCCACACGCCCGCCGGCTGGCGCAGCAGCGTGCGCTTCGATCATGACCTGACCAGTTACCCGCTGCTCGGGCTGCACGTGGCCGTGCCGTGCGAGCAGTGCCACCTCAGCCGGCAGTATCGCGACGTCGGCAAGGGCTGCGGCGACTGCCATGGCGCCGACGATGTGCACAAGGGCAGGCTCGGCCGCGACTGCGCGCGCTGCCATTCGCCGAACGGCTGGAACCTCTGGGAGTTCGACCATGCGCGCGAGACGGGCTTCAGCCTGCGCGGCGCCCATGCGGCGCTCGCCTGCGAGGCCTGCCATCGCAAGCCCCCGGGGGAGCTGAAGCTGAAGGAAGACTGCCTGTCGTGCCACGAGAAGGACGACGTGCATCTCGGCCAGTACGGGCGTCAGTGCGACCGCTGCCACTCCACGGTCACGTGGAGAGGGGCGCGGGTGCAGTAGGGGCGCGCGTGTCAGGGGCGCACGAGGCGATGCGATCCCGCCGGCGGGCAAGGCGCGCGTGGCTCGCCGGCTGCGCGCTGGTGCTCGCGCTCATCGGCATGCCGGGCGCGCACGCCGCACAGGCCCGCGACAACTTCGACCATCTCACGACCGGCTTCGAGCTCCTCGGCCAGCACCGCGATCTGCCTTGCGAAGCCTGCCACGCCAACGCGATCTTCAAGGGCACGCCGACTCAGTGCGGCGCCTGCCACGGCATCGGCACCGCGATCCGCGCGACCGCCAAACCGGCCAACCACATTCTCTCGACCGACCAGTGCCAGAGCTGCCACACGCCCTGGGCCTGGAATCCGGCGGTGGACTTCGACCATACCCAGGCGCGCGGCAGCTGCTCGACCTGCCACAACGGCACCGTGGCCCAGGGCAAGCCCCCGACCCACATCGTGACCGATCTCGAATGCGACGCCTGCCATAACACGCTCAGCTGGGGCGGCGCGCTCTTCACGCACGTCGGCGTCACGAGCGGCTGTGCCGCCTGCCACAACGGCGTGAACGCGACCGGCATGCCCGCCACGCATATCCCGGTCGCCACGCCCCCGGGCGCACCGACGCCCTGCGAGGGGTGCCATTCGACCACCGAGTTCACGACCTGGGCGGGTACGGTGATCAACCACGCCGCCGTCACGGCCATGCAATGCCAGACGTGCCACGAGACCGCGGCGTACCTCGGCATGACCCCGAGCACCAACACCACCGCCGCCGATTCGCGCCCCAACGCCACGCTCGATTCCAAGCATCCGACGAGCGGCGACTGCGGGCAGTGCCACTCGACGGTCTCCTTCGCGGCCAGCGTGTCGCGGCCCGCCAATCACATCCCGACCAGCGCGCCGTGCGCCCAGTGCCACACCACGGGCAACGACGCGCAGTATTCGGTCACCGGGACGCACCAGGGCGTCACGGGCTGCCTGAGCTGCCACGGCCCGACGGTCGGTCCGTTCGCCAACGTCACGATCGTCACGACTCCGGCCAGCCACATCCCGATCGGCACGCTCGATTGCAACGGCTCCGGCTGCCACAGCGCGGCCAACGTCAACCCGGGCGGCTTCCTGATCGGACCGGCGAGCCTCACGGCGCCGAACCTGACGGTCGCGGGCCACGCGACCGTCGCCGCCGCGGTGGCCGCCTGCCAGAGCTGCCACGAGACGGCGCCCTATCTCGGCATGATCGCCAGCACCGCGGGCGCCTGGGGCGACTCGCGTCCGACGGCTTTCGATGCGCTGCACCCGACGAGCGGCGATTGCAGCGGCTGCCACACCACCACGCCGACCTTCGGCAGCAACGTCAGCGCCGGCAAGCCCGCCAACCATATCCCGACCAGCGCCCCGTGCGCGCAGTGTCATACGACTTCCGGCACCTACACGGCCTACTCGCTCACCGGCACGCACCAGGGCGTCACGGGCTGCCTGAGCTGCCACGGGCCGACGGTGGGGCCATTCGCCAATGTCACGATGGTCACGACGCCGGCCAGCCACATCCCGATCGGCACGCTCGATTGCAACGGCTCCGGCTGCCACAGCACGGCCAACGTCAACCCGGGCGGCTTCAAGCTCGGCACCGCCAACATCGCGAGCCCGACGCTGAGCGTCGCCGGACACACGACGGTGGCGGCGTTCGCCGCGTGCGCGACCTGCCACGAGACCGCGCCCTACCTCGGCATGCTGGCGAGCACCGCGACGCTTGCGGCCGACTCGCGTCCGACGGCCTTCGACGCCAGGCATCCGGCGACCGGAGATTGCGGCAACTGTCACGTGACCAACCCGACCTTCGCGACCAATCTGCTGCCGACGGCGCCGAAGCCCGCCAACCACATCCCGACGAGCGCCGTGTGCGCGCAGTGCCACACCACCGCGGGCAACTTCGCGGTTTATTCGGTCACGGGCGTTCACCAGGGCGTCACCGGTTGCGTGGCCTGTCACGCGCCGGCGGTGGCCACGACCTTCATCAACGTGACGATCGTCACGACGCCGGCGAACCACTTTCCGATCGGCAGCCTCGACTGCAACGGCTCCGGCTGTCACACCACGGGCAACGTGAATCCGGGCGGATTCAACATCGGCACCGCGAGCATCGCCACGCCGACCCTCACGGTGACCGGGCACACCACGGTCGCCACGGCGGTGACCGCCTGCCAGACCTGCCACGAGACCGCCCCCTACGTCGGCATGGTGGCGAGCACGGCGAGCAGCGCCGGCGACTCGCGCCCCACCGCGCTCGATAAGGCCCATCCGACCACCGGGGACTGCAGCGGCTGTCACACCACGACGCCGACTTTCGCGAGCGACCAGACGGGCGGCGCCAAGCCCGCGAATCACATTCCGACCAGCGCCCCGTGCGCGCAGTGTCACACCACCGCGGGAAACTACGCCGCGTATTCGGTCAGCGGCACGCACCAGGGCGTCACCGGCTGCGCGACCTGCCACGGTCCCGCGGTCGCCACGACCTTCGCCAACATCACCATCGTGACGACGCCCGCTACCCACATTCCGACCGGGAGCCTCGACTGCAACGGCTCCGGCTGCCACACGACGGCGAACGTCACTGCGGGCGGCTTCAAGATCGGCACGGCGAGCGTCTCGAGCCCGACCCTCACCGTCGCGGGCCACACCACCGTCGCGGGCGCGGTGAGCGGCTGCCAGAGCTGTCATGAGAGCGCGCCTTACCTCGGCATGGTGGCGAGCACCGCGAGCACGGCGGGCGATTCGCGCCCCACGGCGTTCGATGCGAATCACCCGACGACCGGCGACTGCAGCGGCTGCCACACCACGACGCCGACCTTCACCAGCAACGTCACCTCCGGCTCGAAACCGACCAACCACATTCCGACCAGCGCCGCCTGCACCCAGTGCCACACCACGGCCGGCAACTACGCGCTCTACGTCATGGGCACGACCGGTCATACCGGCATCACCAACAACTGCGCCCAGTGCCACGCCTACGGCCTGTCGTTCTACAACATGGCGCCGCCCACCCTGAAGCAGCCGGCGACCGGGTCGACCGGCCATATTCCGGCGGTGCCTCCGAACGGCACCACGGTGATCGCCTGCGAGTTGTGCCACTCACCCTCGGCCTTCACGACCTTCTCGGGCACGGTGATGCGCCACGCCTATGTGGTGTCGATGAAATGCGAGGCCTGCCACGAGTACGGCATGGCCTGGCAGACCAACGCCGGCGTGCAGCTGTGGACGCGGCCGAGCCCGAATCATCATGCCGGCCAGGATTGCAACGGCTCGGGCTGTCACACGGCGCGCGACAAGCTCATGTTCCGCCCGCGCGCGACCGCAGTCACGACCCAGGGAACCACGACCGCCGCCAGGGCCGCCGCCGCCGCCAAGCCCGCTGGCCACATGCTCACCACCGACCGCTGCCAGAGCTGCCATGCGACGCTCGCCTGGCTGCCGGTCGCGGCTGTCGATCACTCGCAGGTGCGCGGCGCCTGTGCCAGCTGCCACAACGGCAGCGTGGCGCGCGGCAAGCCGAACGGCCACGTGGCGAGCAGTGCCGGCTGCGACAGCTGTCACACGACCAACGGCTGGACGCCGGCGCGCTTCGAGCACGCCGCCGTGACGCCCCACACCTGCACGACGTGCCACAACGCGGTGCAGGCCATCGGCATGGCGCGCAGCCACATTCCGACGACGCAGCAGTGCGACAGCTGCCACGGCACCCTCGCCTGGGCGCCGGCGCTGGTCGATCACGGCAGCTTCACCGGCAACTGCGCCCGCTGTCACAACGGCAGTGCCGCCGTGGGCCTGCCGCCGGCGCACCTGCGCACGGCCGTCGATTGCGCGAGCTGTCACAGCTATCCGCTGTGGAGCGCGGTGCATTTCCGGCATACGGCAAGCGCCTATCCCGGAAATCACGCGGCGGTGCTCGCTTGCACCAGCTGCCATACCGGCGGGAGCGATGTCGTGCCCTATCGCGCCCCGGGCTACGCCGGTACCTGTGCCGCCTGTCACGCCGCCGACTTCAAGCCCGCCGCGCACCCCAGGACCGTCAAGGGCGAGGTCTATACGGTCGCGGCGCTTGCCAACTGCAGCGGTGCCTGTCACGTGTACGGCCCCGCGGGCATCGCGCGCACGCTCCCCGGACCCCAGCATCGAGTGATGGATGCGGCGTTCAAGCGCTGAGCGCCGGCGCTACGCCTCCTGTCTCGCCGCCGCGGCCCTGCTCGCCGCCGCGGCCCTGCTCGCCGCCGCGAGCGCGGCGGCGCAGACCGCGGGAGTCGTCCCGAACCGGCTCGTGAGCGTCATCGACGTCGCCCCGCGCGACGACCAGGTCGACCTGACCCTGGTATTCAACTGCTCGATGCGCTTCCTCAGCAATCTCCCGGCCAACCAGGGCAGCGTAGTGCGTATCCAGCTGGCGCCGCTGCCCGACTGCGGCTTGAGTCCGCTCG
>Ga0335085_10012948_pt1 | contig 12249 bp, 12 predicted proteins | sample Lox_Sample_45_FD_206712 | JGI IMG/M metagenome (GOLD analysis project Ga0335085, IMG submission 206712) | Soil microbial communities from Loxahatchee National Wildlife Refuge, Florida, United States - Lox_Sample_4.5 | ecosystem: Environmental > Terrestrial > Soil > Wetlands | place: USA...
ACCCCGTTGCCCCGCGAGACGAGCGCGAACACGAGCAGGCCGAGCGAGACGGCCGTCACCGCCCCAGCGGCCGAGAGCAGAGTCCTCTGTCGGCGGGAGGCCGCGAGGCGGCTCGCCGCGACGTACTCACGCTGGAGAGCCGTCGGCTCCGGCTCCTTCCCGGCCTCGCTCGCCAGCCACGCCTCGGAGGCCGCGAGCTCGGATCCGCGCAGCAGCAGGCTCCGCTCGCGGTCCGCGCCCTCCCACTCGAGCGCCTTCACGAGCCAGCGCGTGTGGTCCCTCGTCCAGGCGAGGTCGGTGTCGAGCGCCTCGACGACCCGCTCGATGCCCGGCTCGAACGCCGCCTCGTCGACGAACGGGATCCAGTTGCGCACCCGGATCGCCTCGGGTACCGCCTCGTCGGCGGCCGGCCGGAGGAGCAGCGGCACGACGCGCTTGTTCAGCTCGAGCGCATGGGCCACCTCCTGCTCGCAATACGACGAGGCGACCGAGTGCGGACTGATCACGAACAGGAAGCCGTCGCTCTCCTCGATCGCCGAGCGCAGCCGGGCCGGAAACACCTCGGCGTCGCGGATCTCCTCCACGTCGACCCACGCCTCCTTGCCCCGCGCCGCGAGCACGTCGGCGAGCCGGCGCACGAAGTCGGCGTCGCGGCGGGAATAGGAGACGAAGACGTCGGCCATCAGTCGAGGTCGAGCTGCTGGCTGACCAGGTAGTAGTAGAGGCCGCGCCGCTCGACGAGCTCCGCGTGCGTCCCGCGCTCGACGAGCCGGCCGCGGTCGAGGACGACGATCAGGTCGGCGTCGCGCACGGTGCTGAGGCGGTGCGCGATCACGAAGCACGTGCGGTCGCGTCGGAGCTCGTCGAGCCCCTCCTGCACGACGCGTTCCGACTCCACGTCGAGCGCGCTCGTCGCCTCGTCGAGGATGAGCACTGCCGGTCGCGAGTAGACGGCACGCGCGATGGCGATCCGCTGCTTCTGGCCGCCCGAGAGCGAGAGTCCGCTCTCGCCGACACGAGTGTCGTACGCGAGCGGGAGGCGTTCGACGAATTGCTGTGCCCCCGCGATCTTCGCGGCCCAGCGCATGCGCTCGAGGTCGGGCTTCTCGTCACCGAGCGCGATGTTGCGGGCAATCGAGTCGTCGAACAGGTGTGTCTCCTGGAGCACGAAGCCGAGGTGACGTCGCAGCTGCCGGTGGTCGAGCGTGGCCAGATCGAAGCCGTCGTAGAGGATCTGCCCTTCACTCGGCTCGTAGAGGCCGGCCAGCAGCTTCGCCAGCGTCGTCTTCCCCGAGCCGCTGCGTCCGACGATCGCGAGGGTCATTCCCGGCTCGGCGTCGAGCGTGACCCCATCGAGCACCGGGGTGGGCACGGCGCCGGGATACCCGAAGCGCACGTTGCGGGGCGACACGCGCCCCTGCAGCGTCGGCACGGGCCGCAGCCTGGCCCGGTCGCGGCCCTGCTCTGGCTCCTCGCCCACGATGTCGTCGAGCCGGCCGAGGATGATGCGGCTGTACCGGGACTGGTCCCAGGCCCCGAGCAGGACCAGAATCGGCCCGTTCGCAAGCAGGACGAGCGAGTCGAAGGCGACGAGCCCTCCGATCGTGAGCCGGTCGTGGAGGACGAGCAGCGCGCCCACCCAGAGGAAGAGCGCCAGCGAGAGGAAGGTGACCAGCTGGACGGCGCCGTCGTAGAGCATCGACGTGCGGTCAGCGCGCAGCAGCCGGTCCGTGAAATCGCCGAACTGGCGGATGAGCCCCCGCTGCAGGGTGTCCTCGGCCGACATCGACTTCACCGTCTCGATGCCACGGATCGCGTCCAGCTGGCGCGAGCGGTAGCGGCCGGCTCCCTCCTCGAGGCTATCGAGGAGCGGCTTGAGCCGACGCGAGGAGACGCGCAGCAGCAGGACGTAGACCGGCACGGTTGCGAGGAAGACGAGCGTCAGCAGCGGGCTGACGAACGCCATCACGATGACCGCGACCACCAGCTGGGTGGCCGCGGTCAGAACCTGCCCGCCCGTCTGGACGAAGAACTGCCGCGCCTGCTGCAGGCTCCCGAGGCGCTGGTCGATGTCCCCGATCCGCCGTGTCGCGAAGTAGTGAGCCGGGAGCGCGAGCAGCGTGTCCGCGAGGTAGGAGAGGCTCTCGCGGTCGATCGTGACCGTGATCCGGCTGAGCAGCAGGCGCTGGAGCAGACTGACCCCGGCCGTCAAGAGCAGCGTCCCGACCATTGCGATCACGAGCACGTCGAGCAGCCGGAAGTCCCGGTCGCCGATGACGCGGTTGACGATCAGCCCGCTGAAGAGCGGAATCGTCATCTCGAGCCCGGAGGCAACGAGCGCGAGCAGGAACGTCGCCGACAGCTGCCGGGCATGCGGACGGAAGAAGTCGAGCACCCAGCCGATGCCGGCGCCTCCCTCCTCGATCTCCTGCAGCGCGGGCGTGGGGGCGACGAGCGCGACGTAGCCCGACCAACCCCGCTCGAACTCCTCGCGCAGGATCGTCCGCAGCCCGTGCGCGGGGTCGGAGACGCGGACGCGCCGCGCGTCCGTGTCGTAGACCACGAGCCAGTGGTTTCCCTCCCAGTGCGCGATCGCGGGCAGCGGCAGCTCGTCGAGGGAAGTCTTCGAGGCCTTCAGAGCGCGCACGGCCAGGCCGAGCCGCTCCGCCCCCGCGACGATCCCCGCGAGGCTCGTGCCGTCCGTCGACGTATGCACCTCGCGCCGGACGCGCGCGAGGCTCACCTTGCGGCCGAAGAAGCGGCAGACGATCGTCAGCGCCGCTGCTCCGCAGTCTGCGACGTCGACCTGGTAGACGTGCGGAAAGCGGCGCGGCGGCCGTGCCGGCCGCGTGAAGACGGCGTCGGCGAGCGGCCCCGGCGCAGCCTCCGCCTGGGCGGGCGCGGACGGCGTCTCCTCGATCGCCACCAGCTCGGCGTCGGCGGCGGCGGCAGCCGGAAGGATCTCTCCCGCGAAGTCCAGAGGCACGCGGGCCGTCTGCCGATACTCGTAGCCGGCGACCTGCTCGTCGATCCGTACACGGAACGCCTCGTTCTCCGCGTAGAGCTCGGCGAAGAGTGCCCGCGGCAGCTCGAGCAGCTCGCACGCCGCGACCGCTTCGACCGTGGCATGCCGGACCTCGCCGAGCAGGAGCGACCGCTCGCCGAAGAAGTCACCGCGCCGGTAGTAGTCGATTGTCTCGCCGCCGCGGCGTGCGATCAGGCGTCCGTCGGCGACGAGGTACATCGAGCCGGGTGGATCGCCCTCGCAGAACACCTGCTGGCCCGCGGCGAGCGCCGCCGGCCGCAGTCCCTCGAGGAGCGTCGACATGCCGTCGTCGGGCAGCTCGGCGAAGCCCGAGTTGAGCCGCAGGAAGTAGACCAGCCGATGGTGGCGGGTCGCGAGCTCGGCCGCCTCGCGCACGGCGCCGTTCGTGCGCAGGAGCGCCTCGAAGAGCGTCCGGTCGAGCCGGAGCAGCTCGACCGCGGAGCTCGCGCGGATGGTCGCCGTCCGCGCCGTCCGCTCCACGAGCGCGAGCTCGCCGAACGAGTCGCCCGCCGCGAGCGTGCCGATCGGCACCTCCTCGCCGTGATCGCCGCGCTTCAGTACACGCGCACGTCCGCACGTGACGACGAAGAACGCGTCGGCGTCCTCTCCCTCGCGGACGATGGTCGACCCGAACGGGTACGCGGCGGCGACGAAGCACTGCTCGATCAGACCGCGGGCCTCGGGCGAGGCGAACCGGAGCAGCGGAACGCCTGCGATCGCTCCGGCGCCGGCAGCGAGCTCAGAGGCGTTCATGCCACCGGACCCGATCGTCGAGGAGGCGGGCGCGCTCGCGCGCGCCGATCAGCTCGCGCGCGCGACCGCGCAGCTCCGGATCGGCCGGCGACGGCGTCGTCTTCGCCTCCACGAGCACGATCCAGCCGGCCTCGCCGACCGGCTCCGGCTCGAGCAGCTCTCCGGGCTGAGCCGCGAGGAGGCGCGCCTCGAGCTCCGGCGGCAGCTCGCCGAGCACGAGCCTCGACCGGCGAAGCTCCGCACCCGCCTCGCGTGCGACCTCCTCGAGCTGCCGCCCGTCCTCGGAGACACAGAGCGCGACCTCGTGCAGCACGTCGAGATCCGGATGCACGACCAGTAGGGCGTCGACGCTCGTCCAGCCGACGCGGTGCGTCTCGATCTCTCGCGCGATGCGCCCGCTCGTCGCCGCCTCCTCGACGAGGCGCTCGGCGGCCGCACGAGCGGCCTCGAGGGCGACCGGGCCCACGTCCGGCTCGCGCGCTGAAGGGCCAGCCGGTTCACCGGCCCGCGCGAGCGCCGCTTCAGCCGCGGCCCCGACAGCGAGCCGCTCCGCCAGCTCGCCGCATGCGCCGGTGCAGATCCAAAGCGTCCACACGGCTCGCCCGAGCTCGGCGGCCGCGTACCGCTCCGCCCGGCCCGCGATCGCGCCGAGCTCGTCCTCCCACCGCTTCTGCAAGAGGGTGCCGCGCAGGTGCGCGAGCCAGTCGCAGGCGGTGAGATCTCGCTCCGAGAGCCAGGTCCGGAGATCCTCGGCGGCGAGCAGGCCGCGGGCGCGGCGGAATCCAGCCGCGGCCGACTCGACCTCCACGGGGTCGAGGGGGTCTCCGAGCTCGGCGGCTCGAGCGGCGCAGGCCAGCTCTTCTCGGGCTGCCCGCACGAGCGCGTCCCACTCACCCAGGGCGCGCGCCGCCGCGACGAGATGGCGCCGCCGGTACTCGATCGCGCCGACAACGAAGACGAGCCGCTCGGGTCGCGGCGGCTCGAGCGCGGGCTCGCAGGACAGCGGTCGAGAGAGGCTCTCTGGAGCGGAAAGCGGATCGACCGAGCTGTGCGCGATGCGACGCACCCGAGCCTCTCTTCGACAGCTGATGTTTTGCGAATCTAGTGCGCGGGCAGCGGCATGCTCAAGCGGACGGCAAGCACACGCCGGTGATCCTCGCTCGAACGCTCCGCCTACCCCGGCGGTAGGTGCCGGCGGCGGGCGGTCGACCGCCTCATCGGTCGGCCGTCGGCAAAGCGGGCTCGGTGCCGGTCGCGAGCATGCGGTCGTCGGGTGTCGCAGCGGCAGCGGCCTCTTCGACACCGAGCTCCGTCCTGCGGGCGAGCGTCGTTCGCAGCGGCACTTCCTTGAGCAGCCAGGAAAGGCCGAAGGGAACGACTGCCATCACCATGCCCCAGAGGAAGACGCCGTGGAGGGAGTGTGCGAAGGCGTGCAGGAAGTCGGCGTGCACGGTGGGTGGGAGGTGCTTGGCCTGCTCGGGGTCGAGGTGGATGCCACTGCCGAGGCGGGCGGTGACGCTGTGCGGCAGCTTCGCGAGCGCGTCGGCGAGCCTGCTGGCGAAGATGGCGCCGAAGATGGCGACCCCGAAGGAGCCGCCGACCGAGCGGAAGAAGGTCGCGGTCGAGGTGGCGACGCCGATCTGATCGGGCCGCGCATCGTTCTGGACGACGAGCACGAGCACCTGCATCACGAGCCCGATCCCGACCCCGACGACGAGCATGTAGAGGGAGGCGAGCCAGGGCGCGGTGCCGACCCCGAGCAGCGAGAGGAGGAACATGCCGCCGACGAGAATCGCGGTGCCGACGATCGGGAAGGCCTTGTAGCGGCCGATGCGGCTGATGGCGCGCCCGGAGGCGATCGAGGCGACGAGGAGCCCGGCCATCAGCGGCAGCATCCGCAGGCCGGAGCTGGTGGGGCTGGCGCCGTAGACGAGCTGCAGGTAGAGCGGGATGAAGATGATCGCGCCGAACATCGCCATCCCGATCGCGAACCCCATCGCGTTCGCGACGGTGAAGACGCGCGAGCGGAAGAGCGAGAGCGGGATGATCGGCTCGGGGGCGCGGCCCTCCCACCAGACGAAGGCCACGAGCAGCGCCACGCCCGCGATGCCGAGCGCGACGATCGTGCCCGAGCCCCAGGCGTACTGGTTGCCACCCCAGGTGGTGAGCAGGATCAGCGCCGCGACGCCGCCGCTCAGAAGGCCCGCTCCGAGATAGTCGATCCGGTGCCGGGTGTGCGGCGTGTGCAGGTGCAGCCGCGTCGCGACGATCGCCACGGCGATCACGCCGACGGGCATGTTCACGTAGAAGACCCAGCGCCAGGAGAGGTTGTCGACGAGGAAGCCGCCGAGCAGCGGCCCGGCGACCGACGCGACCGCGAACACGGAGCCGATCAGGCCCATGTAGCGGCCGCGCTCCCGGGGCGGGACGATGTCGGCGATGATCGCCTGCGCTCCGACCATCAGCCCGCCGGCGCCGATTCCCTGCAGGGCGCGGAAGCCGATCAGCTCGCTCATCGACTGGGAAAGCCCGGCGAGCATCGAGCCGGCGAGGAAGATCAGGATCGCGGCCAGGAAGAGCGGCTTGCGCCCGACCATGTCGCCGAGCTTCCCGTAGATCGGGGTCGAGATCGTCGAGGCGAGCAGGTAGGCGGTGACGACCCAGGAGAGGTGGTCGAGACCGCCGAGGTCGCCCACGATCGTCGGCAGCGCCGTCGAGACGATCGTCTGGTCGAGCGCCGCCAGGAACATGCCCAGCATCAGCGCTACGAAGACCGTCCGCAGCGCGCGCCCGGTCAGACGTTCGTCGCTCGACGTGTTCACCGCTCGTGCCCCCTGGCGGCGCGCTCGAGCTGCGCACCGGTCAAGGGAGGCGCCGGCAGCGGCGTCGCCGCCCCGGCCCGCAGGCCGTCGAGCAGGAGGCCGAGGTAGCGGCGCCAGTGACCCGGAGCAACCGAAGCGGTCGTCTCGATCACGCGGCCGGCGCTCCAGAAGACGAGCGGGAGATCCTCGACCGTGAAGTCGGAGCGCAGCGTGCCCTGCTCCTGCGCCTGTTCGATCAGCCGTCCGAGCAGCGGCTGCAGGCGCTCGCGCATCGCGTGCGCGCGCAACCGGCCGTGCTCGCGGGTCGCGACGACGTCCTTGAGGCCACGGTTCGTCGCATGCAGGGCGAGCGCCTCTTCCAGGAAGCTGCTGAACCCGACCCAGGCGTCCTCCGACTCGGCCGCGCGCTCGGCCAGGTGGACGAGCTCCGCGAAGGCGTCCTCGAGCACCGCGTCGATCAGCTCTTCCTTCGTCGGGAAGTGGCGGTAGAGCGTCCCCATCCCGAGGCCGGCGTGCCGGGTGATCTCCTCGACCGGAACATCGACGCCCGCACTGGCGAAGAGCTCGCGGGCGCTCGCGACGAGCAGCTGCCGGTTGCGGCGGGCATCGCTGCGCAGGGTCCGTGCGTCGGCCGGGGAGATGGTCATCGCGGAAGTATGGCAGAAACCGGAGCGGTCACTCCGGTTCGTGTCCGCTCCGGATGACCATGTCCGGGCCGCGCTGCTACCACGGCCGGCCGATACCCTGTCCTCCGTGAGACTGGCGGTCGGAGACCTCGTCGTATACGGCTCGCACGGAGCAGGCCCGGTGGCGGCGAGAGAACGGCGCGTCGTCCTCGGCAGGCCCCAGGAGGTGATCGTGCTCGCGCTCGCCGGGGGGCTCTCGGTGGAGCTCCCGCTCCAGCGAGCACGCGAGCTCCTGCGGCCGCTCGCCGACGAGTCGGAGATGTCGCGAGTGCAAGAGGCCCTGGGCGCAGCTCCCGCGGTCAGCGAAGATCCCTGGCTGAAGCGCCGACGCGACTTGCTGGCCAAGCTGACGAGCGGCGATCCGGTCGGACTCGCGGAGATCATTCGTGACGGCGCCCGCCGCGAGAGCAGCCTGTCCGCGAAGGGAACGAGGACGCAGCTCTCACCGGGCGAGCGCGAGCTGTCCACGAGAGCGCGCGAGCTCCTCTCGACCGAGATCGCCCTCGCGCGCGGCGTCGAGCCGGCGGAGGCGAACAGCTGGATCGACCAGCAACTGATGCAGGCCGCCGGCTGATCCGACTCAGCCTGGATCCACCGAGATCCGTGACCGCGGTGCGTTCGGCTGGGCCGCCAGGACGGGACGCGCTGGCCGGGTGCAGGCCCGACCCGGGCCGAAACCCGGACGGGAAGCGGCCTGGCGAGCCCAGACGGGGCGCAGCGCCCACGCAGATCGGGGGATCCAGGCTCAGAGTGCCCGGCCGTCAGCGATCGGCGTCGAGCCGCTCGCGGTTCAGCGCCTCACCCAGCTCGCCCTGGATCAGAACCGTGAGGGCGCATTCGCCGAGATGGATCGTCAGCTGCTCGTCGCCCTGCCAGAAGGCGCACCCGAACTCGTCGGGGCGGAGGACGAACCCGCTCTGCCGCGAGCCGACGTGGAAGAAGATCGTCTCGACGAGCTCCGCGTCCGAGCGCAGCAGCAGCCCCTGCAGCCGCTCGTCCGGCTCACCGCGATCGAGCCGGCCGGAGAGGATGCCGGCGATGAAGGGGGGGGCGCCCGTGCCGGAGAAGAGGACGAGCACGTGGCGGCCGACGAGCGAGAGCAGCGCCCGGAGCGTTGCTTCGTAGTCGAGGAACGAGGCGTCCTCGCGGACGCCCGCACCGAGGAATCGGCTCATGCCGTCCGCCGCTCGGTGCGCGGGCCGTCGCCGGCGCAGACGGAGGCGAGGCGCCGGAGCCGTGGACCGAGGGGCCGCACTTCAGCGGCGAGAGCGGCCAGCGCGCGCGCGAGCGCGGCGAGCTCCGCCTCGGTCGGCGTCAGGCGGATCACGCCGCCCGCCAGCCGGAGCGCCGCGATGTCATCCGCGACGGCGTCGGCGTCACGCAGGTCGAGCCGGGCGAGGGCCTCGAGCAGTCGGTCGAGCTCCTCGCCGCGCAGGTCGAGCACTTCCTCGCGAACGACGAGCTGCATCGGTGCGTCTGCGGATCCCGTCACGCGCCCCCGCCCGCCTGCCTCGACTCCATCGTGCCTCTGCCTTTCGTCGCGGCGCCGGGAGCCGCGGATGCCGGTTCCGGCTGCACTCGAGCCCGCCGTGGTAGTCGAAGAGGAGAAACGGCGGGAGACCCTGGACGGCGGCCGCTGCAGGGTCCGCGCGCCCACAAGTGTCGCACACGCGGAGGAGCGGCCGAAGGCCGCGACCCGGCGTCGGTGGCGGGTGCCGACCGGGGTCGCGGCCGCGCACCGGACGATCGGAACCGGCTCGGTGCGGCTGCTACCCTGCCGCCACTACCCGAGCGAGTACCGGATGCGCGTCGCGCCTCCTCTGCCCGTTCCTGAGCAGTTGAGGAGGTGTATCTATGGCAACCGGAACCGTGAAGTGGTTCAACGCCGACAAGGGGTACGGGTTCATCACCCCGGACGACGGCGGCAAGGATCTGTTCGTCCACCACAGCGCGATCGTCGGCGAGGGCTACAAGTCGCTCGCCGAGAACGCGAAGGTGGAGTTCGAGACCGCCGAGGGCGCGAAGGGCCCCGAGGCGAAGAGCGTCACGCTCGCGTCCGCCTAGCGACACCGCGGCAGCTGTCCGGTCCCGCGGCCGGCAGCTGCCGCTCCATCGACCCGACCGAGGAGGAACATGGCTTCGAGGAACCCGCAGAGCCACGCCAAACGGGCACGCGAGCTCGCGGTTCGGGAGCGCCGGGACCGCAAGCGGGCGAAGAAGGCCGAGGCCGCCGCCCGGCGCGCCGCCGGCCAGTCGGACGTCGCAGAGATCGCTCCGCAGAACGATCCCCAGGACTAGCCTCCGGCTTCCCGGTCGAGCTCGGCGGCGAGCCGCTCGCGGCGCTGCGAGCGGTGCTCGTGTAACGGCTCAGTCGACGACCGTGCTTCGACGCTCCAGCAGGAGCACGTCACGCCAGGCGCCGTTCAGCTTTCCGAGCCGCTGCCGCCGGCCGACGACCTCGAACCCCACCCGCTCGTGCAGGCGCAGGCTCGCCTCGTTCTCGGGAAAGACGCCCGTCTGGATCGTCCAGATCCCGGCCGCCTCCGTCGATACGACCAGCCGCTCGAGCAGCAGCCGCCCCACGCCCGTGCCGCGGGCGCGCTCGGCGACGTAGACACTGTTCTCGACGACGCCGCCGTAGACGCAGCGGTCGGAGACCCGGCTGACGGCCGCCCAGCCGACGACCCGGCCGTCGCGAAGGCCCACGAAGCGGTGCTCGGCGAGATGGGACGCGTCCCAGCGTTCCCAGCTCGGCACCTCGGTCTCGAAGGTCGCGTTGCCGGTCGCGATCCCCTCGCCATAGATCTGCGCGACCTCCGGCCAGTGCTCCGGCCGGAGGTCGCCGATCGTGACCCTGCTCGGCTCGACCACCATCAGCAGCAACCGGCCCGCGCAGCCGGCTCGACCGCCGGCAGACCATGCTTCCGAGGCTCGCGCGTCTTGATCACGCAGTTGGAGATCACGACATCCACCGAGCCGGCGGGCAGCGGGATCTGCTCGATCACGCCACTGAGAACGTGCGCGTTCGCAACGTCGGCCTCGCGCGCGTTCTGTCGGGCGAGCGCGCGCATCTCCTCGGTCATGTCGAGCCCGTACGCGGTGCCGCTCGGGCCGACGCGCCTGGCCGAGAGGATCACGTCGATACCGTCGCCCGAGCCAAGGTCGAGCATGGTCTCGCCCTCGTCCAGCTCGGCGACCGCGACCGGGTTCCCGCAGCCGAGCGACGCGAGCAGCGCGGCGTCGGGCAGCCGGCTGCGCTCTCCGCATCGTGGAGCGCCTTCCCGAACCCGGCCGCTGCGCTCCCGCCATCGTAACGGCGGCGAACCTCTTCGCGCAGCTCATCACCTGTCATCGACATCAGCAGGAGGCTCCTTGGCCAGCCCTGGCGCAATCGCGTAGGCCGGCGCCGTCGGGCTACATGGGTTCTCCGCGCTCGATCGGGTTCGAGCTCGGATTCTTGCTCCATTCGAACCAGCCGCCGTCGTAGACGGCGACTCGCGGCCAGCCCATCAGCGAGGCGTAGAACCAGGTCTCGCTCGCGCGCCAGCCGGTGCCGCAGTAGAACGCCACCCATCTGTCGGGAGTGATGCCGGCCTGGCGCCAGTTCGCGGCGATCTCCGGGTAGGGGCGCATCGAGTTGTCGAGGTTGCGGTAGTGCTGCATGTGGTAGGCGTCGCTGCCGCAGTTGCCCCACACGTCGCCGGCGATCCGCCCGGCGGGCTCGATGTAGTTGTAGCCGGAGACGTTGCCGATGTGCTCGTCCCACGTGCGAACGCTCACGAGCGCCGCGCCGTCGCGGTCGGCCAGGATGCGCTTCGCATCGTCGAGGTCGACGATCAGCTCCGGCCGCAGCGGGATCTCTGCCCCGAAGGCGGCGGTCGAGGTCGGCATGCGCGGCGTCGTCTCGAGCGGATGCCCCGCCTGCACCCAGGCGTCGTAGCCGCCGTCGAGCAGGCGCACGTCCTCGACACCGCAGTAGGAGAGGATCAGCGCCGCCCTGCAGGCGGCGATCTGGCCGGCCCGCCGGCCGGGCCACTTCTCGTCGGCTCCGCCCGCGGTGTCGCGGCCGTAGAGGATCACGGTCGTCTCGCGGGTGATGCCGAGCGCCCGCACCGAGGCGTCGAGATCCTCGGGCGAGCGGCGGTTCCAGTCGCGGGGGCTCTCGAGCAGGTTCGTGTCGAGGTAGAGCGCGCCCGGCAGGTGGCTCTCCGCATACTCCTCCGGCACGCCGAAGTTGACGTGGAAGAGGGCGAAGCGTCCCGCCGGCGCCGCCTCCGGACGGGCGCCGGCGAGCAGGTCGCGAAGCCAGCCGGGATGGACGAGCCGCTCATGGTCGGCGAGCCGCTCGACCGGCAGATGCGCGTCGCCGCTCCACTCGGGCCAGCCGCCCTCGTACACGCGCACCGCCATCGAGACGTGCTCCCCGAGGCGGCCGCGGGCGAGCAGCACGCCCTCGGGCTCGCCGTAGAGGATCACCTCGCTCGCCGAGGCGACGCCCTTCGCCTCGAGGAGCTCGCGCAGCTCAACGTCGTCGAGCCGCGAAAGCCACTCCGCCGGGAGCGCGACGGCACCGGGAACATGCCCTCCACGCCCCTCACCCGGAGCGCGCCAGCCGTTGTACCGCGACAGCGGCCGCACATCCACAACGCAGAGTCCGCGCTCGCCCAGACGGCCGCTCAGCTCGAGCGTCGTCACCACCTCGGCCGCCCTCTCCCGCGCCCTCGCCGATACCGCCATCGCAGCTCCTCCGCTTCGCTCACCCTGCTCGCCACGAAGCTATACGAAGTGAAGTATCGGTTACCAGCAAAAACCGGATGACCCCGGCATGGTGCCCGAACAGCCTGGGCCCCGTGCGCGCCGGCCCGAGGCTCGCTCGAGGCTCGACTTGCTACGAGCGCAAAGCATTCGCCGAGACTCGGAAAGCCCACTCAACCGTCATGCG
>Ga0335085_10012949_pt1 | contig 12249 bp, 15 predicted proteins | sample Lox_Sample_45_FD_206712 | JGI IMG/M metagenome (GOLD analysis project Ga0335085, IMG submission 206712) | Soil microbial communities from Loxahatchee National Wildlife Refuge, Florida, United States - Lox_Sample_4.5 | ecosystem: Environmental > Terrestrial > Soil > Wetlands | place: USA...
GGTGCAAAAATCCAGGCACTCGCATCACGCGCGAGGGATTACACACGCTCTGATCCGCGCCGTAGTGGTACGCGAGACGCTTCTGAAGCGAGCGGAACTTATTCACTTCAAGGCCGCTCACCAACCAGTAAGCGTGCCAGTGTGCAGCGTCGCGCATCACGATAAAATCGGGGCGAACGTGAAACTTTGCGACATCAAGCGGCACACTATCGGCATCAATGAACACCGCGCGGATTTCAGTTATGTCACTGTCCTCATGTCCTCCTGAATTCACCACCGCGAAGACACCGTAGCCCTCACGTTGCGCTGAGCGAAATGTTTGTTGAAGTGTATCAACGGCGCCATACAATTTCTGCGCAGCGCTCTTTCGCGACTTCTCATCACAAATGATACGGAATGCGACGTTTGATTTGGCCGACCCGGTTAGCAAGCCTACATATCGTTCGGCAGCCGCAATCCCTGAGAACTCCACGGAGCCCTCATTGAGCGGGATCATGGGCGCCTCCCATGCGGCTTGCATTGATCGCTTGAGCCTTCCAGTATTCCGACTGAAAGAGCGCCAAATCATATTCGCCCGCCTGTGTCGCCCAAGCGGGATACCAAGTCGCATCGGCATATAGTGCCGGCAGGATTTTATGCGCACACTCGCGACAGGCGAGAGTGAGTTTGCTTCCGCGCCATTCCCCGCTCCAGTGCGGCTTTCCACAAAAGCTGCACACATTGAGATCAGACGGAATGCCTGGCAGAATATTTGCGTGTCTTGTACTCATAGCATCCTCCAATTCAGTGAGCGCGCTTGCGTGCCGATGTTGACGTGGCGGAACCACATTTCGCCGGCTTGGGCGGTGCGCCGTTGACAGGCTTCTCGCGCGTCTTTGTACGCAGGTTGGCACGCATCCATTCGTCCAAACCATTGCGGCTGTAGCGAACAGCGCGACCAACCTGACAATAGGCGGGGCCATTTCCGCGCGAGCGCAAGACCTTGAGGAATTGTGCCGATACCTTCAAATAGGCGGCGGCTTCAAACGTGCTGAGGTATTCTGAGTTTAGGCTTTCCATAGCGACGATCCTTCTGTGGTTCGGTCGCCGCAACGCTTGCGCAACGACGCGAACGGCTTCGCATCGCCCCGACAAGCATCTCACTTGCGTTTAGAACTGCCTCCGCCGCACCGCCCCAATCACTGAGGGAGGAGCACTGCTCTTGCCCGGCGGATCATCATTCGGGCTTACCTGCATAAAATACCTAGCCGCCGTGTAGCGTGTCAAACCCGGCGGAATCCCCGGTGAATCAATAGGACTTCCGGAATCCATTTCTGTCGCCCCCAAATTTCCGAGCCGAATTTCGAGGCTAATTGTTTGGCGCAATCGTGCTGCGCCCCTACCCCCTGAACCCCTTTTGATACTCCCCTCTTTTGCTCAACGTCCGAAATAGTCATCAAGTGGCGATTGCGTTTCTGAGTTCAATTGGGTTGGCAACCAGCGCCAATGGCTCCATTGACGTGCCGGTACCCCGAACCAGGATGTCGCCGTAGTCGAATACCCGGCCCCACAATGACTGCCGCACGTCTACACTCTCCACCTGCGCCAAATTCAATTCGATAGTCCTACGTGACAAGAGTCCTACCTTCAAAACGATGCGCTTGTCTGTGGCGACAATTTCCGTTGTCCTACGCCGAATCCATGCTTTCACGGCGGCGCATAAGCTCGTGATTGCCATGATAAGCGCCCCGATATAACACCAGCCGCTGACGTTCTCATTTGACGATGTCAAACCGATGATCAAGAGCACGACGAAAAACACAAACGCGTTAATAGCTGCGCTGTAAACAACCCAATGCAGCTTTCCGACGTAGCGGATAACCTCATCGGATCGAAGAATCTGCTTCATGTATCCCATTTCCAACCCCAGTGAATTTGGCCCCGATGGAGAGCCTTATTGTGCTGCCCCGTTTTGTTGGGCGTAAGGCCCGGGCTGTTCCAAGAACCCAAGCATACTGGCAGGGAGCGGCACGGCGCCTAGTGGCACTTGAGCGGAAGCCATGCAATTCACGTCGTCCAGCTGCCAAACCGTTCCATCGGCTTGGACGGTCGGAGCATTGAAGCCGTTCTTGATGGCCGCGGCAGCAACACCACACGCAACGGACCTGACATCGCTTGGGTTTGCGGTGACACTATATTCCTTGGCGATAGGGTCCGCGTTAACAGCCTTTAACGAGCTTGCCATATCTCTATTCACGTATTCGTCGGGCAAAAGATAAAAGACGTTCTTGCAACCCTGGCCATTGAGCGAGCATTCCGTTCCAATGAGATAGTAGTGAGTTTCGGGCGCTTGAGAATCGGCCGCGTTCGCAGTGCAAGCAACCAATAGGAATGCTAATGCTGGGAACCGGGCAGCTGTAAAGCTCATTTTTCGTCCCCTGAGACACGTTCCGCGCATCTGTCGCGACGCATGGGGCGCCAATACCCCGCAAATTTAATATGTAGGCTATAGCCAGTGGGTTAAGGACTTCTGAAAGTGCTTGCCTGCACTTATGAAAGGGCGGGCTCTTTTTGCATTCAATCTGCGTCGTCTTCGGTTAGAGCGCGGAGTTTCGCAGGAACAATTGGCAGCTGATTCGGAAGTGGATCGCGCCTATGTGAGCGAACTCGAAAACAAGCGCGGCAACCCCACTGTAGATTTTCTTGACAAGCTGGCCACGGCCCTTGACGTGCCGCTTCACGAATTCTTCCGCTTGCCGGAGCCGGGCTCAAGGCGCCCCAAACCACTGCCGAGCGGTCGCCATCCACGCGCGAAACAGAGGTAGGCGGCGCCGCCTCGCCGCGCGTCATCTGCAAGCAAGCCCGCTGACGCAGTTTTCACCATAGAGACAACAAACGATTCGCCCGCCGAGCCCAGTGTGTCATACCTCTCAACCACCATTGAGAGGAATGACAATGCAGCAGGAAGTTCGGAAGTTTGTGGCCTATCTTCGTGTCTCAACAGCGCGACAGGGCCGCTCAGGCCTTGGCTTGGAAGCACAGCAAGCGACCGTGCGGCAGTTCGTGGTAGGGCGCGGCGGCAAGATCATTGCGCCGGAGTTTGTTGAAGTAGAGACAGGCAAGCGGAATGATCGCCCCGAGCTTCAGAAGGCGTTGAAACGTTGCCGAGTTACCGGCGCAACTCTTGTCGTCGCGAAGCTTGATCGTCTTTCGCGCAATGCCGCGTTCCTTATGACCTTGCGGGACAGCGGCGTTGACTTCATCGCGGCCGATTTGCCGGAAGCCAATACGATGACGGTGGGCGTAATGGCTGTTGTCGCTCAGCATGAACGGGAAGCCATCAGCCAACGCACGAAGGCCGCACTCGCAGCTGCCAAGGCACGCGGCAAGCGCTTAGGTGGACGCAGACAAGGGGCAGCTAGGATTGCAAGCTACCAGTCCCAGGGCGCCCGTGCCGCGAAAGCGAAGGCCCGCGAGATAGCGGAGTTACGACGCGAAGCTTTTGAAGCTTTGTTAGCTGAGGGGCTGTCGCTCAACGCGATGGCCGCGCGCCTAAATGCTGACAGCGTAACGACGGCTCGGGGCAGAGAGTGGACCGCCACAGCCGTCAGCCGGACGCTCGCAACTCTATCGCTCAATCCCCGGCACTAACGTTGTGGCGCTTTCAAAGGGACTTCCGTTGCCCCAGCGCAAGAACCAAGCTGCATTGCGACAGGGTGGATTGACTGGGCCGAATCGCCGTAGGGGATTGAGCGTCGGACGATCACTCCCCGGCCCTATCGCCAAATGGGACAATTGCTGTGCCTACCAGCTTCGCGCGGATTAAGTTACGGAAGCCGCCGTATCCCGACCCCGTGGGTACGGCTGCGTACTTCCTTATTCAGTCATCGCACCGCGAAACCGTGTTTCTTCTGCAAGCAGGCATCATTCGCGACGCATACAATCAACCCTCCGATAACGATGGCGACTGCCTTCTTACGCCCGCCCTCGTTCGCGACTGGGCCGTAGAGTCCATCATTCAGGGTGCGTGGATGCGCGAGTATCACCAATGGGAGGTTGCCACAAAGACCTACTTTGACGGCCACCACGTCAGAAACGGAAATTCAAGCGTGAACTGGAGAAAGCCGGCACAAGGATCACCGAGTACCCACGTCGCGAAGGTCATCGAACAACTCGCAACATTCAGCGCAACTGTACCGGCGGAAATTCTTGATGCGCTTGACCACCATAGGCTTCGCGTGAATGAGGCGAAACACAGGACAGACTACTATGCGACAGAGGACGAACTGCGCGAGTTATTTTCCGCTGTCGCTGCGTTCTGGGACGCACTTGACCCGCAAGAGGAGTTCACGCCGCCAAATGCGGACGATATGCGAGCAAAAAAGTTCATCTTTCCACGTCCGTCCGCTTCGTATGAACCACCGTGCGATTCCAATCGTTGAATTTACGCGAATTGAGACTCTTGACGACATTCCAGCGATTCTTTGGCCCGCCGTTCGAATCAGTAATTTGATTGCAAGATAAGCGTTATGCGCTAGACGGAACGAAACTCGATCCCGTCATGTGTGCTGAAATCTACAATGAAAGCGTGCATTGCTGGACGGTCAAGGTTTCCTGCGTCAATTCGCAGGTCCACGCGGATCGGGGCGTCCATCCACAGGCGATGATCTTCGTTTATCCATCCGTCGTTTTCCTGTGAAGCGGCTTGGAAGCCGTAGGCGCAGCCGCCCAAGTGGCGGACAAAGAAATCCAGCCGATTGGGTATGCCGTTAGCTTCAAGCGTTCTCGAATTCCAGTCCGACTTGTACCGAACGAGAAGGGTCGTCTGATGCTCGTCGGGCCGAGGTTTCGGGTTATCTGTCCACCGGCAAAACCGAATCTTCTTTGCTTCGCCAGTGTGCAGGTTTGTAAATTTTGCCGTGGCCCATGCTTTCTCGGCAGGTAGTCCGCCCACTCTTGATCGCGGCTTATTTGATACCTCAACGAAGCCAATCGCGATAGGCTCGCTGCGGTGAATTGGCCGTGGTGTCCCTTCCCACTTTATCGTTTCAAGATTCGTCCAAACGAATTGAGGTTCCGAGAAGCTTAGCCGCGGCGTGACTGCTTCACTCATAACTTGGCGATGCACTAGCCGCACCAACGCCGCGAGCACAAACACACTTGCTATGAGGAGCCAAGGTAGCGTTGAAGGCATGTCGATGCCGAGCCGCGCCTTGAGGAGCGGGTTCAGCGATGTCCTCACGCTGAGATAGTCGGCCCACCAACCGATGCCGAAGAGCACTGCAACGCCAAGGCTAACAAGGCCCCAGGCGCCAACCCTAAAAAGCACGCGAACGAATTCGATGAGGTAGGGGATGAGGCGCAATGCACCACCTTTGAATCGAACGAATCAGACTGTGTAGGCTGGAATTTGGTCGGCTAAAAGGCCAACGGAGCGGCCTTAATCTGGGTGCCAGTTTTGAGTACCGGGCAGCCTGCTAATGTGCTAAGTTCATTGCGGAATTTGGAAAAATCGCACCCAGCCTGAAGCTCCTCCCGCCCCAGCCAATCCGAAACTGCGAACGCGTTTCCGGCGGGCTTGGCAAGCCCCTGAAACAGCTCAATATTCTACTCCACCTTCGCCAAAGGAAGCCGGCCCTACGCGGTATGCGTGACGGTATATTTGACGGTAAGGTAAGACCAAGCCGATTGCCTCGCCTTTTGCGCGACAGATGGCGCCGAAGATGTAGACCCATTTGGTGCGCAAATCGTGCGGAGCACTGGGCCGCGTGCCGCGCTTGGCCCAGCGGCGAGTGATCTTGTTTTTCTGGCCAATGCGGGCTTCGTTCTGGAACCAGATTTCGATCTTCACGTCCTCATCGAGCTGCGCCCGGATCGCCTCCATCTCGGCAGGAAGGTTTTTTAAAAGCCTCCACGGCGAACTCGTTCTGAGCGTGATGGCGAGGCCGCGCCGAGAGCTTTCTGAAGCCCATCGCCTTCAGTTCGCGGCCCACGGTCGTCTCGTCGAGCGAGACGGCGAACTCTTCGTACAGCCATTGCACCAGATCGATCAGCCGCCGGCGCACCACGCCGTGAACGGCCGGGATCGGACCAGCTTCGACAATTTCCTTCAGAGCAAGGCGCTGCACATCGTTGAGCTTGGTCTGTGGACCAGGCGCCTTCAGTTCTGATCCCTCAAGTTCGCGTCTTTCGGCCAGACCTCGCGAAATACCAGCCCAATTCCATCCTGCCAGCGTTGATCGGGCGTCGAGTTCTCGCCCGCCACGTTCGCGCGCAACCAATTCATCGCGTATTTGCCACGGCGGAATGCGTCATACGCTTGCCTCTGGAGAACTAAGACTTGATCGACCGGCTCCTCCGCAGGATACGCGATATCTATCAGTCGCGATCCGCCCCGTGTTCGAAAGGCCAGCGGGCCCGGCCCAATGCTTGAGCGCCGTGCGGGGTGGGATTCGCCCCACGCGAGTTCAAGATGCTCCACACCGATAACGACGCTCGCACGATATTTCGGCGGTCGTTTGAGCAGCGGATCAGTCAGTCACCGATGGAAGCACGTGGCATCGTCGCCAGCAAGAATGGCGAGGAAGAGTTGCTCGTCTACATCGGATGCCAGAGTCCGCACATCACGGCAAGAAACATCTCGCTTTCCTTCGGCATCCCCGCGAATCGGATACGGGTAATTGCCAAGGACGTCGGGGGTTCTTTCGGCCTTAAGGCGCAGCCTTGGCGTGAGGAAGTAGCCGCCCTGGTTTCGGCCATGCTGCTCGGCCGGCCTGTAAAGTGGATTGAGGATCGGCTGGAACACGTGACCACGGCCAACCTCTCGCGTGAGCAGGAGATGACCCTCAAGGTCGCCTTTGACGACCAGGGTAAGTTGCTCGGCTCCCAGGTCGAGCTGGCAAAGTACCCCAGTAACAGGTCCCGCATTACGTGGGTTTCACCTTTGTAACAGGGACAACGGTAAGCAAGACGAACCCTGAATACGGTGTGCGAGCCGTGCTGGGAGTAGAAAGGCGCATTGACCCTCGAAGGCGCCGCCGGTACAGCAAAGACGTGTCAAAACGTGTACGGACAACTCGATCTACCTCGAAGCGGAGGCGGCGCACGCCGGCAGAACTGCGTCGCGACATCCTCGTTGCCGCCCAGGATGTCTTCTCCGAGAAGGGGTATGCGGCCGCCTCGATGCGCGAGATCGCCAAGCGGGCGGACGCTGCAAGCCCGCTTATCTTCCGCCACTTCGAGAACAAGGCGTCGCTGTTCGCCGCGGCTGTGTTCGAGCCCATCGAGAAGACCCTCGACGAGAACCTTTCGAAGGGCGATCCATACTGGGCACAGCTCAGCCCGAGTGAGCGGCTTCGCAATTACGCAGAGCTGGTTATCGGGACGTTCCGACGCAACAAGCGGCTGTGCATCGCCTATCTGAACGCCCTGTTTTTTCACGCTGACGAATTCCGGGATGTCAGCGATGGCAAACTTGCTCCGGCCTCGTTCGAGTCCCGCATTCTGCAACTCGAGCGATTTAGCCGGGAACACCCGCCCGGCGAAGACTTTCTGCTTAGCGATCCCCACGTCGAGGTTCGCCTGATCCTGCTGCTATTTTACTCGGTAGCGCTGTTCGACGATCTGTTCTTCGATCCCACCCAACGTGACTCGAACCGCGAGATACAGGGCGTCGTGAAGCTGGTGGGGATGGGCCTCGGGCTCGATCCGCGCAGCGTCAACGCGACCGACGCCGAAACCGGCGCCGGAAATTGCGACCCGCAGACGTTGGCGGCGGAAAACGACGTGCTCCGCTCGCTGCTGATCAAGGCGCTACTCGATCTTCACACGGCTCAAGAGAGCCGAACTTAATGGGCCTGCAAACAGGTTCGACGGAGCCGCGATAAGCTAGACGATCGGGCGTGCTCCTTATGCGAACGATTCTTCGCCTTCGATCTTGGTGCGATGCATCAGCCGGCCGCTGTTATGATCGTAAGGGCAGGCACGATGCATCGTGCCGGTATTGTCCCAGGCAACCATATCGCCCAGCTTCCACGTGTGGCGGTAAGAGAATTGCGGCTGAGTGGCCCAATCGCGCAGGCGAACCAGCAACGCCTCGCTTTCCATCGCGCTCATGCCTTCGACCTGTTGCGCGGTGACACCGAGGATCAGCGATTTGCGGCCGGACTTATGGGTCCACACCAAGGGCAGCGTCTTCACCGGAAAGGCCTGCCACGCCTTCATCTGCGCATAGCTCGGCTCGGGGTGGACATAGAGCTGCGAGCGCCAGAAGGCATGGACGACGCGCAGGCCTTCGATTTCCTTCTTCTCTTTTTCCGGCAGGTCATCCCAGGCGGCATAAGTGTTGCAGAAATCCGTTTCGCCGCCTTCCTTGGCGAGCGACCGCGCACTCATGATCGAGGCAAAGATCGGAACGTCCGAAGTGGTGCCGTCGATGTGCCCGAAAAAAGCCCCCTTCAGATACTCGGCAGCGGAATTTACCTTGGGATCCATGCTGATCGGGTAGACGTGATCGCCTTTCTGACCTTCGCGCATTTCGCTTTTCTCCTGTGCGAAGGTGCCGATCGTATGGGTGAATGCGATCTGCTCGTCATCGGTGAGGTCGATTTCGGGAAACACCAGAACACCGCGTTGCTGCAGCGTTTTTCGGATCTCCTTGGCTTCCGGCCAGACAGCAGCGTTTCCTTGTCGGCCCGGATCGCCGATCCGATTTTTGGCGAGATCTCGACGACTCCGAAGCGGTGCGAATGTGCGAGCTTCGCGCCATGTTCGTTGGTCATGTTTGATCTCCATGGTGCGTCTAGCAGAGCGGAATTCGGGGGCGGCCCGACATTGTCTCACCGTCGTCGGCGAAATTTCAGGGGAAGACTCTCCATCGTCAGGAGGGCGACATTGGGGATATAGCGGATGTCTTCGACCGGAATGGCCAAGCAGATATCCTGAAGCCGTTGGGCTACCTTCTTCGCCGCAACGCGCAACTGCATGCGCGCCAGCGAAATGCCCAGGCACAGATGGACCCCGGCACCGAATGACAAGCTGCGGTTGAGATTTTCGCGCTCCATATCGAAGTTGCGCGGCGATGCGAATACCGCATCATCGTCATTGCCCGATGCGAAGAGCATGAGCATGTGCGCACCCTTCGGGAGTTCTTTGCCCCCCAGCTCGACAGGCCTTGTGGTCATGCGCGACATTGCCCGGACAGGCGGTTCGAGCCTAAGAAGTTCCTCCACGAACCGCCCTATGCGCTTGTCGTCGTCCGCCGAAGCGTAGAATTCCGCAGCGATCGTAGGATCGGTCGCGACCTGAAAGAGAATGTTGATAAGCGCGGTCGAGACGGAATCATGGGTGTTGATCAGAATCGCCCGGGCGGCAGCTACCAGTTCCCCGAAGCTCAGCCGAGGGTTCTCGTCTTCTATCCGCGCGGCAATGAGATCGGAAAGCATATCGTCCCCGGGATCGGCCATTCGCCGTTTCACAAGGTCGATGAGATAGTTTTGAAGCACGCAGAGTTCGCGCGCGGCCGCGACCATTTGCTCGCGACTCTCCAGCAGGCTGAACTGCGCCAAATACGCTGCTCCCCATCGCCGGATCGTTTCCCGCTCGAGGTCCGGGACATTGAGCTGGCTCTTGCTGAACTCGATTGCCATCGGCAGCGCCAGGTCATGCAGCGCCTCGACCTCGCCCTTGGCGATAAAATTGTCGATCAGCCCGTCGACGAGGGTCTCGAATTCGGGTTCGAGCGCCTTCATCCGCTGGGCGGTGAAGGCCTGCCGCGTCAGCAGCCGCGCACGCGCGTGCCGCGGAGGATCGACATTGACGACGTCGGGAAAAAAACCACCGCCGTCGCGCTCAAGGATGGCCTTCAGCTCGTCGAGATATCCATGCGCCATCTGGCTGTAATAGCCCTGCTCCTGCGAGAAGGTGACGGGATCGCGGAACACGGTGTCGAGGTCCTCGTGCCGTGAAACAAGATACATGCCGAGCTTCTCGTCGAAGTGAACCGGATCCTGCTGCCGCAGGGCACGGTAGAAGGAATTCGGCCGCTCTTGAATCGCCGGATCGGTGAAAGTGCAATTCTCCAATGACAGCGCGTCGTGCTCCCGGCACGAAGGAGGGCCGGCTTCGGTGCGTGTCGCCATCTGAATTCTCCTCTATCGATCTTCGCCCGCGGACCGGCGCCCGTATGCGCGACGCTCTTGATCCCAGGTCCGGGGCCCAACGCCACGTTGGCGCAGCTCCGATTTGACGATGCGCTCGGTCGCCTGCGTCTTGGGCAGCGTGTCCACGAACTCGACGTATCGCGGGACCATGAAGCGGGTCATCCGCGTTTCAAGATCCGCGCAAAGGTCCTGCTCGCTCATCGCGGAATGGGGACGTCTGACCGCGAAGAGAAGGATTTCGTCTTCCTTGGTTTCGGCCGGGACAGCGACCGCAGCACATTCCGCGATTTCCGGATTCAGCCGCACGTCCGCTTCCACCTCATAGGAAGAAATGTTTTCGCCTCGTCTGCGAATGACGTCCTTCAGCCGGTCGACGAAGACGTAATCGCCGTCGGGCTGGCGCATCAACGCGTCGCCGGTGTGAAACCAGCCGTTTCGCCAAGCGGCAGCGGTGGCTTGCGGATTGTTGAAATAGCCGGCGTTCATCGTCCAAGGTACCGACGATCGCACGATGCATTCGCCTGGGACGCCATCGGGCAACTCGATGTCGTTTTCATCGACGATGCGCACTTCGAATCCTGGATAGCCCTGCCGCAGCCTGCCCACGGTCCGTGCGTTCAGGGGATTCCAGCCCGAGCAGATCGGCACGCCGTTTTCGGTGCTGTTGTAGACAGTGCAGATCCTGGCGCCGAAGCGCTCGCTGAATTGCATGTAGGACGGCCCGAGCGGCGCCATGAACATGTTCTTCAGCGTCGTTCGCTCGGAGGGACTCTGCGGACTCTGCATCAACATGTCTGCCATGGTTCCAACCAGGGAAGCGGTCGTTATGCCGAAGCGCTCGATATCCTGCCAAAAGCTGATGAGACTGAAACGGGTGCGGATGACCACTTGGCCGCCGGTCATCGCCGCCAGGTAGGGGATCGCCTTGGATCCGAAGTGGGCGTGCGATGTGAAGCACAGGAACACATCGGAAGAATCGAGGTCATCGAATGGAAACGTCGCGAGGTTTATGGAATTGAGCTGTCCCCACGGCAACATGACCGCCTTGGAGGGTCCGGTCGTGCCCGAAGTAAATGTGATGCATGCGATGTCGTGCCATTGCGGCATGACGAGGTGGGAGCGGGCCATCCCGGCTTCGCAGCGAAGCGAATTCACGCTTGTCACCCCGGGAAGCGGCGAATCCTGCAAACCGTCGCTGTCGGGTCCCACAACGAGGACTTTCGTCACCGTGTCGAGTTCGTTCGCAACCGCTTCGAAATGCGTCAGGTAAGGCTTGGCGGCGACAACCACGGCAGGTCGGCAGGTGTTCACCGCGTAGGCGAGCATCCGGCCCCGGAACTCGGAATTGATGGTTGCCTCAATCGCGCCGATCAACGTGAGGCCGAGCCACATCGGTAGCGAGTCCAGACTAGAGTCGACGATGGTGGCGACAACATCACTTCTCCGCACCCCCAGCGCGATGAACCGGTCGGCCCACTTTGCGGTTGCGGCGTGCAGGCCGCCCCAGCTCACAGACCCGCCATCCACGGATCGCGCAAACGGGCGGTCCGGCTGCGTCTCGGCCATGCGTGCGAGAATCGCCGGAAAGGTTTCCTGTGATTCCAGAACCTTGTTCCAACGCACCCTTCTCTCCTCGCGATTCGGATGGTTCGGGGGGCTAGACTTTGGACACTGCGCGGTCGAAGCCGCCGTCGCGGCGGCGCGCGGCCACCCCGGCGCCTTTTTCGTGGATGAGCTTGAAATGCTCGGCCTGCTCGGCTGCGGCTGCGCCCTCAGGCTCATACGGTTCGCGCCCGACCTTCACCATGTCGAGCAGCCCCGCAGCCTCGTACAGCGCGTGCACGCCCTGCTTGTTCGCGATCAGATTGCCCAGATCCATGCTCGAATACATTTGCGCAAACCGCAGCGCTTCGGCTTCCTCCTCGCCGACGCGCACCACACGGTTGACGTAATGGAGCCGCAGTGCCGTCTCGGCATCCATCCTGTAAAATCGCTTGCAATAATGACCCCGTGAGGGTCGATTTTCGCGTCCAATTCCGACCCCTCTGACGTGATGTGTCAGCGTCCTTCCTTTTGGCCTTGATCGGCCGGGAAGGTCTGACGGGGATGA
>Ga0335085_10012950_pt1 | contig 12248 bp, 8 predicted proteins | sample Lox_Sample_45_FD_206712 | JGI IMG/M metagenome (GOLD analysis project Ga0335085, IMG submission 206712) | Soil microbial communities from Loxahatchee National Wildlife Refuge, Florida, United States - Lox_Sample_4.5 | ecosystem: Environmental > Terrestrial > Soil > Wetlands | place: USA: Florida...
AGCGGCGCACTCCGCGGTCGGTAATGGATCGCGGCAGCGCGAATGCCTGCGCAACTTCGGTTTGCACACGATGAAACGCCGTGTCGAAACACGCCACTTGCGCCAATTGTGGCATGCGCTCGAAGACGAATTTAATGGGCGCCAAGTTGTGCGGCTGATGCAGCGGCGCAAGCGGTATCAATTTTTCGAGCTTCGCGACGACTTGCGAATCAAGCAGCACTGGCCTGGAAAATTCGAGCCCGCCGTGCACCACTCGGTGACCCACCGCGACCGGGCGGTGGTTTTCACGACGCTCACGTAAAAAATTGACCAAGTACTCAATTGCGCCATCATGGCCAAGGCGCGTGCCTTCATCCCATGCGTAGGCACCGATGCTCCCGCCGGCCGCATCCCTGGCGGCAAATCGCGGCGCGGTGTAGAGCCCCTCAATTTGGCCGCCGAAACTAAACGCGGGCTCTGGTCCTTGGTCGACAAACACCGAGAACTTGATGCTCGACGAGCCTGCGTTTAAAACTAGAATCGCGTCGGTCACTACTTCACCAAAGCTCTTTGCCGCCTCGGTCGCGACGGGCTTTGGCCAGCAGTGCGGCGACCGCGCATGAGGCAAGCCGTGTTAGCACAGAATCGGCGCGGCTGGTCAGGATGATTGGCACGCGCGCACCTAGCACGATGCCTGCCGCGTCCGCGCCTGCGAGAAATGTCAGGCTCTTCGCCAGCATGTTGCCGGCCTCGAGGTCCGGCGCAACCAGCACGTTGGCGCGGCCGGCGACCGGCGAATCTATTTTCTTGATTTGCGCAGCCTCCGGGCTGATCGCGTTATCGAGTGCAAGCGGGCCATCGAGCAGCGCGCCGGTAATCTGTTTGCGGTCCGCCATCTTGCAAAGCGCCGCCGCTTCCAGTGTCGATGGCACGTCGGGATTCACCGTCTCCATCGCCGATAGAATCGCGACCCGCACTTCTGGCACGCCTAGATCATGCGCGAGGTCAATCGCGTTTTGCACGATGTCTATCTTGTCCTTGAGCGTGGGTACGATATTGACCGCTGCATCCGTTATAATCAGCACGTCTGCATGGGTGGGCACATCCATGATAAAACAGTGGCTGATGCGCCGGGGGGTGCGCAGGCCAGTATCGCGCTTGACTACCGCGCCCATCAGCTCGTCAGTGTGGAGACTGCCTTTCATAAGGGCCTCCGCCTTGCCTTCGCGCACCAGTGCCACCGCCGCGGCAGCCGAGGCTTCGCTATCCGGCACATCCACCATTTCAAACTTTGAAATGTCGATCCCATGCTGCTTTGCCGTAGCCTCGATACGCGCGCGGGGCCCGAAGAGGATCGGCGCGATCAAGCCGGCTCTGGCCGCCTCAGCGGCTGCCGTCAGGGAACTCTCATCGCATGGGTACGCAACAGCGGTCGGCGTGGGTGGCAGGGATTTGCAGCGCGCGATCAGTCGCTCGTATTTCTCGTGCTTGCGATTCACTTAGAGCCGCCCTTTCCGCGCGTAACAACGCTCAGGCGACGTTGACCTTGGGGTGGCGACTTCACACCGCCACCCGTCGCGCCCAGCACCGAGCGGATGCGTTCGACCATGCCCATCTGCTCCGCGGTAGGCTTGATCTCCTGAAGAACGCGTCGGTCAGCAAGCAGCCGATCGAGCAGCGTAAGCAGTCGTTCGCGATCCACGGGCTCGCTAAGCAGCTGCGGTAAAGTCTCAATCGCTCGGTCGGGTTCGTAGTGCGCGACGATTTCCTGCTCGCCCCGAATGCGACGCGCCTGGTCGAGCGGCAGCGAAGGCACGAAGTCAGCGTAATCCTTCGCCAACTCCTGGCGCAGCATCAGTCGTGACAGCGGCAAGCTGCCTTTGGGGCGCACCAGGTAATCCACTCGCGCAAACGCCTCGGCGTAGCCACCCTCCGCGATAGATGCGAGCGCATCTTTTACGAATGGCAGCTCGCGCGGATCCGCGGTGCTTTGCGCGGCGTGCTCTTCCGCTTCATACTTGTCGGCAAGGTAGAATGAGAACATGCTGCCGTAGGTTTGGAAGAACGCAGCTTCGCTTACCGCGTCTCGCATTGCGCGGTAAAAATCAAGCGAGGCGCTGACCAGTTCCGCCATCATTTTCTCGATTTTGCGCACAGCGTTGTCCGTTCCCACCGCTCTGCGCTGGGACTTGACTGCATTCGCCGCGGGAGGAAGCCAGGTCAGCCACGGATTTGTATCGGAAAATGCCCAGCGCTGGAAACGCAGTGGATGGAATTCGCGCGAGAGCTTCGCGGTGAACTCATTTGAGAGGGATTGAATCAGCGGCTGCGCGAAGAGTTCATAAGCACGCTGATTGAACTCCGACACTTGCGCTACAGCCTCGAACGGCTTTTCGTCGGCACGTTTCAGACGGTTGAGACGCGCGACGACGTCTTCCAGCCGATGCTCACGGAACTCGACTTGGTACTCGGTTTGCTGCTTATCGCCCTTCCGTTCGGTGATTTCCATACCGTATAGACCCGGTGGCAGCACCTCTACCGCTTTCAACACCGAAACAATCTGGGCATGTTCTTTTTTCGCGACTTTTCCTGAGACGAAGATCCCAAGGTGTCCGACGTCCTGGTGCAGCAGCCCGATGATCACCTGGCCGCGTGCTTTGATTTCTTCGGTGCTGCCGTAGACATCCGCTACCCAGTTGAATGCCTGTTGCGGCGGCGTGATGTTGTCGCCCATCGAGGCAAACAGAATGATCGGCGACTTGATTTCGCGCAGATCAAAAACCTTGCCGCCCCGTGCGGGTGTTTCGCCGGACCAGAGCTTGTTGCCGACGAAGAGATTGCGCGTTATCCATTCAATCTCCTGCCGGTTCATCAGATAGAAGCCGCCCCACCAGCGCTCAAACTCAAGAAAGCGCGGCGGCTCGGTGTCAATGTTGGCGAACACGTGATAATACTTGTCCCAGAAGGTATTGGCCGGATTCAAATTCTCCATATTCTGGACAAGATACGCGCCATCGAATATCCCGTCGCCAATATCCGCCGTGAGCGAGGCGAGCCACGACCCGCCGAGCATGCCGCCCGCGTAGCGCATCGGGTTGTCGCCTTCGCCTTCACGCCACGCGCCGCCCCAGTAGGACATCGGCGCGCCGTTGATCACAATCGGGCCGGTATCGTCCGGATCGGACGCCGCGAGCATCATCGCAGCCCAGCCTCCCTGGCAATTGCCAACAATGGCTGGCTTCGCGCTTTTCGGGTGCAATTCGCGCACCTTGTGCACGAATTGTTGCTCCGCGGTGCATACGTCAAGCAGCGTCTGCCCCGGCTCCGGTTCGGGAAAAAAGATCACGAAGTAGACCGGATGTCCATCGCGCAGCGCGACGCCCACCTCCGAATCGTCCTTGAAGCCGCCGATGCCGGGACCGTGTCCGGCGCGCGGGTCGATGATGATGTACGGCCGCCGTTTCGCATCCACTGTCACGCCTTGTGGCGGGACGATCCGCACCAGCGCATAGTTGACCGGCTGCTTGAAGGTACGGCCATCGAGCACCATTTCGTATGCAAAGTGCAAGACGGGCGGCAGGCCTTGCTGGACGTGCTCCAGATAATTGTTGCCACGTTGGCGCAGCGTATCGCAAAACAGCACCGAGCGCTGCCACGTATCGATCGAATACTGGTACCAGTCGGTCCAGATATTCCACGCATTGACCGGCTTCGCCGTGAGGTCGGCAACGTGTTCGTTGTAGGCTTTCTGCACCCGCTCTTTGAACTGGTCCTGCGCGATCTTCACACGTTTCTGAAAAAGCCGCGCAACCTTGCCAGAAAGGTCGTAACTGCGTGAAACTTGGGCACCGGCATCCATGAACTAGCCTCGACAGGGAAAAAAGATAATTCGAAGTTTACTTTGCTGTTGCAATCGCACATTTGATCTAAATCAATTGTGCGCCTTCTAATTCTATGAATTTAATATTATTTGTGCCGGCTCTTTAGGTCGCACGGTTCCAAGTCGGCCGCACGGCTGCGTCGAATCCGGCCGACGCGCTTGCCGCCGCAGGATGAAGCACCAATAAACGAGTTGACGGTTCACCGGCAAGCAACGTTGCGAAATTCGGCCTGGCGCTTCGACGGGACTTACTTGTCTCAGCCTTATCTGCCGCCCCGGCATCGGACTTATGATAGCATGTTGGCTATCGATCTAAATCAAGGTGAAGAGGGGCTGGACCTATATCTACCACGGGCTTCTACGTCAGTGAGCATCATGACGTGCGGGCTGAAAAGCGATTCTTTCGTCGGGCGATTCGAGGGGGGAACTAATGATCGCAAGGCACACCCGCCAGCTCGATAGGTCGAGGCGAGAGGCTGTAGCTTGCCCCAGACAACGTGCGCATCCCGCACGGGGCTTGCAGCCATAGATGGCCATGGACACAAGTGAAACCGACAAGGGCGTCATCTATGTGCTGTGGAAGCGCTTTGAGACGCAGCGCTACCCGAGGGTACTGGAGCCGAAGAAGAAGATGGACGCCGGGGAGCCGCTCAGTGACGAAGACCTTGAGTTCCTGGGTCTTGCTCTATCCGACGCGAAAGAGATCCAGCCGGTGCTTGACCGTCACCCGGAATATCGTCCGCTGGTCAAATGGGCATTGTCCCTCTGCACTGCGATTACGAATCGCGCCTTGGAAAACGACCGACTGCAGTCAAAGGCTGGATCCCCGAGAAGCGATTAACGCTCAGGAATGAGTTAGTGAACTGACGGGGCTTCTCGGTAAAAAACGATCAATAGCAGCGCGCAAGTTGATTCGCGCCGAGATGCGCAAGCGCTAAGCGCTCTACGGCGAATTCATCGAGGAATGTCCCAAGCTCCTCATCGACCCGTTAACGCTGAATTGAAAAAACCGAGACGATGTTATCCCGAAATGCAAGTTCTCTTTTCCAACCTCCTCTGCGATCTCGATCGTCGCACCGTCGAGCGTGCCGATGGTGCCCGCAGTGGCACTATGAAAACGAACCGGAAAACCGCGCGGCCCTGGACCTGATTTTTTCAGAGCAGTTCAACCGCCATGAGCCGGGGATCTTCAATCCTATTGACGAAACCCTTCTCACGCACGGCGACCATTACTTGCATTTGGCCAATCTCAAGTCGTACAGTGAGACCCATGAAAGAGTGGGCCGCCTTTATGCTGACCGGCAAGGCTGGTCGAAAAAGGCCATTATCAACGTCGCGAGCTCCGGTAAGTTTTCCAGCGACCGCACCATCCTTGAATATGCTCGCGAGATTTGGGAAGCTCAGCCATGTCCGGTCGCCTAGGCGAGCATCGGTATTCTCTATAGGGTGCGGATCATGATGACGGTGACACAAGCTCAGGCGCATGTCTCGCTTGCTGTTGGGGTTCCGAGTGAGAACCCGCTTGTCTTAAGCGCCCTGGATGAGGATCTAATTCAAACGCTTTTGAGAACGCCGCCGCGTCGCTGAACTCAATGACGCCGAAAAAATTCGAACTCATCGGTATCAAGAAGCTTCTATTGCCCGTAAAGGACTTGAACCGGATGCGGACCGGCGCCCCAACGCGTGCGCTGTTCGGTGTTCTTCCGGGAACCTCGGCTAAGGGGAGCGGCCAGGATCTTGTGGACTTCCTAAAGCGGGTCCACCTTTTCGAGGGCCTCGTGGTTGGCGATCTCAGGCGCTTGGCTCGGCTCGTCCACGAACGAAGCTACCGGGATGGTGAGTACATCCTCGAGCAAGGGAACCCCTGCGCGGCCATGTATGTCATCCGCAGCGGCGCCGTTGAAATCCTGAGACGAAGCCATCACGGCGAGGAAGTGGACTTGGCTACCTTGGAACCGCCTGCGCCCTTAGGGGAATATGCACTAATGGCAAACGAAGCGGTGCACTGGTTTTCAGCACGGGCTCGTGGCCCAGTCTCGATGATTGCCCTCGGACGGTCCGACCTAGACGCACTTAGTCACAACTTTCCGCTCCTGGCAAACAAAGTTTTTGCAAAACTGGCCGAGATCACCGCCCTGAGACTTCAATTGGTCGTCGAGGAGTTGACCAGCGAGCAAAAGGATTCGGAGTGACCCAGGCCGCATGGAAATCGATCGTGGCCGCAGCAGGCATAGCGCTCGCCGCATATCTGACCTGGGAGCTGCGAAGTCTGATTCTCCCCATTACGGCGGGCGGCCTGGTGGCATACGTCTGTCGTCCCCTCGTAACCGGTATGGAGCGCCTCCGTCTGCCACGTGGCCTGGCAATTGGAATGCTGCTGGCCGGCTTCCTCGGGGCCAGCCTAGTCATCGTTGTCGGCGTACGCGCCATCATTCCCAAGGAACATAAAGTCATCGAGCTGAAGGTCCACGCGCTCTACGCCCTCAACGAGCGCTACAAGACTTTAATTGGACTCGATCATACGCCGACAAGCGGGAACCAGCTCTACCGACTGTTGCACACCGACGTAGATCCCTTGATGGATAGCGTAAGCCAGGCGCTAGCCCTGACACCCGAAGAGGACGCTGAGTTTATTGCGTCCCATGCGGGACCGGCGGGCACCGATCCCTGGTCAGACAAACTGCTGTTTGAGCACCGCGCCAACCTTCAGACACGCAAGATGCGGGGCTGGACACCTCCACGCGATGTCGGCGCGGCGGGCGCGCCGGACCAGGGCCTGGGCCAAGGGCGGGCGAAGATTGTGCGTACGCCTCTTGCGGCGCTCGGTGATGCGCTTTTCGCCTGGATCGTTGCCCCGCTGGTCTTCTTCTTTCTGCTGCGCGATACGGGTGAGATCAAACGCGGCCTTCTCAGACTCGTCCCCAATCGGCTCTTTGAGCCGGTGCTCGCCATTCTGGCGGATCTCGACCGTGCGGTGGGCGATTACTTGCGAGGGCTCTCCTTGTCGTGCTCCTTACTCGGTCTCACCATTACGCTGTTCCTTGCCCTTATCGGCTTGCCCCTCCGGTGGGCGTTCGCCATCGGATTAATTGCCGCGGTGACCAACGTGGTCCCGTACTTGGGATCCGTTGTTGCCTTGCTGGCTGGGCTCGCATATGTGTTCTTCGGAAAGGACTTCCATCCGGTGTTGCCCATGGTGGAGACGGAGAGCATAGCGATTTGGGTGATTGTGGCCGTGGGACTGGCCGAGCTCATTAAGAACGCGGTCTACGAACCCCTCGTACTCGGGGGCGCGGTGCGGCTCCATCCCCTCGTCATAATCGTCGGGTTGGTGGGCAGCACTCTCATGTTTGGTTTTGTTGGAACCATTCTTGCGATTCCCGCCATCGCCGTCTTCACCGTCTTCATCTCAAGCACGGCCAGGCACTTAAAGGCCTACGGCTTGATCTGAAGGGTGTGCTTCCCGAATATTCGTAATGGTGGTACCTCGGGCGGTCAGTGAACAACACTCCTACACTTCTTCGCCTATCCGGTACGCGCCGATTACGTTCCAGTCGGAAGCATATGCCTCGGTCAGAGGCAATAGCAGCAGGAACGCAATCAGGGTTCGAATATGAATCACTATCTCACCCACCGCGAGCCTGACAGATAAAGCGCGCTACAATCCAATACCTTCCCTGCCCTCGTTTCTGTAGCCGATTGTAGCTAAAATCTGGTAGGCCACCGGGGACTCGAACCCCGAACCAACGGATTAAGAGTCCGCTGCTCTACCAATTGAGCTAGTGACCCGAGGATATGAATCTTGCTACCTGTGGCTACCGGCGTCAACCACGACGGCAAAGTCACGTGAGGTACGGCAGCAGCGATACAGTACTGAACCAGCAAGAAAATATTGCAGCCATGCAACTCAATGAAGACATTAAATATGATTAGAATGCACTCATCACCATCATTCGCAATTATCAAGCCAATATTGGAGCCGAGGAAAAGCCACATTTATTCATGTTTTAATAAATTGCGAGTATCCTATTCAAATAGTATTTAACAAGCGTAATTGTAAATTTGTGGTTAGCTGTTCGCTTTCATGTTGAAACTAGGGGAGAAATTTTCGGGAATCTGCGTCGCCGGCTGCGCCTTATGGTTGGGCGCTGCAATCAATGTCATGGCCGCTGAATGGCAGGTCAATAAGGAATTGAGCGGTAACAAAGACATTTGCACCTTGACGTCCGCGAAAATGCCGGTTGATGACGGCTATCAGAAAGTCAGCGCACAGATAATCGTGGACAATAACGCGGTGATCGTGAAGACCGAATCTGAACTCGATCCCGGTTTCTCTGACATCGTCATGAAAGTTGGCAACCGGGACTCGATTCAAATGGATAAGGTCAGTCAAAAAAAACAGGCGGTATTTGAATCGAACTATGGCAAGATCATCGAACAATTCAAACAGGGACGAGAAGTGACAGTTACGCTAAGATTTTGGCCGACGTGGCCGGTTACCGGCACTCACCCGGTTTCTTTCAGCCTGATCGGTTTTACAAAAGCTTATACTGAAGCGACGACCTGCAAATAAAACGGCCTATTGCGATTGAAAGGAGGCGCTATGGGATTGCGCATGAAATTTAACCTTATCCTGCTAGCAGTGTTTTTGGTGGGGTTTGGGGTTACCGGATGGATTACAAACGAATTGCTGCAGCGTAATGCGAGAGGCGAGGTCGTCCGGAATGCCGAGCTGATGATGGAAACCGCACTTGCAATACGTGGATATACCGTCAATCAAGTGGCGCCTCATCTGCAATTGCAGTTGTTGCGTGTGTTCTTGCCACAAAGTGTTCCGGCCTATGCCGCGACTGAAACCCTCAACGTGCTGAGAAAAAAATACCCGGATTACTCCTACAAAGAGGCGATCCTTAATCCAACCAATCCGCGTGATCGGACAACCGACTGGGAAGCAGACTTGGTGCACGCGTTCCGCGATAATGCGGATAAAAAGGAAATTGCAGGAGAGCGCGATACTCCGACCGGACGGGCACTTTATATTGCTCGTCCTCTCCAAATTAAAGACGAGGCATGCCTGGCTTGTCACAGTGTTCCCAGCGCCGCTCCGGCATCAATGATTAAGCTCTATGGCGAAGCAAATGGTTTTGGTTGGAAAATGAATGAAATCGTTGGAGCTCAAATCGTCTCGGTACCGATGTCACTGCCGATCAAAAATGCCGATCGCGCATTCAGGACTTTCATGATTTCTCTATTCGCGGTATTCGCGGTGGTCTTTATTGTGTTGAATTTGATGTTGAGCTGGATGATCGTTCGCCCAATTCAGAAAATGTCGAAAGCAGCCGACCAGGTAAGCACGGGAGACTTTGCGATACAAGAGTTCTCAGAGCTCGGCAAAGACGAAATCGGGGTGTTGGGAGCCTCATTCAATCGGATGAGACGCAGCCTGCAAAAAGCCATGCAGATGATCGAGGGCTAGCGACGATGGCAAACCCGTTGCTCGGCAATCTGAAGCGGACGCTCATCTGCAGCGTGATGTTTGTCGATATCGTCGATTATTCAAAAAAGACCGTCGCAAAACAACTGGCATTCAAAGGTTGGCTGAATGAGCTGCTGTCGCAGGCATTGCATAACGTTTCACCTGTCGACCGCATCATTTTAGATACCGGAGACGGCGCCGCAATCTGCCTTCCGGGCGACCCGGAAGAAGGGTTATTTATAGCGAACAGCTTGCGCGTTGCTTTGATCGAGCAGGATTTTCCCGAGTTCGAACTGCGCATCGGAATCCACCTGGGCCCGGTTAAGGTCGTCAAGGACATAAACGGGCGGCCTAATATAATCGGGGATGGAATTAACGTTGCGCAGCGTGTGATGAGTTTTGCTGCGCCAAATCAAATTTTGGTTTCGAGGTCTTATTACGACGTAGTATCCTGCCTATCTGAAGAATACGCGCAGCTTTTTCGTTATCATGGAATACACAAGGATAAGCACGTCCGCGAACACGAAGTATATGAAGTCAATATTTCAGGAACAGGCAACGTCGTGGCCAAAGAGTCGCAAGCACTCAACGATTCACCACGCGACGAGCCTGCGAATGCGATTTTCGAATCGGCGCTTCCCGAAAGTGATTTCGATGAGCAATTCCTTGCCGCCGTAACAAAGCTGCTTTCGCGGCATATCGGTCCTATCGCGACGCTAATGATCAAGAGAAGCGCAAAGAAAGCCGGTAACCGCGAAGAACTGGCGCGCACGCTGGCGGAAGGCATCCCGGTGCCAGAATTAAGAAAGGTGTTTCTTGATGAACTATGGGCGAAAATCGGGGGTCGACAAATCACGTCCACTTCGCCATCTGAGGAAACTCCAGCGGCGCAGAGCAGTACAGCAACGCCCGACGTTCTCACCGCAGAAACGCTTTCCAGCGTCGAGCATCTACTAGTGCAATACATCGGGCCAATGGCGAGAATATTGGTCAGCAAGTCAGCAAAAACGATGCACCATCCGGATGAGTTGCTCGCGGCTCTAGCTGAGACCATTGAAAGCGAGCGCGATCGGGCTGCGTTTTTGGCCGCCGCGCAAAAAACTCTTGGCCAGCCGTGATTTCAGCGACGGCCGAGTGGGTCGACCGGCCAGACCTACGTGATTAATTCGCGGCGCTCGGCGCGCAACCAAACATGTTGCTAAAGCGCTGCGAGGCGGGATAGGGAAATACATCTTCCATTTGTCCTGCCATAATGCGCTGCTGGATCGCTTTCCAGTACTCCGAATCGAGCAGGTCCCGATGATATTCATAAAAATATTTTTTCACCCGCCGATCCGTAAGCAGAAAGTTTTCAAATTCCTCCGGAAAGATGTCGTTCGGAGCGACTGAGTACCATGGTTCTGCGGCGAGTGCGTCTTCTTCATTTCGCGGCTGCGGGAGCTTGCGGAAATTGCAGCGCGTCAGGTATTCGATTTCGTCATAATCGTAGAACACCACGCGCTTGTAACGCGTCACGCCGAAATTCTTAAACAGCAGGTCACCGGGGAAGATGTTGGCGGCGGCAAGCTGCTTGATGGCATTGCCGTAATCGTAAATCACTTGGCGGCAATCATCGTCATTGGCCTTTTCCACGTATAGGTTAAGCGGAACCATACGACGTTCGATGTACAGATGCTTGATCAGCAGCGTATCTCCCTCCTCCTCCACGAGCGAAGGGATTTCTTTTCTCAGCTCTCCAAGCAACTCGGGCGTAAATCGACTTTTCGGGAAAGCAACGTCGGAGTACTCCAGTGTGTCCGCCATGCGCCCCACGCGGTCGTGGTATTTGACCAGCTGATATTTGCTCTTTACCGTTTCACGATCGACGTCCTTCGGCGGTGGAATCACATCCCGGATGGCCTTGAAGACATATGGATAGGACGGCAGCGTAAAGACGACCATGACCATGCCTTTGATACCCGGGGCGATGACCAGTTCATCATTTGAATGTTTCAAATGATGGAGGAAATCCCGGTAAAACATGTTTTTTCCCTGTTTCTGCCATCCGAGCAGTGTGTATAGCTCCCATGCCGGCTTGTTCGGCACCACGCTGCTCAAAAATTGTACAAACGCAGAAGGCACTTCAATGTCAGCCATGAAATAGGCGCGAGTGGAGCTAAAGAGCAGATGCAGGTGGTCCTGCTTGAGCAGAATTGTGTCGAGATAAAGCTTGCCTGCTTCGTCGTAAAGAATCGGTATGGCAAACGGGTGTTCATAGTTGCCATTAATCAGCTTGCCGACGAGGTAAGCGCCTTTGTTCCGAAAAAGCAACGAACTCAGTACCTGGACCTGTAGATTGGATTCGGCATGGAAAGGACGCGGCAGGTGCTGACGCCAAACGTGAAAAACGTAGTGGATGTCTCGATGCAAATCCGCGAATTGGGGTATCAAGCCATAGTCCCGGATCACCTGCAGAAAGGTGCCGCGCAATCCCGCTTTTCCCGGGTAATAATAGCGATAAGACGGCTCCTCGGACTCAATGTGGTCGGTCGATACTGCCGGCCGCACGAAAATAAAATTGTTGTGATAATAGGTCCGATTGAGAATTCTGCAGCATACCGAGTTGAAATAGGTTTCGGCCAGTTCGGGCCGTTTGTGATTGGTGAGCAAACCTATGTAATGCAGCTTGATTTGCTGCCAAGTCAGGTCGTCCAGCGATTCCGCCCGGAATTCCTGTTGCAGACGCTCGACGCCTTCCAGAACCCGCTGGTCGTAGAATTGAATGCGCTCGCGGGAGGTTTGCTGCACTGCCGCCCAGTCCTGCTTTTCAAAGCGTTCCTTTGCCCCGCGGCTGGTCTCGCGGAAAATTCGATAATGCTTGTCGAATCCTTCGAGAATCGCTTGGGCAACGGCAAAGGCTATCGTGTTCTGGCC
>Ga0335085_10012952_pt1 | contig 12248 bp, 5 predicted proteins | sample Lox_Sample_45_FD_206712 | JGI IMG/M metagenome (GOLD analysis project Ga0335085, IMG submission 206712) | Soil microbial communities from Loxahatchee National Wildlife Refuge, Florida, United States - Lox_Sample_4.5 | ecosystem: Environmental > Terrestrial > Soil > Wetlands | place: USA: Florida...
ACTCGATTGCGTATCAGAGCGTAGGCAAATGGGAGAACGATCCGGTGGCGCCGCTGTCAGCGCGGTTCGCTGGACTATTTTCGATCCTGTTGTGGTTCGGCATCGTCGCCGCAGGCCGGTGGATCGCGTACGTTTAAACGCCCCTACTGCGGGGATGCGCCGGGTTCGAGCTCGGTCAACACAGCTCGCTGCCATCCTCCGGCGAGAGCCACGACAAGGCCGCAAAGCGCGGCGAAAGACAGCCAGAGCGCCGGCATGGCGCGGTTCCCCGTTTCGTGGATTAGGTAAGTGCAAACCGCGGGCGTAAACCCTCCGAAAATCGCGGTCGCCAAACTAAATGACACCGAAAAACCCGCGGTCCTGATCTCCGGCGGCATGATTTCCGCGAGATGCGGGATCATCGCCCCGTTGTAGACGCCAAACAGAACGGAAAACCACAGTTCCACGATGAGCAGGCGGGTAATGGAGGTGTCGCTCACGAGCCACAACATTGCGGGATAGGCCGTCACGATCGCCGCGGCCGCGGCCAGAATGAGCATGGGCCGTCTTCCCATCTTATCCGAAATGGCCCCGCCGGCGGGAACCCAGAAAAAGTTCGAGAGGCCCACGCACAGCGTGACGACCATGCTTTGCCGGCTCGTCAAGTGCAACACTTCCGCGCCGTAGGTGGGCGTGTACGCCGTGATGAGGTAGAAGCACACCGTCGTCAGAATCGAGAACATCATGCCAATACCGATGATTTTCCAACTCGCCGCGAGGGACGCGAAAATCTCTGACACCGAGGGATGATGCTTTCGCGCAAGAAAAGCATCTGTCTCTGCGAGGGACCTGCGCAGCCAAAAGAGCAGCGGCACAATCAAGCAGCCGATCAAGAATGGAACCCGCCAGCCCCACTGCAACATCCCCGCGGGCGGCACGAGAGAGCTAAGGCCGACGCCTAAGAGCGCCGCGAAAATTACCGCGACCTGTTGACTCGCAGATTGCCAGGCGCAGAAAAATCCGCGATGGCCCGGCGTGGCGATTTCCGACAGATATATGGACACGCCGCCCAATTCGACTCCCGCCGAAAACCCCTGCAGCAACCGGCCCAACACAACCACCAGCGGAGCGACGACGCCGATCGTTTTGTAACCTGGCGTGCAAGCAATCACAAACGTGCCAATGGCCATCAGAAACAAAGTCAGGATGAGCCCAGCGCGCCGGCCGTGGCGGTCCACATACGCGCCTAGAAAAACGGCACCGAGCGGCCGCATTAAGTAGCCCGCGCCGAAGGTGCCGAGCGTCAGCATCAATGACGCGTAGGCGCTGCTCGATGGAAAAATGTCGTGCGCGATGTACGACGCGTAATACGCGAACACCATGAAGTCATACATCTCCAGGAAATTTCCGCTGGCGACGCTGACGACAGCGCCCACTTTCGATTTATTTTCCTGAGGTTTCATGGGTACCGATGTTTTCTACGTAGCACGTTTCCGCGACGCGCCTGCGCGGTGTGTGCCGCGCGTTATTTCGCCGCACTCGTCAAGTAAAAGTATCCGACTTTATTGTTGGAAGGAGAGCCGTACCACATCCTGCCTTCGGAATCGCGAAAGAATTCCCTCATCGTGTTTTCCGAATGGGGAAAGGGATATTCGACGACTTTGCCTGTCTTTGGATCGAGATGTCCGATCACGTCCAGATAGTAGGATGAATACCAGATGCTGTGGTCGGTCCCGATGCCCAACGCATAGGGAAAGCAGTCCGCACCTCCGGGCAAATCGTATTCCTTAAAAGCTTGTGTCTTCGGATCGAAGTGTCCGATCTTCCCCGCTCGAAATTCGCCGAACCAAACCGTGCCGTCCGAATCGACCGCGATCCTGCGTTCGTAGGTGTCGTGCGTGGGCGGCAGCCATTGGGTTACCTTCAGCGTCTTCGAATCGACTTTGCCGATCTCCCCGGTTCCGGGATTTGTGAACCACACATTTCCGGCCTGATCGAAATCAAGGCTGTAGGTGTGCGCCGCTTCCGGAAAATCGGTGAACTTTTTGGTTTCAGGGTCGAAGCGCGTTAACGGATAGCCGCTCGCCCAGACAAATCCCTTGGCATCGATGCGTACGGTATGCCGCGAGCCTCCGTCTTCCCTGCCTTCTTTGCCGGGAAGATACGCGTCCTGATACTCGGTGATCTTTTGCGTTGTGGGATCCCAGCGGCCCAGCTTGTTCGAGCCCTGTTCGGTCAGCCACACGGATCCGTCCGCGGCGGCCACAGCCGAGTGAACAGCCGCGGTCCCTATGTTCGGGACAGGAAAATCCTGCATTTCGCCTGTCTTCGGATCAAGCCGCGTGATTTTGTTCCCAATGCCAAAATTCGGAATCCAGATGAACCCGTCCTTCGCGGGGGCGGCGCTGAAAGGCATGCGGCTTGGCCCAGGCATGTCGTACTCCACGTACGCGATGTTCATGGCATCGCTCGAAAACGGCCGGACGGTTTCCTTGTAATTAGGCATGTCCGCAGGCGATTTGAGCAGAATAGAGTTTTCGCCGTACAGCCGGTTCAAGTACGAAGAGACTTCCGCGGCGTCCTCATCGGTGAACCGCCAGGACAAGCTGAAATGCATCGCCTCGCGCATGAACTGCACGCGGTCCTGCCATCCCTCGGCATCGCGCCGCACGCTCGCCATGCGGGTTTGAAATCCGTGGCAGATGAAACATTCCGAGAAAATGGTTTGCTTGGCTTTTTCGTCTGGCCAAAGCTTTTTTGCCTGGTAGATGGAAATTTCGTTCCAGCGCACCGGGACTTTTTCCGCCGTCAGATCCAGCAACGCGCTTTGATCCGCCGCAAGCATCAGACTATTCTGGGGTGTTCCGCGGAAACCGGGCGACTTGACCTGCACTTGGTATTCGCCAGCTGGCAGTTTTTCGACGCGGTAATGCCCCTGCCGATCCGACAGCACCCAAAAACTCATCTTCGTTCTCATATTCTGGGCCTGCACAAAGGCGCCTTCGAACGGCGCACCGTCCGGCCCCTTCACCGTGCCGGAAACAGTCGCCCCATAGCAGGATGCCGCAACCGAAAGTGCGAGGCTCAGGAGAACCAGGAATTTTGCTTGGAGCTTCATACTCCCCCCTTGTCCTGTCCGGACTTCGCCGAATCGAAATTTGGGACGGTGACTCGCATTATGCGCCAGAAAGCTAAAAAATTCAGCCAATTGAGAGGGGTCTCCCATATGTGTACGACCAGCCTTTCGCATGTTATCCGCATGTTGTAAATTGTAAGCGGAACCGCCCTAGCGTATATTTTGACGCAGCCCCAACGATCCAAGAATATTTAAGCCTCGGGAGATTCCTGAAATGAAACGATCCAGTTGGATTGCGGCTTCGCTACTGGCCGTGCTCTCGTGCGCGAGCGCCGCGCGCGCTCAAACCACTCTGGGGGCGTCCTTGTTCGAAGATCACTGCGCCTCCTGCCATGGAAACCCAAGCAGCGCGCAGAAGGCACCGGATGTTCTCTCGCTCTGGAGAATGACACCCGAAGCGATATACGGATCCCTTAGGAAGGGGGCGCACACATCCTTAGCAATGGTGGCGGACGCTAATCTGCGGGAGATCGCCTTCTACCTCGGCGGCCGGCGCGTGGACGTTCCAAAGAACGCGGACGCCAAGCTCATGCCGAATCCATGTCCTGGAAACTCTCCGATCGGCGACCTATCGGCCAAGCCGCTGTGGAATGGCTGGGGAAATGACGTGTCCAATGCGCGCTTCCAATCCGCGAAAGCGGCCGGTTTGACCGCCGACCAGGTGCCGCGGCTCCAGTTGAAATGGGCTTTTGGCTTCCCGGGCGCTGACGAAGTTTACGGGCAACCCACCGTTGCCGGAGGGAGGGTGTTTCTCGGCGTGGATACCGGAGTGGTGTATTCGATCGACGCAGAGACCGGCTGCGTCTTTTGGTCCTTTCAGGCGGACGCGAGCGTGCGCACCGCGATTAGCATCGGGGCACTGAGGGGACGCGGCCCGGCAAAATATGGAGCCTATTTTGGCGACGTCAAGGCACACGTTTATCTAGTCGATGCCAGCACGGGCAAGCTCATCTGGAAAGTGAAAGTGGAAGATCATCCCGTAGCCAAGGTCACCGGCGCGCCCATGCTCTACGAAGATCGCCTCTATGTGCCGGTATCTTCGCAGGAGGAGCGCGCCGCCGGTTACAGTACCGTGTATCCGTGCTGCACGTTTCGGGGCAGCGTCGTCGCGCTGGACGCCAATTCCGGCCGCACCCTTTGGAAGACGTATACGGTCCAGGATCCACCCATGCCCACTCAAGAAACGTCCAAAGGCGTTCAACAATATGGCCCGAATGGCGGCGCAGTGTGGAGCTCGCCCACAATTGATGTAAAAAATCGAATCCTGTACATCGGCACGGGCGATGCGTATACACCTCCTGTCTCAAAAAATACGGACGCCATCATGGCGCTCGACTTAAAGACCGGAAAAATTCTATGGTCGATTCAGGATACGGAGAACGACGCGTGGGTGGCCGGATGCGGACCCAACAATCCATCGGAAAACTGCCTAAAGGACCAAGGCCCCGATTACGACTTCGGCGCTTCGCCAATCTTGAGGACGCTTCCCGACGGGCATAGAATTTTGGTGGCCGGGCAGAAAAGCGGTATGGTCTGGGGGCACGATCCCGACCGCGAGGGCACGCTCGTTTGGAAAGCGCAGCTCGTCGACAAACTCGCGTTGGGCATGATTACCTTCGGCGGTGCTGCCGACCAGCAAAACGCTTACTTCGGGCTGCGAACCGGCGGCGTGGCCGCGGTTCGGATGGACACGGGCGAGCAAAAGTGGTTCACCCCGATTCCGGGGCCGGCAAATCCAGCCTTGCGTGGTGAAACGGCCGCGATCACGGCAATTCCCGGCGCCATTTTTTCGGGGGGATGGGACGGTGTTTTGCGCGCGTTCTCAACCGAAGACGGACATCTTCTTTGGGAGTACAACACAGTTCGCAACTACCAGACCGTGAATCATGTCCCGGCCAAGGGCGGCACGATGGCGGCTCCGGGACCGACGGTCGCCGGCGGTATGTTGTTTGCCGGCTCAGGGTACGCGTTCGGGGCGGCTAGCATCCCCGGCAATGTGCTTCTGGTTTTCTCCGTACAGTAGCGGAACCCCCTCATGAGCCGTGACGGGCAAACAAACCCCGCGAACAAAAATCATCGGAGCTGGCTTTTTCGAGCGGCCCGGTCGCAGCGGAAACTCAAGGCTCCACGATTTGGTTGCGGACGGCATAGAGCACCAGTTCGCTTACGTTGTGCAGGTCCAGCTTGCGCATGATATTTGCGCGATGCGTCTCCGCCGTCTTTACGCTGATCGCCAGAGATTCAGCCACATCCTTGCTGCTTTTGCCTTCCGCCAGCAATTGAATAATCTCACGTTCACGCGGGGTGAGCTGGTGGCTGATCAACTCCTGGGGAGCTTCCCGGAGCCCGTCTGCCCGCAGTTGATTCAGAACTACATCGGTTGCGCGAGGCGTAAAGAACGGCTTGTGCTTCGAAAGAGCCTCAACCGCGGTAATGAGGTCTTGCTCCGAATCGCCCTTCACGAGGAACCCGCGCACTCCTGCGCTGACGATCTCGCGGATCAGTTGGTCCGAATAGTGCACGGACAAAACCAGTACTTCCGTGGCCGGGAACATCTTGCGGATTCTTCTTGCGGCTTCGAGGCCGTTCATCTCCGGCATGCTGATATCCATGACGATGACGTCCGGCCTCAACTGCTCTGATTTCGCGATCGCCTCCCGCCCGTTGCGAGCTTCCGCGCAAATTTCCCAGCCCGCGCGCGTGCCCAGCAAGGTGCGAACCCCGAGCCGCATTAAATCGTGATCGTCCACTACAAGGATTCGAAGGGACATTTCAAGTCCTGTAGGACTGTGCCTCTCTTTCTCACGTGCACAATTTGGAAATCGCGTGGACTTTCCACGAGACACCCTAGTGTGTCTGAATTTCGAATAATTGTCTCCTATTTCTTGTTCCGTCCTCGGGCGCCGAGTTTTTCCGATTGCGTCAACCGGGGGTGCGCATGCGTGGCAGCTTTCCCCTGCACTCCATCGACTGATATACTTTGCGCAACGGAGCCGCGCCGGGCGGCCGGGCAGGAGCGAAACGGGCCCTATTCGGCAACGGGGCTTTCGGCGCTTCGCACAAGGAAGGGGAGCGGACATGAGTAAGACGACGCGAACGTTGCTCTGGGCTTTTGCTGCAACGCTCTTCGCAAGCCAGGCGCCCGCGGCCTCCAACGAAATCATTCGCGGCACCGTTACTGACAACGCGGGCAAGCCAATTCGCGGCGCTATCGTCAAGGCGGTCGCGATGGGCAAGACCGCCTCGCGCTTTTCGCAAGACGACGGCCGGTTTGAGATCGCCGTTCCGGCCGGAAGCTATCAAGTGTCCGCCACGGCGTTTGGATTTGCACCCAGCACGCAGGCCAAAGACGCGGCCACGGCCGGTGACTCGAATTTCCGCCTCTCGCCCGGCGTGGACGTGATGCGCCTGTCAGGAGCGGACCTTGAGACGCTCATGCCCGGCGCGCGCGACGCAAAGCTGATTCGGACCGAATGCGTTGACTGTCATAACCTGAGCAACGTGATGAAGCGCCGGGGAAGCACGGCGGCAGAGTGGATGGATTTCTTGCGCGTCATGACCGGCAACCGCCCGGACGATAACCCGCAATGGCCGCCGCAGGTCTTTGCCGCTATCGGAAACGCGCTGGAAAAATACGCCGGGCCAAATGGTAGCGTCTTTGGTCCCGACGCGGACGTCCCCACCGCGAATCAGATCCATCACACAACAACTTCCGAGGAAGCGCTGAAGGCCACGTTTCACGAATATCAAATTCCGGGATCCGTGATGGCGCACAGCATCGATATCAGCGCGGATGGTTTGACCGCCTGGTTTTCGGGCGGCGGAAAAATCAATCGCTTCAACGTGCGCGAAGAAACATTTCAGAAATACGATATTCCCGCTCCGGGCGCGGGGCCGCACACGCCCGTCGTCGCGCCGAATGGGATTGTCTATATGGGCCTCGCGGGCGTCTCTCCGGTAAAACTGGCCGCGGTTGACCCGGAAACGGGTGCCGTGAAGGCCTATGCGTGGCCCGAACAAAAATATCCAGCGCACTCGCCCTCGATAGCACGCGATGGAAATTTATGGCTTTCGAGTTTCGCACCCGGCGAGGTCTGGAAATTCGATTTAAAGAAGGAACAGTTTCGCGCTTACCATTTTCCTGTTCCGGAAGCGTACGTGCAAGGCTCGTATGGAGCATTGGAGGCAAGCTTCGGGCCGCCCAGTTCGCGGAACCGCTTTACCGGACTTCCGGCGACACCGACAGATGACTGGCCCTACCATATCGCGGAAGATTCCAAGGGCACACTCTGGTTCGGAGCGTTATTCCTCGGGACCATCACCAGTTTGAATCCGGAAACGGGGGAAGCCAAAATCTATCAAGTCGAGGGCGCTCCGAGCACGCGTGGAATCGCAGTCGATGCACAGGACAACATTTGGTTCAACAATTTCCATGGCCATCGGCTAGGCCGAATCGATGCAAAAACAAAAGAGATCACGCAATACGAACTTCCCACAAAAAATGCCACGGGCTATGGCGTAGTTTACGAACCGAGGACAGGCTATCTTTGGATCGCCGACATGAACGGCAACAACATCACGCGTTTCGATCCAAAGACGAGGCGGTTCGTCGAGTATCCCATCCCGACCCATCAGGCGATCCCGCGATTCATCTCTGTGGCCAAGGACGGCAGAGTTTGGTTCACGGAATTTTTCGGAAACAAAATCGGAGTGTTGGATCCGCACCCGGCTTCGACGCAAACCGCGTCGCGTTAGCCAAACAAGCATCTGAATTTCGGGCCGCCCGGCAGGGTTCGCTAGGGCGTCGGGACCGTGACGGAAGCGGGCGAAGAGAACGTGCTCTCGATCGTATCGGCGTCGAGGGCCGTAATCCAATAATTGTATGTCTGCCCCGGCAGAACTGTCACGTCGGTGAACTGAGTCGCGTTGATCGGCGTGGGATTCAGTTTCACGAACGACCCGAGCTGGCCGGTCGAACGATAGACGTTGTAGCCGAACACCGCGGACGTGCTGGCCGTCCAAGTCACATTCACGAGGTGCGACGGCTGGATTCCCGCGCCGGACACGGAAATCACGGTGGGCGGGCCCGTAGCGTCGCTCGTGACCGTGATGCCGCCGGACACGCTTCCGATGGCGGTCGGAGCAAACACAACATTCAACGTCGCGCTGTCTCCACTGCCAAGAATCAAGCCGGAGGGAACGCCGCCTGCGCTCACACCCGCGCCGGCAACGGCGATGCCTGAAACCGTGACGTACGAGTTGCTCGAGTTGGTGATCTTCACACTGGAGGAGCTTGTGGCACCGATATTCACCGATCCAAAGGTCAGGTTGGTGGAACTGAATGTCAACTGGCCCGGAGCACCGTTGACCGACAAGACCGCGGGCCCGCTTGTCACGCTGCCAAAGCTGTTCGTGACGACGACGGAATACGCAGCTCCGTTATTCGCCACCGTCTCGGCGGGAGTCGTGTACGTGGATAGAGTCGCGCCCGAGACAGCTGCCCCATTCAACAGCCATTGGTAGCTCAGCGGGCCCGTTCCCGTCGCGATCACGCTGAAGCTCGCCGTCTGTCCCGCCGAGACTTCTAGGTGGACGGGTTGCACGGTAATGGCCGGCGCGAGATCGCTTGCGGAAGCCTGATAAAGATACGCACCCGCATCCCAGGCCGTCGCGCCCGTCGGACGGGCAATGCCGAGGCGATCGCTACAGAGAGACGCGCCCGCCGCCGCGCAACTCGAAGTGAGGTTCACGCCGGCGCCAACGGTTGAGGAACCTGCCGCCTGGGGCTCGAAGCTGTTCGCAAGCGTGTAGCCCTGGGAAGTCGCCGCCGCTGTCGGCGTCAGAATATTGTTCGTGAAGTTCACACTGCCCACAAGCCCGCAGCTAAAACTACCGCCGGCGGCATTCCAGCACCACGTCTCTGTGCTTGGCAGATCGGAAATGCAATGGTTGTTTTGAACCGCTAGATTCGTCGGCGAATAGAAGCTCGGCTGGACGCTGAGGCATCCCGAAGCCGCGCCGCCGACGAGCGTGTTATTGTAAATGAACTGATTCGAGATCGCGGCGGCTCCCATGCCGTCCGAGGCGATCGTAACCGGCGAATCATCGCCCACGCTCCAGACCAGGTTGTTGTAGACGTACTGCGTGTTGCCCGATCCGTTGAGGCCTGCCTCCAGATGGATCGCCGAAGAACCCTCGACCAAATCATGCACCAGGTTGTTGGAGATCTGGCCGCTCGAGTAAACAAACAGCGCGTTGCTGTTCATGAACGGATCGATCGAGTAGTTGACGTTGAAGATCTGGTTTCCGCTCACGACGGCAGCCGGATCCGTCACTACGATTCCGTTGGGGACATTTTCGACCAGGTTCCCTTGCACCACGGTGCCGCCGTAAATCCCGATGCCCGAATTGCTCTCCGGGCTTCCGTCGATCACATTGTTCTTCACCGTTCCAGCGGCCGAACTATTGTAGAACGCGATGCCGCCCGCTGGAGCGTAATCGCTGCCTGGAACGGGACTCTGAATGCTCCAGCCGTGAATATAGGAATTCTGAATGGTAATGTTGGATCCGCCGTTTACGGAAATGCCGCTGCGAGGCGTGCCCGAAGTCAAACTAAGAACGGCCTCATTCCGGATTTCCAAATTGTCGAAGGTCACGAAATTCGCCAGATTCGCCAGGACCGGCGCGGTATCCCACGTCGCGTTATCCACGTCGAAGATCGGGCGCGTCCAACTATTGCCGGCGAACCATGTCGAATCGACTCCGTAATAGATGGGACTGCCGCTGCTTCCCGATGCGCTGACGACCAGCGGGAAATTGCTCGTATCCCAGATCACTCCGCCTTTGAAGACGACCTGATCGCCCGGCTGCAACGTGTAGGCGGTGCAGTTGAACGAGCAATTGCTCATTCCGGGTGCATGAGCCCACGGAGCGCTCTTGGTGACGCCGTTGTTCGTATCCGAACCGGACTGTGAATCGATGTAATACGTTGCCGGTGAGTTGTGCGCGACCACCGTCAAGGTCGCGGGATTGCTCGGCACGTTCACCTGCCCGTTGGAGACGATCACCTGGAACTGCGCCTGGTTGTCCGTGGCTGCGACGGCCGGCGTTGTATAGATTGTGGACGTCGCATTCGGGATAAGAACCGAGTTCTTGTACCATTGATAGGTTAACGTCCCGGTTCCGGAGGCCGACACGCTGAATGTGGCCGCCTCGCCCACAGCCATTGTCTGGCTCACCGGTTGCGTCGCGATGACGGCCGGCGTCGACACGGTCAATGTCACGACGTTGCTGACGGTGCTCCCCACAGCGTTGGTGATGATTACGTCAAACTGCGCCCCGCTGTCCGAGGAATTTGTGACCGGAGTAGTGTAGCTGGACGAAGTCGCGCCGGTGATATTGGCGTTATTGCGCTGCCATTGGTAATTCAGGGGAAGCGTGCCAGCCGCCGCAACCGTGAACGTGGCTGTGGCCCCGACGCTCACCGACTGGCTGACCGGCTGCGTCGTGATTACAGGGAGAGAGTTCACGGTCAGCGTGAAACTTTGCGTGGCGTTCGAGCCGACCCCATTTTGGGCGGTGAAGGTAATCGGGTAAACGCCTGCCGATGCCGCTGGAGCCGTTCCACTCAGCACTCCTGTCGACGAATTGAACGTCACACCTGTGGGCAGCGTGCCAGATTCGCTGAGCGTCGGCGTCGGAGATCCAATGTCCGTCACCGTGAAAGAACCAGCCGTGCCCGCAACGAAGGAAACGCTGTTCGGGCTATTGATGGAGGGCGCCGTCTGGCCTTCCGCAACCGTCAAAGCGAAACCCTGCACGGCGTTCGAACCGATGCCGTTTTGAGCGGTGAAAGTGATCGGATACGTGCCCGTGGTCCCGGTGGCCGGCGTTCCACTCAAAATTCCCGTAGTCGTGTTGAATGTAATGCCGGAAGGTAGCGCGCCGGATTCGGTGAGCGCCGGAACCGGCGAGCCAGTCGCTGTCACCGTGAACGAGCCCTGGGCGCCGACGTACAAACTAACTGCGTTCGCGCTCGTGATGGCGGGCGGGTTGCCTACGATCACAGTAAAGGCCTGCGTCGCGTCGCTGCCGACTCCGTTGTGCGCCCGGAATGTGATCAAGTAGGAGCCGCCGCTGCCGACCGGAGCCGTCCCGCTCAAAACTCCGGTCGATGCGCTGAAGGTCAAGCCTGCCGGCAACGTCCCGGATTCGCTCAGCGCCGGCGCGGGAGACCCGGTGGCCGTAACGGTGAAGGAGTTCTGAGTACCAATGATGAAGATGGCCGTATTCGGGCTGGTGATCGCAGCGGCCTGGTTCACCGTGATCACGAAGGCCTGCGTTGCATCGGTACCCACTCCGTTGTGCGCCGTGAAGGTAACGATGTAGACTCCCGCCGTTCCCGCCGCCGGAGTTCCACTGAGAACGCCGGTGCTCGCGGTGAACGTCAAGCCCGCGGGTGGATTGTCGGATATAGAAAGCGTCGGCGTGGGCGATCCCGAGGCCGTCACCGTGAAACTACCTGCGACACCCACCGTAAAGGTCGCCTCCGACGCGCTGGTGATGACGGCCACTTGCTTTACGGTCAATGTGAAGCTCTGGGTGGCATTCGCGCCAACACCGTTGCTCGCGGTAAAGATAATCGGGTAACTGCCGGCCGTGCCGGATGCAGGCGTTCCACTCAGCACTCCGGTGGTTGTGTTGAATGTGACGCCCGTGGGCAGCGCGCCGGATTCGGCGAGTACGGGCGCCGGTGAGCCGGTCGTCGTGACCGTAAACGATCCAGCTCCGCCCACAACGAAAGTCGTGCTCGTCGGAGTAATGATCGCCGGCGCCTGAGTGATCGTGATCGTGAAGCTTTGCACCGCGTTCGGGAGCACTCCATTGCTCGCCGTGAACGTGATCGGGTAGCTGCCCCCTGTCCCTGTCACTGGAGATCCAGACAACACCCCCGTGGCCGCGTTGTACGTCACTCCAGCCGGCAATGTCCCCGTCTCGCTGAGCGCCGGCGCCGGCGTCCCCGCCGCCGTCACCGTAAACGTCCCCGTCGTCCCCACCGTGAACGTCGCACTGTTCCCGCTCGTGATCACCGGCGCTTGATTCACCGTCAACGTGAAGTCCTGTACCGCGTCCG
>Ga0335085_10012954_pt1 | contig 12248 bp, 10 predicted proteins | sample Lox_Sample_45_FD_206712 | JGI IMG/M metagenome (GOLD analysis project Ga0335085, IMG submission 206712) | Soil microbial communities from Loxahatchee National Wildlife Refuge, Florida, United States - Lox_Sample_4.5 | ecosystem: Environmental > Terrestrial > Soil > Wetlands | place: USA...
CTTGCCCCCGGTCTCGCCCACGATGCGCGGGTACGACCGGTAGCGGTCCATCTGGGCCCCGATCGTCCGCCACATCGAGTTGAAGACCTCGGTCGAGCCGGTGAAGTGGACGCCGGCGAGGTCGGGGTGGTTCAGGACGACGTCGGAGACCGCCGAGGCGGTGCCGGGCACGAAGTTGATGACCCCGGGGGGAAGGCCCGCCGCCTCGAGCAGCTTCATGATGCAGAAGGCGCTCGGGATCGCGGAGGAGGCCGGCTTCCACACGACAGTGTTGCCCATCAGGGCGGGCGAGGTGGGGAGGTTGCCCGCGATCGACGTGAAGTTGAAGGGCGTGACCGCGTAGACGAAGCCCTCGAGCGGCCGGTAGTCGAGCTGGTTCCACATCGTCGCGTTGGAGAGCGGCTGCTCGGCGTAGAGCTCCTGGGCGTAGTGGGGGTTGAAGCGCCAGAAGTCGACGAGCTCGGCCGCGGAGTCGATCTCGGCCTGGTAGGCGGTCTTCGACTGGCCGAGCATGGTCGCGGCGTTGAGGGTGGCCCGCCAGGTCGTGGCCAGCAGCTCGGCCGCCTTCAGGAAGACGGCCGCCCGGTCCTCCCAGGGCCAGCGTGCCCACTCGCGGCGGGCCGCGGCCGCGGCGTCGATCGCCTGGGACACCTGCTCCCTCGTGGCCTTGTGCCAGTCGGCGAGGACGTGGGCGTGGTCGTGGGGCATGACCGCCGTCGCCGTCTCGCCGCTCCGGACCTCCTGGCCCCCGATGACCAGCGGGATCTCGATCCGCTCGGAGGCCATCGCCGCGAGCCGCGCCTTGAGCTCCGCCCTCTCGGGCGAGCCCGGGGCGTAGGCCCGGACCGGCTCGTTGACGGGCGGTGGGACCCGCCGGGTTCCGTTGAAGCCGAAGTCCCCGTTCACGTCGCGTGGCTCCTTTCTCGCATGCGCGCAGTCTAGTCACGCCCCCGAGCGAGCGTCAACGGCCGGCCCCGGTCCGACCGGATTCTCGTCCTCCGCGCCAGGACGCACGGCGGTGGCCTGCCCGCCTTTGCGACCGTTCGCGACGGCTGAACCTTCGCCGCCGCGGTGACCCCCTGGGGACGAAGTTTTGCGTCTCGACCTTGACCCCGGCGAGGCGCTTCCGTAGAGTGTCTGGCTGGGTAGAAGGACGCTCGTGGCCGCAGTCGGTGGCTGGATCATTGAGAGAGGTTTTTTCCCATGCAGCGACGTTCGAAGGCCGTCTTCCCGACGTGGGCCGCTGGAACCCTCGCCGGGGTTGCCGCCCTGGCCCTGACCGTCAACTGCGGAGGCTCGTCGACTCCGACGACGCCCCCGACCGTGGCGCCGACCGCGACCCCGACCCCGATCGCCACCCCGACGCCTCCGGGGGCCCTCTGCAACCCGAGCCCGCCGCCCCTCTTCGGGATCCACGTGAAGATCCACGACGATGGGGACGGGTTCCGGAGGATCCTCGACTCGAGGCCCGAGGTCATCGACGTGAACGGGTACTGCGCGGCGGTCGGGTTCCCCACCAGCAAGGGCTACTGCTTCACGCGCGACGAGGGGGACCCGCAGGCGACGGCGTGCGACTACCTCGCGGTCGGCAAGGCGCTCGACACGGGACGGTGGGGCCCGACCTGGGACTACAACGACAAGCCCTGCACTGCGGTGGGAGACAGCACGCCCGGCTGCAAGAACGACCAGAACAACCAGTTCCTCCTGGTCGCCAAGGGACCAGGGAAGTTCGAGGCCTGCGCTGCGCCTGGAATCCCGATCGCCCCCGACGGCTCCCAGTGTGGATGGATCGTCATCAACTAGAGGGCGCCGGCCGGGAGCGACGGCGGCGGCGAGCTAGCGTTCGGTCGGCGGCCGGGAGCGCCGGAGCGCGGCCTGGGCGGCGAGCCAGAAGGCCGTCATCGCCCCGACCGTCACCCAGTTGACGGGCTGGTAGATGCTCGTGCCCATCTCCGCCCAGCGCTGGCCGGACCAGAAGAGGATCTGGAGCGCCACGACCAGGGCGAGGACCGGACCGCCCGGAAGCCGGGCTTCCTCGACGAAGGCCCGCAGGCCGTAGAGGGCGGCGGGGGCCAGCGCGGGAAGCGCGTACGCGAGCGGCCGCTCGTTGTTGTTCGAGATGACGAGCGTCGCGTAGACCGACGCCACGTAGAGCGTGCGGTCGAAGTGGCGTCGGGCGAAGGCGGGGACACGGGCGGGGAAGAGCAACAGCAGGGGGACGAGCACCCCGAAGGCGCCCAGCGTCACCACGTAGGCCTGGTTGTCCAGGAGGTGGTTACACCGGAAGACCATGGTGTCCACGACGCCGGAGGCGAAGTCGTCGGGCTGGCTCGGCACCACCAGGCGACGGATCGCGACGAGGATGGCGAGGGGCGGGACAGCGACCGCCGCGGTGCGGCCGAGGGCGGGCCGGATCCCCTGGCCCTCGCGGAGATCCCTCAGGAAGAGGTAGGGGTACACGAGGACGTAGGTCTCGCGGACGAACGAGGCGAGGAGGCTCGTGGCGAGGAGGGCCCCACGCTTCCCGCGCTCGGCGAGGAAGAAGGCCAGCATCACGAGGCCGAGGGCGGCGGGATCGGTCATCCAGTACTGGTACTCGAACCACCGCACCGCACCCTGGGTGAAGCCGACGACCAGGAGCCCGACCGCCCGCAGGGAAAGGGCGAAGCCCAGGTCCCGGAGGTGGAGCCACAGGAGGAGCAGGAAGCCGAAGAGGGACACGTTCGTCACGAGGAAGAAGCCCGCGTTGACCGAGAGGCCGAGGCGGGAGAGCCCTCGCACGAGGGCGGGAACGGCGAGGCGGAAGCAGTAAGGTGGCTCCCTCTGGAGCGCCGGCCGACCCTCTGCGCCCCGCGCCATCTCGACGTACCGCCAATGGTCGTACTCCTTCACCTGCTTCGGCTTGTGCAGGACGCCCAGCCGGGCGGACACGGACCAGGCGTTGACGGCCAGGAGGAGGACGGCCAGCAGGGCGCCGAGCCGCGTGTCCGTGGCGCGGGAGAGGCTCACGCCGCCGATCGTCTAACGCGGGCGTCAGGTTGGCAACCATGCTGCGGGGACCCGGGGGGCGGCAAGCCCCCGGCTGGAAGGTGGAAGGCCCCGAGAGTTCCGCGCCGCGTCGGCCTCTGCTAAACTGCCGGTTTTCGGAGCGACCGGTGATCCGTCCCTACAAGTCCATGCGGCCACGCCTCGGGTCCCGCACCTTCGTGGACCCGTCCGCCCAGGTGATCGGGGACGTGGAGCTGGGGGACGACGCCAGCGTCTGGATGAACGCCGTGGTCCGGGGGGACGTGAATCGGATCCGGATCGGGGCCCGGACGAACGTCCAGGACAACAGCGTCCTCCACGTGACGGCGCAGCATCCCACGACGCTGGCCGAGGACGTGACCGTGGGCCACTCCGTGACCCTTCACGGGTGCACGATCGAGCGGCGGTGCCTCCTCGGGATCGGGGCGATCGTCCTCAACGGCGCCGTGGTCGGAGAGGAATCGATCGTGGCCGCGGGCGCCCTCGTGCCGGAGGGTATGGCGGTGCCGCCCCGATCCGTGGTCATGGGTGCCCCGGCGAAGGTGAGGCGCCCGGTGACGGAGGAGGAGCGGGCCGGCCTTCGGCGCTACGCCGAGAACTACGTGGCCTACAAGGAGGACTATCGGGCGGCCGGGGAGGCGCAGTGACGATCCGGGCGGTGCGGGGCACCCGCGACATCCTGCCCGACGAGATTCCGGCCTGGCACCGGATCGAGGCCGCGGCGCTCCAGCTCTTCGCCCGCTACGGCTACCGCGAGATCCGCACCCCCCTCCTCGAGCAGACCGAGCTCTTCTCCCGCGGGATCGGGGTGGAGACCGACATCGTCTCGAAGGAGATGTACACCTTCGCCGACCGCGACGGGGGCTCGCTCACCCTGCGGCCCGAGGCCACGGCCGGCATCGTCCGGGCGGTCATCGAGCACAACCTGATGAATGCCGATCCCGCGCTCAAGGTCTACGCGGTGGGCCCGATGTTCCGCCGCGAGAGGCCGCAGAAGGGCCGCTACCGCCAGTTCCACCAGGTGGACGTCGAGGCCTTCGGCTACGAGAGCCCCACGATCGACGCGGAGGTCATCGAGCTGGCCGTCGCCTACCTCGACGGGTGCGGGGTGGCGGAGCACGAGCTGGTCCTGAACTCGGTGGGCGACCGCCGCTGCCGGCCCGCCTACGTCGAGAGGCTCCGGGCGGCGCTCCGGGACCGCGCCCCCTCGATGTGCGCGGATTGCCGGCGGCGGGCGGAAACGAACCCCCTCCGGGTCCTGGACTGCAAGGTCGAGGAGGACCAGGCGGTGATCGAGGCCCTGCCCCGGATCGTCGACCACCTCTGCGCGGAGTGCGCGGAGCACTTCGGGGAGGTGCGGCGGCAGCTCGAGCTCCTCGGCCTTCCGTACCGCCTGAGCCACCGCCTGGTGCGGGGCCTCGACTACTACGTGCGGACGACCTTCGAGGTCACGAGCACGGCGCTCGGGGCCCAGAGCAGCGTCCTCGGGGGCGGCCGCTACGACGGCCTGGTGAAGGACCTCGGCGGGCCAGACGTGGCCGGCGTGGGCTTCGCGGTCGGCCTCGAGCGCCTGGCCCTCCTCGTCCCGCCGGGGGGAGGCGGACCGCGCTGCGACGTCTTCCTGGTGCCCCTGGCGAAGGCCGCCCTCGACCGGGCGCTGCGCCTCCAGCGCGCGCTGCGGCAGGCCGGCCTGAGCGTCCTCCTCGACCCTGAGGGGCGCAGCTTCAAGTCCCGGATGAAGCAGGCGGACAGGCTGGGCGCGCGCTTCGTGGCAATCATGGGCGACGACGAGATCGCCCGGGGCGCGTGGACGGTGCGCGACATGGCGCGCTCCACGCAGCAGGACGTTCCGGAGGCCGGAGTCCTCGACCACCTCAAGGAGAAGGCGAATGGCTGAGCCCTTGGGCGACCTCACGCGCACCCACTACTGCGGGGAGCTGCGCGAGGATCACGTCGGGAGGACGGTCACCCTCATGGGCTGGGCGGCCACCCGCCGCGACCTCGGGGGGGTCGTCTTCCTCGACCTCCGCGACCGGGAGGGCCTCTGCCAGGTCGTGGCCCGGCCCGAGGTGTCGAGGGACGCCCACGCCGCGGCCGACCGCGTGCGCTCGGAGTACGTGATCGCGGTGGTGGGGGAGGTCGCGGCCCGCTCCGCCGACACCGTGAACCCGAGCCTCGACACCGGCAAGGTCGAGGTGCTGGCCCGGGAGATCCGCATCCTCTCCGAGGCCCGGACGCCCGTCTTCCCGATCGAGGACGCGATCGACACCCACGAGGAGATCCGGCTCAAGCACCGCTACCTGGACCTGCGCCGGCCCCGGATGCAGCGGAACGTCCGCCTCCGTCACCAGGCGGCGATGGAGGTGCGGCGGTACCTGGACGAGCAGGGGTTCTACGAGATCGAGACCCCCATGCTCGGCAAGTCCACCCCGGAGGGCGCCCGGGACTACCTCGTCCCGTCGCGCGTCCACCACGGCAGCTTCTACGCCCTCCCGCAGTCGCCCCAGCTCTTCAAGCAGCTCCTGATGATCTCGGGCCTCGACCGGTACTACCAGATCGCCCGCTGCTTCCGCGACGAGGACCTGCGCGCCGACCGCCAGCCCGAGTTCACGCAGGTCGACGTCGAGATGTCCTTCCCCCGGATGGAGACGGTCTTCGACCTCGTGGAGCCGCTCTTCCAGCGGGTGATGGCGGTGATCGGGGTGAAGGTCGAGCGGCCGTTCCCCCGCCTGCCCTACGCCGAAGCCCTCCTGAGGTACGGCTCGGACAAGCCCGACCTCCGCTTCGGGATGCCGATCACCGACGTGACCGACGAGCTCGAGGTCCTGGGCCTCGCCAACTACCCCGGGCTTCTCCGGGCGGGAGCCCGCGCCCGCGCCATCGTGCTCCCGGCCTCGGGCGGCGTCTCCGGCATGCGCCTCCGGAAGATCAACGAGGAGCTGTGGCTCTCTCGCATCGTCCCCGACGCCCGCGGGGAGAAGCGCAACCTGCTGACGCTGAAAGCCACCGACGACCAGCTGGCGAAGCTGGCCGAGAAGGGGGCCTCGGCCAGTGCCGGCCGGAACCTGCTCGACAAGGTGGGCGCCTCGAAGGACGACACGGTCCTCGTCGGCGTCGACCAGCCGGGGCCGGTGGCCATGGCCATGGGCGTCCTGCGCCTGGAGATGGGCCGGGAGCTGAAGATCGTGGACGAGAAGGCCTACCGCTTCCTGTGGGTGACTGACTTTCCGCTCTTCGAGTGGGACCGCGAGCTGGGGCGCCACGTGAGCCTCCACCATCCGTTCACCTCGCCGGTGGACGAGGACCTCGGCCTCCTGGAGAGCGACCCCGGGAAGGTCCGGGCCAAGGCCTACGACCTGGTGCTGAACGGCTACGAGGTGGGCGGGGGCAGCATCCGCATCCACGAGTCCGCGCTGCAGGCGAGGGTCTTCAAGCTCCTCGCCCTCTCCGACGAAGAGGCGCGCGACCGGTTCGGCTTCTTCCTGGAGGCGCTCCAATATGGCACCCCACCCCACGGCGGGATCGCCCTCGGCCTCGACCGGATGGTCATGATCATGGCTGGCGAGACGTCGCTCCGGCAGGTCATCCCGTTCCCGAAGACCGCCGCGGGCACCGACCTCATGACGGGCTCGCCCTCGCCGGTGCGGGAGGAGCAGACACGAGAGCTGGGCATCCTGACCGTGCGCACGTGAAAAGCGCGCTGTGCTAAGCTGCGCACGGACCAGGTAGATGACGCGAGTCTCCGTCCCGGACAAGGGACAAGAGACCCTCTTCGGGAACCAGGACGAGAACCTGCGCTTCCTCGAGGAAACCTTCAAGGTCCGCATCAAGAGCCAGGGGAGCGACCTCCTCATCGAGGGGGACGAGCAGGGAGAAGCCCTCGCCGGACAGGTCTTCGAGCAGCTCGCCGCCCTCATGAAGGACGGCTACGCGGTGGCCTCCGCCGACGTCCGCCTCGCCGCCCAGCTCCTCTCGCGCGACGGGGACACGCGCCTGCGGGACTACCTCCTGAAGGCGGCGGTGCGGGGGGGCCGGAAGGTGGTCGTGCCGCGGAGCCTCAATCAGCGCGCGTACCTGGACGAGATCGCGAAGAACGACATGGTCTTCGGGATCGGCCCCGCGGGAACCGGCAAGACCTACCTCGCCGTGGCCCAGGCGGTCTCGTTTCTCCTCAACAAGCAGGTGACCCGGGTCATCCTCGCCCGGCCCGCGGTGGAGGCGGGGGAGAAGCTGGGCTTCCTCCCCGGCGACCTCCAGCAGAAGGTGGACCCCTACCTGCGGCCGCTCTACGACGCCCTCTACGACCTCATCGAGTTCGAGAAGGTGGAGCGCCTCTTCGAGCGAAGCCAGATCGAGGTGGCGCCGATCGCGTTCATGCGCGGGCGGACGCTCTCCGACGCCTTCGTCATCATCGACGAGGCCCAGAACACCACCACCGAGCAGATGAAGATGGTGCTCACCCGCATCGGCCTCGGCTCGAAGGTGGTGGTGACGGGGGACATCACCCAGATCGACCTCCCCCCGGGCCGGATCTCGGGCCTCGTGGAGGCCATCTCGGTGCTCTCGGGGACGCCGGGCATCGCGTTCTGCTACTTCGACGAGAAGGACGTGGTGCGGCACCGCCTCGTGCAGTCGATCATCAAGGCCTACGAGCGATGGGGCAAGGGCGCGGGGCGCTGACCGTGGACCGGGCAGGGGGCTTGTCCGTGGTCCTCCTCGACCGCCAGCGGCGGCGGCGGGTCGACCCCGCCCGCCTGCGCCGGGTCCTCGGCGGCGCCGCCGCCGCCCTGCGGGTCAAGGGCGAGCTCACCGTCGTCCTCGCCGGAGACCGCCTGCTCCACCGGCTGAACCGCACGTACCGGGGCAGGGACCGGCCGACCGACGTGCTGTCCTTCCCGGCCGGCGGGGGAGAGGCGGGGTTCGGCGACGTCGTGATCAGCGTGGAGAGGGCGGAGCGCAACGCGCGGGAGGGGGGGCGGACGCTGCCCCGGGAGATCGACGTCCTCGTCCTGCACGGGTTCCTGCACCTGCTCGGCTACGACCACGAGACGGACGACGGGACGATGGACCGCCTGGAGCGACGACTGCGCAGGAGGCTCTGCGCATGATCACCCTCCAGGCCCTCCTGATCGTCCTCCTCGCCGGGCTCTCCATCTTCCTGTCCACCGTCGAGGCGTCTTTCAACCTCATCAAGCGCCGGCGGCTCAGCCAGGTCGCGTTCCACGACCAGGGCCTCCTCGATCTCGCCCACCGCTACCTGGACGACCCGCCGCGCTTGCTGATGCCCGTCCAGCTCGGGACCTACACCGCCCACGTCTGCATGACCGTGATCATCACCTCCCTCGCCTTCCGGCTCGTGGACCACTGGGCCATGCTCACCGCGTTCGGCGTCATGATGGGGTATCTGCTCCTCTTCCGCGTGAGCATGCCGTACATCCTCGTGCGCCAGGACCCCGAGGCCACCTTCCTCCGGCTGCTCCCCGCGTTCCACCGCTGGTCGCAGGCCCTCGGGCCGCTCGTCTCGCGGCTCCGGCGCCGGGCAGCCCCCGATCGGGAGGAGGCCGAGGAGGGAGTACCGGTGCCGGAGGTGCCCCCGCCGCCGGTGCAGCAGGTCGACGAGGAGCGTCTCGTGGACGCGCTCGACCGGTTCTCGGGTACCCTCGCCCGCGAGATCATGACCCCCCGCCCCGACGTCGTCGCCATCGCCGCCGACGCCCCCGTCTCCGCCCTCCGCCGGCTGATGAGCGAGACGAAGTACAGCCGGATCCCCGTCCACGGCAAGGACCTCGACGACATCGTGGGCGTGGTCGAGGTGCGGGACCTCCTGGATTTCGCGGGCGAGGCGAACGCGCCGGTGGGTCCGCTGGCCCGTCCGGCCCACCTCGTCCCGGAGACGAAGCGGATCCCGGAGCTCCTCCGCGAGATGCAGGGGCGGCGGGTCACGTTCGCGGTGGTGATCGACGAGTACGGGGGGACGGCGGGGATCGTGACGATCGAGGACATCGTCGAGGAGCTGGTGGGGGAGATCAAGGACGAGTACGACGTGGAGGCGGACCCCCTGACCGTCGAGGCCGACGGGAGCGTGGTCGCCGACGGCCGGGCGAGCGTGGAGCGGCTGGAGGAGGCGCTGGAGACGGAGCTCTCGCTCGACGAGGAGACCTCGACCGTGGGCGGGCTCGTCACCTCGATCTTCGGGCAGATCCCGCGGGCGGGAGAACGGACGAGCTACCGCGGCTTCGAGGTCGAGGTCCTGGCCGCCGAGAGGAAGCGCGTCAAGCAGGTGCGCTTCCGGCGCGTGGTGGTCGCGGACCCCGCGTGAGCGGCGGCGGGTCGTCGCCGTTCCGGGCCGGCTTCGTCACCGTGGTCGGCCGACCGAACGTCGGCAAGTCCACCCTGGTCAACCGGCTGGTCGGACAGAAGGTGGCCATCGTCTCCGACAAGCCGCAGACGACGAGGAACCGCATCCTGGCCGTGGTGAACCGGCCGGGAGCCCAGTTGGTCCTCCTCGACACCCCCGGCATCCACAAGCCGATGCACGAGATGAACCGGCGGATGGTCGCGACGGCCACCAAGAGCATCGGCCAGGGCGACGTCGTGCTCTGGCTGGCCGAGGTGGAGGAGCCGCCGGGACCGGGCGACCGGTTCATCGAGGGCCTGCTCCGGCGGTCCGCCCTTCCCGTGGTCCTCGGCCTCAACAAGATCGACCGCGTGCGCAAGCCCCGCATCCTCCCCGCGATCGAGGCCTGGCGCCACGCGGCGGATTTCGCCGAGATCGTCCCCGTGTCGGCCCTGACCGGCGAGAACGTGGACCGGCTGGAGGGGGTGCTGCGGCGGCGGATCCCCGAAGGGCCCGCCCTCTACCCCGAGGACTTCCTGACCGACCTGCCCGAGCGGTTCTTCGTGGCCGAGATGGTGCGGGAGCGGGTGCTCGAACACACCCGCGAGGAGATCCCTTACGTGACCGGGGTCGTGGTGGAGTCGTTCCGGGAGGAGGAGGGCCTCGTTCGCATCCAGGCCTCGATCCTCGTCGAGCGGGAGAACCAGAAGGGGATCCTCATCGGCCGTGGGGGCTCGATGCTCAAGGCGGTCGGCACCGAGGCCCGCCGGGAGATCGAGGCCTTCCTCGGCGCCAAGGTCTTCCTCGGCCTCTTCGTGAAGGTCCGCGAGAGCTGGCGGGAGAACAGGGCCGTGCTCGCGGAGATGGGCCTGGGGGACAGCGAGAGGGGCCGGGCCGGCCCGGTGCCTCGCGACGACTGAGGAAGCCTGTCCGGCCTCGGCTCAACCGGGCCGCTCCGTCTCGAGGCAGCCGAGGGTGAAGACGAAGGGAAACGGGCTCGGCTCCCTCCTGAGGTACTGGCCGTCGAAGAACACGAGCATCCGATCCGGCCCGGACTCGCCGTATCGCTAGGCACGGCTTCCACGGCCCCGCGTGCCATCCCCGGTCCTCGGCGGTCATGATCTGGACGGGCGTGGTCCAGTCCGAGGCGCGCGACGACGCCGTCGCGGACGAGCACCACCACAGGCCCGTCCGGGCCGGCGGCGCGTCCCGGCCGGAGCCACACGCGCGAGAAGACCGCCTCGTAGCCCCGCGTCGCCTTCACCACGCAGAAGTCGAACACCTTCTCCTCGGGAGGGAAGAAGACCTGGCGCCGGGTCCAGCCGCGGCGGCCGTCCGCGCTCTCGCTGTAGCCGTGGACCAGGTAGTCCTCCCGATTCGAGCCGGCCACGTACCACATCTTCCACCGGCCGTCGGCGTAGACGAGATTGGGCTCGTACACGCTGCCTCTTTCCCACTCCTCCTCGGCCACGAAGGCGGGACCGGGCTGCTCGACCCAGCGGGAGCCGTCCCACTCGAGGTACACGATCGCCCTCCGCATGGCCCGATCTTCTCCCGGGGCGGTCCGTGGCGCACGCGGGAGGCGGGGCCCGACCTTGACACCGGCCCTTTCGCGGACTAGGGTGGAACCCTTGTCAGAGCAATCATTGTCAAAGCAAGTGATTCCCCCGCCTCCGCTCGGGCTGCTGATCGCGGCCGCCCGCCGGGGCATCAAGCATGCAGCGACCCTCCGCCTGCGGCGACGCCGTCTGAGCGCGCAGCAGTTCTGGCTCCTGGTCGCGATCCACGAGCAGCCGGGGCTCTCGCTGCGGGAGCTGGCGGAGCGGCGCCTGATGGACTCGCCGACCGCGTCCCGGATGGTCGACGCCCTGGTGAGGCGCGGGCTCGTCCGGATCGAGAGCTGTCCCCAGGACCGGCGGCGCCGGTCGATCCTCCTCAGCGTCCGGGGAACGGCCCTGGCCCGGGACATCCACCCCCTCGCCCTCCAGATGCGGGAGGTGATCCAAGAGGGCTTGAGCGACGCCGAGTCGGGAGCCCTCCGGCGGCTGCTCCTGCGCGTGATCGCCAACGTGGAGCGCTTCGAGAACGGCGGGTCGGCCCGGGCGGCCCGCAGAACGGCGGCAAGGAGGAAGCGGTGACGGACTCGTTCGGGACGCGGGCTCAGAGGGAGGCCGCCGGATCGTCGGCGTGGGCTCGGCGCCCTCTCATCGGAATGGTCGGCATTCTCGCCGCGGCGTGCGGGGGTCGGAGCGATCCCCCCCGCGCGGCGGCGGTTCCGGTGGTGGCGGAGACGGCCGTCCGCAAGACCGTCGCCCTGACGCTCCGCGCGATCGGGAACGTGGAGACGATCGACACCGTGACCGTGCGACCCCTGGTGGGCGGTGAGCTCGTGGGGGTGCACTTCCGGGAGGGGACGGACGTCCGGGCCGGGGACGTGCTCTTCACGATCGACCCCCGGCCCTACGAGGCGGCCCTGCACCAGGCGGAGGCGAACCTGGCCCGCGACGAGGCCAACGCGCGCAACGCGCGCCTCGAGGCCGAGCGGGGGAAGTCCCTCTTCGAGCAGGGAGTCCTCTCGCGCGAGCAGTACGACGCCCTGCACAACTCGGCCGAGGCCCTCGACGCATCGGTGCGCGCCGACCACGCCGCGGCGGAGGCGGCCCGGCTCAACCTGGGCTACTGCACCATCCGGTCCCCGATCGACGGCCGGGCGGGCAGCCTGCTCGTGCAGCGCGGCAACGTCGTCAAGGCGATCGACGGGGGACCGCTGGTGGTCGTCAACCGTGTCGACCCGATCTACGTCTCCTTCTCCGTGCCGGAGGGGCGGCTCGCCGGCCTCAAGGCCGCCCGGGCCGCCGGCCAGCTCGAGGTGGAGGCGGTCGTC
>Ga0335085_10012955_pt1 | contig 12248 bp, 9 predicted proteins | sample Lox_Sample_45_FD_206712 | JGI IMG/M metagenome (GOLD analysis project Ga0335085, IMG submission 206712) | Soil microbial communities from Loxahatchee National Wildlife Refuge, Florida, United States - Lox_Sample_4.5 | ecosystem: Environmental > Terrestrial > Soil > Wetlands | place: USA: Florida...
GACGGCCGGATCGCGCTCGTCGAACCCCTCGGCAACCAGGCCCGAATCACGATCGAGTCCCAGCGTGAGCTGTGTGAGATCGTTCGAGCCGATCGAAAAGCCGTCGAAGAACTCGAGGAATTGCTCGGCGAGAACGGCGTTCGAAGGCACTTCGCACATCATGATGACCCGCAGTCCGTTTTCGCCGCGCCGCAAGCCGTTGGTGCCCAGCAGTTCCGTCACGCGCCTGGCCTCCGCCAGCGTGCGCACGAACGGCACCATGATTTCGACGTTGGTAAGTCCCATCACTTCGCGCACGCGCTTCAGTGCGCGGCATTCCATGCGGAAGCACTCGGCGAACGACGGGGCGATGTAGCGCGCCGCTCCGCGAAAACCCAGCATCGGATTCTCTTCTTCCGGTTCGTAGCGCGTGCCGCCGATGAGCTTGCGGTATTCATTGCTCTTGAAATCCGAGAGCCGCACGATGACGGGCTTGGGCCAGAACGCCGCACCGATGGTGGCGATCCCCTCCGCGAGACGCCCTTCGAAGAATTCGCGCGGGTTGGCATATCCATGCGCCAGTCCCTCGACCGCGCTCTTCAGTTCGGCGTCGATGTCAGGGTAGTCGAGCACCGCCTTCGGATGCACACCGATGTTGTTGTTGATGATGAATTCGAGGCGCGCCAGTCCGACCCCCTGGTTCGGCAGCGCCTGGAAGTCGAACGCAAGCTGCGGATTACCGACATTCATCATGATCTTGACCGGGATGGTCGGCAGCATTCCGCCCTGCACCGTCTCGACTTCCATCTCGAGCCGGCCCTCGTAGATGCGCCCGGTGTCGCCTTCGGCGCACGAAACCGTCACGAGCGCGCCATCGGCGAGCATTTCGGTCGCGTCGCCGCACCCGACCACCGCGGGTATTCCGAGTTCGCGAGCGATGATCGCCGCATGGCAAGTGCGGCCGCCGCGGTTCGTCACGATCGCGGCAGCGCGCTTCATGACCGGCTCCCAGTTCGGATCGGTCATGTCGGTGACGAGGACGTCGCCCACCTGCACGCGGTCCATCTCCGAAGCGCGCTCGATGATGCGCACGCGCCCGATTCCGATCTTCTGCCCGATCGCGCGCCCCGTCGTCAGCACGGTCGACACCGACTTCAACCGGTAGCGACTGTGCGCCTGCGTGTGCGCGCGCGACTGCACTGTCTCGGGACGCGCTTGCAGGATGTAGATGCGCCCGTCGAGTCCGTCCTTGCCCCACTCGATGTCCATCGGCCGGCCATAGTGGCGTTCGATCGTGACCGCGTAGGCCGCGAGCTCGAGAACGTCGGCGTCGGTCAGAGAGAATCGGTGGCGCTCCGCGTCGGGCACGTCCACGGTGCGCACAAGACGGCCGCTCGCGGGCGCCGGATCGAATTCCATCTTGATCAGCTTCGAACCGAGCGCGCGCCGGATGATCGGGAACTTCTGCGCGGCAAGCATCGGCTTGTGGACATAGAACTCGTCCGGATTCACCGCGCCTTGCACGACCGTTTCGCCCAAGCCGAAGCTGGACGTGATGAACACGACGTCGCGGAAGCCGGATTCGGTGTCCATGGTGAACATCACGCCGGCTGCACCGCGATCACTGCGCACCATGCGCTGGACACCTGCCGACAACGCGACGTCGGCATGCGCAAACCCCTTGTGCACCCGGTAGGCGATCGCTCGATCGTTGTACAGCGAGGCAAACACGTGCTTGATGCGATCGAGCACCTGCTCGATGCCGGAAACGTTCAGGAACGTTTCCTGTTGACCGGCGAACGAGGCGTCCGGCAGGTCCTCTGCGGTCGCGCTCGAGCGCACGGCGAACGAAACGTCGTGCGCTGTACCGCCGACGAGTTGTTCGAACGCGGTGCGGATCTCCGCTTGCAGATCGTCCGGCAGCGGAGCTGCGGTCACCCACCCGCGAATTTCCTCGCCCGCCGACGCGAGCGCCTTTACATCCTCGACATCGAGCGCACGCAGGCGTGCGTTGATGCGCGCCGTGAGATCGTTCAGTTCGAGGAAGCGGCGAAATGCCTCGGCCGTCGTTGCAAAGCCGTCAGGAACGCGGATTCCCTTGCCGGCGAGCTGGCTGAGCATTTCTCCGAGCGAGGCATTCTTGCCGCCAACCGATTCGACGTCGGTCATCCGCAACTGGTTGAACGGGACGACGTACCTGCCTCGCTGCATGAACGCTCCTCGGCCGTGCGCCGGTGTAGTCGCTTTCTTGCCACCGCAACCGCGTGTGCAAGAATCGCTTCCATTCTACCGACTCACCTCGCGCCGCCGCATGTCCGACCGCACGCCTGCCAGCTTCGAACGCACGGTGTTCTACGTCTCCGACGGCACCGGAATCACGTCCGAAACGATGGGGCATTCGGTGATGACGCAGTTCAGCGCCTTGCGCATGCGCAAGGAGACGATTCCTTTCGTCGATTCGCCCGATAAGGCACGCGAGGCGGTCGCGCGCATCAACGAGGCCGGGCGGCGCGACGGCAAGCGGCCGATCGTTTTTTCCACGCTGGTCGAGCCGGCGGTCAACGCGCAGCTCAAGCATGCCGATGCGCTGATCCTCGACCTGATCGAATCCTTCGTCGTCCCGCTCGAGCAGGAACTCGGCATGAAATCGAGCCACTCGATCGGGCGCTCGCACACCATTGCCGACTCGGAAAACTACCAGCGGCGCATCGAGGCGATCAACTTCGCGCTGGCGCACGACGACGGCCAGTCTTCCAAGGGCCTTGCGGCTGCCGACGTGATCCTGGTTGGCGTTTCACGCAGCGGCAAGACGCCGACCAGCATCTATCTCGCCATGCAATACGGCATCAAGGCTGCTAACTATCCGCTGATTCCCGAGGATTTCGAACGCAACGAACTGCCCTCCGCGCTGCCGCCACACCGCGCGAAGATATTCGGTCTTTCGATCGCCCCGGAACGCCTGGCCGAGGTGCGCCACGAACGGCGGCCGAACAGCCGCTACGCGGCGCTCGACAACTGCCGTCACGAAGTCACCGCGGCGGAGTTGCTGATGCGGCGCGAAGGCATCCGCTGGCTCTCCTCGACGACGAAATCGATCGAGGAGATCGCGGCGACGATCCTGCAGGAAGTCGGGCTTGGCCGCAGCCAGTAGTGCGGCGCCTCAGCGCTGATAGATCCAGTCGCGTGTCAGCGGCAGATCGGTCAGCCCAGGGCGGACCTGTTTGCTGGCGAGGACCTGGTAGATGTTGAGCCAGTGCTGCGCAAAGCCGTAGCTGCAGCCGGCGAGGTACGCACGCCAGACGCGCAGCGTCTTGTCCGATACCGCGTGACGCAACTCCGCAAGTCTTGCTTCAAGGCGGCTCGACCAGTGCGCCAGCGTCCGCGCGTAGTGCGGCCGCAGGCTTTCGACGTCGAACACCTCGAAGTTCTGCCCCGCCATCTCGCGCACGACCAGGTGCAAATGGGGCAGTTCGCCCTGCGGAAAGACGTATTTGTCGATGAACCCGCTCACGCCCGAGCCCACCGGTCGGTTGTCGATATCGACCGACGTGATGCCGTGGTTGAGGAACAGGCCACGCTCGCGCAGCAGATCGCGGACGATGCCGAAATAGGAGGCCAGGTTGCGCAACCCTACGTGCTCGAACATGCCGATGCTGGAGATCTTGTCGAAGCTCTCGGCGCCGAAACGCGACAGCGCGTCGCGATAGTCGAGCAGCAGCACCTCTGCCCGGTCCGAGACGCCGGCCTGCGCGATGTGTTCGTTCGCGAGCTTCCACTGGTTTTCCGAAAGCGTGATGCCGACCGCACGTGCGCCGTAGTTGCGCACCGCGTGCACGACCATCCCGCCCCAGCCGCAGCCGATGTCGAGCAACCGCTCGCCCGAACTCAGACGCAACTTGCGGCAGATGTGATCGAGCTTGGCGATCTGCGCTTCGTCGAGCGACTCGTTGCCGGTGCGGAAGTATGCGCACGAGTAGACCATGCGCTCGTCGAGCCACGCCTGGTAGAAGTCGTTGCCGACGTCGTAGTGATGCGAAATCGCCTCTTTGTCCTGCCGTTGCGAGTGACGGCCGAGGGCGGCGGCGACGCGCGCGCTGACCGGCGCGCCTCCCGATTCCGCGAGATGCTCGGCGATCGCCACCGCGCGCAGCATCGGTCCTTCGACGTCGATCCGGCCTTCGACGAAGCCCTCCGCGAGATCGGCAATCGTGGGATGCGCAAGGGTGGCGAGCATGCCGTCGTCGCGAATGCGCAGCACGACTTCCGCCTGGTCGCCGAAGTGGATGCGCTCGCCGCCTGGCGTGACCAGGTCCAACCCCGGAAGCCCGCCCTGCCGCGACGACTCGGCAAGACGCTGCAGGCCGCTTTCTACCGCCTGCGCGGCCACGCGCCGCGCATTCTTGCCCAACCAGCCGTCGCGCCACATATCTCCGACCCGTCCTTTTCTCTTGTTCGATGCCTCATTTTTTCCGGCCGAGGCCGGCAATGCAATCCCACTCGCGCAATCACGCGTAGTAAACGCGACCACCGCGCAACGCCTCGGCCTGCCGGCGCCGCTCGAACAGGCAGATCGCGGCCGCGGCAGCGACGTTGAGCGATTCCACGCCGCTCGCAAGGGGAATCGTGACGTGCTCGTCGCACGCGGCCATCGCCGCGCCCGATAGCCCAGCCCCTTCCGATCCGACCATCAGGCCGAACCGCTCCATGGTGAGTCGCGAATTCCAGAGCGGAGTTCCCGAACGGGCGGCAGCACCGATCCAGTGCACCGGCAGGGCGTTGCGCGCCTCCGAGGCTTCGATGTCTTCCTCCAGGTGCAGGCGAAAGTGTGCACCCTGTGCGCCGCGCAACACCTTCGGTGACCACAGGCCGACGGTCCCGGGCGCGGCCAACACGCTGCGTACGCCGGCGGCCGCAGCGACGCGCAGTAGCGCACCGGCGTTGCCAGGGTCCTGGATACCGTCCAGGAACAACGCATCGCCGCTTGCAGGACGCTGCGGTTCGGGCAGTGGAATCACGAGCAGCATTCCGCAGCCGCGCTCGACCGGCGACAAGCGATCGAACAGGCTCGGCGCAAGCTCATAGGCGGGCACGCCCGCAGCGACGAGCGTTTCGGTCCATTGGCGCACGTCGGCGCGATCGGCGCCGCGACGAAGGAGCAGTGCTTCGATCGGGTTGCCGGCCGCGTGGATGGCCTCGGCCAGATGAATACCTTCGGCCAGCGTTCGTCGCTGCTCGCGAACTTCGCGCGGCATTTCGGCGAGACGCAACCAGCGCCTGAAGCCGGCGTTGTCGGCCGAACTGATCGCCTTCATAGAAGGAAATCGGTCGTCAGCGTCCGTACCGGAAGAAAGGAGCGGCGATGCACCGCGCACGGTCCAAGGCGGCGCAGATTCTCCAGGTGTTCCGCTGTCGCATAGCCGACGTGGCGTGCAAAACCGTAGCCCGGAAAGTCGTGATCGAGGACGCGCATCAGCGCATCGCGATGCGTCTTGGCGAGGATCGAAGCCGCCGCGATCGCCGGATGCGTCGCATCGCCATCGACAATCGCACTCGCAGGAATGGCAAGGCGTGGAAGCTGATTGCCGTCGATCAGCGCGTACTCGGCTTCCGGATCGAGCGCTTCGATCGCGCGTTGCATGGCGAGCAGGCTCGCGTTAAGGATGTTGAGGCGGTCGATCTCTTCGACCGTTGCCGCCGCAATGGCCCATGCTTGCGAACGCGCCTGGATGGTCACCGCGAGGCGATCGCGCTGCGCCGGAGTGAGCTGCTTCGAATCGCGCAGCCCCTCGATCGGCTGGCGCGGATCGAGAATGACGGCGGCCGCGACAACCGGACCCGCAAGCGGACCACGCCCCGCTTCGTCGGACCCGCAGGTTCGCTCGGGTGCAGTGCCGCCGCCGAACATATCGAGGCTGAGCTCGTCGCGCAGTCCACGCCGCGGGATCTTCATTGGCCTCCTGCCTCGGCGATCGCCTGCGCGACCAGCCCTGGAGTGTCACGCTGCAGCGTCGCGCGCATCGCCGCGAACTGTTCAGCGAGCGCGCTCACGCGCGCCGGGTTGTCGAGAAATGTCATGAGAGCAGGCCCGAGGCGATCTGCGACCACGTTCTCCTGCACGAACTCGGGGACGACGTGTTTGCCCGCGAGGATATTGGGCAATCCGAAGAATGGGATCAACGCCTTGCGCATCGTTATCCAGGCGGTCAGCCAGGGCACCTTGTATGCGATCACCATCGGCTTGCCCAGCAGCATCGTCTCCAGCGTGGCGGTGCCCGCGGCGACCAGCACCGCATCGGCAGCTTCGAGGCAGTCGTGCGAGCGACCTTGCTTGATGTGGATGCGCGCGCGATCTGCGCCCGATTGCGTCAGCATCGAATCGAGGGCGTCCTTCAGGTCCTCGCTCGCCGCGGGAATGATGAATTGCATGGCCGCGTTGCGCTGCTGCAGCCAGCGAATTGTGTCGCAGAACGGCGGACCGAGCGAACTCACCTCCGCGATGCGGCTGCCGGGCAGCAATGCAACCGTCGGACGCGAGACGTCGATGCCAAGTCGCTCGCGCGCCGCGGCTGCGTCGGCGTGCTGCGGCAGAGTGCTCGCGAGCGGATGACCGACATAGGTCGTTCGCACCCCCGCGTCGGCAAACAACTTCTCCTCGAACGGGAGCAACGGGAGCAAGTGCTCGACAGCGCGCCTTACCTTCACGATGCGCTCGGGACGCCACGCCCACACCGCAGGGGCCACGTACTGGATGGTGCGCACACCCGCCGCGCGCAGTTTTTCCTCCACGCCGAGATTGAAGTCCGGTGCATCGACGCCGACGTAGACGCGCGCCGGCCACGCTCGTGTGCGCGCCATCAGTTCGCGCCGAATGCGCAGCAGCCGCGGCAGATGGCGCAATACCTCGGAGTAGCCGCGCACCGACAGTTCGTTCACATGCCACCACGCGTCGAACCCAGCCGCAATCATGTGATCGCCGCCGATGCCGGCGCACTCGCACGCGCCGAGCCGCGCCTTCAAGGCCGGCAGCACCAAGCCTGCGAGCATGTCGCCGGAAGCCTCCCCGGCAGCCATCGCGATGCGTGCCGGACCGGCGTCCACCGTGCGTATCAGCGCAGGATTCCGCGCTCTGAGCCGCGCAGGAACTGTAGGAACGGTCGCAGGTGCTGCGCCTGGTCCGGGGTCTCGGCGATCTGGCTTTCGAGCTGCGCCATCGCGTCGCCGAGGCTGAGTCCGTCGCGATAGACCGTCTTGTACGCACGGCGCAGCGCGGAGATCGCTTCGGCCGAGAAGCCGCGCCGGCGCAGTCCTTCGACGTTCATTCCGCGCGCCGCCGCCGGATTGCCCGCGCCCATGACGTAAGGGGGAATGTCCTGCACCAGGATCGTTCCGCCCGCGCTCATCGCATGCGCACCGATCTTGACGAACTGGTGCACGCCGGTCATTCCGCCGAGGATCGCCCAATCGCCGATGATGACGTGGCCGGCCAGCTGCGCATTGTTGGCGAAGATCGTGTTGTCACCGACGACGCAATCGTGCGCGATGTGCACGTAAGCCATGAGCCAGTTGTTCGATCCGATGCGGGTCACGCCGGTGTCCTGCACGGTGCCTGTGTTCATCGTGCAGTACTCGCGGATCATGTTGCCGTCGCCGATCTCCAGCCGCGTCGGTTCGCCGGCGTATTTCTTGTCCTGCGGCGGGCCACCGATGGAGCAGAACGCGTGGATGCGGTTGTTCCGCCCGATGCTCGTATGCCCTTGCAGGACCGTATGCGGACCGACCGTCGTGCCGGAACCGACGCTGACGTTCGGCCCTACGATCGAATAGGCGCCGATTTCGACATCGGCGGCGAGTTGCGCGCCGGCTTCGATCAACGCCGTCGGGTGAACCCGCGCCATCACGGTCTCTTCGGATCGATCGTGCGATAGGCGCACATCAATTCGGCTTCCGCCACGACGTTGCCATCGACGGAGGCGCGCACATCGTACTTGCCGACGCCACGCAGTTCGCGCGTGAGTTCGGCTTCGAGTCGCAACTGGTCGCCAGGCATTACGGGGCGTTTGAAGCGGGCCCGATCGATGCCGGCGAAGTACGACAGCGAGTTTTCGTCCGGCAGTGTCTCGAGCGTTATGAAGGTCAGGATCGCAGCCGTTTGCGCGAGCGCCTCGATGATCAGCACGCCGGGCATCACCGGATAGTGCGGAAAATGGCCGACGAAGAAATGTTCGTTCATCGAGACATTCTTCAGGGCGACGATGCGCTTGCGCTTCTCCACTTCGAGCACGCGGTCGACGAGCAGCATCGGATAGCGGTGCGGAAGGTGCCGCAGGATCTCCAGGGCGTCGATCATCGTGAGGGGTCCTTGTTGTCGGGCGCCGATCCCAGTCGACTTTCGAGGGCGCGGATACGGTCGCGCAACTCACGCAGGTGCCGTACCACCGGGGCGTTGCGCTCCCATTCGTGATTGCTCATGAAAGGAAAGATGCTCGTGTAGAAGCCCGGCTGTTTGATCGAGCGCGTGATCACCGTGCCTCCCGAAATGGCAACCCGGTCGCACAACGTGATGTGGCCCTGGATCATCGCCGCGCCGCCGATCTGGCAGTGACTTCCAATGATGGCGCTGCCGGCGATGCCCGCGCAACCTGCCACGACCGTATGCGCGCCAATGCGGCAGTTGTGCCCGATCTGCACCTGGTTGTCGATCTTGACATCGTCTTCGACGATCGTGTCGCCCATCGTGCCACGATCGATCGTCGTGTTCGCACCGATCTCGACATCATCGCCGATCGTCACGCGGCCGGTTTGCGGAATCTTGATCCATGTACCCGCGAGCGGAGCGAAGCCGAAGCCGTCCGCGCCGATCACCGCGCCGCTGTGCACGATGCAGCGTGCCCCGAGGTTGCATTCGTCCATCACGCGCACCCCCGGATAGAGCCGGGTGCCCGTGCCGATCCGAACGCCACGCCCGAGGTATGAGCCGGCCTCGATCGCGCATCCAGCGCCCACCGCGGCGCCCGCCTCGATGACGACCCCCGGTCCGATCCATGTGTCGGCGCCGATGCTCGCAGTCGCATCGACGCGCGCACTCGCGTCGACGCCCGGAGAGCGCTGCGCCGGGCGATGCAAGACCTGCGCCGCATACGCGAACCACGCATAGGGCTGCTCGCAAACGACGACGGGTGCCGCAGGCCGGAGCGCTGCATGGTCGGCCCCGGTGAGCACGAGCGCGCCCGCGCGCGTCGTCGCAACGGCGTTGCGGTAGCGGATGTTCGCGAGAAACGCCAGGTTCGCCGGGCCGGCAGTTTCGAGCGGCGCGACCGCTTCGATCAGCCGTTCGGGATCGCCCTCGATGGTGGCGGCAAGACGGCCCGCGCCGCGTTCTTCGACGGCCGCGGCAAGTTCGGCCAACGTGAGTTGCGGCCGACCGGCGGCCATGCGGCTATTTGCCGCCGTTCAGCGCGCGCAGCACTTTGTCGGTGATGTCGACCCGTGCGCTGAAATAAACGGAATCCTGGATGATGAGATCGTACTTCTCCTGCTCGGCCAGCTGACGCACGATTTTTTGCGCGCGCTCCAGCAAGGCCTGCAGCTCTTCGTTGCGACGCTGATTCAAATCCTCGCGGAATTCGCGCTGCCGCTTCTGGAAATCGCGGTCCATGTCGGAGAGTTCGCGCTGGCGCCGCGCGCGGTCGGCTTCAGTAAGTACCGGGCCGTCCTTTTCGAGCTTCTCTGCGGTCTGCTTCAACTTCGCGCCCATATCCTGCAGCTCGCGGTCGCGCTTGGCGAATTCCTGTTCGAGCTTCTGGGTCGCAGCTTTCGCCGGTGCGGAATCGCGCAGGATCCGCTCCGAGTTGACGTAGCCGATCTTCAGCTCCTGCGCCGTTGCCGCACCGGTCGCGAGCCCAGCTACCAAAGCGCCCAGCGACACGAAGCGCAGAAAACCTTTCATCGATACTCCTGCAAATGAGGCGCGGTATTCTGCCATAGCGGGTCGTCTGTCACGCGCTAGAAGCCGGTACCGATCTGGAACTGGAAGCGCTGCAAGCGATCGCCCGCCTGCTTGCGGAAGGGAATCGCGTAGCTCAACTTCAGCGGACCAAGCGGCGAAACCCACGCGATACCGAAGCCCCACGATGCGCGCAGATCGTTCAGCCGCACGGGTTCATCCGCCGCCCAGACCTGCCCCGCATCGATGAACCCCAGCCCGCGCAACGTGCGGTCCGCGCCGGGAAGCGGCGCCAGCAACTCGAGCGATCCGTTGAAGCGGCGCGTGCCGCCCGTCGGATTGCCCAGGCTGTCGCGCGGACCGAGCGAGCCCGCCTCGAAGCCACGCACGCTTCCGATGCCGCCGGCATAGAAGTTCTTGAACACCGGATAAGGCGTGCCCCCGTAGCCACCACCGATGCCGAGCTCGGCGTTGCTCGCGAAGGTGATCTTGTTGGTGACCGGCGCGAACTGCTGGAGTTGATACGTCGCCCGGTAATATTTCAGGTCGAGCACCGGCAGCGACACTTCGAGGAACGCGCGCTGGTAGCGCCCGCGATTCGGCACGAGCAGGTTGTCGCGGCTGTCGCGCGACCATCCGACGGTCCAGATCACCGCCGCCGTGTTGTCGCCGAAATCGTTGACGTACTTGAAGTACGCGGGCGGGCTCGCGTCGGTGAGCCCGATTTCGGTTCCCTCGTAGCCGAGGCCGAAGAACACCGTGTCGAATTCGGTGAACGGAACACCGAAGCGCATCGCCGCACCGCGCTGCGTGAAGTCGACGCTACCGAGCCCGAGGCTCGCAAGGTCCGAACGCCGCTCGTAGATCTCCGTCGTGCGGCTGATGCCGTCCGGCGTGATGTACGGATCGACGTGACTCAGCGAAAGATTCTTGTTGGCGCGGCTGGTATTGAGCTCGACTGCGATCGCCTGTCCGGAGCCGAACACGTTCTGCTGCGAGTACGACGCGTTCAGCACGAGGTGGTCGGTACTCGAATAGCCGACGCCCGCCTGGATGCTGCCGGTCGGACGCTCCTTGATGGTGAAATTCACGTCGACCTGATCGAGCGAGCCAGGCACGGCCGGTGTCTCGACCTCGACCTTCTCGAAGTAGCCAAGCCTGTCGATCCGGTCGCGCGACAGCCGCACCTTCTCCGAGTCGAACCACGAGGATTCGAACTGTCGTATTTCGCGACGGATGATGTCGTCGCGCGTGGTCGTGTTGCCCGTGATGTTGACGCGCCGCACGTACACGCGCCGCCCCGGATCGACGAGGATCGTAAACGCCACCTCGCGCTTTTCGCGGTTCGGCTCCGGCACTGCGTTGGCGGTCGCGAACGCGTAGCCGAGCGCGCCGAGCCGGTCCGTGATGCGCTTCGAGATCAGGTTGAGCCGCTCGGCGTTGTAGACATCGCCCGGCTTCACATCGACCAGCGCCTGCATCTCGTCATCGAGTCCGAGCATCTCTCCCGAGAGTTTCACGCTCGAGATCGAATACTTCTCGCCCTCGACGACGTTGATCGTGATGTAGACGTTCTCCTTGTTCGGACTGATCGAGACCTGGGTCGAATCGACGTTGAAGTCGAGGTAGCCGCGGTTCAGGTAGAACGAGCGCAGCGATTCGAGGTCGGCGGTAAGTTTCTGGCGCGCGTACTGGTCGCGCTTGGTGTACCACGTGAACCAGCCTTCGCGGGTCAGTTCGATCTGGTCGCGCAGCGTGCTGTCGGAGTAAGACTTGTTGCCCGTGAAACTGATCGCCTGGATGTGCGCCGCGTCGCCTTCGTCGACAGCGATCGTGACGTTGACACGATTGCGTTCGACCGGCGTGACGGTCGAGGTGATCTGCGCCGAGTAGAGGCCGCGCGCCAGGTACTGGCGTTTCAGTTCCTGTTCTGCCCTCTCCAAGAGCGAACGGTCGAAGACACGAGCCTCGCCCAGACCGACATCGCGCAGCGATTTCTTCACCGTGTCCTTGTCGAACTCCTTCACGCCGGTGAGTTCGACCGAGGCGATCGAAGGACGCTCCTCGACGATCACGACCAGAACGTCGCCGTCAGCCTCGAGGCGCACGTCCTTGAAGAGGCCGGTCGCGAACAGTGCGCGGATTGCCGCCACGCCCTTTTCGGGGTCGAACTTGTCGCCGACGCGCAGAGGCAGGTACGAGAAGATCGTTCCTGCTTCAGTCCGCTGCGCACCTTCGACGCGGATGTCCCTCACCACGAATTCCTGCGCGAGCGTCGGGCCGGCCGCGGCAGCGAGCACCGCAGCGACGAGACAACGCAGGCGCG
>Ga0335085_10012956_pt1 | contig 12247 bp, 8 predicted proteins | sample Lox_Sample_45_FD_206712 | JGI IMG/M metagenome (GOLD analysis project Ga0335085, IMG submission 206712) | Soil microbial communities from Loxahatchee National Wildlife Refuge, Florida, United States - Lox_Sample_4.5 | ecosystem: Environmental > Terrestrial > Soil > Wetlands | place: USA: Florida...
AGGAAGCGCCCGAGACTTGCGAGATCGCTGTTGCCGGTGACAAAAAGCAGGGATCCGATCCCTACCAGGGCGGCCGCGATCGGAAGCACCTTGCGTGGGCCCATACCATCCATGGCAGCGCCAGCAAGCAGACTGAAAGGGGAGTATCCGTAATAAAAAAGCCCGAGCATCGAAGCGACGCTCAGCGCGCTGATGCCGAACAGTTCCGACAACTGGGGCATCATGACGGATGGTGCCGAGCGCAGCGCATATTGGTAGAAGAAGTAAGTCGCCGTGATCAGCCATGCGACTCCCGCTGCAGTCACGCTCTTTCGGTTCTCGCTCCGGGCACGTGCGGCGAGCTCGGGCGTTGCATGTGCGCTCACAATGACGTCTCCTTCCGCAGGCTTTGCCAGGAATGCGGGCACTCAGCAGAGCACAAGAGATACTGCCAGTCCGCCTTCGGAGGTCTCTTTGTACTTCGCGTTCATTTCTTTCGCTGTGAGGGCCATAGCGGAGATCGTGGTGTCAAGATCCACCCGGCGTTGTTCCGGTATCTCCTCGCTCGCGATGCAGTAAGCAGTCCAGGCTTTCACCGCTCCATAGGCACAGCGCTCAATGCACGGAACTTGGACGTATCCGGCGACCGGATCACAAGTCATGCCGAGATGATGTTCGAGGGCGGACTCGGCGGCGTTTGAAACCACTTTGGGGGCAGAGCCGAGCGCCTGCGAGATCATTGCAGCGCCCATGGACGAACCGACGCCCACCTCCGCCTGGCATCCGCCTTCGGCTCCGGAGAGCGTGGCGTTATGTTTACACAGATATCCGATAGCGGCGGCTGCCAGGAATCCCTGTTGGATGTTGGCGATCGGTACGTTGAGGTCCCGCAAAGACTTAAGAACCGCCGGTATGATGCCCGCTGAGCCGGCGGTAGGCGCGGTTACGATGATGTGGCCGCGGGCGTTCTCTTCGCCCATGGCAAAGCCATAGGACGCCACGCGGGTGATTGCCTTGCCTGCCTCTCCCTTGGCGGTGGTTTGCAGGTTCCGCTGCATGGCCGCCGCTTTACTGTGCAGTTTGATCGGGCCGGGTAAAACGCTTTCCGTCACCAGTCCCGTATCAACCCCGCGTATCATGACCTCTGAAACTTGATCGAGAAATTCCCAGATCTCTTTTTCACTCTTGCCTGAGATCGCCATCTCGTTTTCGAGGAGCAGCTGGTCCAGGGGGATTTTGTCGTCGATCAGATATTTTTTCAGTTCTTTCGCATGCTCGTAGGGATACTTGGGTTGACCTTTGTCCGGCGGTTTGTATCCCTTCCATTCAATGAAACCGCCCCCAACCGAGTAGTATTCCAACTCGTATAGGGTATTGTTGCCGGCCAACAGCTTCGCCGTCATCGTGTTGGGATGGGGAAAGTCCCCCTTCGGAGCATCGAAGATAATGTCTTTCAGACTCACGTTTAGAGTTTTCGGACCCAATGTGACCTGATAAGTCTTGTCCGGGTTCTCGGCAAGCTCGTCAAGGAATTGAGGCGGACAAGTCGCAGGAGCCTTCCCCAGCAGGCCGGCAAGTGATGCGCGGTCGGTGCCGTGACCTTTTCCAGTGGCGCTCAGACTTCCATAGAGATGTACTTTGAGAGCTGTTGCCTGACTGAGCTGACCGTCAGGAAGCTTGGAGACTCGCTGGAAAAAGTCGTAGGTGATTCTCATCGGCCCCATTGTGTGGGAACTGGAGGGGCCGGGGCCCATCTTGTAGAACTCCTCGAGGGTGGTCATGATCGGACCTTTCGATTGCTTCACGATGGCAAGGTCCGGCGAAAGATCGGTGCCCACAGGAGGCGCCTGGGCGGCGTCTTGGGCCAATGCGCTCGCTGAAAATCCGTTGAGCAGGGTTCCGACCGAGACCGCCATGGCTGCTCGGCCCAAATCGCGCCGCGTCAGAACAGCCGGAGCCGCTTTGCCGATGGGTGCACACGGCCCACAGCTGTTCGAATTACAGCTACCGCACGTCCTTGGTGAGCCACCAATAATATTGAGCAATTTGTCCATAGCGGGTTCTCCCGATGCTTGCAGAAGCGCGGCTTTTGGCCACAAAACAAACATGCCTTCGCATCCGCTTCTTTCAAAAAATGTCAGATGGCCCACGCCGTGACCACTGTCACTTCTGTCAGAGAAGGGTCAATAAGATAGGAGAAAACGGAGCCGTCAAGGCGAGCAGTTCTAAATTGGTTTAGAAAGACGAGAGGCCCCGGCCGGCGAGGCTGGGTTTACGCGCGTGAGTGCGACAAGCGGATCCGCAGGTCCAGCAGTAATCGCCGCAAAGGATCTTCGATTCTAGTTCCTTTGGTATTTAGACTTGTCCAATCCAGTCAGCTTTACTGGATCAAGGAGTGTCTTAATCTGTTCCTCGGACAGGAGCTTTCGCTCCCGGATGATCTCCAGGATGCCCTTGTTAGTCCGGTAGGCTTCGCCAGCAAGCTCGGTTGCTTTTTCGTAGCCGAGAATGGGGTTCAGCGCGGTGACGATGCCGACCGTAGTTTCCATATAGTGCTCCAGTGTTCGCTCGTTTACGGTAATGCCGTCAATGCACTTTGTGCGAAAGGCGATAGAGCCACGATACAGCAGGCTTTGCGATTCGATCACAGCCAACCCCTCGATCGGCTCGTAGGCATTCAGCTGCAGCTGCCCGTGGTCGGCGGCCAGACTGACGGTATAGTCGTTGCCGATCACCCGGAACGCGATCAGATTGATGAGTTCAGGAATGACCGGATTCACCTTCCCGGGCATGATCGACGATCCGGGCTGCAGCGGGGGCAGATTCACCTCAAATAGTCCGGCGCGTGGACCGGAAGCCAGCAGGATCAGATCGCTTGCGATCTTCGACAGCTTTACGGCCACGCTGCGCAGGGCTGCAGAATAGACGACAAATCCTTGTTGGTCCCAGGTTGCGGCGAGCATGTCAGGGGCTGGCACGATCGGCTTGCCGGTCAACTTGGCCAGGTGCGCCGCGCACCGCTCAGCGTATCCTTTTGGTGCATTCAAGCCGGTTCCGATCGCGGTTGCCCCCATGTTCACGGGGTAGAGGTACTTCTCAGCATCGCGCAATAACTGAATCTCGTTGTCCAGCGACGCCGCAAAGGCATAAAACTCCTGCCCAACCGTCATGGGCACGGCGTCCTGCATCTCGGTTCGGCCCATCTTGACGACTTCGAGGTAGGCCTCGCCCTTGACACGGAACGATGCCGACAGTTTCTGCAATTCCTCGATCAGCTTGTCATTGCGTAATAGAAATGCCACCTTCACCGCGGTCGGATACGAGTCATTTGTAGACTGCGACATATTCAGGTCGTCATGGGGCTCAACGAACTGGTATTCCCCTTTCTTGTGGCCGGTCATCTCCAGCGCAATGTTGGCGAGCACTTCGTTCGCGTTCATGTTGGTCGAGGTGCCGGCTCCGCCCTGATACCAATCGACCTGGAATTGATCGTGATACTTGCCATCGAGCACCGCCCGGCAGGCCTTTTCGATCGCCTGGAGGGTCTCAGGTTTCATGGCGCCGACGTCCGTGTTGGCTTGCGCCGCAGCCAGCTTCACGATTGCCCAAGCCTCGACGAACCCCGGATAGTGATTAATTTCCACTCCGGAGATCTGGAAGTTCTCCAGTGCTCGTGCGGTCTGCACGCCGTAATATGCCGACGCTGGAATCTCTTTCGGCCCTAACAGGTCCTTTTCGACCCTGACCTTCTCCTGACCGGCGGCCGTTAGTCCCAGGACTAGAAATGCAAATGTGCCAAATAAGATTGCGGGGAATCTCATAAACCCTCCTCAACCCCCAAGGATTACTTCACGTTTGCCGCCTCCCATGAGCGCACTCGTTTTCGCGCTTCATCGAAAATGCGCTCGTAGTTCCCCTTGCGGACCTTTTCGCTGGCATCCGGATTCAACTGACTCCACAGAGGGCGGTATTGTTCGAAGACGCGCAGGTATGTTTCCTGACTATTCGGCGCGACTTCGTCAGTTCCAAATAGAAATCGGTCGGGGTAATGATTGATCAGGTCTGCTGAGATCCTGATTGCTTCTGGAGAAGACGTAAGATACTTCGCAACCTCGTCCCAGGAGATGTCAAAGTAGACGTGATTAAAGCGAGGGTCTTTCAGCATCGCCTCCAGCGCCGCGCCATGGCCTTGCACGGGGCGTACGACTCGCCCCATTCCAGTGTGCGCCCAGATGATGGTGGTCCGTGGGTGCCGGGCCAACACGTCCTTCATCTGCGACAAATAGGCCGGTTCGCTCCCGGGCTTAGCGAAGGGCACATCCAGGTCGTTATGGATCAAGACGACGAGTCCCACTTCGCCTGCGAAGTCGAGGATCCTGTCGAGAGCGGGATTCCGCAGCGACGCGGTCTCTCCCGCTACTTTGGCCGACACAAATTCCTTGTGAATCGTGAATTCGCCGATTCCTGAAAAAACCCCCGGGAAGGTGTGCAACACCCTGCGAATGTGATCGGCAGCGTACATGTCGGCGGGATTGAACCCGGTAATCATGGGATCGAATCGCACCTGCTCCTCCCGGGCGAGAGAGCGGTATGCCATGGCTATGTAAGCATCGGTGAAAGAGTAATAGTAAAGAGGGGCATCACTTTGAAGGTAATAGGTAGGCGCGAAGTCGCCAGAGTTCTGGTAGGACCATTCTTGTTGCAAGGGAATCCCAAATAGCGCTACCCGGCCGGCCTTATCCCCCATAATCTTCAGAAAATCGTGGATGTCGGTGCCTTCCTGGATGTAGTTCGTCAGGTGAAAATGAACATCGTTGAACAGGGCCTGATTTGCGCGCGGGCTGGAAGCTTGTGCCCTCCCAAAACCGCACGCGCCCAGCCAGAAGGCACAAAGAAACACAAGCAGAGTGGGAATCTCGTGACTCGAATGAAGGGTGCGTCTCATACCTACTTCCTAGGGGGGCTCTTTCGTATCTCTAAACAGGGTGCGGTTTGCCGAGGCACTGCCCCGAGATTCAAAACGCCAACTCCAGGTTGGTGTGGAACACCGGTCCCGTGCCCCCGAGCGCGAAGGGGACCGAGGTGTAGCCCACCGCAGATTTATGCAAATAAAGAAATTCGTTGTTCCATCGGACGACCTTGTTCTTGAACGGGAAATAGTTCAGGCCGGCTCGAAAATCCCAAGGCTGGCCGTACTTGCCATAGATCGCCGATCCGCCCAGATAGGGCTGGAGGGTCTGGGGCACAACCATGGCAGAGGCTTGCATCTGGAACCCCTGGGAGAAAATGAGGGGCAGACCGGAGGTACCCGGGCCCTGGAAGTGGTCGAGCCAGCGCAAGAAGTATTCCCCTTCCAAGGCGTAGCCCCGGTACTTGAGACCGCCATCAAAGGAGGTCATCTTGTAGGTCACTTCTGTGACGGTAGTGTCCGGACCGAAAAGGTTGGGAGTAAAGATAACGCTTCCGTCTTCTAGCCGGATCTGCGTGTTCTCAAACTGATCGCTGTTCGGTTGGCTCTGCTTGGTTTCGTTGCTTCGGGTGAAATGGACGCCCAGGCGCGTCGCCAGTTGTTTGTGGTTTTCAAAGTCGCCGAAGCCAGGTCCAAATTCCCCGGTCGTTGGCTTCCACACGAGGGCGGTAGAAACGGTGTTAAAGCCATTGTCTAGCTGCGCTGCACTGACTCCCAGCGTGCTCAGGTTGTTGCCGATCATGGCAATGTAGTCGAGCTTTTTTGTGATCTGGCCCCAGGCCCAAACGCCGGAGGTGTATGAAGGCCGAAAAAACTCGTCGGCGATCAGGCGGGTATCCACACCCAGCCAGAAGGGAAAGTTTCCTTCGACGCTGCGTGTTCCCGGCAGCGATCGAATTCCCGCTCCTACGTTAAAAGCATTATTGAAGCTGTAATTCAGATTTCCGGCGAGCACTACCTGGGCGCCCTGACCTTGGGAAGCATTGGACGTCCATGCATAAAGGAAGTAACGAAACTTCGGATCGAGAATCCATCCCAGGAACTTGATTTGCACCTTCTGAAGCTGGAAATCCTGACGTTGCTGGACATTCTTGACGTTGCCGAACGCGTCGGTGTAGTGGGGGTCCAGCCCGAGCTGATTCAGGTAACGAGCGTAGGTGTATATGCTGATGCTCAGGTCGCCATGGTCGGTATCGGCCACTTTGTAACCCAGGTTTGGGGTGTACTTGCCCCACTTATACGGTTCTTCCTGGTCTGTGAATGTAGGCTCAACCTGCGCCTGTGGTTCCGCGGTTTGTTGGGAAGCGTTGGCTGCCGCCGGGGTCGCCGCCGGTTCCGCCCCGCTCTTAGCAGCTGCAGACGCCTCGCCCCCTTGTTTGGCAAGAACCTGACGGAGCGATTGAATCTGATCCATCAGTTCTCGGTTTTGTTTTTCCAGTTGACCGTTCTGTTCCACCAGTTGATCGAGCTTCTTCAAGACTTCAGCGGGATTGTTGATTTCCCCGGTTTGATGATCAGTTTGAGAAGTTGTTGTCTGTGAGAACGCAATGCCGGAGCATGCCGCCGCCAGCAGCACTGTCAGAACAATGACTGATGTCACTCTCCACCTCGAGCTTGCCATGCGTGCGTCTCCGTCAACGCAACTCACTTCAGCCCGACCGAGCTTGGCGAGTAGAGGTTGTAATTCAGTTTTTGCGCTACGTAATCGATTACTTTCTGCGCTTTCACACTGTTTCCGGCCTCATCCAGACGCGGAGCGAAGACCGCGATCGCACCTTTGCCAGGAGCGATGGCTACGATGCCGCCACCTACTCCACTTTTTGCCGGCAAACCAACATGCCATGCCCAACCGCCCGATCCGTCATAGAGGCCCGCCATCGCCATTGTGCTGAGGATGTGAGCGACATTTTCAGGCTGGATCACCTGTTCAACGGTAGCGGGATTGATGCCGTTATTTGCCAGGGTGGCTCCCATCCGGGCCAGTTCAATCGCGTTTACTCCCACGGAGCACTGCTTGGTGTAAATGTCGACTGACTCAAAAGGATCGGCATAGATGCGGTCGTACTTTGCCAACAGCCAGGACAAGGCCTTGTTTCCGGTATTCGTCGCCGCCTCAGACCGGTACACCTCGTCGATGAGCGTTAGTTTTTCCCCGGCGGCCTTCCCGTAAAACGCGAGAATCTTGTTCCACTTCTCGTCGGCGTTCTTGCCTGAAATCAGGCTCGTCGTGGCGATGGCTCCCGCGTTTACGAAGGGATTTCCAGTGTGACTGGGCATGTCGACGACTGCCAGAGGAGAGTTGAAGGGCCTCCCGGTAGGCTCGGAGCCGATCTTCTCGAACACCTTATCCGCCCCCATCTCCTCCATGGCCAGCGCCAGAGTGAATACCTTGGAGATGGACTGGATAGAGAATGAATAGTTGATGTCCCCTGCGGTGACCACTTCGTTGTCGGTGCTGACGATCGCAATCCCGAATAGGTTGGAGTCGACATGCGCGAGAAAAGGGATATAGTCGGCATTCTTCCCGCTGGCATCGTTTTTGAACTTCTCATAGGCTTCTCGCACCACTGCCTGCACCAGTTCTTGTCTGGGGGCGACCGGGCTTCGTGGTACTTGAGCGAAGGACGAGAAACACGCGATCGTACAGAACACGAGTATCGCGGCAACACTTCGAGTCACCTTGTACATGATGTTCTCCTCATAACTCGGCTCGACAAGCAGCCTCACTTGGTTGAAAAGTTGAAGCCCTTGTTCCAGTCGTACTTGAATGAAAACTGGACGCGGTAGTCATTCGTGTTAAAGCCATCAAAGAAGTTCACGCGCCGTCCAAACTGAAACTCGCTGCCGATCGTGACCCGCGGGATGGGGTGGTAAAGCAGGTTGGCAAGAGCATAATGGCCCTGGTGGAAGTCGGAACCGTTCTGGCCATTGGAGTTCTCGATGTTCACCAGTGAGTAACCGGCTGAACTGCTGAAGCGGTCGCTCCAGTTATGGTCAAGGAACGAGACGATGCCCAGCACCGGCAAGGCATCGCCCGTGATCGGCGTGATCGGGTTCTGGGGGTTGTTCTTAACACCGATGTCCACGGGCGCATCGTTCATGTAGTTCTCGATTCCCGCCCCATAAACGACGGCCAGCTTCGCCACATCCCTGCTCCCCATCTTGAGGTTCGAGGTAACGTTTACTCCCCAACCCACCGCGTGGCCGCCCAGTTGAAATTGATCGTTGTTGGTATCAACCCAGCCGATCTTGCGAACGATTGCGGCCATTTGGAGATAGCCCCAGTCGCGGGTGAGCCGCACGTGGCCCGACAGATCAGGCCAGTTGAATCTTGGCTTTACTCCTTGCAGTTCGATGCGGCCGGTATATACACCCTGGTCGGCGCTGGCACCCGGCCTTTCCAGGGCGATCACGATTCCGGTCCTGTCATTTCTTACAGGCGTCCAGCGCACCTGAATGTTGCGGAAAAAGACCATGCCATTGGGTCCCCAGTACTCGAGCGAGTTCGGGAAGACGTCAATGTCCATGAATGGACTCCAGGTCTGACCGGCGCCGAACTGTCCCAACTCGCCGTAGGCATGCCGCAGGCGGAAGGTGGTCTGGCCGGCATCAACCCCCGTGCCAAAGAGTTCGAATTCGAAGATTGTGTTGAGGTCGCCAAATCTTGTGGGGGTGGATGACTTTACGCCGAAGCGCGTTTGACGCACGCTCCCGTACACATTTCCGCTGGGTGCAAACTCATTCCGGTAGGAAGGCAGCTTGGTCGGCCGAACGACGTCATACCAAGCCGGGTCTTGCTGCCCAAATTGGTAGCCAGAATCGAGCATGACAAAGCCGTAGAAGTTAATACTGCTTGCCTTTTCTGTGACTTGGCCTTCCATAGGCACGGTTGCGTCCGACGGTTGCCCGTGAGGTGCCGGAGGACTCCCGGCAGTAAGCTGCGCGGGTTTCTGCGCCTGCTCGGCCGCACTGATCTCCCCTTTCAGTTCCAGCATTTCTTTCTCAAGTTGTTGGAGTCGCTGGTTTAGTTGTTGCAGGTCAGGGGTCGTCTGGTCCTGCGATTGCGCCTGCATCCACGTTGGACAAGTAATGGTGAGGAGCAGAATGACAGCCGCAAGCCTCACTGGGTAATCGAACCATGGGAGCTTCATAGTGTCTCCACACTCACTAGCAACCTGCCAGACGCCACCGTCGCGGAGAACTGTCACTTTTGTCAGTAAAGAGGCGGCTGTGCAGTCGCTACCATCCCACGTATGAACTCCTTGGCCGCGGGTGTCGACCGGTTCGAGCCTTCGGCTTACGACAGAGCAAAGCACCGGCAGCGCGCCGCGGGTGTGCCTGGAAGGTGCCGTGTTCAGGAGCTTTACATCATGAAACGATCTCGGCACTTAGCGCTTCTTGGATCCCGGCATGTTGTATTCGTCCTTGTCACGCTCTTATGTACTTTTCCCGTTTTCGCCAAAAGGAAAGATGATGTGGTGATTATGAAAAATGGCGACAGATTTACGGGCGAGATCAAATCATTGCAATACGGGGAATTGATCTTCAAAGCCGATTACATGAAAGACTCCGTCCATTTGGACTGGAAGCGGGTTGAAACTCTGCGCAGCAGCGATACGTTTATCGTTTCTCTAAGCAGTGGCCAGCGGGTTACGGGGTTCATCAGCCAGGAGGGGGCGGGCGGTCAGGAGGCTGTCAGCTTTAAAATCCTGGCTGACGGCACAGCAGTTACGGTCGGTCCGGACGAAGTGATAGCCATCGGTCAGCGGGAACGCAGTTTTTTGAACCAGTTAACCGGTTCGATCAGCTACGGATTTGGCTTTGCAAGCGGCAATAATTCAACCAACTCGTCATTGGCGGCGGACGTTGCCTTTCGCACTACCAAGAATTCCGTGCAAACGACGACGAGTTCGCAATTCGACTCCCAGACCAACGCTAAGAACACCAATCGGTTCACTTTCGATACGCAATATGCCCGAATGCTCACGAACAACTGGCTTGCCGCCGGATTGTTTTCGTTACTGAAAAGCAACCAGCAAGACCTGACTCTGCGTTCAACTTATGGCGGTGGTATTGGACGGAGAATGGTGCAGACAGACAAGACCTCACTCATACTGATCGGTGGCGCAGCCTACAGTCACGAAAATTATGTTGCCCAGCCGGGTAGTGAACCTACACGGAATAACGCCGAAAGTCTGCTAGGTCTCACCTTCTCCACGTTCCGCTTCAAGACTCTAAATGTGAACTCGCAAACGTTCTTGTTTCCGAGCCTCAGTGACCCGGGACGCCTGCGTTTGAGCTCGCAATCCAACCTAAGGATTGAGCTAGTTCGTAACTTTTACTGGAACCTGCAGTTGTACGAGAACTACGACACACGTCCGCCGGTCACGGCTCCGAAGAACGATCTCGGTATCACGACTTCCGTGGGATGGACATTCTGAATTTGTGCGCGCATGTAATTCGCAATGGCGCCTGATCAGGATATGGCGGAGAGGGAGGGATTCGAACCCCCGATACCCGTTAAGGTATGTCCGCTTTCGAGGCGGATCGTTTCAACCGCTCACGCACCTCTCCGCGCCGGACAAACGAAGCCGCTGAGGGCTCAGCGGCGATTTCGAAAGAACGTTTGCAGCACGTCCGCGCACCGTCCCGCCAGCACGCCAGAACAAACTTCCATCCGGTGATTTAGCTGGGGATGGTTCACCACCTGCAGCACCGAATGGACCGCTCCTGCCTTCGGATCGGCTGCGCCGTACACCAGTCGCCTGATTCGGGCATGAATCAAAGCGCCGGCGCACATAGCGCACGGTTCAATTGTAACAAACAGCTCACATTCTCCCAGGCGATGGTTACCGAGAAGCGCTCCCGCCCGCCGCAGCGCCACTACTTCAGCGTGTCCAGTCGGATCGGAATCCACAATGTTGCGATTCCAACCGCGGGCCACGACATTGCCCTGATACACCACGACCGCGCCCACTGGAACCTCTTCCGCCTCCAGGGCGCGCTGGGCGGCACGAAGAGCCTCTTCCATGAAGAGCTCATCGGGAGTCGAGGTGGCTGGATGGTCGTTGGCCATTGGCGCGGGCGGAAGCTGCGGAGCCCAGTCCCAGTAGAGACTTAACCCGTTGGAAACGTCAACTGACCAGCTACTTCGCCGGGAATCCCAACAGGATGGAGTTGGTGAACTGCTCGCCCGGCTTCAGTGTTCCCTGGTCGTCAATCTTTGACCAGCCGACATTGGCGGTGACATAGATGAAGCCGTTGACCTCGATCGCGTGGGTCGGGTCGCCGAGGCGCGGTGTGGACTGTTCAATGACCTGCAGGGAAGTAATTGCGGTCTGTGCGGGATTCAGCTTGAGCCGGATGATGCGTTCTGGTTCCGTGCCGTTCTGCACCCCGATCAGCGAGTCGCCGCTCAGATACAAACCATCCAGCCCAACCACGGCGAGGTTCTCGGCGTGAGGCAGGTAATTTACCTTTCCCGTGGCCAGATCAACGACGGCGATTCCGATAACGTAGTCCGCCACAAACAGGCGTTTTCCATCGCGGGCCAGAACCGGTGTTTGTGGAGAGAAGATTCCATCGGCGATCTTTTCGAGTTTGGCGGTCTGCAGATCGCCGCGAACGCGATAGACGCCCCCACCGAGGCCGTCGGCCACATAGACCGTTCCGTCTTTTCCAATAGACATGTCCCCGAATAGTCCCGGTTTGCCCGAGTCCAGATCGAAGCGGCGAATCAACTTTCCCGTCGAGGAATTGATGGCCACGAGTGCCGTTTTGCCCTGATCCTTCTCAGGAATGCCAGTGAAACCAGGGAAGGCCGCCATCGTGAACCAAAGCAGGTTGCGCTGTGAATCGGCTGACACGGCAGCAACCGGCCATTGCCGCAAGCTTGCATCGAGGGAAATCTCTTCGAGCGCGCAATCCCCTCCGGCCTGCTTCGGCAAGGATGCGCGATAGAGCGTGTGATGTTGAATGCTTGACACCACAAAGTTCCTGCTCTTTGCCAGATATGCCAGGTCCTCGGGCATGAGGTCGGCGATGGGAAGCGTGCAGGCCAGCTGCGCGCGCGAGATGGCTTTAGTGTTCGCCTTCAGCTGATTAGCGATCGCCCGAAAATCGCGGTCGCCATCGAGCGACTTCAGATCGTCATCCTTGCGGATGTCATAGGTCAGGCCCGTGGCGGCATAGCGTTGCATCCATTTCAGGGCTTCTGCCTTGTTGTCCAGATGGGTCTCTACCGATGCCATCCGCAGCATCAAAATGGGGATGGGGGTTCCCATTTCGCCGCCGAGTTGC
>Ga0335085_10012958_pt1 | contig 12246 bp, 8 predicted proteins | sample Lox_Sample_45_FD_206712 | JGI IMG/M metagenome (GOLD analysis project Ga0335085, IMG submission 206712) | Soil microbial communities from Loxahatchee National Wildlife Refuge, Florida, United States - Lox_Sample_4.5 | ecosystem: Environmental > Terrestrial > Soil > Wetlands | place: USA: Florida...
TTCTTCATCGACGTGACCGGCTTCACCTTCATGGCGCTGTTCATCGCAAGGTTGGGCGCGCTGTATTCGGCGGCGCACCAGATCGCGTCCAACCTCGCCGCGGTCTGCTTCATGCTGCCGCTCGCGCTCGGCAATGCCGCCAGCGTGGTCGTGGGGCAGTCGCTGGGCGCGCAGCAGTACGCGCGCGCGCGCGCGGCGGGCCTGCTCGGCCTCGCGCTCGCGCTCGCCTGCGCGGCGGTCGTGGGCGCGACCCTGTATGTTTTCGCCGGCGCGATCGCCGGCCTCTACACCGGCGACGCCGGGGTGCGCGGCGTTGCCGCCGGGCTGATCGCGTTCGTCGCCGTGTATCACCTGTTCGACGCGGTGCAGGCGGTGGCGGTCAACGTGCTGCGCGGCTATAAACGCGCCGTGGTGCCAATGCTGATCTATGGTATCGCCCTGTGGGGAGTGGGTCTGGGCGGCGGTTACACCCTGGGCTTGACCAGCGTCGATCTTGCCTGGCTGGGCCTGCATCCTCCCCTGGGCGCGCCCGGCTTCTGGCTCGCCGCGATCGCGAGCCTGGTGCTCGCGAGCAGCCTGGTCACGGCGTATTTCCTGCGCGTCAGCGGCAGCGCCGCGACGAATTGAGAGCGGGCTTGCGCGCGCTTCGCGCAGCGCCCGCGGGCGCGATCAGAGCAGGGAGTTGCGCAGCGCGTAGAACATGGCCGCGACCGCCAGCGCCATGAAAAAGGTCGCGAGCCAGCCCAGGATCTTGAGCTGACGCTTGATGGTGAAGCGCCCCATGATCTCGGGCCGCACCGCCATCAGCATCATCACTGCCATGATCGGCACGGAGATCACGCCGTTGATGACGGCGCTCCAGATCAGCGCCCGCACCGGCGGAATGCTGGTGAAATTCAGCCCGACCCCGACCAGCGTCGCCACGGTCAGAATGGCGTAGAAGCCGCGCGCTTCCGCCAGGCGCAACCCCAGGCCGATCGGCCAGCGGAACGATTCGGCCACCGCATAGGCGGCCGACCCGGCCAGGATGGGCACCGCCAGCATGCCGGTGCCGATGATGCCCGAGGCGAACAGGGCGAACGCGAACTCGCCGCCGATCGGGCGCAGCGCCTCGGCCGCGTCGGCCGAACTCTGGATATCGGTGATGCCATGCACATGCAGCGTGGCCGCCGCCGTCAGCATGATGAAAAACGCGACCGTGTTCGAAAACATCATGCCGACGTAGGTGTCGAGCTTGATCCGGTTGAGGTGCGCGCGCGCCTGCGCCGGCGCCTCGCGCAGCGGCTCCTCCCCCGGCCCGGCGCGCTGCTCCTCCACCTCCTGCGACGCCTGCCAGAAAAACAGATAGGGGCTGATGGTGGTGCCGAATACCGCGACCAGGGTAAGCAGATAATCCGCATTGAGCTCGAGCGGCGGGACGACCGTGCGCAGCAGCACCTCACCCCAGGGCACGTGCACCACGAACGCCGTCGCGACGTAGGCGAACAGCGTCAGCGTCAGCCACTTCAGGATCGGCGCGTAGCGCGGGAACGGAATGAAGATCTGCAGCCCCAGCGATACCATGGCGAAGGCGACAATGGCGAGGTGCGATTTTCCGCCTATGAGCAGGCCGAGCGCCGCCGCCATCGCGCCCAGGTCGACGGCGATATTGATGGTGTTGGCCACGAGCAGCAGGCCGACGATGCCATGCAGCAGCCAGGGCGGGTAGTGCTCGCGGATGTTGGCCGCGAGGCCGTGACCGGTCACGCGGCCGATGCGCGCGCTCACGATCTGGATGCCGATCATCAGCGGCAGCGTGAACCAGATCGACCAGATCATGCCGAAGCCGAACTGCGCGCCGGCCTGGGAATAGGTTGCGATGCCGCTGGGATCATCGTCGGCCGCGCCCGTGACGAGGCCCGGCCCGAGCCGCTTCAGCAGCGGGGCCGCAGGTACTCGAATGTCACGCTGGCGCATCGCGCGTGCGGTTTTCATAGGCTGGCCAGGCGATTGATGCGGCGGTTTGCGCGTGCGGTCGCGCGCGGCGGCGCGCAGTCTAGCGCATTCTGCCCGCGTTGGACAGAAAAAATATGGCTAAAGCGTGAAAAATACGGGGAGGCCGGAGCGGCCCCCGGGGCCTCGGCTAGAGCCAGCGCCGCATCGAATAGCCGCCGATCAGCGGACGCTGCATGGCAATCGCGGCCATCTGCCGCCCCCAGTTGAACTCCTTGTACAGCACGATGAAGCGCCACAGGTCGCGCAGCACCTTGCCGCGGTCGCGCCACCCGAGCGCCATCAGCGCCGCGGGAAAGTCGGCTTCGTGCGGCCGCTCGAACGCGATCTTGAGCGGGTTCCACTGGTCGGAGGTGCGGCGCACCTCGGAGGCGATCATGCGCCGGTACATCTCCTGCAGCGGGCGGTTGCGCGCGCGCGCTTCGACCACGGCTTCGCCGCAGATCGCGCCTGAATGCAGCGCGCAGCTCATGCCCTCGCCGATCATGTTGAGAAAGCCCGCGGCCTGGCCGGTGATCAGCACATTGCCCTTGCCGAAGACGTAACGGTTGATCAGGGAGGGTCCGAAGTTCTCGGCGCAGCCCTCGTCCTCGGTGTGCGGCTGCAGGCGCACGCCGTGCTTGTCGGCGAGGTAATTGACCACGTTTTCATGCTTCCTGGCGAAATTGTCGCCGCGCTTGAAGCCGACGCCGACGATCTGGCGTCCGTCGCGCGCGTGGCTCCAGGTGTAGTGCCCCAGGCCGGGATGGAACCAGAAATGGAAATAGTCCGGATCGAGCGGGCAATCGACGATGTCGTGGAATTTCTGCCCGACGAAGAACCAGGGGATCTGCTGCGGGTAATCCGGGTAGATCGCGCGTATCACCAGCGAACTCGGGCCGTCGGCGCCGATCACCTGGCGCGCGCGGTATTCTACCGGCTCGCCCTGCCGGCGCGCCTGCACCAGCACGTGGTCGCCGCGGTCCTCCAGCCCGGCAAACGAAGTGCGGTCGTGCACTTCGGCGCCGCTCCTCTTGATCGCCCAGTAGTCGGAATACTTGCGGTGCAGGTGCGGCGTCGGGCCGCCGAAGAAATCCATCGGCATCGACACCATGCTGGGAAAATGGAAAGTGACGCCGCGGCACGAGGTCGGCTCGTGCAGCGCTTCGCGCGGCAGCGGCCCGAAGTTCTCCAGCAGAAAGCGGTGCCCGCGCGGCGACAGGATGCCGCTGCAGATCTTGTGGCGCGGCAGTTCCTTGCGCTCGAGCACGATGGTCTCGAGGCCGGCGTCCACCAGGCGCTTGGCCGCGGCGGCCGCAGACAAACTCGCGCCGACTATGACGATATCAACAGTACGCACGCGTGCAAACCTTTTTCATGAAGAACCATCATCCGCCAAATCGGCCAGATGCACCACCGGCAGCTCGGTCACCTGCGCAAATGCGGCGCCGTCCGCGGGATCTTCCACGACGATGCGCGCGACGCTCCGCCCCTGCAGGATCCAGCGCAGCTGGGCGCGGTCGTCCACGGCTTCGATGCCGAGGGTCTGCGCCAGGCTGCGCGCCCTGGCCGGCAGGGCGATGCGCTGCAGGTCGAGATTGAAGGCGCAGCCGGCTGCCGCGCGCAGGGCGTCGTAATGCCTGACCAGGCGCTCGTAGTCGGCGTGGTAGGCGCGCGCCTCGATCACGTACAGGTCGCTCGCGCGCAGGGCGCGGCGCACCGCGGCGACGCCGCTCAGGGCCGCGCCCAGGCTCTCGATTTTTGTTTGCGGCAGCCAGCGCCGCAGCTCGCGCAGCAACAGGCCGTCGCCGACGACGAGCTTCGTGCTTCGCCGCAGCGGCTGCAGAAACCGTTCCATGCGCTTCGCCGGAAGCGGCAGTCCGGCCTCCAGCGCCAGCACCATATCCGCGCCGTCGTCGGCGGCAGTCGCGACCTGGCGCTCGCCGCCGAGTAACCGCAGCGTCCGCGCCAGCGTCGCCGCGCGCGCGCGCAACGCCCGGCCGGGAAGCAGCAGCGTTGCCGCGGACGGCGCCGGCGCGGTCGGCAATGCCGCTTGCTCGTCCATGCGCGCGCGCAAGCCTTGCGCGGTTGCCGGCGGCAGCAACTGCGCGCGCAGCCCCAGCGTCATCGCCACCAGGGCGATGTCCTCCGGGCACACCGGCTCGCACGCGGCGCACAGGGTGCAGCTTTGCACCGATGCCTCGAGGTCGGCGGCGATAGCGCCGAACTGCAGCGCCTTGGCGCGCACGAGCGGGGTCAGGCCGATGTCGCGCTCGCGCTGCCATACCGGGCAGACCAGCAGGCACAGGCCGCAGCCGCTGCAGGACGCAAAGTCCTGGCGCGGCTCGGTTGCGCGCGTGGCAGGAGCGAACATCGTCATTCGTCGATTTCGTAATGAGGGGATAGCTCCCCTCATACTCCCCTATTCTGGCCTGTTGCAAAATTCATTTTTTGCAACGGGTCTAAAAGATCACGTGGCGGTTGAGGATCATCGCCGGATCGGCCGCGCGCTTGAGCGCGAGGTGCCGGTCCACCAGGGCGTCGCCGAACACGCGCCGGATATAGCCCTTCATCATGCCGCCGAAGCGGTAGTAGCTCGCGCCCATGTCGACGCCGATGTCGTAGATCTCGTTCTTGAACGACTGCAGGGTGTCGCGGCTGTAGAGGCCGTCGTCGAGCATCGGCTCGAACTCGCAGCCGTAGGCCCAGCCGTCGGCGTCGGGGGGGATGCAGGACATCTCGTAGTGCGCGCGGTGCTCCGGGCGCAGCCTGATGCCGACGAGGTAGAGCGTGTAGTGCCGGAAATACTTGCGGCACACGGCATTGCCGCGCTCGACCGCCTCGACGAACTTGCCGGCCGAAGTCGCGAGGTCCGGAATCACCATCTGCCGGCTGCCCCAGAATTTCCACACCGCGCGCGAGAACACCACGCTGCGGTCGAACATGGCGCCGTCGCGCATGTACTCCGGCCGCTGCAGTTCGGGAAAGAGCTCGCGCTTGCGCTGCAGCAGATACCAGGCCTCGCCGAGCTTCCACGGGCGCAGGGCGTAATGGGCGAGCGTGCGCAGACCGAAACCGAGCTCGCCGTAGCCGCGCAGCCGCGGCCGCCAGTTCGCCATGAACGCCGCTTCGCGCTCGGTGGAATCGAAGGCGACGAGCACGTTCACGGCGCAATCCATGATGGTCAGGATGCCCGAATAATCGCTGGCGTCGTTGCGGTCGAGCAGCTGCAGGTCTTCGATCGCGGTGGCGAGCGAGGCGTAATAGAAGTAATGCATGCGCAAGGGCGTGTAGCGGCGGATGCGCAGCTTCGCCGCGGTGATCACGCCGAACTGGCCGTAGCCGAGGATCACGCGCTGGAACAGTTCCGCGTTATCGGTGTCGGAGCATTCGACGATGTCCCCGGTGGGCGTGACCACCTGCAGCGCCAGCGCCTGGTCGGCGCTGCAGCCCAGGCGCGCCGAATTCACGTCGATCCCGCCCACGCCGAGCGTGCCGCCGACGGACGATGTGAGGTTGAGCGGCGCCGACAGGTAATCCAGGTCTTGCCGGCGCAGTTCCTCCGCCAGGCTGTGCCAGAAGATGCCGGCTTCGGTGCGCACCGTGAGCGCTGCGGCATCGATGTCGAGCACGCGGCTCATGCCGCTCATGTCGAGCAGCACGCCACCGAACGCAACCGATTCGCCCTCGGTCGTGAGGCCGCCGCCGGAGACGGTGACGGGCACGCGGTGGGCTTGCGCCGCGCGCAGCAGCTGCGCCACCTGTTCGGCGCTGCGCGCGATGACGACGCCGTGCGCGAGGCCGTAGGCGGTGCCGCCGGCATCGGTGGCGAAAGGCGCGCGCGCCGCCATGGTTTCGCGCAGCTCGATGCCGCCGGCGCGGATGGCGGCGGCAAACGCCTCCCAGTTCTCGCCGGACCAGCGCGAGGGGTTGGTCTGCTGGCGCTTGATCCCCTGCAGCGCGTCGGGCGCGACATGGCAGGGGCCGACCGTGCCCGGTTCGATATCCGCAAGCTGCAAACGAGGAACTCCAGTGTGGTGAAACGATGCGTTCTATGCGCGCGCGCAGCGGGACGGCGTCAAGCGCGCGGGCCCATATTGTACGCCGGTGCGCGCCCTTCAATCATCGGCAGGGGAGAGGGCGTCGTTTCCTGCGAGGATTCGGGCCCCCTTCATGGTTCAGCTATAGCGTTGGCAGATCCTAGGTCCATCCGGCTGAATTCGGCCACAAGCCGCCATAGCAGATGCCGTCGTAATTTTTCGCGCCGGGCTTTCCCGAACGTCGGGTTTAGAGCGAGCAAACTGAACCCCTCTTTGCCTCGATCCGGCCAGGACCGGACCTTTGCGTGCGTGCTCCCAAGCAGACGCTGATCTTGTATAGCTACCCGAAAGCAGTCATTTAACCGGGGCAAGTAATTTCTGTTGCCTGGGCGGCAGCTTCGCAGCGAGAGCGGTCGCTTGCGGTGGATGAGCATACTTCGGCTCCGGGCCCTGACCAGCCGTTGATGTTTGTTCCCCAAGCTGACCTTGACTCCGCGTTGTGGCGCGGGAGCGCACGCAGCATATACGTCGCTCACTTTGTTCGACCGACGGTCGACAGTGCAACGGCCGTGGCCAGTCCCCCGCTTGAATGAACTCCAGCGCTCGGCCTAAAACTGCCGGCCAAGTGTCAGACCAAGGTCCCGATAGTCGATCAAAAAAATGGAACCATGGTCCCTTGCTTCCGCCTGGCCGGCTCCTTAGGATTGGCAAAATGGCCTGAGTTCTGCAAAGCGGGCTTAGTCCGCGAGCGACTAGATGGGAGAGCCTGATCGGCTTGCAGAGCGGTAAGTAGCTGGAAAAATAGAAGTTTTGAGGAGAAACGAGAACGCATGGATTGAAACAATCACAAAGGAGAAGGAACATGAGTGACCGCATCAATCGTCGTGACTTTCTGAAAATCAGCAGCGCCGCCGCGGCAAGCGGCGCTGCGGTGATGACCGGCTGCGCGACCGCTGGAGGCGGCATGGAAACAGCCGCTACCGTCGGCTTTAAGGCGGACCTCCCGAGGGCAAAGGGGCCGCGTTTGGTTGTGGTCGGCGGCGGGACTTCGGGACTGACTATTGCCAAGTACGCGAAGAAGGAATACCCGAAATTTGACGTCGTCTTAGTGGAAAAACGCGATATGTACTCGTCGTGTTTCTCAAGCAACCTATGGTATGCCGGAGTGATCAACCTCGAGTTTCTGGCCGACCACAGTTTCCTCGACGCTGCACGCAACAACCGCTATACGTACTTCAATGCCACCGTCACCGGACTGGACCGTACCGGGCGCAAGCTGGTTACCAGCGAGGGGGAGATCGACTATGATTTCCTCGTGTTGGCCCCAGGCATCTCCTACGATTACGCCCGTATCGGCGTAAAGGACGTGGAGGCCATCACGGCCCTGCGGACCGACTATCCACCAGGCTTCATCTCGCCGACCGAGCACGTCACTATCCGGCGCAAGGTGCAGGAGTTCGAAAGCGGCGTGTTCGTTCAGTGCGTGCCCTCCGGCAACTACCGCTGCCTGCCCGCGCCCTACGAGCGCGCCTGCATGATCGCCTCGGTCTTCAAGAAGAACAAAATCAAAGGCAAAGTATTGCTGCTCGACGCTAATCCGGACATCACGATTAAGGCGAAGGGTTTTCACGCCGCCTTCAATGAGTTGTACAAAGATATTGTCGAATATAAGCCCAGCACTGAGATCAAGAGTGTCGATCTGGAGAAAAAGCTGCTCAAAACCGATTTCGAGAGCTATCAGTTCGATGACGCGGCTATTTATCCTGGCGTGCGCGCCTCTACCCTTATCGAGGAACTGGGCTTGGTAGACCCAAAGAGTCCGCAGAAGGAAGCCCGCATCGATGTTCTGAAATACAACGTGATCGGCGACGAGCGCGTGTACGTCACTGGCGACTCCCGTCCACATCCGTATTCCAAGAGCGCCAACACCTCCAACACCGAGGGCAAGTACGTGGCCAAGGTACTTGCAGCGCGCGCCCAGGGCAAAGACATCAGCTGGTACAGCCCGCGCACCGTCTGCTTTTCGATGGTCAGCGCGAGCCCGATGGAGGGCATCGGCGTGGATGCCGGCTACGTCCTGAACGCCGCCGGCAATGCGATCGCTGGATTCTCGCCAGATACCAAGCTTTTCGAGGATCGTGACGAGGCCAAAGGCAAGAGCACGCTTGAGTGGGCGCGCGGCCTGTACCGGGACATGTTCGAGGCTTGATCGACCATGCGGTCGCCGCCGCACGCGGCGGCCGCTTCCAGAGGGGGAGCTCATGGATAGACGCGGGTTTGTCAAACTTTGCGCCGGTAGCACTGCCTGGCTAGCCGCCAGCATGCACGATGCGCGAGCCAGCGGTTACACCGATTTCCCCAAGGTACGTCTCACAGATCCACAAGGCGCGCCCCTCAGAGCGTCGACTCTGGCGAAGGATGAGGCGTATGTGTTCCACTTTCCGTTCCGCAGTCTGCCGTGTTTTCTCATCGACCTTGGTAAGCCGGCTTCGGGCCCGCAGGAGTTGACATCCGAATCGGGCAGCTATACCTGGCCCGGGGGAGTCGGCAAGGACAAGAGCCTCGTTGCCTACGTAGCGGTTTGCACCCATCAGCTCAGCTATACGGCCAGCGACGGAAGCCAGATCCGCTATGCTGCAGGCACCAGCGCACTCGCTGGCCGACCAGGCACAATCGTCTGCTGTGCCCATGCCAGCGTATTCGATCCGGCTAAGGGTGCACAGCGGGAGCACGGCGAGGCCCGCAATCCGTTGCTGTCGGTTAGGTTGGAGTACGAGCCGGAGGAGGACTCTCTCTACGCCACCGGTTTGGCCGGCACTGAACTTGTCGAACGCTTCTTCAAGACCTACAGGCGCGAGCTCATCGCCGAGTACGGTCCCGGCGTTTACAGGGAGCCGGTGGGCGCCGCCGCGGCCGCCGTTCTCCTCAGCAAATACGCTTCATCGGTAAGCGATTGCTGATTTGCATGGTGGTCCGAGCGCTCTGGCTCCTCGCGGTAGTGTTTCGAGTTATTGACTACAGCGCAATTGGGTACAGGGACGAACCACCACTGTTCGTAGAGATTCAGTAGATTCTATTGAGCCACTGCTTTTGGGACCGCGAGCGGCGGCAAAGCGTTGCGGACTTTGAGTTTCGCTGAAAGCCAGCAGGAGGCAACCAGATACGGGTATACATTGCGATAGTGCAGCGTGCGAAGATACGTCGATCGTAATATCTGTGTGAGAGTCCAAGCGCCTGCTGTCAATTCCGTGAATGACGTCTCAAGCCAATCTGTTGACGCGTATATAATGAAAAGGCTCCTGGTACAGACCCAAGTCCGATAAATGACGAACGGGAGGTAACGCAAATGAATTTACGACAGTTCCTGTTGCTCGGCGTATTTTTCCTGGGAAGTCCTGCAGCCCTTGCGCAATCTGCCACGAGCGCGCTCCCTGTCGCGCTGAAGGGCTACGATCCGGTATCCTATTTCAATCCAGGCAAACCTGCCCACGGCGCCACGTCAAGTTTCGTTGATTTTGACGACTCGCGGTACTTATTCACCAGCCAGCGCAACCGGGACCTCTTCGCATCGAATCCAGACAAATATTCCCCGCAATTCTCTGGCTTGTGCGCTACTGGACTTGCCATGGGGCAGAAGATTGAAGCGGATCCAAAAGTGTTCAAAGTCATCGACGGCAAGCTCTATGTATTTTCGAGTGCCCAGGCGCTAGAACTTGCCTTGCAGGACCCGTCCCTAATTAAGAAATCGCATGAAGCCTGGGCAAAGGAACACAACAAGTAATCGTCGCCTAGAGACCTGCCTTTCTCAACCCCTCCTGCAGCTTGGCGCGGTGAGCGGCGTTGACGAGGCGATTTCCGTAGGTATCCACTTTGAAGAACGGATCGAGTCGGCGCACCGCCCCAGCCGCCTGTTTGGCCTGCTCCGTATCCCCTAATTGTGCGGCCGCGGCGGCGCGCCCGGCTTGGAGAAATATGAGGCCAGGCTCTGCGTGCAGGGTGTCGTTGAACGTTGCAAGCGCGTCGCGGTAGCGCCCCGCGAGGTAGTAGGCCATGCCGAGGTTAAAATTTGTCTCCGAGGAAAGCCGCGGATCGAAGCGGCGCGCAGCTTCGCTAGCGATGATGGATTCAGGAATCCGCCCCAGCCACATGAGTACCCCACCGCGTAGCGAGTAGGCAAGCGCATCGCTCGCGTTGAGTTCGATAGCACGGTCGGCCTCTATAAGCGCTGAATCGAAATTTCCGGTGAAGGTATGCAGACTCGCGAGCACTCCGAGTGCGCGAGCGCTCGCGCCGGGGTCGTCCGCGGCCAGGGCCCGTTGCGCTTCAGCTTCGGTACGTTGCGCTGCTGCGGTCGGATCCTCGACCCAACCAAATAATGCGCGCTGCAACTCGCATGACGCGAGCGCCGCGTGCGCTTCGCCATAGTTTGGGGAAAGTTGCAGCGCCTGGTTGAGCAGCCCCATCGCTTCGCGGATATGCTTTCGATCGGTCGTCCTCATAAGGTCACGTGCACGTAGAACCAAATCGTAGGCGTCCATGTTCTCCGGCGGCTTTCCTGCGGTGCGCTGCTGCTCCAGGCTTGTTAGCTTCACGGCGAGCGTGCCGACAATATTCTTGACAATCTTGTCCTGAATCTCGAATACTTCCTTGCCTGCGCCTTCGTAGTGATCAGACCAGAGTAGCGTTCCCTTGGCGGCGTCCGAAAGTTCTACCGCGACGCGGACGCGGCCTTCTGCCTGGCGCACGCTTCCCTGTACGAGATAGCGGACGTCGAGGTCACGGCTGATCTCCGCCGGACTGGCATTGCGCCCCTTATAAGCCTGTACTGCGTTGCGAGCAGAAACCCGTACGCCTGAAAAGCGCCCGAGGGCGGTTATAATGTCTTCTGTCACGCCATCACTGAAGTACTCGCGCTTGGGGTCGCCGCTCTGGTTGGCCAACGGCAGAACTGCAATAGTCGCAGCGGCGGCCTCTGTCGTCTTGGTTAGCTTGCCGCTTGAGAAATACCAACCGGCCGTCGCGACGGCGAGAATTGCCAGGGCGGATATGAAGAAAATTCTACGTTTATTCGACTTCGCGGGAATTGGTTTTTTCGGTGCCGCACCGGTCGCGCCCAGAACCAGTTCATAGACACGCACGGGCCGCGCGATGTTCTTTACCACATGGTCGCCGCGGTCAAGGAATTTTAGTGGGACCTTGTCGCGCACCTGTTCATAGGCGCTCGCCGAGATTGCGACGCTGCCTGGCTGGCAGATCCCTTCCAGGCGTGCGGCGATGTTGACACCGTCGCCGTAAACGTCGTCGCCCTCGATGATGATGTCTCCAAGATTGACACCAACCCGCAGGACCATGCGGGTCTCTGTGGGTTGAGCCGCTTCGCTTGCCCCAATTGCCGTCTGTACCTTCGCCGCGCACTGCACCGCATCGACTACGCTGGCGAACTCAGCCAGGATTCCGTCGCCAGTGGTCTTGAAAATGCGGCCGTGCAATTCGGCGACTGCCGGGTCGATCAATTCAGCGCGCAACCGCTTGAGGCGCGTTAAAGTGCCTTCTTCGTCCGCGCCCATGAGTCGGCTGAAACCGACGATGTCGATGGCGAGGATCGCTGCCAAGCGCCGCTGCACGGCCGGATTTGTCATGGACGAGCATTATACGGGAGACCTCGTCTCTCCCGATCTGGCGTGAGTCAGATGTCCCACATTGTTGGACGTTGAATTGGAATTCAAGGAAATTCGTCTTGAACAGCCTTGCGGCGTCGGCCCTACTCGGGTTTGAATTGATATCCGAGTCTCGATGCAAAGGACCGTACCAACCGTGGATATGCCGATCGTCCGCAACGCTCGAATGGCCGGTACCCCACCGCGAAGCAGTCGCTCAAAGCAAACCATGGATTTTGAGTCGCAAACGTCCGCTTCCCCTTCTTCAGCCTTTGCGGCGGATGTCCGCTTCTATCAGATGTCAGAGGCTGGTTAGGGTCGAACTGAGACAGGACGCTGTCCGCTTTGCGGGAATCCAGCCTTGGCAAACGCGGCGTTGCACTGGCATGCGGATTTGCCAAAAACGACGAATGATCCTGCGCCGGGTCGAGGCGCATTCAACCATTGACGTTGACGACGCACGGCAGAAGCATCGCGCGGGCGATGCCTAGCCGATTTTCAGCACCATGCGGAAATTCGCTTTGTCGCGACGACCTTGAAGCCCATCTTGCGCGCGTACTGCAGGGCCAGGTGTCCGA
>Ga0335085_10012959_pt1 | contig 12245 bp, 22 predicted proteins | sample Lox_Sample_45_FD_206712 | JGI IMG/M metagenome (GOLD analysis project Ga0335085, IMG submission 206712) | Soil microbial communities from Loxahatchee National Wildlife Refuge, Florida, United States - Lox_Sample_4.5 | ecosystem: Environmental > Terrestrial > Soil > Wetlands | place: USA...
GGCCGCGAAGGGCGTTCCCTTGCGCGAGCCCTTGAAGCCGATGCGGCCGGCCGACGACCAGGCCAGCACTCCGCCCTCCTGGTCGGCGATCGCAATGATCGTGTTGTTGAAGGAGGCCTGCACGGTCGCGATCGCGTGCGGGATGTTCTTCTTCTCCTTCTTGGCGGCGCGGACGCGCTTGCCCTTCGCCTTCGGGGCGCCCTTTTCCGGAACCGCGCTGACCGGTGTCGTGGCTTCAGCCATGATGTCTCTCCGAGTTGCGAATCCTCACTTCTTCGTCGCCTTCTTCTTGCCCGCGATCGTCTGCTTGCGCGGTCCCTTGCGCGTGCGCGCGTTGGTGTGGGTGCGCTGCCCTCGCACCGGCAGATTCCGGCGGTGACGCTGCCCGCGGTAGCAGCCGATGTCCATCAGCCGCTTGATGTCCATCGCGACATCCTTGCGGAGGTCCCCTTCGACCTTCACGTCGTCGGTGATGACCTTCCGGATGCGGACGACCTCCTCCTCCGAGAGGTCCTTGACCCGGGTGTCGGGCCGCACGTCGGCCTTCTCGAGGATGAAATTCGCCTTGGGCCGGCCGATCCCGTAGATGTAGGTCAGCCCGATTTCGACCCTCTTGTTCAAGGGAAGGTCCACTCCTGCTATTCGAGCCATCTTGTTCTCCGGTGTGAGGTGTGAGGTGTGAGGTGTGAGGGAAACTCCCTAGCACCTCGTCCCTCGCCCCTCGCCCCTCGTTCCTCGTTCCTGCTCCCTCACCCCTGCCTTTGCTTGTGCTTCGGGATCGAGCAGATGACCCGCACGACCCCTCGGCGGTGAACGATCTTGCACTTCGCGCAGATTTTCTTGACCGACGCTCGGACTTTCACGGCGGCTCCTACTTGTACCGATAGATGATCCGTCCGCGGGAGAGATCGTAGGGCGAAAGCTCCACGAGAACCTTGTCCCCCGGCAGGATCCGAATGAAATTCTTCCGCATCTTTCCCGAGATGTGCGCGAGGACCTGGTGCTTGTTCTCGAGCTCCACCTTGAACATCGCGTTGGGCAGGGGCTCCACCACGGTGGCCATGACCTCGATCGCCTCTTCCTTGCTCACCGCGCCATCCCCGCCACGACCGCCCCCGAGACGGGACCCGCCGGCCTTGCCGAAATGGCCGCGATCGCCCCGGTCCCCAGGATGACGGCTCCCTGCGGCTCGAGCGCCACCGTGAACTCGAAGTGCGCCGAGGCGCTGCCGTCCCGCGTGCGGACCGTCCAGCCGTCCTTGTCGACGCTGACTTCCGCCCGGCCCAGGTTGAACATCGGTTCGATCGCGATCACCATGCCGGCCTGGAGCTTCGCCCCGCGCCCGGCCGGTCCGTAGTTGGGGATCTGCGGCTCCTCGTGGAGCGCGGTTCCGACGCCGTGGCCCACGAAATCGCGCACGACGCCGTAGCCGTGAACGATCGCGACGGCCTCGACGGCGGCGCCGATGTCCGACACGCGCCCTCCCGGACGCGCCGCGGCGATCCCCTCCTCCAGCGCCTGCCGGGTGACGCGGAGCAGCTTCGCCCGCTCCTCATCGATCCGCCCGACCGGAACCGTCCGGGCCGCGTCCCCGTAGTACCCGCCGACGATCGACCCGCAGTCGATTCCCAGAATGTCCCCTTCCTTCAAGGCGCGCTTGGCCGGGATCCCGTGGACGACCTCGTCGTTGATCGACGTGCACAGCGTCTTCGGATATCCCCGATACCCGAGAAACGCGGGCTTGCCTCCGCGCCGGCGGATCTCTTCCTCCGCGATCCGGTCGAGCTCCGCCGTCGTGACTCCGGGCACGACGGCCCGCTCCACGATCTCCAGCGTCTCCAAGACGATCCGCGACGCCTCTTCGAGCTTCCGGAGCTCGTCCGATCCCCGAACCGTGATCACGCTGCCCCCTGCGGCCGCAGCGCGTCGAGCGCCTGATCGATTCGTTCGGTCACGTCCGAGACCTCTCCGACACCCGGGACCTCCGCGAGCAGCCGGCGACCCCGAAAAAACGCCAACAGGGGCTCCGCCTGCTCGCGGTAGACCCGCAGCCGCTCCTCGAAGGCCTCCAGTCGGTCATCGGCGCGGTGCTCCTTGGCGGACCGGCCGCGCATACGCTCGATCAGGACGGCCTCGGGCACGGAAAGATTGATAACCGCCGAGATGCCAGCGTCATTTCCGCCGAGCAGCCGCTCGAGGGCCTCGGCCTGGGCCACCGTCCGCGGGAAGCCGTCCAGGATGAACCCCTGGCGTGTGTCGGGAGACGCGAGACGCTCCCGAATCAGGTCGATCATGGTCTCGTCCGACACCAGGGCGCCCCGCTCCATGACGGCCTGGACCTGCTTGCCCAAGGGCGTCCCCCTCCGGACGGCCTCGCGGAGGATGTCTCCGGTCGAGATAGCCGGAATCGACAGCCGCTGGCCGAGCAGCTTCGCCTGCGTTCCCTTCCCGCTGCCGGGAGGGCCCAAGAACAGGATCCGCATCAGCTGCGCCGCCCCCGGATCCGGCTCTTCTTGAGGAACCCGGTGTAGTGGTGCTCGACGAGCTTGGACTCGACCTGCTGCACCGTATCCATGGCCACACCCACGACGATCAAGAGCGAGGTGCCGCCGAAATAGAAGGGCACGTTCAACCCCTGCGTGAAGAACTGCGGCAGGACCGTGTCGAGCGCCGGCCCGATCCATGGAATCGACTGGACCTTGAACCCGCTCGCCAGGAAGTCCGGAAGCAGTGCCACGAAGGCGAGGTACAGCGCGCCGATGATCGTCAGACGCGACAGCACCGTATCGATGTAGTCGGCGGTCTTCTGGCCCGGGCGGATGCCGGGGATGAAGCCGCCGTACTTGCGCATGTTGTCGGCGGTATCCGTCGGGTTGAAGACGATCGACGTGTAGAAGTAACAGAAGAACAGGATTCCGAAGGTGTACAGCACCACGTAGAGGGGTTGGCCCTGTCCGAGGGAGCTCGAGACCTTCTTCATCCAGTCGGCGCCCGAGAGCTGCGCCACATAGGCCGGCAGCTGGATGATCGAGATCGCGAAGATGATCGGGATGACTCCGCCGGTGTTGACCCGCAGGGGCAGGTAGGTGTTCTGGCCTCCGTAGACGCGGCGACCCACCACGCGCTTGGCGTACTGCACGGGGATTCGCCGCTGCGCGCGCTCGACGAAGACGATCAGGGCGATGATGGCGATCATGAAGGCCAGGATGCCAATCAAGGTCAGGATCTTGAGGTTGCCGCTGCGCAACTGATCGAAGAGCCCGAAGATCGCCGACGGCATCCGGACGACGATGCCGGCGAAAATGATCAGCGAGATGCCGTTTCCCACGCCCCGCTCCGTGATCTGCTCGCCCACCCACATGATGAAGATCGTGCCGGTGGTCAGCGTCAGCACCGTCAGGACCCGGAATCCCCACCCCGGGTGGGGAACGAGCTTGATGCCGTTGGGGGCCTGTTTTTCCAGCCAGAAGGCGATTCCCGTGGCCTGGATCACCGAGAGGAGCACCGTGCCGTAGCGGGTGTACTGCGTGATCTTCTTGCGCCCCATCTCCCCTTCCTTGGAGAGCTTCTCCAGGTAGGGCCAGACCACCGTCAGCAACTGCAGGATGATGGACGCCGAGATGTACGGCATGATCCCGAGGGCGAAGACCGAGAGACGGCGCAGGGCGCCGCCCGAGAAGATGTCCAGGAACCCCAATGCACCGCCGGCCGTCCCCTGGAAGAACGCGTGGAGGGCGCCAGGGTCGATGCCCGGGGTCGGGATGTGCGCGCCCAGACGATACACGGCGAGCAGCAGGAACGTGAAGATGATCCGCCTGCGCAGATCCGGAATGTTGAAGATGTTGACGAAGCTCGACAGCGCGTTCAACGCGGGATCACCTCGCAGCGGCCGCCGGCTGCTTCGATCTTGGCCTGCGCTCCCGCCGAGAACTTGTGCGCCGCGACGGTCAGCGCCTTGCCGATCTGCCCGTCTCCCAGGATCTTCACGGGCCGATTGAGCCGCGACAGGCTCGCGGCTGCGAGCTCCTCCGGAGTGACCTTGGAGCCCGCCTCGAAACGGTCGAGAGCGGAGAGATTGACGATGTCGTACGTGATCCGAAAGATGTTGGTGAAGCCGCGCTTGGGCACGCGGCGGTGGAGGGGCATCTGCCCGCCTTCGAAGCCGCGCTGATGCCGGTAGCCGGTGCGGGACTTCTGGCCCTTGTTACCGCGACCGGCCGTCTTGCCGTGACCGGAACCGGGGCCTCGCCCCACCCGCTTTCGGGAGTGGGTGGCGCCTCGAGCGGGTGCCAGCCCGTGAACCCCCGCAGCGGGGGCGGTCGGAGGCGGCAGCGGCGTCGGCGCGACCGCGGGCTTTCGGACCGCCGGGGCCGGCGCTTCCTTGGCGGGACGGGCCTTCGCGGCCGCCGCCTTTGCCGGCTTGGCCGGCGTCTTCGTCTTCGCGGCGGGAGCGGGCTTCTTGCGCGCCGCCGGCTTGCGGGGCTTCTTCTTCTCGACCATCGTTAACCTTTTTCGCCTTCGACTTCCACTTCCACGAGGTGGCGCACCTTGTGGACCATTCCACGAATCGCCGGCGCATCCGGCCGAACGACGCTCTGGTTGAGTCGGCGGAGCCCCAGCCCCTTGAGCGTGTCCTTCTGGTCCTTCGGCGTGCAGATGCCGCTGCGGGCCAGACGCAACCGGAGCGTCCCGGCGGCGGGAGACTTGGCAGGCTTCTTACCGCCGGGCCTCTCCGCCCCGGAGGCGATCTTGGCGAGCTCCTTCGCGGCGTCGATCACGAGCCCGTCTCCGTCTGCGGGACACCGATGCCGCGCCGGCGGCGAATCTCGTCCTCGTTCTTCAGCTGCCGCAGTCCGTCGAAGGTGGCCTTGATGACGTTGTGCGGATTGGTCGTGCGCAGCGACTTGGTCAGGATGTCGGCGATTCCGACCGACTCCAGAACGGCGCGCACCGGACCTCCCGCGATCACTCCGGTTCCGGCCGCGGCCGGCTTCAGCAGCACGCGGCCTGCCCCGTAGCGCCCGATCACGGCGTGGGGAATCGTCGTGCCCTTGAGCGAGACGGGGCGCATGTTCTTCTTGGCCATTTCGATTCCCTTCTTGATGGCCATGGGAACCTCTTTGGCCTTCCCCGACCCGTACCCGACGCGCCCCTGCCCGTCGCCGACGACGACGAGGGCGGAGAAAGAGAAGTTCTTGCCGCCTTTGACGACCTTGGTGACGCGGTTGATGTGTACGACGCGATCAATCAGCTCGCGACCCTGGGCGTCGCGCTCCTTCTCGCGCTCGCGGGGCGCCCGGGGGCCCCCGCCGCGGTTGCTGCTCATCGGGGTGTCCTCATCGTTAGAACTCCAGGCCGCCCTCGCGGGCGGCGTCGGCCAGAGCCTTGATCTTGCCGTGGTAGATGTAACCGCCCCGGTCGAAGACGACCCGGGCGATGCCTTTCTGCTTCGCGCGCTCGGCCACGAGCTGTCCCACCCGCCGGGCGCCGGCGACGTTGGCGCCGATCTTTGCCTTCTCGCGCACGGTGGCATCGAGCGAGGAGGCGTGGGCGAGGGTCGAGCCCGTCGCGTCGTCGATCACCTGCGCGTAGATGTGCCGGCCGCTCTTGAAGACAGCCAGGCGCGGCCGCTCCGCGGAGCCCCGCAGCTTTTGCCGGATGCGGATCCGGACCCGCCCGCGCGCTTCCACTCGTTCTTGGGCTTTCATGCTCTACTTTCCGCCGGCCTTACCGACCTTGCGCCGGATGACCTCGTCCGCGTACTTGATGCCCTTGGCCTTGTAGGGATCCGGGACCCGGAGTTTCCGGATCTCCGCCGCGGTTTGTCCCACCTTCTGCCGGTCGGCCCCCGTCACGGTGAGTTTCCCGGCCTTGGCGTCGAGCGCGATCGAGATCCCCTCCGGGATCGGAAACTGGATCGGGTGGGAGTAGCCCAGAGAGAACACGATCGTCTTACCCTTCAGCTCCGCCTTGTAACCCACGCCCACGATCTCGAGATCCTTCGTGAATCCCTTGGTGACGCCGGCCACCGAGTTGGCGATCAGGCTGCGCAGCAAGCCATGGTAGGCCCGCTGCTGAGGCTCGTCGTTCGAGCGCGCGATCTTGACCTCGCTGCTTTCGACCGCCACGGTCAATCCCGGCGGAATCCGGCTCGCGAGATCCCCCTTGGGCCCCTTGACCCGCACAAATTGCCCGTCCGAACGCACCTCGACCCCCTTGGGGATCGCGACCGGCATTCTTCCAATACGTGACACGTCGGCTCCTACCAGATGTTGCAGAGAATTTCGCCCCCGAGGCGCTCTTCGCGCGCCTGGCGGCCGGTGCGAATCCCCTTCGATGTCGAAACGATCGAGATGCCGAGCCCACCGAGGACTTCCGGCATCTGCTTGGCAGACGCGTAGACTCTCCGGCCGGGCCGGGAGACGCGCTCGAGGCCGCCCACGATCGGGGAGCCCTCGGCGTCGTACTTCAGGCCCACGCGCAGAACGGGCCGCCCCTCCTCTTCGAGGCGCCGGTAGGAGGCGATGTAACCCTCGGCGGCCATGACCTTGAGGAGGTCCTCCTTCAGCCTCGAGGCGGGCAGATCCACACGGTCGTGCCCGGCCGAGAGCGCATTGCGCAGGCGATTCAAGAGGTCGCTGATCGGATCATTCACGTTCATGGTCGCCCTACCACGAAGCCTTCAAGACGCCGGGGATGTAGCCCGCCGACGCGTTCTGGCGGAAACAGATGCGGCAGAGGCCGAAACGGCGCAGGACGCTGCGGGGCCGGCCGCAAATCTGGCATCGGCGAACCGTTCGCGTCATGAACTTCGGCTTCCTCGCCGCCTTGATACGCATTGCTCGAGTGGCCATGCTTGGTGTCCCCTATTTGCCGAAGGGCATGCCGAGCTCGCGCAGAAGCACGCGCGCCCGGTCGTCCCGCCCGGCTGTCGTCACGATCGTGACGTTTAATCCCTTGGACTTGTCGGTCTTCGAGTAGTCGATCTCCGGGAAGATGAAGTGGTCTCGGATTCCCAGCGTGTAGTTGCCCCGCCCGTCGAAAGCCTTCGTGGACACGCCCCGGAAGTCCCGCACTCGGGGCAGCGCGATGTTGATCAGGCGATCCAGAAACTCGTACATCCGCTCGCCCCGCAGCGTCACCCGAGCGCCGATCGGCATCCCGACCCGCAGCTTGTAGGTCGCGATCGCCTTCTTGGCCTTCGTCACCACGGCTCGCTGACCCGCGATCGCGGACAGCTCGTCGACGGCGCCGTCCATGATCTTGGGGTTGCCGACGGCCTCGCCCAAGCCCATGTTCAGCACGATTTTCTCGAGCCGGGGCACGGCCATGGCGTTGTCGATCCCGAGCTCCTTCTTGAGCGCCGGGGCGACCTGCTCCGTGTACCTCTGTTTCAGTCTCGATGCCACGTTCTGGGCTCCTGGGTTCTGCGGTGGCGCTTCACGCCAGCGCCGCGCCGCTCTTCTTGGCGAATCGCTCGAGGTTCCCCTCCGCATCGCGCCGGCGGCCGATGCGCGTGCCGACGTTGCGGTCCGGGTCGACCAGCTGGACGTTGGAGATGGCGATCGGGGCCTCCTTCTCGGAGATCCCGCCCGCGATGTTCTTGGACGGGTTCGGGCGCGTATGCCGCTTGATCAGGTTCACCCGCTCGACGATCACGCGGGACTTGGTCGGCAAGACCCTCAGGATCTTGCCCTGCCGCCCGCGGTCCTTGCCGGCGATCACGACCACCAGGTCGTTCTTCCTCAGTCGCGACTTCTTCATCAGAGCACTTCCGGCGCCAGCGAAATGATCTTCATGAACTTCTTTTCCCGCAGCTCGCGAGCTACCGGGCCGAAGACGCGGGTGCCGACCGGCTCGCCCTCGTTCGACACCAGGACGGCCGCGTTGTCGTCGAAGCGAATGTAGGAGCCGTCGCGACGGCGGTGGTTGCGCCGGGTGCGAACGATCACCGCCCGGACGACGCGCTTGCCGTGCTTCTCGACGAACGGAGAATCCGGCGCCGCTTCCTTGACGGAGGCCGTGATCACGTCGCCCAGACCCGCATACCGCCCCGAGGCGCCGCCGCGCATCCGGATGCAGGCGATCCGCCGCGCCCCGGAATTGTCCGCGACCTCGAGAATCGTGCCCATCTGAATCATGCCCTACGCCTCCGCCTTCACCAGGATCTCGCGCAGACGCCAGCGCTTCCTCTTCGACAGGGGGCGGGTCTCTTCGATCCGGACCCGGTCGCCGACGTGGGCCTCGCCCTTCTCGTCGTGCGCCAGGAACCGGCTGGTACGCCGAATCGTGCGGCGATACTCCGCTTCCTGAACCCGCCGCTCCACCTCGACCACGATCGTCTTGGCCATCCGGTCCGATACGACCCGGCCCACCTTCGTGGCGCGGGGACGTGGCGTCGTCACGCTCGCTTCCATCACTTCTTCTCCGCGAGCTCGAGTGCCCGCTCGTAGGTCTTCACGCGCGCGATGTCGCGGCGCACGATCCGGAGCCGGCTCGGATCGTCGAGCTGGCCCGTGGCTTTCTGCAGACGCAGCTTCCAGGCGGCTTCCTTGAGCTGCTTTTCCTTTTCGAGAAGGTCGCTCATCGCCTGGTGGGCCAGCGCCTCTCGTTCCTTCTTCTTCATCGGATCTCCATCTCCGAGGCTCGCGTCACGAGCCGAGTCCTCAGTCCGATCTTGTCGGCCGCCAGGCCCAGAGCCTCCTTCGCCGTCGGAAGGTCGACCCCCTCCATTTCGTAGAGGATCCGCCCCGGCTTGACCACGGCCACCCAGCCCTCCGGCGCGCCCTTGCCCTTGCCCATGCGCGTCTCGGCCGGCTTCTTCGTGTACGGCTTGTCGGGGAAGATCCGGACCCAGATCTTGCCGCCGCGCTTGGCGGCGCGCGTCATCGCGATGCGAGCGGCTTCGATCTGGCGCGCGGTGATCCATCCGGGCTCCAGGATCTGCAGGCCGACGTCGCCGAAAGCGAGGGTCGAGCCGCGATGCGCCTTCCCGCGCATTCTTCCCCGCTGCTGCTTGCGGTACTTGACCTTCGAAGGCATCAACATCTTCTAGTCCCAATAATTCAAATTCGAAATCCGGATCTCGAAATCCGAACTCCGAGGCGGCCCCGGTTTCGAGTTTCGTATTTCGAATTTCGAGTCTTCCCTCTAGGCGGTCTTCCTCCGGTTCTTCGCCTTGTGCTGCTCGCCGCGGTAGATCCAGGTCTTCACGCCGATCTTGCCGTAGGTCGTGTTGGCTTCCGCGAAGCCGTAGTCGATGTCGGCCTTCAGGGTATGGAGCGGCAGGCGGCCCTCCTGATACCACTCGGCGCGCGCGATCTCGGCCCCGTTCAACCGGCCGGCACAACGGATCTTGACCCCCTGGGCCCCGAACCGCAGCGCCGACTCGATTCCCTTCTTCATGGCGCGGCGGAATGCGACGCGCCGCTCGAGTTGCAGCGCGATCGACTCCGCCACCAGCTGCGCGTCCGTCTCGGGGCGCTGGATCTCGATGATGTTGATGTGGACCTCCGACTTGGTGCGCTTCTGCAGCTCGTCGCGCAGCTTGTCCACCTCGGCGCCTCGCTTGCCGATGATGATCCCCGGACGCGACGTCTGGATGTTCACCTTGAGCCGGTTGGCGAAACGCTCGATGTCGATCTCGGAAACACCGGCGTGCGAGAGCCTGGACTTCAGCTCCTTGCGCAATCTCAAGTCGTTGTGCAGCAGGCCCGCGTACTCCTTGGTCGCGAACCAACGCGAGTGCCAGGTTCGGTTGAAACCGAGCCGGAAGCCGTAGGGATGAACTTTCTGCCCCATTTTCTTAGCCCTCGTTGGAGACTTCGATCGTCACGTGACTCTTTCGGTGCAGGACACGATAGGCCCGCCCCATCGGGGCCGGCCGCACGCGCTTCTCTTGCGGCCCCTTGTCCACGACGATCCGACGGACCACCAGCTCGTCCACGTCCAGGTGCGCTTCCTTCTGCTCCGCGTTGGCCACGGCGGACTTGAGCGTCTTCAGGAGGTCGCGCGCCGCGACCTTGCGCGCGTGGCGCAAAATCGCCACGGCGTCGTTGACCGACTTCCCGCGCACGAGATCCGCCACCAGACGCACTTTCTGCGCCGAGCCCTTCATGTAACGCAGTGTCGCCGTTGCCTTCATCGTCGTTACCCCTTCGCCGGCGCCGCGGCTGGCGCCGCTCCCGGTGCCGACGGAGCCCCGGGCGCCCCGACCGGCCTGCCGGGAACCGGCGCGCCCGCCAACGCCGCGCCCGCCTCCGCCGCCTTCCGGCCGCCGTGGCCCTTGAAGATTCGGGTCGGCGCGAACTCTCCCAGCTTGTGGCCGACCATGTTCTCGGCCACGTACACGGGGATGAACTTCCGGCCGTTGTGCACTGCGATCGTGTGCCCGACCATGTCGGGGATGATCGTCGAGCGCCGCGACCAGGTCTTGATGACCTTCTTCTCGCGAGACTCGTTCAGCGCGGCCACCTTCTTGGCCAGGTGGTCGTCGACGAACGCTCCCTTCTTGACCGAACGCGCCATGAGTTTGGCTCCTTACGCCTTGGATCGGCGGCCGCGGATGATGAATCCGTCGGTCCGCTTGTTGCCGCGGGTCTTGAGGCCCTTCGTCTTCCATCCCCACGGCGAGGTCGGATGCCGGCCGCCGGAGGTCTTGCCTTCTCCGCCGCCCATCGGATGGTCGACGGGGTTCATCGACACGCCGCGATTGTGCGAGCGCCACCCCAACCAGCGATTCCGCCCCGCCTTGCCGATCGAGACGTTCTCGTGCTCGAGGTTGCCCACCTGACCGATCGTCGCGTAACACTCGATGTGGACCTGGCGCACCTCTCCGGAGGGCAGCCGCACCTGAGCGTAGTCGCCCTCCTTGGCCATCAGCTGCGCCGCCGCGCCGGCGGACCGCACGAGCTGCCCGCCGTGCCCTCGCTTCAATTCCAGGTTGTGGATCGTCGTTCCGAGCGGGATGCCCCGCAGCGGCAGCGCGTTGCCGGGCAGGATGTCCGCCGCGGGCCCCGACAGGACCTGGGCGCCGACCTGCAGGCCGTTGGGCGCCAGGATGTAACGCTTTTCGCCGTCCACGTAGTGCAGCAGGGCGATCCGCGCGGTGCGGTTCGGGTCGTACTCGATCGAGGCGACCCGCGCGGGGATGCCCACCTTGTCGCGGCGGAAGTCGATCATCCGATAGAGCCGCTTGTGGCCCCCGCCCATGAAGCGGGACGTGGTCCGGCCCTGGTTGTTGCGCCCGCCGGTCGACCGGAGGCCGACCGTCAGGCCCTTCTCGGGCCGGCGGTTGGAGAGCTCCTCGAAGTCGAGGGCCGTCTGAAAGCGCCGGCCGGCCGACGTGGGCTTGTATTTCTTGACGGGCATCTTGCGGTCCTTACACGCCCTCGAAGAACTCGATGGGCTTCTCTCCCGGGGCCAGGCGCACGTAGGCCTTCTTCCAGGCCTTCCGACGTCCGACGAAACGCCCCATTCGCTTCAATTTCCCTTCGCGGTTGGCCACGCGCACGTCGGCCACCTTGACGCCGAAGAGCTTCTGCACCGCTCTCGCAATCTCGATCTTGTTCGCCGAAGGCGCGACCTCGAAGCAGATCGTGCCGGACTGCTCCTTCAAGCGAGTCGCTTTCTCGGTGATCAGGGGACGCACAATCAGTCTTTGCGGTTCCACGCTCAGTCTCCCAGCGTCTCGACGACGCGCGACAGCGCGGGCTTCGAGAGCACGATGGTTCCGTGCTTGAGCACGTCGTAGGCGTTGACCGCCAGCGGATCGACGAGCTTCCACTCGCGGACGTTTCGGGAGGCCCGGGCAAAGTTCTCGTTCTCGCGCGAGTCGACGAAGAGCGCCGTTCCCTCGATGCCGAGCTGCGTGACGGCCCCCTTCAACGCCTGGGTGCGGTGGGTTTCGAGCTCCAACCCCTCCAACACGTAGAGCCGCTGCTCGCGCACGCGCTGCGAGAGCGCCGCCTTCAGGGCGTTTTTCTTGGCACCCACGGAGACTCCCTGCGCGTACGACCGCGGCACGGGCCCGTGGGCCGTTCCTCCGTGCCGGTGGATCGGCGGCCTGCCGCCACCCTGCCGGGCCCGGCCGGTTCCCTTCTGCTTGAAGGGCTTCTTGCCCGAGCCCGACACCTCGGAGCGGACCTTGGTCTTGTGCGTGCCGCGGCGAGTCCCGGCCAGGTACGCCTTCACGACTTCCCAGACCAGGTGCCGGCGGTACGGATACTCGAAGACCGCGGCGGGCA
>Ga0335085_10012960_pt1 | contig 12245 bp, 14 predicted proteins | sample Lox_Sample_45_FD_206712 | JGI IMG/M metagenome (GOLD analysis project Ga0335085, IMG submission 206712) | Soil microbial communities from Loxahatchee National Wildlife Refuge, Florida, United States - Lox_Sample_4.5 | ecosystem: Environmental > Terrestrial > Soil > Wetlands | place: USA...
ACTTCGAACGGAAAGAAACGAAGATCCCCAGTAAAGACGCCGAAATCAGACGAATTTCAACGAGTTCCTAGAGCCGTATCCGAATCAAATCGCCCGCGCCCTGGACATGCACGCGATTCTTTCGATCGAAAAACTGCTTCACCAGCGTTTTCGCACGCATGGCGTCTTTTGCTGATCAGGCAGCGGGGGTTATCAGCAGCGCGTCAATTGCCGCAGGCGGCACGACCTCGGGTAGCTTCCCATGGATGCGCGTTCCAACCGCAACTTCGGCGAGCACTCGGTTGACAGTGTCTTCCGTTCGTGTCGAGTTCACGTGCAGTTTTCGGGTTGCCTGCATCGTTGTTGTAGCCAGAAGAAAGCGGTTCTCGATTTTGAGTCCGGCTTCGTACACCAGTTCCGATCGCATAATATGCCTCAATTCCCGGTAGTGGAACGTTTTCAACAAAAGTCAGGCCGTCTCCGCACACTTGCGGTGTCATCTCGAATTCACGGCGTTTCATACAGAGTTAAGTACGGAGGATGTCGAGGAGGGCCGAAGATATTAGAAGGTGAGATTATCGATCGCCTCTTTGTCCAGCATACGCTGCCGGAGCTGCTTTGCCTAATCTGACCACCAAGCGATGTCCCGGTGACGCGGCGAAAAGTGAAAGAGTGGGAGAAAGGGCCTTATGACAGAGGCTCTACAACTGACCTGCAGCGACCGTGGACAGGAATTCGCGTTTTCAGGCGAAGATCCGGCATTTTTCCAGGAACGCGGCTATTCCGCTCCCAGGCGCCGCAAGGCGTGCCGCATAGCAAAGAAAAACGAGCAGGCCGGTGGCGGAGGATATTACCGGAATGAATCGCAAGGCACGACAGTCACGTGTTCCTCCCGCGGGAAACAGACCACAGTACTGTTTGAGCCGCGTGGCGGCCGGCCCGTATGTTGCCAGGATTGCTTCCGGGCTGGAAAGAGAGACACGGGCGGCCGGTGAGATCGCAGCCGCAGCCGTTAGCAGCAAGGCATTTGACAAGAACGGCAGCGAATCTGGCGCGCGGAGCGGCCACTTCAAACGGCTGATTACATACGTCTTCCACAAAGCGCGTTCCACCGTTGAGAAATAAATGTTCTCCGCGCCGGTATTTGTAGTTATCGGGGTGTACACTTACTTATAGATCGAAGAATCCGATCTGGATTTCTTGCTTGTTCCGCTTCCCTGCCTTACTCGCAATCAACTCCAAATTGAGTTCGGCGGTACATCTATTCAAAGGAACAAGTTCAATGGAACAAGGCACAGTGAAGTGGTTCAATGACGCGAAAGGTTTCGGCTTTTTGAGCCGTTCCGGCGGCGAGGATGTCTTCGTACATTTCTCGGCTATCCAGAGCGAGGGCTTCAAGAGCCTGCAGGAAGGCCAGCCCGTCACCTTCAATGTCGTAAAAGGCCCCAAAGGCCTTCAGGCTGAAGACGTACGGATCGCCTGAGAAACAAACAAAACATCGAGCAGGGCGGTCATCTGGATCGCCCTTTTTCGTTTTAAAGGAGGGTTCATGAGTAAGCCTCTTCTCCGGCATGATAAGTACTTCCTGCGCGAGCTTCATCAGGAGATTGACCTATATGATCGCAAGCTTGCTTACCTCGACAAGTTTGTCGAGTTTGCCTCATCCACCGATCGCGAAGAAGCCAAAAGCAGAATGCTCGCGAAGAGGGCGCCACTTGAGAAAACTGCTCTGCAGCTCGTGGCATCGGGCGTTGAATACGAGGAGAAAGACCTTCCACGCTCCTTCCGCACAATGGATCTTGCGCAGAACCGCGCACGGAAGAATCTCACTCTGATAAGACCGGCATAGCATGCAGCCCCTGCACCAACCGTTCGCAAACGCCGGTTCCCCTGAACGAACCGCGCCGTGATGAACGAGAGTCTCGCCGATGATGTCCAAGCAACAATTCTCTCCGTTATGCGATGTGCATCATGTCCCCATGTGCCGGGTGATGCTCGAGGAAGACTCGGAAGATGTTCGCTCCTACCATGCATGTGAACGGCGAGATTGCACGCGGATTTTCCGTGACTCCAACGGCTATTCAGATCGGACCGAAGGCCAGTTTGATGGTTCGCGGACTTCAACCCGGACATGTCCCCGATGTGGAGCCATCCTCTATCTCGCGGAGGTGGATCACTCACAGAAGGTGGAAACCTGGGAGTGCCCGCAGAAAGAGTGCAATTTCTCTGAAGAGTATCAGTCCCCTTCTGCGCGATAACTAGACTTGATGTCGATGTGCTTTCAAAAGCTACTGAAATATCGTGAGACATCTGAGATAGCAAGCAAGATACAGCGGCAGATTACCCCAGAACAGTACGTTGAGCGTGTCACCGCCCGCGCTGATTTGCGATTCCATCAGTGCATTTGGCACCAGGACGCCGCTACGGAACAGTGCCGTGGAAACCATCGAATTCTCGGCCATGTACTGACTGAAGAATTCAGGCTGAATTACGTCTGCAAGCTGAACTACAGGCATGGCAAGACCTCGAATCAATTTGGATTTGGGATTGATTCAACGGCTTGCCGACTGGTGAGCCATCGTGTCCGACTGGACAGGCGAAACCTCGAAGCAGGGAGCGTCCGACTGGTCGCCCGCAATGCTTCAAAAGGAACTATGCACAGCTTTAGATATGGCGCAAACCTTTTGCTGAGAAAGACATTGGCGAATGTTCGTGGAAAGCCTGAGCGGGCCGGATGACGCAAGCTCAGTCTATAATTCCGAGAATGTACGAAAAGCTCGCGCGTGCTATCTTCGAACTTCTTGACGTTCATTTTGAGCCGGACTCCCTTAACGACGAGATGGTAGCTTCTGCGGCTCAGACGATTCAGAATCGATTTAGCAATCCCATCTTTCCGAATCGCGGTGAGTCTTTGGCAGTATCGATCATGACACCGAAGACAGCGGCTTTAGCATTCGACAAGGTGCATAGAGACCCTGCCAGAGTGCCCCCTATTCCGGAGGAGGTCGGTTTCTACTGCGCAACATTGCCTGAAATAGCCTCAACAGCTTTAGGAGTAATGCTCGTTTCTTTGAGGGAAGTTGGGATCAAGAGCAACAAGATCTCGGAATACTTCGACAACGAGATCAGCGAAAAGCAGAAGGCAGCAAACGAAACTCGCTCTCTTCGCCTCTTGTGTTCCGAATTGAATGAAGAGGTCGGAGTCATGCCGACAATCTTCTATCATCACTCCGAAAACATGCGCAAAGAGTTTCCCGTTGGGCCACACCAGCTTTTGATGGCTGCGATTTCGAACGTCGCCATGGTAGACGAGAGTGAACTCACATGGGATCAAGTGATCGAGTTTCGCCGTGATGACAAGGCACGTGCAAAATACCGCCGATTTGTCCGCTGGGCTGACTACGAAATGAAGGCGCGATCCCCAGAAGAGCTTGAAGACATCATTGCGATGCGCTTGGATGACTACTCATGGTCGCTGAAAAAACATGGTATGACAGCAACCTTGGGAGCCATGTCGTGCCTTCTTGATCCAAAGTTCTTGGCTGCGATGTCCGCTGCGACGGCTGCAACGGCAGCGGTCGGTGGCGCTCTTGGCGCAGCTCTCACTGCGACCACGCTTACTGTGGGAAAAGCTCTCGTCAGCTTCGGCAAAGAGATGGTTGATGGTGTTGACGAGCGACGCAAAGGAAACTACGAAATTGCCTACGTCTATGACATCAAAAAGCGACTCGCCTAAAGGTTGCACTGTCCGATCAACAAATTATTTCCCAGACCATTTCTTTACCAGATTTGCGACTCGCGCCGGAACGCCCCAGGAACCTGCAATTTGGCTGTTTCGCTCCGCTGCTGAAGAAATCCGTGTTGAGAACAATGGCTCCCAGGTGTCCAATTCCTCTAAGTAGCCGACCCTAGACTTCGCTTCTGCGAACGTTCCACTCTTTTCAAACAGTCCAACAAGCGCCTGGCTCATCTTACCCTTCGTCTGCTTGTTTTTGCGATACGCTTCAAAAAGTTCATATGCCAAGTCCGCAGGCTCGCTGTGATTTCCGTCAAATGCTTGAAACCGTCCAATGAACCCGTAGGGACTTTCGCCGAATCGTACCGAGAAAACCGGAACGGAGCGACCCATCGCAAAACCAATCTCTTGATCGGTCCACTTGCTCTCATGGAACTTGTCATGCAAGAGTGCGACGAGAGCATCGCAAGCGGCAAGGGCTAGTTCGATTTCATTCTGCCATTCCGCCGTCGGCTCAATGTCGTTGTGAGCTACGAAACTCGAAATCCCATAGGTAAGCAATGTTTCCTGCAAATCGCCAGCCCATTTCCTGTGAACCGCCAGATGCGATATGAAGACGTGGAGCATTCCCTTACGCCAGAATGTCGGTTCGATGCGCGTTGAAGCCGCAGGGTCAAAGCTAACGCCAAGATGCTGCGCCAGATCGATCAGCGATTGGTCCGGCGATTTTTCGATCATTGCCATGACGTATGCATCGCTCTGTCCACTCCATTGATCGGTCCACGGAAGGGCGAATTGCTTCAAAGTAAGATCAATGAGCGACCATTGTTCGGCACCGAGTCGCTCGGCGATCTCTTTCATGAGAAAGACCCGCTGCGATGGAGTAAGTGGCATACGAATACGATAAATCCGCTCTCACTCCGTTATTCGGGCATGACCGAACTTGCTTTATGTGATCCGGACATTCGGAGTGGCATCCCCGCCCGAATTCGGATGGCATTTGGGGGTGTGGGGGGTCTACGGTAGGCTCTCCGCTCAGTGCGCTTGCGCTGCGAACGGATCAAGCGACACTCCCGCTTGTCTAGTCTACGGCTTTGCCCGAAATTTGCCCGAAATTGCTCTTTGGAAGGATGTCACTCTGGGTACTATCACCATAAACCATTGTGTTTATTTGGCTTAATGGCGGGGACGACGGGGCTCGAACCCGCGACCTCTGCCGTGACAGGGCAGCGCTCTAACCAAACTGAGCTACGTCCCCAGGATGAAACCTGGAATGCGAGAGCGGCTTTCATTTCTAAGATCAATAACTTACTGATCCCGGATAGCCACATCCCGGTTGCGTCTTTGCCCGGGCGGACAAGGAGCAACGCGTCACCACAACATCCCTGAGTGTATCAGAAAGGCGACATTTTCGGTACGTCCGGCGACGGAGGTCTGCCGCCCGCATTCCTTTGCCGCGCTGAATAGTTCTTCAGGAATTGCGGTGCATCCGTGGTCCATCCAATACTCTACTGAACATGAGGCGCCACCTGATCGCTGCGCTGCTGCTTGCCGCCTTTCTACCTTTGCAGGCTGCCCCGCCTGAGGGCACCGGCGCTCGCGCGAAAGAACTGATCCGCGAACTACAAATGCACGTGCTTCCCAAGGAGTCTGGATACCTTGGCCTGATTGGTGAATCGGCGCAAAAGGTCTCAGTCGCCGGCCACAGTCTGGCCGTGCAAAGCCAAGTCTATTACATGCTCACTCGAGATCGGCCGATCAACTATCTTCACTGGCTGGCGCCCGATGATACGCACATCCTCATTGAGGGCGGCCCCGTGGACTACTTCATCTTTTGCCCAGGTCGGAAGGTGAAAAAGGTCATTCTCGGCCGTGACATGAGCGCTGGCCAGCGACCGCTTGTGGCTGTGCCGGGCGGCTGCTGGAAGGCTTTGAAGTTGCATAGAGGCGTGGCTTACGCGCTCATGGCAAACGCCCTGTCACCCGAGTTCACGCCTGACCGCGTGAAGATTGGCGAAGGGCCCGAATGGGTCGAAAAATATGCAGGGAGCGCGGCCTGGGCCACACCAGCATTTCTGCGCGAACTCATCGGCCCAAATTGGATTCCAAGCGAATAGAGCCGAGGGCCAATTCCCACTGTCGGCTCACTTACGCAGACCAGGCCACGCGACTGCCCCGATTCGCCGAGGTGAATCCCATGTCGTTTGAGATTCCGCGCACGCACTGCAGCAGGTGATTTGCGATCGAAGGCAGCTTCTGCGCTGTGACGCGGAACGATGGCCCTGACACGCTCACCGCGCCCACAGGAAGACGCTGGGCGTCGAGCAACGGTACCGCGATGCAGCGCAGACCTTCTTCCAACTCTTCGTCATCGACTGCGTAGCCACGGCGGCGCGTCTTCTCAATCTCCGCTCGCAGCGCTTCAGCCGAAGAAATTGTCCGCTGCGTGAAGCGTTCGAACTTGGTCTTCCGGATGATCTCGTTGACGCGCTCTTCCGGGAGAAATGCCAGAATCGCCTTTCCTACGGAAGTGCAATAGACCGGGTTGCTCGACCCGATGCGCGTAATCATGCGCACAGAGCGCGCCGGCTCAATCTTGTCGATATAGATCACGCGAGCCTGCTCAAGCACACACAGGTGCGCAGTCTCCTCGGTCTCCGCCACCAGTCTGCGCAAATGAGGCTGCGCGCGCTCGCGAAGATCGTACTGCTCAATCGCTCGATTGCCAAAATCAAAGAGCCGCAGGCCGAGCCGGAACTTTCCGCTGCTTGTGCGCTCCACCATGTGGTGCCGCTCAAGCACCATCAGAAACCGGTGCGCAGTGCTTTTGTGCAACTGCAGCGATGCGGCTACCTGGGCCAGACCGAGCGGAGTTTCACTTTCGCCAAGAAGATCAAGCACGGCAAAGGCCCGGTCAAGGGCTTGAACCTTGTATGTTCCCTGGGGGGCGGCGTCTCGCATTTTGGTCCTCTGTTTCGCGTTTTATCTCTGTAGACAGTTTCTCAGGATATGGGACCATCGTCAAGACCGGCTTCCCTGCCCCATAAGGAGAGATTCACATCGCAGGCAAGTCATTGCACTTCAGGCGGGAACAACGTCACCTTCGCCGGGTGCAAGAAAGAGATTGGTTTCGAGTCCGTGTTGCCGCGTATACAAGTCGTAGTAACGCCCAGTCAGCGCGTAAAGATCCTCATGATTCCCGCGTTCAACTACGACACCCTGCTCGACAACCAGAATCTGATCCGCCCGCCGGATCGTCGACAGCCGGTGAGCGATAACAAAGGTCGTCCGCCCCTGCATCAGCTGAGCGAGTCCCGCCTGAATCATTGCTTCCGACTCCGAATCGAGCGAGCTGGTCGCTTCGTCGAGGATGAGAATGCGCGGCTCGGCCAGAAGAGCTCGCGCGATGGACAGTCGCTGCCGCTGGCCGCCTGAAAGCTTCACGCCCCGCTCGCCCACAACCGTGTCGTAACCGTCCGGAAAGCGCTCTGCAAACTCATCCACCCGCGCTGTGCGGCAGGCGAAGAGAAACTGCTCCTCCGTGGCATCAGGGCGCGAGAACATCACATTCTCCCGAATTGTTCCATCGAAGAGAAACGACTCCTGCAAGACAACCCCGAGTTGCGAACGATAGGTGTGCAGATCGACCTTGGCAAGGTCAGCATCATCCACCAGCACGCGGCCCTTCGACGGTGTATGAAACGCGCAGAGCAGGCTGATGATGGTGGATTTGCCTGAGCCCGACGACCCGACCAGCGCCGTCACCGTTCCCGGCTGCGCCTCGAAGCTCACGCCATGCAGCACCGGTTTATCCGGCACATATGCAAACTCAACATCCTCGAAGCGCACCTTACCCTGAATCGGCGGCATCTGTACCGTGCGCCCCGGCACCTGGTTCTCCTCGAGTTCCGTGAGAAGCTCATTGGTGCGATCCAGGCCGGCGAAGGCCTCAGTCAACTGCGTGCCGACCTGCACAATCTGAAAGATCGGCGCAACCATGTAGACAAGGAACATGTTGTATTGGAAGTAGTCGCCGGTCGACCATGTTCCTTTGAGCACCAGATGTCCGCCCAGCCACATCACCAGCCCCGACACTATGCCCACCACAGTCGTCGAAGCCGAGCCGAGCACGCTGGTCATGGTCAGCGACTTCATCACATTGTCCAGCAGCCGGTCCACGCCGTGTGAGAAGACCCTGTGCTCGCGCTCCTCCGCGTGGTAGCCCTTCACCACGCGCACACCGCCCAGCGACTCCGTCAGCCGCCCTGTCACTTCGGCATTGATCTTTCCGCGTTCGCGGAAGATGGGACGAATGACCTTGAACCCGTACTGCAGCACAAAAACGAAAACGCCCAGCACCGCAAAGACCGTCAGAGTCACCACCGGACTGCGATACAGCAGGAAGAAGAAAACCAGCACCGCCGTCAGCATCCCCCCCAGGAACTGCACGAGCCCGGTGCCGATCAGGTTGCGCACTCCCTCCACATCGGTCATGATGCGCGCCACCAACGTGCCTGCCCGGTTTTCGTCGTAATAGGCAACGGAGAGCAGGCCGACGTGCCGTTGTACCTGCCGGCGCATGTCGGCGATCAGGCGCTGACCCGCGATCGAGAGCAGTTGCGTAAGAGAGTAGGACGTGATCGCCTGCACCACCGTCGCGCCCACCACAACCGCAATAATCGGCCCCAGCAGTTTGGGATGCGCATTGCCCGGAGTAAGCACCTTATCCAGGAGCGGCTTTGACGTGAGCGGAAGTACGAGCCCGGCAAGCCGATTGACAGCCATCAGAATCAGGCCGCCTGCGATCAGCCCCTTTCGCGGCGCAATCAACCCCATGATCTGGGGCCCAATCTTTTTCAGGCTCGGCGTGGCCTTCGGCAAATCAGACGCGCCCGCGCGCGCGGAGCGTCCCGACGATGAACGTTCGGCCCGAGAAGCCATCCCAACTCCAACGCCGCGAAATCCGCCCACACCTACACCTTACCCGTGCGCCGCGCTGCAATAAACGACCGGACGCAGAGAATCACATAGATGAGTAAGAGCCCGGCCATGGCGAGCTGCGACCCCAGCGCGATGGCATCGGGCGACTTGCCCATCGAACTCGCGTGCACATAGCCGTAGACTGCTCTGCCCCCGGCGCCCAGAAAGCCCAACAGCGCAATCGTCACATTCACGTGCATAAAGAGCTTGCGCCGCGATTCACTGGGGCTGATCGCAAGCCACCCAAACACGCCCAGCGCCAGTCCGAACCAGGTGGGAATCAGGGCCGTGGGGTGCTCGCTCCCCGTTCCGAGATAACCTGCCAGACCCAGAGCCGCCAGCAGTACCGCAAATACCAGAGTCACCTTCGCCATGCCACACTCCTCCAGGAACTCGCGGTGGGTCAGTTCCTATCTTGGATGACGCACGCCGCTCATCGATGCATAAACTCGCCGGAAACCGGCTGTTACCGTTGAATGCGCGCTGATCCGCCCTTGGCAAAGGCGCGCACCTGGTCCACCGTTGCCATGGTTGTATCGCCGGGGAACGTCGTCAGCAGCGCGCCGTGGGCCCAGCCCAGCTTCACTGCCTCTTCCGGCGACTCGCCCTGCAACAGGCCGTAAATGAACCCTGCCGCAAACCCATCTCCCCCGCCCACGCGGTCCAGCACATCGAGCTCGGCAGTTGGAGCAGCGTAGGTCTTGCCGCCGATCCATGCAACCGCGCTCCAGCTATGCCGGTTGGTTGAATGCACTTCGCGCAGCGTGGTGGCCACAGCTTTCACATGAGGATGCTTCTTGACGACGTTTTCGATCATGCCAAAGAAGACCGACGGATCGAGCTTCGACTTTGCCGCAACCTCGGGACCGGGAATGCCGAGCCCCTTTTGCAGGTCCTCCTCGTTGCCCACCAGAACGTCGACATTTTCAACAATCTTGCCGATGGTCTCGACGGCCCGTACGTCGCCTCCGTGAATCTTCCACAGCTTCTCGCGGAAGTTGAGGTCGAACGACGTGATCGCGCCTGCAGCCTTGGCCGCCTTCATCATTTCAGCGGCAAGCTCGGCGGTGGTGGGCGAGAGCGCGGCAAAGATGCCGCCGCTGTGGACCCAGCGCACGCCGCCGGCGAAGATCGCCTTCCAGTCAAAGTCGCCCGGTTTCAGCAGCGCCGCCGCCTCGTTGCAGCGGTTGTAAAAGACCACGGGAGCGCGCACGCCATAGCCACGATCGCTGTACACGGTCGCCATGTTCGGCCCCGTCACGCCATCGTGCTTGAAGCGCTTGTAAAAGGGCTTCACGCCCATCGCCCTTGCGCGCTCAGCGATCAGGTCGCCGATGGGGTAGTCAACCATCGCGCTTGCGATGCCGGTCCTCATTCCAAAACAATCCGCAAGATTCGCGGCAACGTTAAACTCGCCGCCGCTCACGTGAATGTGGCACTCCGTCGCTTTTCTGAAGGGCACAATGCCCGGATCGAGCCGGTGCACCAGCGCTCCCAGAGAGAGAAAGTCCAACTCCGCGTCTTTGCTTGATTTGACCTCAAAGCTCATCGATCGTCGTCCTCTGTGTCGTTGCAAATCTCATTGCACGGGCCGCTTCACGCGCCATGCTCGGCCTTCTTCATGTCGGCCATCACCTGCGTTGGCGTCCACTCGTTGCCCGGATAAAACTGTACGACCTTCCCGTTGGGCCCGATCAGCGTGGTCGAAAGCGTGTGATTGATCGAGCCATCGGCGCCCTGCGTAATGCCAACGTCAAAATACTTTGCCATCTCGGTCAGAACCGGCTTCTGCGGCACGGCAAAGTCCCAGTGAGAGAAAGCACTCTTCGCGTCGCTGCCAATGTAATCCGCTCCGTAAGCGCGCAGACGCTCAGGCGTGTCGTGCTCTGGGTCGAAGCTGACACTCAGCAGATGAATCTTTGCATACAGCGCCGGATCGCTCGCCAGTTGCTTGTCAATCACGGCAAAGTTGTGGGTCACCAGTGGGCAGAAGTTGGGTAACGGACAGCGCGTATAAATGAAAGTGACCAGCAGTTCCTTCCCGCGAAACTGACGCAGGTGGATCATGTGGCCATCCTGGTTACGCAGCGCGAAGTTGGGCACCTGGTCGCCGGGAGCCGGCACATGATAGATCACCGTTGGCTTGTAGTCCGGCTTGCCTTGACCAACGATCACGATGTGGTCGATAAAGACCGACGCATCGGCATCCTGCGAGACGTACAGGTCCGCAGTAAGCACATCGCCCGGATGCAGCTCGCTCAGAATGCTTGGGTCCTTGAGCTTGTAGGGCATCGTCATCGCTTCCATAAAGCCCGGAATCGCCTCATGATCGAGAGTCACCTCGCCCGTAGCCGCGTTCGTGGAGACGACTTTGCCGCGCAGCTTATAAATCTTGAAATTGGGACTCTGCGCCGCCTGCTGTGATGTGGACTGGCCTGAATGACAGCCGGCAAGCGCGATGCAAACGAAGAGGGAAAGCGTAAGGAATCGGCGAATCACACTTCAGTGTACAACCGGTGGCGCCGTCTTTGACCGCGTCCCGTTGACGCAGCGCTGCGGTGGCAGCGTATAACCCTGACATGGGGCTCCCCCAATCAGCTGCTGCCATCGATACCCACCTCGGACAGGGCGGAATCGTCGTTACGGCAAGTGATCGTGCCGCGCGAGCCCTGCTGACGGCTTATCATCATCGCCGCCGCAGCGAAGGGCTGCTGGCCTGGCCCACACCTGCGATCCTGGATTGGACCAGCTTCGTCGGCAATTCCTTGCGCGAAACCGGTGGGGAAAACCGGTTCCTTCTCAACCCGGCACAAGAGAACGCCGTATGGTCTGAGATCATCGGCCGCGAACGGAACCTGGCCACGCTATTTGATTCCTCGCGCGATCGCCTGGCACATATGGCCGCTCGCGCACAGGAGCTGCTCTCCTCCTATGCGCCACGTTACCTGGCCGAATCCGCCCGAACTGGCTGGGATGGCGATGCGGCGGCCTTCAGCCGTTGGCTCACGGCGTTCGATGCAACCTGCCGCCGCGAAGGGGTGCTGAGCCCGGCCCGCGCGGCACTTGAGCTCACACAGAGTTTGCGCCAAAACTCCGCCAACCGGCCCTCCCTCCTCGTTGCAGGCTTTGACCGTATTCTTCCGGTTCAAAGAGAGCTCTTCGACCAGTGGGGAAAGTGGCGGGAACTCCCTCTTAGCAAACCCGCCACACAGGTTCGCTTCTACGAAGCGCCGGATCAGCAAGCGGAACTTGCCGCTTGCGCTGGTTGGTGCTCTACCCGGCTCGCTGCCGATCTTGGTGCGCACCTCCTCGTGATAGCTCAGGACGTCGCCGGCCGCCGCGGCGAGATTGAGCGCGCCTTTCTGCGCCAATCTCAAGGCGGCAATCCACTTCGCATTGAGTTTTCGCTCGGAGTGCCGCTGGTGCAGGTAACGCTCATCCGCGTGGCGCTTTCCGTTTTAGGTTGGCTCAACAGCGCCACACTCGAACACGAAGTCGATTGGCTCTTCTCAACGGGACTTTGCGCACCAGACCCCGCGGAGACGCTCGC
>Ga0335085_10012961_pt1 | contig 12244 bp, 14 predicted proteins | sample Lox_Sample_45_FD_206712 | JGI IMG/M metagenome (GOLD analysis project Ga0335085, IMG submission 206712) | Soil microbial communities from Loxahatchee National Wildlife Refuge, Florida, United States - Lox_Sample_4.5 | ecosystem: Environmental > Terrestrial > Soil > Wetlands | place: USA...
GACGCCTTCTAGAGCCCCCATCGTCTAACGGTCAGGACACCACTCTTTCAAGGTGGGAACAGGGGTTCGATTCCCCTTGGGGGCATGGAAAACAAGAAAGGCGTAGGGAGAAGGCGTAGTGGAGAAAGCGTAGCAAGAGAGGCGTATCGGAGAAGACGTCAAAGGACCCCAGCGGCGTTCTAGCTGGGGTCCTTGCCTATGCGGTCCGTGACCTCCTCGGTGTGATCCGAGTCACCAGCAGGAGGGAACCTGGGTCCCCAGCTTAACGAGCGGATCGAAGGGGTGTCGAAGGGCGTTGCGCGGCTCGTACCTGAATCCTCTTTGAGGAGCCAGTCATGATTTCGTTCGGGAGGTCCTTTGGACTTGCCGTCACGCTGGTGGGCGCCATACTCGGCGCCGCCTGCTCCAACAGCACGTCGCCCAGTTCCAGTCCGGCGCTGAGCGTCGCCCAGAGCGACACGGTCGGGCAGGTGCTCACGTCGGACGCCCAGGGGGAAATCGATTTCGCTACGGTGTCCGGCACCGCCGCGGTGTTTCCGGCGCTCCGCGCCGACATCGTGCTGAGTCCGCCGCCGCCCTGTGTCTCGCGGTCCCCGGCGTCGCCCGCGAATTCCGACGCGGATCCGGTTCCGGACTCCGTCCGCATTACCTTTGCCGACTGCGTCGCCACCTTTCCGGCCAGCTCCGACACGGTCAGTGGTACGATCGACATCTTCGATCCGACGCCGACCGTGACCGATCACGCCTGGAAGCACATCTTCACCGATCTCACGCGAGTCCATGTCGGGCCGCTCGGCCGGGAGTCGATCATCACGTTCAACGGGACGCGGCAGGGCAGTCGCGATTCCGCGCAGATCGCGTTTACCTCGACCAACGTCAGCACGACCTGGCAGTGGCCGAGCGGCGGAACGGCGAGTCACGAGCGCAGCTGGACGCTGCTGTTCACCGCGGACGCGGCGGGCACCATCGTGCCGGATTCGGCGCTGCCGTCGGGCTCGCTCACGATTGCCGGGACTTCAACGTGGACGCGCGGGGCCAGGAGCTGGACGATCGACGTCACCACGCCGTCGGCGCTCCACTACGACGCCTCGTGCACGGTGCGCCCGAAGTTCGATTCCGGCACAATCGCGGCCGTGGTCACGCGGGGTGCCAATACGTCACATCTGTCGATTCAGTTCACAGCGTGCGGGCAGTATACGGTGACACGGAGCTGAACTCGCCCGAGTTGGTGGAGGGCGCGCGCCCCGGACCGAAGTGGTTCGGGGCGCGTTGATTGGATGCTCTTGGCGCGTTTCGGATGACGTAACGGAACGCGGCGCGGGCCATGCTAACGGGTGCGCTCTTGCCCCGCTCGGCCCCGGAGGGTCACCTTATGGGAATGCCTGCTCCAGAACCGCCCGTTACCACGATCGAGCAGCTGCTCGCTCTCCCCGACGACCGACTGCGGCACGAGCTCCTCGACGGCGTGCATGTCGTGAGCCCTGCGCCTCGGCCTCGGCATCAGATCGCTCTTGGGAAGCTGTGGAGTCATCTGCTGGAGGTCACTCGGACCCGGCTGGACGTCTACGTGTTCAGCTCACCCGCTGACATCGTTCTGGGACCGAAGACGCTGGTGCAACCTGACTTGTTCGTCGTCCGCCGCACGCCGGGGAAGCGGCTCGAGCGCTGGGCGGACGTGGGGGTGCCGTTGCTGGCGATGGAGATCCTGTCTTCCACCACGGCGCTCCGGGACCGCGGCGCCAAGCGCCGGATCTATCAACGCGCCGGCGTGGCCGAGTACTGGATCGTGGACGTGGACGCGCGACTGATCGAGCGCTGGCGGCCGGAGGACACTCGACCGGAAATCGTGGACGAGGCCCTGGAGTGGACTCTCCCCGGGGGGGCGTCGGGACGGCTCGACGTCCGGCGGCTGTTTCTCGAGGTGTGGGAGGAATAGACTTGACGTTCCCTTGCGGAAGGCCTTCGGCCTGATGATGTTTCGCCGCCTTGACGCGCCGATAGCTCAACTGGCAGAGCAACTGACTCTTAATCAGTAGGTTCTCGGTTCGATTCCGAGTCGGCGCATTCCTCTAAAATCCCAACGCCCGCCGTGCGTTATAGCGCTCGACGGGCGTCGTCATTCTCGGCCATGAGAGGCGTGGTGTCGATTGTGGTGTCGATTGCGGACGCGGCAACCCTGGCCGGCTGGAACGGACGCCGCTGCGTGAACGCTTCGCGCAGCGTCGTTTCGTCGGGCTGCTGGTACACCTGCAGCACCGTCTGGGCCTGCTTCCAGCCTCCGAGATAGGACCGATCGCGGACCGGCACGTGTTTCATCTCCGTTGCGAACTTCCTCGGAAACTGTGCCACCCGCGGCCTCGGATGTGCGCCACCCCCGCCGATTCGCTCGCGGAGCCCGAGGAGGTCCACGAAGGCTACGGAGTGGGGCGAGAGGTCAGAGCGCGTTGCCATAAAGGTTTAACTAGCCGAGCATTCCGTTTGGGGGAAGAAGTATTACAGAATGGTAGCCGACGCATGGGGCCTGGCCAGCCCGCGCGAATTCGCCAATCGAAAGGTCGTCCACCAGTACCTATGGAGATTGTATTAAAATCCGATCCTGTCGTTCGCACGAGTCGCAGGACACTGCCTTGAGTTGTTCGGATCTAGGAACTCACGGAGGCTTTGTTGTCTGTGCAACCGCCGGAGATCGGATGAGTCGGATTGCTCGCCGCGGTCCAGCAGCCAGGTCTTGGACTCTGGCTCGCTGAACTCTGTACCCCACGCGACCCGACCAGTCACAGTATCCGCATGCATCTTGAGGCTGTCTGCAGGGAGAGGGCCGAATGGTGCACCTCCATACAATGTGTACAGGGCGAGAACCCCTAGCGTGGTCCTGACGAGCAACAGCTCATCACCAAGGAGATCTCCAGTTGCGGTGTCTGGTTTCACCGAGGAGTACAGTCCTTCCATACTCGAATCGGCAGCAGTTCAGTCATCGGGAATGCTGTACAGCTTCAATCGCACCGTGTCCCGTTCCCCATTGTGGAGACCTCCGACCACAGTGACCCGCCCTTGAAGCCCCCCGGCTGAGAGTCTTCCAACGAAATGGAAGTTGTACCGAATGCCGGCCGTCCGAATCATCAGGGAGGGGGATTGAAAGGTGACACTGCTGCCGAGAACAGTGAAAGCGCAGAGGCCCAGGGCCGCCGGCGGTTCATACATGAAGGCCTGCTGCCTTTCGGGATTGAGGTAGAGCACCAGCCAGTGGGTTCCTGACGGCTGCTGCCAAGGTCCAACATAGAACCCAGGCTGCTGGGCTTGAAGAGAGCCAGCGGATATCAGGTAAAGGACCAAGGCTTGCATCGGGCAACGCATAGGCGGCCTTCCGGGTACACGCTACGGTTGGTTCGCTACTCGCACCGGTGCTAGAACATCGGCGCCGGCAGATCCAGTGCCGAGTTGCCCGAATTGATTGTCGCCCCAACAGTACGCACCCGTCGTCGTCAGTCCACAAGTGTGAACCAGCCCGAGGGTCACCGAGGAAAAGGACAACCCCCCCAGGACGGGGACCGGAGTCAGGGCGCCACTTCCCAACCCGGTCCCGAGGTTGCCGTGCGTGTTACCTCCCCAGCAATAGAGGGCTCCACCCGCCGCCACACCGCAGCTGTGAATGCCGCCGACAGCCAGGACGGTAAACGTCAGTCCGCCACTCACTGGACCGGGAACCCTGTGTCCTGACGAGCTATCTCCCGTCTGACCAAGACTACCATCACCCCAACAGTAGCCCGCGCCACCGGTGGTTAGACCGCACGAGTGCTGGTCGCCCGCGCCGATTGCTGACCACGACAATCCCCCGTCAACCAGAATCGGGGAGAAGAAGAGGGCAATGGAATCCGTCCCAAGCTGGCCATTCTCGTTCTTCCCCCAGCAGTAACCGGTACCACTAGTGGTCACCGCGCACGCGTGGAAACTGCCGACACCGATCGCCGCGAACGTATCGGAGCCCGCCACGAGGGTGGGCGTTGGATGGACGTGGGTGTCCTGGCTATCTATACCAAGTTCGCCCCAACCGTTGTCTCCCCAGCAATACACGGCGTGCGCGGTCGTCAGGCCACACGTGAAACCGTACCCCGTGCCCAAGGCAGTGAAAACCTGTCCCCCCGTCACGGCCGTCGGCGTCAGTCTCTCGGTCGTGTCTCCCGTGCCCAACTGACCACGTCCGTTCCAGCCCCAACAGTACGCTGCGCCGCTGGCCGTTAGAGCACAGGTGTGGGAGTAGCCGCCGGTCATCGCTGTGAAGCTGTGGCTCCCGGCCACCGGCCAAGGTGCGTGACGCTGTACGGTGTCACCTGTGCCGAGTTGACCGTAGTAGTTGGCCCCCCAGCAGTACGCCTTACCACTGGCCGTCCACCCGCAGGTGGCAGCGAAGCCCGCAGCGATTCCCACGAAGGCGATTGGAGGAGGCGGTGTCGTAAGGGCGGTGCTGTCCGACTTGCAGCCGAGAATTGCCAGTCCCAGGATACCATCGAGGATTGAGAGCCTATGCTTGTTCAACAACACGAGACCCCCCAGGTAGGCAATTATAGCCCTTGTCGAATGACCGCGCGATTCTCATCTCAAAGGCTCCAATGCACGCAGACGTAGAAGACGACCGAGAGGAGCAGCCACCGCGTGGCCAAACCTTAATGGGGGCGAGGACGAGGAGACGCGGACACTGCCGCCGTCTACTGGGCGGGTAATCGCGAACCTGCGGTCGCTATGCAAATTGAGCAAGCATTGAAGGGAAGGGCGCTTAACGCTGCCAACCCGCGGCGGCCGCCCGATTAGGGAACCGTCGTTCTTGTTTGTGGCCGCCGCAGGCCACAGCTTGAGCGCACTCCCGTGATTACCGCTCGCTCTCTCCTTGTCGTTGGGTGCTGTATGGTCGCACGCCACGACCTTGTGCGAGCCCAGGACAGCGCGCAAGCAAAGCAAGACCGCCCGCGACACGGCCTCTGGGGCGGGTTCGGCTTGGGCTACGGCTCCGCTGGCTTCTCCTGCGACACCGATTGCAGCGGCTCACGATTCGGTGGGGTGACCGTCTCGTTCGACCTCGGCTGGACATTCGGTCCACACGTGCGACTAGGAGCCGAAGGCCGTGGTTGGATGCATGGATTGAATGGAAATGTCCCGGAGGTCTACACCGGGGGCGTGTTGCTGTCATACTACCCCCGCATCCGGGGCGGCCCCTTCTACGAGGGGGGAGTCGGAGTTTCCTACTACGACCTCGGAAAGGGGACGGGCGACCCACTCGAGCCGGTTTCCGGCACCCCCTACTACTCGGGCACGGGGTGGGGGCTCACGCTTGGCGCTGGATGGGACTTCGGCAACGGAGGGGTCGCACGTTTGGACTACGCTTACGGGAATGTGGGGTCGCTCCACGCTCCCGACGGCGCGACGATTGCCACGGGATGGAGGCAGAACGTCCTGTTCATAGAGGTCGGCATCCGTGATTGGCCGTAGGTGGGTTGTTTGTGCTGACTCTAACCACACTAGGGTTCAGCAGTAAGGAAGCCGCGCAGCATTGCCGTGGATGTACCGGAACCTCCCCCAAGCAGTCACAAGCACGAGGTCGCTGCCTTCCACAACGAAGAAGGGGCTGCCTCCAAAGTATTCAGGTGGCCATAACGTGGGGTACCCCTTCGTAGGATTGTAGACGGTCAAAGTGTCTGCATGTTGGCGATAGCCGATGAGGACGTTTCCGATGCAGTGCGACATGACGGTGCTCACCGTGCCATCAGAGTGACGAGTCGCGCCCCCATCCCAAATCGCGTAGGTCATACTCGTGTCGGAGTTGACGTGCAGCTTCGCTTCCAGAATCGCCGGAAATGTCGAATCTCGGAGTAGAGTCGTATCCCAATATGTGGGGAGTGGTCTACCGTCCAGGCTGACAAGGTCGTAGTCGCCGGCCGGTGGGGGCTCAGTAGGAGACTCGCAAGCCCACGCGAAGAAACATGCGAGGGCAAGGCCAGCACCTAGGGTGAGAAGGACGCGACGGGTCATGTGGGTGCGTCCCAAACCTATGCCTTGGGTTATCCGTCGTCCACTTTAGACGACTGAATTGGTCGTGATTTTGAGCATATCGATTGTCTGCGGCCGCTTCACTAGGATGGCCGTTCTCGCGCTTGTTGTTCGATTTGGTTAACGAACGTCTTTAACCCTATGTGCCACACCCCTCCCTGAAAGAGACAATTACGTAGGGTGCTTGGAATGTATTACGACTTGGTCATAGCGGATGGCAAAGAGAATTACAAAGGAATTGTGGCTGGGCCGAAAAAATTGGCCTCGATTTGAAAACGCACTTCGTGGGGGTTACGGAGTCTCTCAAGTCTCTAGTGCCTATTTGTCCCAGCAAAGCACTTCCGCCCAGGCGACTTGATTCTAGTGTTTGACGGTGGCCGCCGCAGGCCGCAGCTTGAGCGCATTACGTTAGGCCGCAAGTGGAGGACTTGTCACCACGATGTATCGGTCCACAGCCCGCTCCCGCCCTCTGTGCTTCGTGCTTGGGGTGGTGGTCGTGTCCGCTTGTATGGACGTGAGCGGACCGCCGGCACGGCTTCCAACTTGGAGCTTCATCGCGACGTCTGTCCACCTCACATGCGGCATCGCGAGCGACAGCGTCACCTATTGCTGGGGCTCGAATGGTTCCGGGGACCTAGGTAACGGTTCGGGCATCGCCAGTGTGGATAGGCCCACGCGAATTGCGGGCGGTCTACGCTTTGTTAGTCTCACGTCCGGTGCTGAGTCTGCATGCGGACTGACTGCCGCTGGAGTGGCTTACTGCTGGGGCAACAACACTGACGGCCAGTTAGGTGATAGCTCGATGTCGCGGCGCGACACTCCTGTGAAGGTGCTTGGCGGGCTGACATTTGGGACCTTGGTCGCGGGCAACGGCCACACGTGCGGGTTGACGCTTGGTGGCATCGCGTATTGCTGGGGGGACAACATCGGTGGCGACTTGGGCGACAGCTCGATGGCTTCACGCGTAGTGCCGGTTCCGGTGGCGGGCGGGCTCACGTTCACCGCGCTGGCAGCAGGCGACTTCCACACCTGCGGGCTCATGAGCAACGGTTCGGCATACTGCTGGGGTGACAACGGGTATGGCCAACTGGGTGACACCGCGACGTCGTCACAGCACCTCACGCCGGTCCCTGTCGCTGGCGGGCTTACGTTTACCAGTATTGTCGCGGGAGCGGACCATTCGTGCGGCGTGACAAGTAGTGGTGCTGCGTATTGCTGGGGGGAGGGTTTCTCGGGCGCGCTCGGGGACAGTTCCCGCGGCGACCAATCATTACCGGTTCGTGTCCGCGGAGGACTCACGTTCGCCGCATTGAGCACAAGCACATTTCGTACGTGCGGACTCACGAGCACGGGGACCGCCTATTGCTGGGGATACGACGCCCTTGGTGATGGCACAGACACCCTCCACCTCACCCCGGTGGCGGTGGTCGGGGGACTCACGTTCACGACCATCTCCACTGCCTACACGCATACCTGCGCCATCACGACCACCTCGGTTGCCTATTGTTGGGGCTATAACAGCTATGGCGAGTTGGGTGATGGGTCGACGACGTTACGCCTCACCCCCGTCGCGGTAACCCATCCGTGAGCAGGCCCCGGACCGGGGGTGTATTTCGAAGCAGGGTTTGCCGCTGGCCTTGCCGCAGGTTAAGGGTGTCTGTCTCCGCGGCTTCGGAGGCGTTAGTGGTTAAGGCACCTACGCTCATACTCCTCTTGATTGGGGCAGCCTGCCGCGGTAGCACTCGGTCCAGTGACGCCTTACCGCCAAGGCAAACCCACATGGCCTCGATTGCAGCTGGGGATTCTGACACAGCCTATGTGCGAGAATTGCGGCCGGGTTATTACATCGCTCCTTGGAACGAGGGCAAGGTAACGCATTGGCTCTTAGTTCTTGTCACCCCAAGGTTCCAAGGAGTCACCTATTACGCGGCAGAGGCGAGTCCACTCTGCTCGCTCGAAATGCACGGCGACTCAGTCGGTTTCTTGACTGATGCCCTACCGTACTGGTCATCAGGAACTCACTTCAGATTCGCGTTTCTCGGGAAACTCGAATCAGGAGCCTTGAAGGGTTCCTTGCTGATGGATGGGGGCCCTCACTCCTACAACGGTCGTCAGTTTCCTACGGAGTTCGAGTTCTTTCCTACTGACACCTTATCGACCACCGCAGATACCTCTCGCGCCGGTGACTTCGCCTCTGTTCGTTATGTGGGAGAGGAGGGAGACCTTCTTGGAGACGAAGTGCTCCTCGTCAATACGAATCGGGGACTTGCTGCCTTCTATACTGGGTATTGGGGTGTACCCGACGGTCCCTTCCCAGCTGAGAGTATTTCGTTTCACGGTGACACCCTCACCCTGGCAGTGAGGTTGCCCCGAGGTGACCAGAGCGCATCTGGACTCACCTTTGTCCTTCGTCCTCCCAACTTAACGCTCGAACCGGACACGAGCGGGAACGACGACTCAACAAACCCTAAGACCCTTGTGAAGAAGGCGAGCGTTGCAGAGCTATTTGAGCAAGTGGCGTCCCGTGGTTGCGCTCATCCCAGCTCCTCAAAGGTTGGAGGGTAAGATGACTGCCACAGGCCGCAGTTTTCATTCTTGAGGGATGAAGGGGACCAATTTCATGAGCGCGATACTGCTCAGCATCGCATCGCTTGCGTTCACGACGACGTTAGCCCCGGGTCGCGTCGTGCAGGTCCAGACGTCGACGGTACCCGATACGTTGTTGGACAGCGCCTCGGCGTGGCCGTGGCGCGTTCTGAAGCGCACAAGTCGACTCCGACAACAGGAAGAGGTGCTAGTTTGGCTTCCGGCGGATGAAGATAGTTCGTCCGCACTGGTTGTCTCTTGTCTGGGGTATAGCGACTACGTATCTCTGGCCATAAAGCCCCCTTCGCCTGCCGCCATTGAGGGGGTCGCGCAGGTCGGAACCCAGTTGGGAAGTCTCGTCACTGTAAGCTACCGTTGGGAGGACGGGGGGATTCATCGCGCGGACTTTGCCACACGGGGCAGTGGAGAACTTCTCCGTCACGTCTACCGAAACCCGTTGTCTGGGTGCGACGATGAACACCCATGCATCAGCGAGAAGCTGGCCCACAAGCTCCCTGAGCACCGGCTCTTGGTCGCCGCGTGGCCAAACCTTAATGGGGGCGAGGACGAGGAGACGTGGACACTGCCGCCGTCTACTGGGCGGGTAATCGCGAACCTGCGGTCGCTATGCAAATTGAGCAAGCATTGAAGGGAAGGGCGCTTAACGCTGCCAACCCGCGGCGGCCACCCGATTAGGGAACCGTCGTTCTTGTTTGTGGCCGCCGCAGGCCGCAGCTTGAGCGCACTCCCGTGATTACCGCTCGCTCTCTCCTTGTCGTTGGGTGCTGTATGGTCGCACGCCACGACCTCGCGCAGGGTCAGCAACTCACGGCTTACGTGCTCCCGGACAACGACCTTCCTTTCGAGGAGCACCCAACGAACGCTCTGCGCACCCCCGTCCCACGAGTCGTTCAACAGCGACTTGACAGCATAGTTGACTTCCAACGTGCGCGATGGGCTTGCTCATTCGGTGGTACCGATTCAATCGGCCCACGCGCCAGTGCCTTCGGACCGCTATACCGCATCCGAGTCCCGGGCGGTCGCACCCTTTACTTCTTCGAAGGCTACAATCCACTCGGATACGGCACCCATGTCCTCCTTCTTTTCGACTCTACCTCGAAGGCTGTTACCAAGGAGCCGGTGGAGTTGTGGGGCAAGTGGACGGACCTACAGCGTTACGGTATTGCAACGCATCAGGCAGAGTGGACTACTCTTCGAAAACCGTTAATTGGGTTCGAGGATGTGGATGGGGATGGACGGCCGGAGTTAGTCGTCGAGGAGGTAGTACACAACGGTACTGTCTACAATGCTGTAGCGTATTACTACTTCCATATGGGCGACGACCTCGCGCTTCATCAGGTCCTTTCGATTGAAACCCGAGCTGTGGACCTATATACTCCTAAAGAGACAGGGGTCGTGCTCCGCGTCTTGTCGAAGGGAGCCCCAAGAGAGTTATTGCTAAGCACCTACGTTGAGGACTCCGCCCAAGGAAAGCCACGTCGGAAGGTTGGCAATGTCACGCTCCGCACAACTCGCAGCGGGGAAGCCTTTCGAGTGGTGAAGATGGTGGTTTTCGACCAAAGGTATGCCTCGCTACTCGTCACAAGCAGCGGGATGCAGGAGGACGAGTTTCTCGCGCATGGATACACTTTCTGGTACTAGGCATCGGCCGATTCGAGGGTTGCACCGAGGGCCAAGCGGAATCGCATTCCATTCGCTGAGATGGCCGTTCTCGTGCCTGTTGTTCGACTTGGTTAACGAACGTCTTTGACCCTATGTTCTCCCCCGCTCCCTGAAATTGACAATTACACAGGTATTTGGATGTATTGTGACTGGGTCATCGCGAATGACAGGAAGAGTTGCAAAGGAATTTCGGTCCGGCCGAAAAAACCGACCTCGATTTGAAAATGCGCTTTATCGGGGTAATGCAGTCTTTCAACTCTCTGGTCCCTAATTGCCCCAGGAAAGCCTTCCTACTCAGAAGGCCAATGGAATCTGGCGTTTGACGGCAGCGGCCGCAGGCCGCAGGTTGAGCAGTGTCCGGCTAGCCCCGAGAGCCAGCACATGGACGAGCACACATCACATCTGAAGCTGGTTGGGTCACCCTGGTCCCTGATGGGGCTGCTCGTCGGCTCCCTCTGCCTTGCATTTGCACCAGCAATCTGCGCGCAGTCATCGTCATCAGACGATTGGCGCCTTTGCGAAGGGGCCGACCCACGACCTGCAGTAGCTGCGTGCTCCAGACTGCTGGCTGCGTCCTCGTCAGAGGGCCGCGCCAGAGCTTATCTCAACCGCGCCAATGCGTTCGACGACCTCGGCCAGCCCGATAGAGCCCTCGCTGACTACGATAGTTCCTTGAGCCTCTCCAGGGACGAATACGTGTTTCGAAATAAGGGCGTGACATTGTATAGGCTCCGCCGATTCAACGAAGCAATCGCAGTTATCGATTCGGCACTTGCCATCAACCCTCGATATGCCATGGCCTGGATAGCCCGGGCTGACGTCTTCTTCAAGATGGCTCCCTCGGCAAGCGACTCACTGGCTCTATACCGCCACGCAATCGCGAACTACGACACAGCCTTTGCCATCGGTGGGCTACCGGCGAGGGTTGAGTTAACAGCTTACGTATTCCGTTCCACATGCCACCGCAGTCTTCAAGATTTTCCGGCTGCAATTGGCGACCTCACAAGTGCACTCCGTTTTCATCCGGACATCAATCTCTATCTGGTGCGCGCGAGAACATACGCGGACAACGGCGACGCTGGACCGGCCCAGGCCGATGTCGATACCGCTTCCGCTCTTACACGAACACCCACCGATTCCACTCTTGTCCGTGAGACCCGGGAGTACGTCACACGCCCTAAGAAGTGAGCAGGTCGGGCTGACACGTTATGGCGGCTAGCGGAGGCGGGCTAGGAGGGCGTCAGCAGTGCTATCGACGGACATGGCCTTAGGAGTGGGCAACTCTAGCCCCTAGCGTCTGAAAGCGATTATCACCTCAACCAGTACGAATACCGTAATCGCTACTTCCATTGTGAGCGACCAGGTCTCCCAAGTTTCAGCACGCTGGTACTGTTCAGTCAACCATGGTAGCAGGTCGCTACGAACACCGTCTGCGTTGGTCCCCCGCCCCTTGTGGACGAAAGTACGGTCATGGGCTGCCAACAAGTTCTGCATCGTTCCCAAGCCATGCTGCTCAAACGTCTTCCGCAGGTCGGGGTCTATCTTGGCGGTGCGGTAGTACCATCGCATATCGTGTCTTGCTCCCTTATCAGGGCAGTCCACTAGGGTTAGAAAAGAGCGACGTCATTGTTTGACGACGTACTGGCGTCACTATTCCTTGTAAAATTGTAGGTCAAAGAGTCGGTCATTCGCTGGTCTTGATTCTTCGTTGGCGAACGCCTAGCAACAGTTTTGCAAATGAATTGAATGTGGTGCGATGAAAGGGCTTAGGGAAATTCCTTTGCGACAATTAGAAGATTATTGACCTTCACTCTTAATCAGTAGGTTCTCGGTTCGATTCCGAGTCGGCGCATGCTCCCGAGCTTCCACGCCCGTCGTGCGGTTACCCGCCCGACGGGCGTGGTGTCTCCCCATCCTTCCTTTACGGCATAGTGAG
>Ga0335085_10012962_pt1 | contig 12244 bp, 12 predicted proteins | sample Lox_Sample_45_FD_206712 | JGI IMG/M metagenome (GOLD analysis project Ga0335085, IMG submission 206712) | Soil microbial communities from Loxahatchee National Wildlife Refuge, Florida, United States - Lox_Sample_4.5 | ecosystem: Environmental > Terrestrial > Soil > Wetlands | place: USA...
CTCGCTCGCGCTCATCGCCGGCTACTACGCCGCGCTCACGCCGTCGATCATCGTCAAGGTGCTGCCCGTCTCGCTGCTGCTCGCGACGTTCCTCGGGCTCGGACAGCTCAACAAGTTCGGCGAGCTCACGGCGATGCGCGCGGCCGGCATCTCGGTCCTGCGCATCCTGACTCCGGTTTTCGCGGTGGCGCTGCTCGGCGCGATCGTCTCGCTGCTCGTCAACGAGCTGCTCGTGCCGCAGGCGACGCGCCGCATGTCGGAGATCTGGAACGTGCGCATCCAGCACATGGCGAGCGAGAACCGCAGCGAGCGCGCCGACATCACCTACCTCGGCCAGGGCGGGCGCATCTGGTACTCCCGGCTCTACGTGGTCGCCGAGCGCCGCATGCACGAGGTCTCGCTCCAGGAGTTCCGCGCCGGGGCGCTGCAGCGCCGCATCGACGCCGCCGAGGCGACGTGGGACGGCCAGCGCTGGGTGTTCTCCTCGGGCTACGTGCGCACGTTCGAGCACGGGGCCGAGCACGCCGAACCGTTCCGCCGGCTCGCGGTGAGCGGTCTCGTCGAGCGACCCGAGGACTTCGCCAAGGAGGACGTTCAGCCCGACGAGATGAACTTCGTCGAGCTTCGCCAGTACATCGGGCGGCTGCGCGCGAGCGGCGCACGCGTCGCGAATTACCTCGTCGATCTGCACCTCAAGCTCGCGTTCCCGCTCGTCTGCGTCGTGGTCGTCCTGATCGGCGGGGCGATGGCCACGCGCCTCCGGATGCAGAGCGCCGCGCTCGGCTTCGGGCTCTCGGCGGTCATCTCGTTCGTCTATTGGGAGATGATGCAGATGGGCCGCGCGCTCGGTCACAACGGCGCGCTGCCGCCCTACATCGCGGCGTGGATGGGCGACGTGGTCTTCGGCGCGATCGGCCTCGTCATGATGGGCCGCGCGCAGCGGACGTAGCGCCGGGCGGGATTCAGAACGTCTGCGCCGCGTCGAGCACGTCGAGCGTCGCGCACTGCGCGACGTCCCGCGCGAACGGCTCGCCCAGCGCCGCGAGGTACCGCGCGTGGTCGCAACCCTCGACCAGCGCGCGCACCTCGTCCGCATCGCGCGGCGCGAGCGCCGCGCACAGCCGCGCCGCGTCGTTGTCCGCCCGGGCGCCGCGCGCGACGAGCCGCGCGACGAGCCAGCCCGCGCACGCGGCGTCCTCGAGCGCGAACGCGCCGAGCTTGCCGGCGCAGACGATCCAGACCCTCGATGCTCCCTCCAGCGCGCGCGCCAGCGCCTCGGCGCTCACGAACGCGCCGAGCCAGCGCCGCCCGCAGCCGGCGATCGCCCGCATCGCGAGCGAGCCGTTGGTCGACGCGAAGGCGATCGCACGACCCGAGACGCGTTCGCGCGTGAACTCCGCCGGCGAGTTGCCGAGGTCGAAGCCCGGCACGATGCGGCCGTCACGCTCCCCGCAGGCCAGGGCGTTCGGATCCGCCCCGCGATGGGCGATCGCCGCACTCGTCTCGGCGAACGGCAGGATGCGCCCGGCGCCGTTCGCGCGCGCGAACGACAGCGTCGTCGTGGCGCGGAGCACGTCGACGGCGACGCCCTCCCACGACGCGCCTGCCGGGCGGGCAAGCGCTTCCGGGGTCGCGCGCGGGACGAGGCCGACCGCGACGCGCAGCGCGCTCACGCGCCCGCGGCGGCGCCCGCGTTCGCGCGCTCCGCGAGCAGCTGCTCCACGAAGCGGGTATCGAGATCGCCGTTCCGGAACCGCTGGTGCGCCAGCGCGAGTCGGTGGAACGGGATCGTCGTGGGGATGCCCTCGACGATCATCTCCTCGAGCGCGATCTCCATGCGGCGGATCGCCTCGGCGCGCGATTTCCCGTGTGCGATCAGCTTGCCGACCATCGAATCGTAGTAGGGCGGCACGGTGTAGCCCGCGTAGACGTGGCTGTCGATGCGCAGGCCGGGACCGCCCGGCTTGTACCAGTACGTGATCTGCCCCGGCGCCGGGCGGAAGCCCTTTTCGAAGTCCTCGGCGTTGATGCGGCACTCGATCGCGTGGCCGTTCCAGGTGACGTCCTCCTGCCGGAACGACATCGGCTCTCCCGCTGCGACGAGGATCTGCTCCTTGACGAGATCCAGTCCCGTCACCTCCTCCGTCACCGGGTGCTCGACCTGGATGCGCGTGTTCATCTCCATGAAATAGAACGAGCCGTCCTCGTCGAACAGGAACTCTATCGTGCCGGCGTTGCGGTAGCCGATCGACGCCGCCCCGCGCGCGGCGAGCGCGCCCATGTGCGCGCGCTGCCTGGGCGTCAGCACCGAGCTCGGCGCCTCCTCGATCAGCTTCTGGTGGTTGCGCTGCACCGAGCACTCGCGCTCGCCGAGGTGCACGACCGCGCCGCTGCCGTCGCCGAAGAGCTGGAACTCGATGTGACGCGGCTTCACGATGTACTTCTCGAGGTAGACGGCGTTGTTGTTGAAGGCGGCGCCCGCCTCCGCCTGCGCGATGCCGAAGCTCGCGCGCAGCTGGCGTGCGTCCGATGCGACCCGCATGCCCCGGCCTCCGCCGCCGGCCGAAGCCTTGATGATGACCGGGAAGCCGATGGCCTGGGCGACGCCGAGCGCCTCGTCGGCGTCCCCCAGCACGCCCTCGCTGCCCGGCACGAGCGGCAGGCCCGCCGCCGCCATGGTTCGCTTCGCCTCGGACTTGTCGCCCATGCGGCGAATCATCTCGGGGCTCGGGCCGATGAACGTGAAGCCGCACGACTCGCACACCTCGACGAAGTGGGCGTTCTCGGAGAGGAAGCCGTAGCCGGGGTGGATCGCGTCCGCGCCGGTCACCTCGGCGGCGGAGATGAGGCGCGCGATGTGGTTGTACGACTGTGCGGGAGCGGGCGGGCCGATGCACACGGACTCGTCGGCGAGCCGCACGTGGAGGCTGTCGCGGTCCGCCTCGCTGAAGACGGCGACGGTCGCGACGTCGAGCTCGCGGCAGGCGCGGATCACGCGCAGCGCGATCTCGCCGCGGTTGGCGATCAGGATCTTGCGGAACATCGGCGGCGGGGTCGGTCCGTTCTCGCCGCGCTACTCGCGGCTCATCCACTCGGACGACCGCGCGGAGGAGCCGCCGCCCGCGCTGGCGGGCGACTTCTCCTCGGCGGCGGCGTCCACGGCCTGCCAGGTGCGGTCGCTGGTCGCGGAGATGCCCTTGAGCTTCAGCGAGAGTTCGTTGGGGTTGTTGCAGTTCTTGAGCGCTTCCTCTTCGGTGATGAGCCCCTCGCGCAGCAGCGCCAGCACCGACTGGTCGAACGTCTGCATGCCGTACTGCGTGACCCCCTCGCCGACCACCGAGTGCACGAGCGGCAGCTTGTCCTGGTCCAGGATGTACTCGCGGATCGTCGGGGTGCTCACCATGATTTCGCACGCGGGCACGCGACCGGCGCCGTCGCGCCGCGGGATCAGGCGCTGCGACACCACGGCGCGCAGGTTCGCCGACATCGACATGCGGATCTCGTCGTGCTGGTGCGGCGGGTAGAACGAGATGATGCGCTGGATGCTCTGCACCACGTCGGTGGTGTGGAGCGTCGACATCACGAGGTGCCCCGTGTCCGCCGCCATGAGCGCCGTGCTCATGGTCTCGAGGTTGCGGATCTCGCCGACGAGGATGATGTCGGGGTCCTGCCGCAGCACGTAACGCAGGCCGCTGATGGATGAACGACAGCCGGTCGCGGTGGAGGAACTCGATGGGGTCCTCGACCGTGATCACGTTGCGCGTCGTCGTGCGGTTGATCGTGTCGATCATCGCCGCGAGCGTCGTGGACTTGCCCGAGCCCGTGCGTCCGGTGACGAGGATGAGCCCGCGCGGCGAGAACGCGAGGTCGCGCACGACGCCGGGGAGTCCGAGATCCTCGAGCGTGGGCACCTCGACGGGCACGTGACGCAGCGCGAGCGCCGGCGTGCCGCGCTGCATGAAGACGTTCGCTCGGAAGCGCGCGAGCCCGGAGACGCCGAACGCGAAATCGATCTCGCTGTGCGTCGAGAAGTAGACGCGCTGCTCCTCGTTGAGGAGCTGATTGCTGACGTCGCGCAGGTCCTGCGCGCTCGGCGGCGGATCGTCGAGCGTGTACAGCACGCCGTCGACGCGCACGACGGGGGGCGTTCCGGCCTTGAGGTGGAGGTCGCTCGCCCTCGCCGCGATCATCTTCTCGAGCACGCTGCGGATGTTCATCGTCGCTCCCCACGCCCGCGCCGTTCCTTCGACGCGCGGCCCCTTGCCCGACTCAGACCGGCTCGATCAGGAACAGCTTCTGGCCGAACTCGACGGGTTGCGCGTTGTCGACCAGCAGTCGGACCACGCGGCCCGTGATCTCGGCTTCGATCTCGTTCATGAGCTTCATGGCCTCGATGATGCAAACCGTCTGCCCGACCTCGACGACGTCGCCCACTTCCACGAACGGATCGGCGTCGGGCGCGGGCGCGCGGTAGAACGTGCCCACCATGGGCGAGGTGATGGCCTTGTACGACGCCTCGGCGGGCGGGGCAGACGCCGCGGGCGCCGGGGATTCGGCCGCCGCGCGCGCCGGGGCGTGCGCCGCGGGCGAGGTGGCGCCGGCGAGCACCGCTCCAGCCGTCGCGGAAATGCGGACCGAGCGGTCACCCGATGAGAGCTCCAGCTCGCCGATCCCGGTGCGTTGCACGAGCCGGATCAGGCGTTGCAATTCGCGAAGCTCGAAACCGCCGGCCTGGGTCTCGCGCACGCCCCGGCCCTTCGCGCCGGGGCTGCGCCCGTCGCGGCCAGCCGCACCGCCGCGCGCCGGCTTACGAGCTCGCGCCACGGGGTTGATGGGCCGCGAGGCCGCGCAGCGCGAGGAGGTAGCCCTCGACGCCGAAGCCCTGAACCGTGCCGAGGGCGACGCCCGAGATCATCGAGTCGTGGCGGAAGCGCTCGCGCGCCTGCGGGTTCGAGAGGTGGACCTCGACCGTTGGAATCGCCGCCCCCTTGACCGCGTCGCGGAGCGCGACGCTGGTGTGCGTGAAACCGCCCGGGTTGAAGACCACACCCTGCACCCGACCGCGGGCCTGGTAAAGAGCGTCGATCAGCACGCCTTCGTGGTCGCTCTGGGCGAACTCGGCCTCCCAGCCGAGCTCGCGGGCGAGCGCCGTCACTCGTCGCTCGATGTCCGCCAGCGTCTCGTGCCCGTAGACTTCGGGCTCGCGCGAGCCAAGGGCGTGGAGGTTGGGTCCGTGGAGGATCAGGACGCGCGGCATCTCCGCCTCCCCGTCACGGACGTCCGCCGCGCGCTCCCGCGCGCCGCAACGCCGCGTGCACGAGCGAGTTCGGAACAGCGCGCGGCACGCTAGCAGCGCCGATCCGGGGCGTCAACACCCAGCGGATCGATCCGCCGCGACGCTTCTTGTCGTTCGCCATCGCGACGAGCAGCGCCCGGATCGCGAGCGGTGGCATGCGCGTGGGCGCCCCGAGCCGCTCGAGCAGCGCCTCGAGGCGCACGCGCGATCGGGGCGCGAGGCCCGCCCCGTGCTCGCTCAGCTCCGCCGCGACGCGCACGCCGATCGCCACCGCCTCGCCGTGGAGCAGGCGTCGGTAGCCGAGCGCGGCCTCGATCGCGTGGCCGAGCGTGTGCCCGAAGTTGAGTGCCGTCCGTCCGCCGCCTTCGCGCTCGCGCTCATCGGCTGCGACGACGCGCGCCTTGGCACGGATCCCACGCGCCACCGCCTGCGCGAGCGCCGCGGGCTCGCGCCGGGCGAGCGCGGCTGCGTTTCGCTCGCACCAGCGAAAGAGCGCGGCGTCGGTCGCGAAGCCCATCTTCACCACCTCGACGAGGCCCGCGCGGACGTGGCGGGCCGGCAGCGTCGCGAGCACGGCGGGATCGACCAGAACGCCCAGGGGCTGGTGGAACGCCCCGACCAGGTTCTTGCCTTCGGGCAGGTCGACCGCGGTCTTGCCTCCGATGCCGCTGTCGACCTGCGCGAGCAACGTGGTCGGGACGCAGATCCAGGGCACGCCGCGCAGCCACGTCGCCGCCGCAAAGCCGGCGAGATCGCCGGCGACGCCGCCCCCGAACGCGATCACCGCGCCGTCGCGGCCGAGCCGGGCCCGTGCGAGTCCGCGCCACAGGCGCGCGAGCTCGCCGGGGCGCTTCGAGCGCTCGCCGGGCGGCACCCGGAGCGCCGTCACCTCGAGACGCGCCGCGCGCAGCGAGCGCGCGACCGGCTCGCCCCAGAGCCGCGCGACGCGCGCGTCGGCGATCAACACCACGCGGCTCGCGCCGGTCGTCCCGCGCACGAACGCGCCCAGGCGCGAGAGTGCGCCGGGCGCGATCAGGATCTGCGTGGTTCGCGGGGACGACTCGAAGCGGACGCGCAGCCGGGTCGGGGTCACGGCGGCAGGTTACAACAGCGATCCGCCCCCTACCGCGAGGAGTCCTGCTGGCCGCGGAGCCGGTCGAGCTCCCGGCTCAGCTTCTTGATCTGGGCCTCGAGATCGGCGATGCGGGGATTGGGCGCGGCGGCGCCCGACGCAGGCCCGACGTCGCTCGCGCCCGGCGGCGGCATCATCCACGACGGGATCGGCGTCGGCGACTCGCTCAATGCGACCCGGCCCTCGTGGCGCAGCTCGTTGTGCGCCCACACGACGTCGACGTTCGTGCCGGGCGGCGTCACCGCGACCCAGCGCGCGAGCTGCTCGGGGTACTCCACGCGCTCGCCCTCGTAGGCGACGATCAGGTCGCCCTTGCGCAGCCCGAGCTTCTCCGCCGGACCACCCGTCTGGATCGACTCGACGATTGCGCCGAGCGGGACGCGCTGGCTGGGATCCGACTCGCTGTCGACGTAGCCCGCGCGCGTCGAGACGCCGAGGAAGCCGTAGTGCACGCGACCGTCGCGCCGCAGGCTCGCGAGCGCGGGCTGGATGTCGTCCACCGGGATCGCGAAGCTGATGCCGCCCGGGCGGCGCTCGCCCGATTCGTCGGTCGCGCCAGGCCCCGAGGGCGCGCCGAGCTCGCCCTGGACGAGCCCGATCAGCTCGCCGCGCGAGTTGACCGCGGCCCCGCCGCTGTTGCCCGGATAGACCTCGTTCGTGAGCTCGAGCAGGCTCGAGCGCGGCTCGCGGTAGCGATTCGAGATGTTGCCCACCGACTGCGTCGGCGCGCCGCGATAGGAGCTGCCGAGCGCGATCACCCAGTCGCCGAGCTGCGGCGAGCGCGACGCGAACGCGACCGGGGTGAGGCGCAGGCCCGGCGCGCGCACGAGCGCGACGTTGACGACGGGATCGAGCCCGACGAGCTGCGCCGCGATCGAGCTGCCGTCCTCGGTCACGACGAGCAGCTTCTCGGCGGCGAGCACGACGCTCGCGGTGGTCAGCACCTCGTCGGGCCCGACCGCGACGCCCGAGCCCACCCGGCTGTGCAGCCGGCGGGAAGGCGGCATCCCGCGGCGCACGGGCGTCGTGACGGTGTGCTGCGCGATCACGGTCACGATGCTCGGGCGCACGCGACTCGCGATCTGGTCGACGTCGGCCTCGATCGCCGAGAGGGTGCCCTGCGCTCGGAGCGCGGGCGGGCCAAATGGAAGCTGGACGAGCAGCGTCAGCCCGAGTGCGACGACGCCCGACCCGATCCGGCGACCGTGGCCGCCGGATCGGGTCGGGCGAGGACGACGCTTCGGATCGCGCATCGCTAGAACGTGATGACGGCCTGGTCTCCCGGCAGCCGATGGGACGGTGACGCACCGGCGTGCGCGCGGCCACGGCGCAACGTCACGGGATCCAGGACGAAATCGACGTCCTCGGAGTGATCGAACAGGCTGTCGGAGATGGCCGCCGCCGAACCACTCGCTGCGGTCGCACGGCGCGCGTGCGGGACGCCGGTCGCCGCGGGAGCGCCGCCCAGTGAGACAAGCCGCGGGCTCGCCACCGGGCCCGTGTGGATCGCGACCTGCGGCACGCGGCCGCCCTGCCACGCGATCACGCTGGCGATCGAGATCGCGAGCGCCGCTGCGGCCGCCGCGAGCGGCTGCCAGCGCGGCGCGGCGTTGGCGAACACCCGGTCGGCCGCGGGCGTGGCGCGCTTCGCGACCGCCAGCGCGCGCTCGGCGAGATCGGGCGCCGCTTCGTGACGCGGCAGCGTCGCGACCGCCGAGAGCGTGCGGGCGAGCGACTCGTACTCCTCGCGGCAGGCGGGGCAGGCGTTGAAGTGGGACTCGAGCCACTCGCGCTCGGCGCGGGTCGACTCGTCGTCCCAGTAGGGTCCGAACAGCTCGCGGGCCCGGGTGCAGCGGTTCATGACGTCTCCTGCTTCCGAAGTAGCGGTTCGAGCTTGCGCTTCAGCATGCTCCGTGCGCGGTTGATGCGCGATCGCACCGTTCCGCCCGGGATGCCGAGCACTTCCGCGATCTCCTCGTAGGCCAGCCCTTCGATGTCCCGGAGCACCAGCGCGAGCCGGTACTTCTCCGGCACCGTCGCGATGGCCCTCCCGACCTCACCTTGAAGCTGCTCCCGCTCCATTCCGGCCTCGCGGCCCTCGGCGGGATCCGACAGCTGGATCATGCTGTCCTGCAGCACGTCCGTCAGCGCGTCCAGCGAAAACCAGTTCCGGCGTCTCACCCGGCGACGGATCTCGTTCTTCGCCAGGTTCGCCGCGATCGTGAAGATCCACGTCGACAGCTTCGATCCGCGCCGGTAGTTCCGCCGGTGAACGAACACCCGGACGAACACTTCCTGCGACAGGTCGTCTGCGCCGTTGCGGTCGTTCAGGATGCGGCTGATGAGGTTCGTCACCCGCCCCTGGTAACGCCGGACCAGTTCCGTGCAAGACCGCTCGTCGTCCTCGGCCACCCTGGCCATGAGGTCTTCGTCCGAGAGGCTCACGATCTGGGGCAGCAGCGGCTCTCGATCAGGGGCCAATGCGATCCTCACCAGTCGTCAATACCCCGCAAAGCCCGGCGGGTTCCGACTCGGCAGCGGGCTTCGTACGGGGTGCTCGGTTCAGCGGACCGCCTCGAGCTTGTCCTTGATGCGCTGGTTCCGGGCGTCCCGGGCGAGGACCGCGCGGTACTGCTGGCGCGCGAGGTCGAACAATTTCATCTGACGGTAAACGTCGCCCAGGTGCTCGTGGATCACCGGGTCGCCGCCCGTGAGCTGGAGGGCGCGCTCGAGCTCCGCCCGCGCCTGGGGGAGCTGGCCGAGCCGGTAGAGCACCCAGCCCATCGAGTCGACGAACGCGCCGTTGTCGGGGTCCTGCTCGACCGCACGCCGGATCATGCCCTCCGCCTCCGACAGGTCCTGGTCGTGGTCGGCGAGCAGGTAGCCGAGGAAGTTGAGCAGCGTCGGCGAGCTCGGCGCGAGTGCGAGCGCGTCGCGGCCCGCCTGCTCGGCCGCCTGAGCATCGCCCTGCTGCTCGCGGAGCATGCCGAGCTCGAGCAGCAGCGACGGATCGCCCGGGGTCCGCTCGCGCAGCGCCTCGATCTCGTGTGCCGCGTCGTCGTAGCGGTGCGCTTCGCGCAGGTAGCGCACGAGCGCGCGGCGCGGGCCCGTGGAGTCCGGCATCGCGGCGACGGCGGCCCGCGCGAGGACGACCGCCGAGTCCGGCTCGTCGGCCTCCGAGCGCGCCCACGCGCGCAGCGGCAGCGCGCGCACGTCGTCAGTGTGGTCCGCGCTCCACTCGTCGGCGACCTTCACGGCCTCGCGGGCGCGACCGGCGCGGACGAGCACCTCGACGCTGCGCGCGGTGCCGTCGGGCTCCGACGGCGTGAGCGTGCGCAGCTTCGCAAGGGTCTTCTGGCCGTCGAGCGGATGGCCCGTCGCGAACTCGAGATCGGCCTCGACCCCGTAAGCGTTCACGTCGTCGGGTTGCTGGCTCGCGACGCGCTTCGCTTCGATCAGGGCTTCCGCGGGGCGGTTCTGCTGCGCGAGCAGCGTCACGAGCCGGCGCCGCGTCGTCGTGTCGTTGGGGTGCAGCTCGAGGTGCTGGCGGTAGAGCCCGATCGCCTCGTCGGGATGCCCGAGCCGCTCGCGGATCCAGCCGCGCAGGAACGCCGCTCCGGGCCTGCCCGGGTTGCCATCGAGCGCGTTCGTGAGCGCGGAGTCCGCGTCGGCGTAGCGCCCGAGCCGCGCGTCGGCCGCGGCGAGTTGGAACCACGACTCGGCGTCCTGATCGTCGATGTCGACGAGCTGCGCGTAGCAGCTGTCGACGAGCTCGATGCGGTCGAGCGCTTCTGCGGTGTGCGCCAGCGCGCGCAGGTAGTCGACCTGACCGGAGTCGGCCGCGACCGCGGCGCGCAACGGCGCGAGCGCCTCGGCCGGGCGATCGAGGTTGAAGAGCGCGGCGCCCTCGAGCCACGACGCGCGCGCGCTGCCCGGCGAGATCGCGAGCGCGCGCTGCGCCAGCTCGAGCGAGCGCCCGGGCTCGCCGCGGCGCGATGCGACATCGGAGGCCTGCAGCAGGATGTCGACCGCGGCGGGGTCGAGTGCGAGCGCGCGGGCGAACTCGCCCGAGGCGCCTTCGAGATCGCCGGTCTCCTCGAGCCAGCGCCCGCTCACGTAGTGCCGGAGCGCCTCGTCGCTTGGATAGCGGGTGTCCGCCGGCGCCGTTGCGTCGGCGGCCGCGACCCGGGCTCCGGCGGCCAGACCGGCGAGGAACAGTGCGATGACGAGCGGCTTCATGCCCCACGAGCGTAGCATGCGACTTCACTCCCCTCCACGGCCGCCCACGCGCGCGTGGCGATGGCCGGCCGCGGGCGCTCGTGGTAGTGGTAACCGCGTTGCGTGCTCCAGATGACAAGGAGTGGTATCGGGATGAACGAAACCCGCGTGCTCGTGGTCGACGACAAGGAAATGGTGGCGCGCACCCTCGCGGCGATGGTCCAGAAGAACGGCCATGAGGTCGTGACGAGCCACAACGTCGTCGACGCCCTGCGCCTCTTCGAAGAGCAGGCGTTCGACGCGGTGCTCTCCGACGTCAAGATGGGCGCGCTCGGCGGCTTCGACCTGCTTCGCCGCGTGAAGGAGCGCGCGCCGAACGTTCCGGTGATCCTCATCACGGGTGAAGCCTCGGTGACGGCGGCCATGGACGCGATGGACGCCGGCGCCTACGACTACCTGAGCAAGCCGGTCCGCAACGACGTGCTCGGCCAGCTGCTGCGGCGGGCGATCGAGCACAAGCGCCTGGTGACGCGCGAAGCCGGTCCGGGCCGTGCCGAGCCGGCGCCCGCCACCTTCACCGACATCATCGGCCACTCGCCGCTCATGCTCGATGCGTTCAAGCGCGTCGCGCGTGCGGCCAACGGCGACGCGAACGTGCTGATCCTGGGCGAGAACGGCACGGGCAAGGAGCGCGTGGCGCGTGCGCTCCACGAGAAGAGCCACCGCGCGGAGCGGCCGTTCGTCGCGGTCAACGTCGCGGCGGTCGCACCCGGCGTGATCGACAGCGAGCTCTTCGGCCATCGCCGCGGCGCGTTCACCGACGCCCGCGAGGACCGGAGCGGCGTCTTCGAGCAGGCGCACGGCGGCACCCTCTTCCTCGACGAGATCGGCGACCTCGATCCGGCGGTGCAGGCCAAGCTCCTGCGCGCGATCCAGGAGCGTCGCTTCAAGCCGGTGGGGGCGAACGACGAGGTCGAGGTCGAGCTGAGGCTCGTCTCGGCGACCAATCGAGATCTTCCACGGCTCGTGCGTGAGGGGCGATTCCGCGAGGACCTCTTCTACCGCATCAACGTCGTGCAGATCTGGCTGCCGCCGCTGCGCGAGCGACGCGAGGACATCCCCGAGCTGGCCGAGTACTTCCTTGCCCGCTTCGCGGCGCGCGCCGGGATCGCGGTGCCACGGCTCTCGGCCGAGGCGCTCGATGCGCTCGTCCACCACCACTGGCCGGGCAACGTGCGCGAGCTCGAGAACGTCACCCAGCGCGCGGTGCAATTCGGCACGGACGGGATCGTGACGCCCGAGTTGCTCATGATCGGCGACCGCCGCGAAGCACCTGGTGAGGCGCGCGACAGCCGGCCACGGTTCGTCACGCTGCGCGAGAAGATGGACGAGTACGTGCAGGAGGTGCTCGACTCGACGGACCAGAACCTGAGCCAGGCCGCGCGCATCCTGGGCGTGACACGCCGCACGCTTCAGCGCATGGCGCTCCGGCGCCGCGACGACGAAGCCGCCCGCGACACGCTGTCGCACCCCGCGTCAGACTGACGCACCCCCCCTCATCCCGTTTCCGTCACGGGATTTCTCCTCCGACGGAAGGA
>Ga0335085_10012963_pt1 | contig 12242 bp, 9 predicted proteins | sample Lox_Sample_45_FD_206712 | JGI IMG/M metagenome (GOLD analysis project Ga0335085, IMG submission 206712) | Soil microbial communities from Loxahatchee National Wildlife Refuge, Florida, United States - Lox_Sample_4.5 | ecosystem: Environmental > Terrestrial > Soil > Wetlands | place: USA: Florida...
GCCAGCGGCTTGGAAAAGGAAACTACAGTCCTGCGCACGGAGTATCCCGCTCGCGATCTGCTGATGATTGACGTGCTGAATCGCGATTGCTCCAAGGGACACGCCGTCCGGCGCTGGGCAGAGTATCGCGGCATTCCGCGCGACCAAGTCATGGCAATTGGGGATAATTACAACGACGTTGAGATGCTTGAATTCGCTGGAGTCTCGTTTGTTATGGGCAATGCTGCCGATGACATGCGACGTGAGGATTGGAAGATTACAGCTTCCAACGCGGAATGCGGCGTCGCGGTTGCCATTGAACAGGTACTGGGAGCGAATGTAGGTGTACGGTAACGTTGCACCGAAGGTACCTTGATTCCACGATGAGGAGGTCCTAATCTAGTACGGAAATGGGGCGGTCGAAATTTATTTGCGGGGTAATGCTTCTGGCCACGGTGCCGGCTTTCGCCGCCGATCTCGCGGTATTGCGCAACGGCTTTTCCATCCGCAGCGAGCGGCATGAGGTGATTGGCAACGTAACTCGCCTTTACCTGAGTGCCAGCAACAACGGATACCTGGACGTGCCCAGCGGCCAAATCGACCACTTTGAGAAAGACACCACTCCCCCCGTCGCGGTTGCCGCGCCCAAGCCCAAAGCCGCCCAGCCTCTCGGTGAGGTCGTGGCGGATGCCAGCAGCCAATACCACCTTGACCCCGACCTGGTGAATAGCGTGATCCGTGCGGAGAGTGGTTTCAACACGCGCGCCATCTCTCCGAAAGGGGCGCAAGGGCTGATGCAGCTTATGCCGCAGACGGCCGCGAAATTGGGCGTTGCGAACGCCTTCGATCCCCATGCCAACGTGCAGGGAGGCGCCCAATACCTGCGAATTCTGCTGGAGCGCTACAACTTCGACCTGGTAAAAGCGCTCGCCGCCTACAATGCCGGACCCCAGAGAGTGGAACAATACGGGGGATTGCCTCCTTATTATGAAACCCAGGCTTACGTAGCGCGCATCATCCGGGATTTCAATCGTAAGAAGCTGGCGGAGCGCAAGCGGGTTGCCGCAGCCAGGGCGAAGTCTCGCCAGGTAAGCCATCCCGCGGGCGCCACCAGTGCCTCTAACTTCGAGCAGCGCGCCTCGCAGTAGTTAATCCTCTTGCGTTGACCCTCTCCAGTTGCTCATTTACCTTGGCGATGGGGCTTGCTCACTCCGCAGCCTCTCGCGCGCATGAATAAGAAACGCATTTTGGTGTACGGACTGGTCTTCGTCGTATTGGCCGTCCTGGTCTATTTTCAGTTTCGTACCTGGAAGAACTTCGATTGGCAGACATTTTGGGCCGACTGGAAACTGCTTCGGCCACGCAACATTCTGGCTTGCATCGGCCTGATTTACGGAAGCTATGGCTTACGCGCCCTGCGCTGGAAGATTTTTCTGCGGCCGGTTCGTAAAGATGCCTCCTGGACGGGAATCATTCCGGCCACCATCATCGGCTTCACTGGTTTGGCGTTGCTGGGGCGGCCGGGCGAGTTAATCCGCCCTTATCTGATCGCGCGCCGGGAATCATTGAGCTTTTCGTCACAAATGGCGGTTTGGACCGTGGAGCGCATCTTCGACATCGGAGCGTTTACGGTTTTACTGGTGCTGGCGGTCTTTTTGCCCGGCACTGCCGTCCATGCCGTTCCCGACTATCCGGCAGTCCGAATCTTCGGGCTCTTTTTTTTGGCGTTGGTGGCGGGAATGACCCTGGCCGCAATCATAGTGGCGAAACGCGGCGAGGCCGTGTCCCGCTGGGTGGAGCGGCGCTTTGCCCATCTGGCGGCAAATCTGGGGCACCGTATTGCGCAGCGCCTGCGCGAATTCCATGGTGGGCTCGACACCATCCACAATCCCGTGGCCTTTCTGCAGATCTGCGCAGTTTCGTTGGGGATGTGGTTTTGTATTGGACTGGGGTATCTGCAAGTTGTTCATGCCTACGGGTCGCTGCTTTCGACGATCACTCTGTCAAAAATCTTCCCCTTGATGGGCTCGAGCATGGTGGGATCGCTGATTCAGTTGCCGGGGGTCGGCGGCGGTTCCCAGTTGGCGACTATCTCGGCCTTGCAGCGCATCTTCAATGTGCCCCATGAACTGGCGGCCAGTTGCGGGATTGTTTTGTGGCTATCCACGTTTGTTTGTGTACTTCCGGTGGGATTGGTACTCGCCCAATTCGAGCGGGTATCGTTGCGCAAGTTGTCGGAAGAGAGCGAGCGGGAGGAAGAAGCCAGCGCGATCGTGCCTCCGCTTTCTTAACTTCGCGGTTCGGCAAGTACCATGGAGGTTCGGTCGACATCTCCCCTGCTTCCAGCCTGTTACAATGTTTTGTTCAACCTCCCATGAAGTGTCCTTTTTGCGGTCATGCCGAAGACAAGGTGGTGGACTCGCGCGAGAGCAAGGAAGCCGAGTCGATCCGCCGCCGCCGCGAGTGCCTGAAGTGCGGCAAGCGCTTCACTACCTATGAGCGCATTGATGAGATTCCTTATATGGTCGTCAAAAAGGACGGCCGGCGGGAGAAATTTGAGCGGCAGAAAGTGTTGAATGGCTTGCTCCGCGCCTGCGAGAAGCGCCCGGTTCCGATCAGCAAATTGGAGCAAATCGTCAATGAAGCGGAGGCCTTCGTCATCGAGTCTTCAGAGCGGGAGCGCAAGACCAGCGAACTGGGCGAACTGATCATGAGCCGGCTGCGCCGGTATGACAAAGTGGCTTACGTTCGCTTTGCCTCGGTTTACCTGGACTTCAAAGACGTCCGCGAGTTCATGGAAGAGCTGAAAGATTTGGTAAAGACGAAGGAATCACCCGAAGCCCGTGGCAAGGTGGTGGCAAAGAGTTAACCTCCGGTACCTCTGCTCAGCTTTGAGCGGGAAATCAATAGCAATCTCATAATCGCTTCATGACATACAAAATTACTCTTATTCCTGGCGATGGTATCGGTCCTGAAGTGACCGGCGCGGCAGTACGCATCCTCGAAGCAACCGGCCTCAAGTTCGAATGGGAAACGTTCAAGGCTGGAGCAGAAGCCTATGAAAAGCATGGTGAATACATTCCCAAGGAGCTGACCGAATCGATCGAGCGGACGCACGTGGCACTCAAGGGCCCGGTCACGACTCCCATCGGGGGCGGATTCTCCAGCATCAACGTGCAGCTGCGAAAACAATTCGAGCTTTATGCGAATTTCCGGCCCATCCAGAACCTGCCCCATATCCCTACCCGGTACCCGGACGTCGATCTCATTATCGTTCGCGAGAACACCGAGAGCTTGTACTCCGGCCTGGAGCATGAGGTCGTGCCGGGTGTTGTCGAGAGCCTCAAGATTATTACCGAGAAGGCTTCGACCCGCATCGCGCGCTTTGCTTTTGAGTACGCGCGCAAGCACAAACGCAAGAAGGTTCACGCCATCCACAAAGCCAACATCATGAAATTATCGGATGGGCTGTTCCTGCGTTGCTCGCGTAACGTGGCCAAAGACTATCCCGAGATTACCTACGGCGAACACATCGTGGACAATACCTGCATGCAGTTGGTGATGAATCCTTATCAATATGACATGCTGGTCATGGAGAATCTGTACGGCGACATCATTTCCGACCTTTGCGCGGCCTTCGTCGGCGGCCTGGGGTTTGTCCCCGGCGCGAACATCGGCGACAGTTGCGCCATTTTCGAGGCGGTGCATGGCTCCGCTCCGGACATCGCCGGCAAAAACGTTGCCAATCCGACGGCGGTTATACGCTCGGCGCAACTCATGCTCCTGCACCTCGGCGAGGAAGCTGCGGCGGAAAAGATTCAACACGCCATGGAGCAGGTCTATCGCACTCGCGACAAACTCACTCGCGATGTGGGCGGCAAAGCAGGAACTTCCGAATTTGCCGACGCCATTATCCAGCAAATGGAGGCGGCGCGGCCGGCCTCGAACAGCGGGACCTCCCGAGGCTAACCGTCGCCCATCTCAAACAGCCTGTAATTCTTCGTTGACGAACGTTGCGGTATTGAGTAACATCCGTGCCGCAAAGGTAAGTCGGGGATGGCGAACCTAAGACGGCGGTTGGGAGTAGTGCTCTTCCAGTTGGGCGGACCGGATACCCTGGAGGCGATTGAACCATTTCTGTTCAATCTTTTCTCCGATCCCGACATTATTGACTTTCCTTTTGCCCGCATCGGGCGCAAACCGCTGGCCAAGCTGATTTCCACTACCCGCGCCAGAAAAGTGCAGCATCATTACGCAGCGATCGGCGGCGGCTCGCCCATCCGGCGGTTCACCGAGCGCCAGGCCCAGGCTCTGGAAATGGCTTTGAACGAAGCCGGGTTCGACGCTCGTTGTTTCGTGGCCATGCGGTATTGGCACCCGTTTACCGCCGAGGCCATTTCGCGGCTCCGGCAAGAGGAGTGCGGGGAAATTGTGCTGCTTCCGCTTTATCCTCAATATTCCAACACCACCACGGGCAGCAGCCTGAATGAATGGCACCGCCTGTTTGACGGGGATATGCCCGTCTATGCCATCGGGCATTTCTACCGGAACGAGCTGTATCTGAACGCCTTCGTGGAAAAAATCGAGGAGGCACTGGGGCGCTTCGCTCATCGGGACGAAGTGGAATTCATCTTCAGTGCGCACAGTGTTCCGCAAGCCGTCATCGAGCGGGGCGATCCTTACCAGAAACAAATTGAGGACACGGTCAGCTTGCTCATGGATCGTGGCGCATGGCGCAACCATCACCACCTCTGCTACCAGAGCAAGGTGGGGGCCAGCAAATGGCTGCAACCGTCTTTGCACGCCACCCTGCGCAAGGTAGCAGCATCCGGAGCAAAAGCCGTTTGCGTGATTCCGGTTTCGTTTGTCTCCGACCATGTTGAGACGCTGGGCGAAATTGACCACGAGGCGCGCCGGGAAGCTGCTGCTCTGGGGATTCGCCAGTTTGAGATGACTTCTGGGCTGAATGACTCGCCCACTTTTATTGCCGCTCTGGCCAGTCTGGTGGCCGGAGCCGTCGGAGTGGATTTAAAGCAAGACTTGGTTTTTGAAACCGGCGTTCAAAGTGCGATAGCGGCAGATTAAGAAAGAGTGCTCATAAGCAGGAAAAATTTATAGAACGATGCAAGACCGGGCCCAGGGTACAAGACCAATCGAGGTTAGGACGGATGGCAGACGAGTATCAGACTGCAGCCAGTGGCGTCCGTGGGCGGCTTCCTGCACTACCCAGGAAGGCGCTGAACCCTTCGGTCATCGCGGCTGAACAGGCCTATCGCAAACGTTCCGGCCTGCCGCTGCTTACAGATGACGACATCGACGCGCTGAAAGCGGGCGAGCCCATGGCGTGGGAGCGCGGCGACGGCGGCGGAGTCGCTGTGGCCACAGCCCGGCCGGCGCCAGCCGCAGTTGCTGCCGAAGCTTCTTCTCCTGTCGCACCAGCTAGTTCTCCCAGTGCGTCCGTTCCCAGTGCTCCAGTCGCTGCCGCAAGTGCTCCGGGCAACGGCATTTCTCCCGAGGTCGCGAAGCAAGTTGCCGCGGGCAAAAAGTGGAGCAAGTCTTCCATCGCGGCCGAGCAAGCCCGCCGCAAACGCAACAATCTGCTACCACTGAATGATGCCGAAGTGACCGCATTGCTGGGTGAGCCGGCTGAGCCTGCGGCAGCGGCCGCCGCCAATCCGGTTGCGGCAGCGCCCTCGGCTCCTGCGGCCGCCGCGCGACCGGCTGCACCGGCGGTGACTGCCTCGCTGGCTGCATCGGTCGCACGCAGTGGCCCATCCACCCGCTACGTAGGTACGCCGGCGGTCGGCACGTCGCGAGCCGCGGCCGCTGGCGGAGTCGCCTCGGTGGGGCCGGAAAACTCCGAGGTGAATCAGCAGCGCCGCCGCTTCGTGTGGAGTGCGGTAGCCGCCTTCCTGGTGGCATGGTTCATCGCCTTTTTCCGATTCTTTCTTCCGCGCACGTTGTTTGAGCCGGCTACTACCTTCAAAATCGGCTATCCCTCCGACTACGGTCTGGGCGTGGACACCAAATGGCAGCAGAAATTTCGCATTTGGGTTGATCGTACCCCCGACCGCCTGTTCGTGATCTACGCCAAATGCACCCACCTCGGCTGCACACCCGACTGGAAACCGGCGGAGAACAAGTTCAAGTGCCCCTGCCACGGAAGCGGGTACGACAGCGAGGGAATCAATTTCGAAGGACCGGCGCCGCGCCCAATGGATCGCGCGCACGTGGAAATTGCTCCCGATGGCCAGATTCTGGTGGATGTAGCCAAGCTCTACCAATGGCCGAAGGGACAGCCGAGTCATTTCAATGACCCTGGTTCTTATTTGCCAGGGTAGCGCCGGCAACCTTGCGGCCAAACTAGCTTTTGAGGGCGGCGAAACGCTGCCAACGAGCCGCCTGGATGGTGGCGCTATCGAGGAACCGATGCCTGAAGAAAATGGGAACGGAAAAGACGGCAAGCAAGTAAGCTTGCTGGAAAAAGTCTCGACGGGAGTCAAAGAGGACTTGCGGTCCCTCAAAACTGACATTCCCGCCAAGGCCAAGGAGCAAATCGAGGGACTGAAAGACCCAACCAAGACTCAGGTTTACACCTCGATCTTCCGCCACAAGCACGACGATACGCCGCGGAACCGCGCCCTGGGCGTGCTGTCGAACGTTTTTCTTCACCTGCATCCGGCGAAGATCAATCGCGATTCCGTCCGCTACAGCTATACCTGGGGTATGGGCGGGATCACGTTTTATCTGTTTATCGTCCTCACCTTTACCGGCGTCTTGCTGATGTTCTATTACCACCCCAGCAAGGTGCAGGCCTTCCGCGACGTTCTGTATCTGGAGCACGATGTTCCTTTCGGCAAAATTCTGCGCAACATGCATCGCTGGGCGGCGCACTTGATGGTCATCGCGGTCTGGCTGCACATGTTCCGGGTATTTCTGACCGGGTCTTACAAAAAGCCGCGCGAATTCAATTGGAACATCGGCGTGCTACTGCTGGTTTTCACCCTTCTGCTATCCTTCACCGGCTATCTGCTGCCCGATGATCAGCTCGGGTTCTGGGCAGTCACAGTAGGAACGAACATGGCGCGCGCCACTCCGCTGCTGGGTAATGAAGGACCTTTTGGACATCAGCTCGGACTGACGCCCTACAACGACATCCGCTTCGGCCTTCTGGGTGGCTCGATCGTCGATGCCAACGCCTTATTGCGATCCTATATCTGGCACTGCATTGGGATTCCGATCGTGGCATCGGTGCTCATGATTGTGCATTTCTGGCGAGTGCGAAAGGATGGCGGTATCTCCGGCCCGGCGCCGGTGATGCTGGAGGCCGAGGCGGATAAACCGCGAAGAGGGCCGAAGGCAGCAGGAGAGTGATTCGCGTGGGGACGGCCGCCCTCGGCCGTCCGGCGGAGCGAAGCTCCGCAACTGCACCCAGAAACTGTCGAGCTTCGCTCGACCGGACAGCCGAGGGCGGCTGTCCCCACAAGTGAGTTGTGGAGATTCTATGGATTGGAATCAAATTTGGCAGATCGTTTCCGCTCCGGACAATGTGCCGATTGTGGCGCTCATCCCCCTGCTGGCCTTCTACATCTACCTGGCCTGGAAGCAGGCGCACGCCAACGATGAACTGATCGCCGAGCTTGAAACCGATCCGGCGCTGGCCAAGACCCATCACCGCAAGACCTGGCCGTTTCGCGAAGGCTGGCAAAAAGAAATTCACGTGTGGCCATTTCTCCTGCGGATTGAATTTCTCGCCGCCATTATCGTCACCATCGTTCTGATGGTCTGGTCCATCACGCTGAATGCCCCGCTCGAAGAGCCATCCAATCCCAACCTGACCATGAATCCGGCCAAAGCGCCGTGGTATTTCCTCGGGCTGCAGGAAATGCTCGTGTATTTCGATCCCTGGATCGCCGGGGTCGTCATGCCGACATTAATCATCGTCGGCCTCATGGTCATTCCCTACGTGGACAATAATCCGCTGGGCAGCGGTTATTACACCTGGAAGCAGCGCAAATTTGCCATCGGCACATTCCTGTTTGGGTTCATCATTCTGTGGGTCTCGATGATCATCATTGGAACGTTCATTCGCGGCCCCGGATGGCAGTGGTTCTGGCCCGGGCAAACCTGGGACCATAACCGGCTGATTTACGAGGTGAACCGTGATTTGCCGGATCTTTTCGGCATTACCTCGAATTTAGGAAAGGGCGTCTTCGGCGCCATTGTCGTAGGCGGGTATTATGCCGTCTTCGGATTCATCGCGCACAGTCTATTTCGCCGCCATATGGCAAAAGACTATCAGCGCATGAGCCTGCTGCAGTACTCCATCGTGATGTTCTTCCTGCTCACGATGATTGCGCTGCCGCTGAAGATGGCCATCCGTTTGTTGTGGCACATCAAGTACGTTTGGATTACGCCGTGGTTCAACGTGTGAAACCCAGTGGCTAGTGGCTAGTGCGGAGTGGCTGGTAACTAGCATGCGGGAGAGATTACTAACAACTAAATCACTGGCCACTACTCACTGAGGTTGAAATGCCCGAACAACCCATCCCCGAGCAAGATCCCGTCGTAACCAAGTCATACGCCGGCTACTATGCGGTGTGCATGGCTCTGCTTATCGTCACGCTCTTCTGGGCGCTTTGGGACGAAGCTTTCGGGCAGCGGCCGTGGAAGGCGTATCAGCACGAATGGAAAACCCGCTACGTCGCCCTGCTGAATAAAGAGACCTCAAAATCTGCCGCATCGCAGAAGGCCGTAGAAAACAGTCCCGATTATCAGGCGTTAAAGCAGGAGTATCAAAACCTGCGTCAGCAAACCAAGCCGCAGGTGGACAAGATCAATGCCGAACTTGACGATGTCAACGGCAGGCTACTGGCGGTCCGCTCGGTATTTACCGATCGTCGCGCTTACGCTAACGCAATCACCTACAACCTGGAAACTGAAAAGAGTGCTTCAGGAAAGAAAAGCTACCAGCGCGAGTTGGACGAATACAAAAGCAAATTAGCCACGGTCGAGTTTCCGGACGGCTCCAAAAAGCAATACAACTTTCAGCAGCTGGAAGAAGCCTTCAACGAGGTCAACGCCGAAAAGACCCGCTTAAGCCTGGAGTTGGGCGAGGTACTCAAGCCGGTGACGGAAGCCAACACCAAAATGCTGGCCTACGTCAGCGATCACATGGTGGACCTTAGCCCCTCGCAGATCGCTGGCTTGAAAACCAAGACGGAAAACTGGGACCCGCAAATTGTGCAGATCAATGTCCCGGAAGCCAGCATCGTGGATCGTTGCGAGTCCTGCCACATGGGCACGCGCGAACTGGTGAAAATTACACCGGCCTCGATGGCCCTTAAGGGTGAAAAGCCTGACAAGTACGCCGAAGCGTTTGTGAGTCATCCCGAGCCGCAGTTGCTGCAAATTCATGATCCGGAACGTTTCGGCTGCTCGCCTTGCCATCAGGGCAACGGCCGTGCCACCACCAGCATTGAAAAAGCTCACGGCAACTATGAGCACTGGCTGTGGCCGATGTTCCCCAAGCAAAATGTTCAGGCTGGGTGCCAGACTTGCCATGCTGCCGACATGGTGCTGGTAAGCGGTGACACTGAATGGAAAGTAATTGACGAAGGCAAAGACTTGTTCCGCCAGCGCGGCTGCATGGGCTGCCATCGCCACGATGGCTACGATCAGGAACCGGAAGAGCTTAACGCCATCGCCCAACAATCCAAGCTTTTCGAGCAGCAAAAGATCGATAACCAAAAGCAGTCTGCGGACCTGATGAAGCAGGCCGACGCAGCAGAGAGCAATGACGAGGCCAACCGGCTTAACCAGGAAGCCGTGGACCTGAAAGTCGCGAACAGCAAGGTTGACGGACACCTGCAGCAGCTCGATTTCGAAACCCACAATCTGATGCAGGATGAGAAGAAGGTCGGCCCAAATCTAAAAGACATCCGGCTCAAGTTAAACAAAAACTGGATTCCGGTTTGGCTGAAGAAGCCGACGGATTTCCGCCCGACCACGAAAATGCCGAACTTCCGGCTGAGCGATCATCAGATTCGGGCGATCACCGCTTATCTATGGCAGTCCGCGCTGACCGATCCACTGCCTAAGCAGAAGCCCGGTAATGCTGACCACGGCAAAGAGCTGTTAGAAACACGGGGCTGTCTGGCCTGCCACTCCATCGGCGAAGGCGATCAGATGATGGGTGGCACCTTTGCCGCGAACCTTACCCGCGAAGGCGAAAAAGCCAACTACGACTATCTGGTCCGCTGGATTCATAACGCCCGCGAACGCACCCGCCCCTATTGTCCGTTTGAGAAGAAAGACATTGGCCCTGAAGATTATGCCAAAAAGGGTTTGCCCTACGTCTTCGATCTGCAGCACAGCCGCTGTCCCAACGATGGCCACGAACTGCAAGTACAGAACATGACGGTCATGCCCAGCCTTCGCTTGAGTTGGGAAGATGCGCAGGATATTGCCAGCTATCTGATGACGCAGAAACGCCGCGAGCCGTCTTCTTATGCCGAAGCGTCTTACATGGACGACCCCAATCTGAAAGAAGAAGGAAAAAAGTGGATTCGCCAATTCGGTTGCGCCGGCTGTCACGAAATTGCCGGCATGGAAGATGAAGGCCGCATCGGCACAGACCTGACCGTGGAAGGCAGCAAGCCTATCGAGCGACTGGACTTCGCTCTCTATACCATTCCCGCCGAGCGTGGCGGCAAAGGAACGGAACCGATTACCGATCCCGAAGACCTGGCGCGATTGCCCGAAGGTCCAGCTAAGGCTCCCTGGTACGACCACAAGGGATTTTTCGAGCACAAGCTTGCCGAACCAAATGTTTACGACAAGGGCATGATCAAGAGCGAGACCGAAGCTCTCCGCATGCCCAATCTGCACCTCACCAAAGAGCAAGTGCAGGCTTTGACCACCTTCCTCATGGGGAGCGAAGAAACTTCTCTGCCCGATAGTTATACCTACAAGCCCGAGGGCGCGCAGGGTGATATTCAGGCGGGTTGGTGGATCGTCAAAAAGTACAACTGCATGGGCTGCCACCAGTTCTATCCCGGGCAGAGCACAGTGTTGATGGGCCTGAAGCAATACCGCGACAATCCTGAGCAACTGCCGCCCAAACTTCTCACCGAGGGAGCGAGGGTTTCGCCCGAGTGGCTGCGCAAATTCCTCGAGAACCCTGCGCTTAGCGACACGGACACGAACCGCAACGGTGTGCGGCCTTACATTAAAGTCCACATGCCGACGTTCTATTTCTCGGATAACGAGGTGCGCAAGCTGGTACGTTTCTTCCAGGCTCTTTCGCAACAGCCTATGCCGTATATTCCGGAGCAAGTGCCGGTTCTCTCGACGAAGGAAACCGATATGGCGCGCAGCCTGTTTTCCAGTACTGCCGCGCCGTGCCTGAAGTGCCATGCCACCGGCGATGCGCAGCACGATCGCATTGCTACTGCCCCCAACTTCCTGCTGGCCAAAGAGCGGCTTAAGCCGGATTGGGTGGAGCGCTGGATCAAAGACCCCCAGGCCATTAGCCCGGGAACTTCCATGCCCTCGGGATTGTTCCGGCAGCAGAACGGCCAGTGGGTCTTTGCCGGGCCGACGCCACCATCGTTCCAGGGGTACGATAAAGACCATACCAAGCTGCTGGTGGACTACATTTTCCAGTTAACCCCGGAGGAGCAACGCCGAGTAGCGGCTTCCATGGGTCGAACGAGGGCGGCAGTGCAACCCGCGAGTTCGCACAAGCGTGCCGCGAATTTGAAAGGTGCGGCAGCGGGCGGTGGCTCGCAGTAAAATAACGGCGGTGCGTGCGCCAGTCCGACGTTTTTAAGACCTCAGAGTTTGCAGATTGAAAATTCAGAACCCAGAAAGGGCGACCTCATGAATAAGAAAACTGTTGCAATGTTCAGCCTGCTTTGCTTCCTCGGTCTGTGGATGCTGGTGGGCTGCAGCAAAAAAGAATCGAGCGAAGAACAGCCCGCAGCTTCTTCCGAGATGGCGCAGCCGGCGGCCACGCCGATTGATCCCAACACCGTGGCCAGCGTCAGTGGTACGGTCAACTTCGACGGTACGGCTCCAAAAATGTCCAAGATTGACATGAGCCAGGATCCCGCCTGCAAGGGAGCTAACGAGGCGGAGACCGTCGTCGTGGACGGCGGTAAGTTGGCCAACGTTTTTGTGTATGTGAAAGATGGGCTCGGCAATCGCACCTTCGATGTTCCCAAGGAGGCAGCGACCATCGATCAGAAGGGCTGCCGCTA
>Ga0335085_10012964_pt1 | contig 12241 bp, 14 predicted proteins | sample Lox_Sample_45_FD_206712 | JGI IMG/M metagenome (GOLD analysis project Ga0335085, IMG submission 206712) | Soil microbial communities from Loxahatchee National Wildlife Refuge, Florida, United States - Lox_Sample_4.5 | ecosystem: Environmental > Terrestrial > Soil > Wetlands | place: USA...
GCACTACCGTGCCGTGGGGTGCGTACGCCGCCTCCGGCGTCTCCCCGGGCGCGAACACGTGCCGGGGCACCGCGGCGAACGCGGCGGCCACCGGCCCGGATACGATCACGCCTTCATCGCGCAGCGCCTGCACCATGACCGCGCGCAGTTCGCCTGCACTGTCCGGCAGGCTGCCGCTTCCTGCGGCGGCGCCGGCGGGCCCGGTGCTGGCGGGACTCAGGGTCTTCGGCACCATTGCTCCTTGCTGTAGCCGGAAGGCGGCCCGCATTGGCCGGCCCGTTCCCAGACAACCGCACCGCGCGCCTGTCTGGCAGGTGTTAGCTGTTTGCAATGCCGCCCGGCGAACACGCAACGCCCAAGCGCCTGCCGGCAGATCACGACGGTCGCCGCGGCGAAGGAAACTCCCGCTCCGGCTGTTAGCTGTTCGCTGCCGGGGAGCGCGAACAGCTAACTCTTCCGGCGCTTGCCGTGCCCCCGGTTGACTGCTGCCATGCAGCAGCCTCATCGAAGGCCGGTGATGACGTGATCGTGTGGCTCTGGGACGCCGCCGGTCCCGCCTGCGGCGCCTCTGGTGTCACCGCTGACCGCAAGACGGCCAAGAGCCGTGCCCGGGCCTGCATCCGCAGCGACCAGGCCATTGTCGCCCACGTGCAGGCGGCGGAGTTCCTGGCCGGCGATGACGTACTCGACGCATATTACCGGCCTTTCGGGGACCTCTGGCAAGCCCGGGACGCGCAAGGCATCTCATCCCGCTGGCGCCTGCTCGCCGTCGGCGCGAACTGAAGCGCGCCGGGAAAACCGCCGCTCAGTCCCTGCGTCCCCGCAGAATGTCAGCGGCCGCGCCGACCAGACGGCCGGCCTCGTCAAGGGCAAGGTGCCAGGGGAACCGGCTCGGGTCGGCGCCGCTGCGCGGCTGGTGCGGTTCGACCGCGCCCGGCCCCAGCAGGATGTGGACTCCCTCGTCCCGGAGCGATGCGACGCTGCGGCGGAACGGGGCACGGCTGGCCAGCGCCGCATTCACGTAAGGGAGCACGATGACCGGCAAGCTCATGCCGGTCATCTCAGCCAAGATGCCCAGGGCGTAGGTGTCACTAGTCCCGTGCGCCCACTTGCAGATCGTGTTGTAGGTGGCCGGCGCGACGATGACGGCATCGGGGACGGCCGATCTTGCCGAGCCCGGGGCACTGTACTGGCTGCGGACCGGGTTCCCCGTCTGTGCCTCGACCGCCGCGGTGTCGATGAACGCCAGTGCGGCCGGGGTGGCGACTACCTGCACCGCCCAGCCCCGTTCCGCGGCCTGGCCGATGAGGCTGGTGATGAACGCGGCCGGGCCGGCGCCGCAGACGACGGCCGTCAGGAGGCAGCCGCTGCCGGGACCTGTCACCGGGCGGCGCCGATCGCGGCGGCGAACTGGGCAGCGTCGCGCCGGATGGTGGGCGGGGCGGTGGCGGCAAGGTTGCGGACCAGGGCCAGCACAGCGGACCGCCCGGCGACTTCCTCCGGCGCTGCCTGGTGTGCTGCGCGCAAGGCGAGGTAGGCGCCCTCATGCCGGCCGCGCTGAACGCAGGCACGGGCCGTGTCGATGAGCAAAGTCGCCCTCCTTTCGGTGACCGTGATGGCGGCGGGATCGATGCTGCGCGCGAGATCGAGGGCGGTCCCGGCATCGCCGAGGGTCACCGCGATGTTGACCCGGTGCAGCCTGGCGTTAAGCGGCCCGAACGCGGTCCAGTGATGGTTGGCGTCAGCGCCGAGCCGCCCGGCGGCTTCTTCCGCCTCGCCCAGCAGCTCGTACGCGGACCCGCGGTTGTCATCATGCGCGGCCGCGACAGCCCCGCGCAGCAGCAGCGCCCCGTAGACCGACAGGGAACCCGGCGTGTGCCTGGGCACATCGCGTGACAGGGCACCGGCGCACTCCGCGGCAGCTGAGACAGCGGTCCGCAGATGACCGCCGCTCATCAGCGTGTGCGTAATGATCCGCGCGCTGCCCGCCACGGCGACCGGGTTGCTGCTGGCGAGCGCGGCGCGCATGCTCCGGTCAGCGGCCAGCGCCGCGAGGCCCAGGTCACCGTGCTTGAGCAGCACGCCCGCCGTGACGTGGTAGGCATCCGCCAGCAGCGCCCGCGACCGCTCGCAGTCGGCCCCCACGAAGGCGGAACAGGCAGCCTCCAGCTTCCGGATCAGCCCCGGAAGGATCCCGCCCAGGTGCGCGTACCTGCACGCCTGGTAGTCACCGCGCGCAGCGTCAACCGACGCGGCCAGCGCGGCAACCGTTCCGGGCAGTTCCCCTCCGCCCGCATCGTGTCCGGTTAGGACCGCGGCGAGCTCATCGCCATCAGCACGAGCAAGGCCTTCAGGGACTGCCTGGCCCGGGAGCCTGCCTTCCCGTGAGGCGGCGAGCGCACCGCCCGCGCCGAGCGCGTCATCTAGGTCACGCGCCACATCCGGCGAGGGGAAACGCCGCCCTTGCCGCAGCTGAGTGATGTACCCGGCGGAATAGCCCGAACGACGGTGCAGTTCCCGCACGCCGACGCCGCGCGCCGCCATCCACCGCGCAAGCTCAGCACCGAAATCGCTCATCTGATCATGGCCTCTCGGGAGGTCTGCTGCCGCCAATCATCAGGACGCTGACCGCAGGCTTCTTCAGCTTACGGCGACCAGCCGGCCCCTGCCCGCAACCGGAAGCCCCTCGCTGAGGCCGCCGTATCGCCGGCCAAACCTCAGCCGCCAAGGAAGCTGGCTGGGATATGCGGCGCCTTCCCGCGGCGGCGGCTGCCGGCTAGCATTTTTAGAGTATAGTCGACCATCGTCGCGCATTACAAGGACGGCGTTTCATGCTGCAGGACTTGTACTTCCTCACGGTCCGCGAGTGCCCGCCGGGCCGGCTGCTGCGTGTCCCTGCCGGCGGGCTGGCTGCTGCGGTGATCACGCACGCCCGCTCATTCCTCCATCCTGACCTGCCCCAGCCGGACGGCGGTCGTGTCTACCGCTGCCTGACCGAGGCTCCCGACCGTGTCCCGGGCTGCCTGGTGCCGCTGTCGGAACTCGACTACGAGCTGTGCGGCGGCCGCCTGTGGCCGCAGGTCGCCGGCCGGGACCGGCTGCTGGCCGCGCTGTCGGCGCTGATCGCCGCCGGCCGCTGCGACTCGCTCAGCCTCCCGCTGGCCCCGTGGGACGACACGCTCCTGATCGGCGGCCCGTACTCCCACGTCCCGGTGATGAAGACCAGCCGCGGGTTCTGCACTGCCGTCACCGCGGAAGGCACCGCGGAACGAGCCGCCGTCCTGACGGGGCTCGCTGCTATGGTCGGCGTAAGGAACGCCGGGCGTACCTGGTGGCCGGGTGACGGCCTGATCCGGCCACCGCTCGTGCCTGCCGTGATGCCCTACCAGCCCTACGGCACCTGACGGCCGCCCGGGAAGCAGCCGGCCCGCAGCCGCGCCTACCCGGTCCTCAGGCCTGCATGCCGTCCCCTTCGGGCTGTGATCTGGCAGCGCCTGCATTCCCCTGCCGGAGGCCGCCATCTGCGAGGCTCCGTCGTCGGCTGCCCGCCCGGGCAGACCGTGACTGCGGTGCCATGGGATGATAACCCGGATTTGCGGGAGCCAGAGAAGGCCTGAGAACGGGCACTGCGTCCTGCCGGTTGGCCCGTAAGAACCTCGTAACCGCGCGGGATCTGCCGCATGGGCTGTGCGGGATGCCAGGATGGGCCTGCGACCCCTCCTGGCGGCGGGAACGGGCCTTGTCTTGGTCATTTCCGTCGCTCCTGGGTGGTGAGCGGGTTGATCATTGGGCAGCTGCCGGAGGCAAAACGACGCTCGGACGCCGGGCGGGCGCGCCCGTTCGGCCGGGACATAACCGGGCTGCTGCTGACGGGTGAACATTACGCCGTTCAGTACGACCTGCTCGCGACGGCGCTGGGCGTCCAGCCAGCCCGGCTGCGGGGTATCGTGGCCCGCTGGCGCAACGCGGGCCTTGTCGCGACGGGGACGCTGGGCCCGGGACCTGCCTGGTGTTGGCTAACCGCTGCGGGGATATCGGCGTGCGGCCTGGCTTACCCGGCGCGGCCGCCGGCCCTGTCGAGGCTGGCGCACAGCCGGGCGGTGCTGGCGGCCCGGCTGTGGCTGCAAGCCGGGCAGGCGTGGGCTGACGGGCAGGCGTGGGCTGACGGGCAGGCGTGGTGGCGGCCGGAACGCAAGATCCGCGCTTCCCTCCAACGCCGGGGCCGCGCACATCGCCGACGCGGAGATCATCTGGCCAGTCGCCCCCTCAGGTACGGGTGGTCCGGGCCCGCCCGGAACACCACGTGCGGCCGCCTCCCCGTCGCCCAGAAGCACCTTTGCTGCCTGCTCGCGCAGCGTCGCGCAAACGTCGAAGTAACGCTCATGGCGGCCCTCCCCCTGACGCCGGCGCTTCCTGGCTAGCCCGTCGCTCGGCAGGCGGGCTACACGGACGAAAGTCCCCTGCTGATCAGACATTCGCCTCTACACCCGCCGGGCGCTGCCAGCGTGGGGTGAGAAGGAAGCCCGGCAACGGGGCCGGGGCCGTATCACCGAAAGGCAGGAAGATGGGTATCACCCTGCGACGAGACCCGAGGACCGCAATCCCGGACTTCCTGGACTGGTTCGAGGAGCCATTCCTGACGCTCAGGCCGTACCTGGGCCAGCCAATCAGGATCGAGGACTACACCGAGGGCGAGCACTACGTGGTCCGGGCCGAAATCGCCGGGATCGACCCGGACAAGGACCTTGAGGTCTCCGTCGGAGCCGACTACCTCTCGATCCACGCGGAACGGTCGAGCCAGGTTGAGTCCAAGCACCGGTCGGAGTTCAGGTACGGGTCGTTCAGCCGCACCCTGCCGCTCCCGTCTGGCGCGGACACCGACGACGTGACCGCCGAGTACGCCAACGGCATCCTGACGGTCAAGGTCGCCATCAAGGGCGAACGGAAGGGGACCGTGAAGAGCATCCCGGTCACCGCCGAGAAAAAGTAAGAGTAGCCAGGCTGCTGGCCGACCCTCTCCGCCGGGTCGGCCAGCACTTTGCTGTCGCGGCACACCCGCCAGTCGGGCGCGACGCGACAAGTGGCGCCGCCTCAACGGGTTAGTGTCTCCGGACCTCTGGGCCACGCTTGCCCGGCTTTCGTCCCTGGTCACAGCGGTGACAGAAGTGCACCCTGTTACAGGTGAGACACATTGTGGAGGTGAGTCATGCAAGCACAAGCAGGCGACAAACTGACGGTCAGGGGACGCCACCAGGGTGATGAGGACCGTCACGGAACAATCATCCGGGTCGACGGCCAAGACGGGGCCCCGCCGTACCTGGTGCGCTGGCGGGACGGACACGAGAGCGTGTTCTTCCCCGCCGCTGGCACGGAGGTGGAGCATCACGCCGCCCAGAGGGCCACGGGATAGGGGCACGCCATGATCACACTCGAGGAGGCCGGGAAGCTCGGTGCCGTGCGCACCGCGTCTCCCGGCGTGCTGTCGATGTACCTTGCCGTTCCGGTGGACCCAGCCGAGCTGCGGGGCCTGTCGGCTCGCGCGGATGACCTCATCGCCGCCGCCGAAGACACCGCAGGCGGCCAACGCGCCGCTGAAGCCGATCGCGGTGGGGTCAGGGAGAAGCTGGAGACCAGCGGACGTGACTGGCTCGGCCACACGGTGGTCATGTTCGCCTGCGCCGATGCGGGGCTGCTCGAGGTACTCTCACTGCCTTGCCACATGCCGGACCAAGCGGTCCTGGGCATCAGGCCGCATATCCGGCCGCTGCTGGCGGCCGTCCAGCGCTGCCCCGCCTACCGGATTGCGGTAGTGGACCGGGTGCATGCCCGGCTGTTCCACATCGTCGGCGATGTGACCGAGACCATGACTGCTCCGGCGGCCGAGAGCCTGCGCGGCACCGCCTTCGGCGGCTGGTACGGGCTGGAGTCTTATCGCACTCAGCAGCGGGCCGTAGAGCTCGCCAGCCGCCACTACCGCGACACGGCCGCCATGCTCGAAAAGGCCATGGCCAACAGCGAGCCGGAGCCGCTGGTCATCGGCGGCCACGACGAGGCCGTCGGGAGGCTGCTCGCAAGCCTGCCGCCGGGCATACAGGATCGCTTCGCCGGCAGTTTCGCCGCGGACGCCCGCACGCTCACCGCGGCCAGGGCGCGTGAGCTGGCTGCGCCCCTCGTGGCCCACTGGGCCGGCCAGCGCACCGAGCGCCTGGCGGAAGAGGTGCTCGCCATCCCGCCCGGCGACCTGGCGGCAGCCGGACTGCGGGAATGCCTCGCCGCGGTTAACGCGCGCGCGGTGCAGACCCTTATCGTGCCAGACGACGGACTCGTTCCCGGCCACGAATGCGGGACGTGCGGCGCCTTGTTCGTTGAGGCCGGCAGGTGCCCAGACTGCGGAACGGCGGCGCTGCCGGTCCCCGATGTGATCGAGGACATGGTCGTCAGGACGCTGGAGAACGGCGGGCAGGTCTGCCCAGTTCACGATGGCCTATCACGGATCGGGGCACGGCTGCGCTTTCCGGTAGCCCGCACCCTCTGACCAGCGTGCCGCGGTCGGTCACGGTGGCGGCCGTCATGGCGGTTCTCTGTACATCGCGCTGTTCGCCACCGGTGCGAGATGCCGAACGTACAAGGTGTAACTGCGGACCGTTCGGGATCGTCTTGCTGATTGGCCGCTGCGGCGGGACCTTGGCCCCTGGGGCGCTGCGCCGACGCGAGGTACACAAGGGGTGAGAGGGGGCTGTGATGATGTCTACCGGAGTGGAGAACCTGGACCGCAGCATCGACAAGGCTAATGCCTGGCTGGCCGACATTGACGCCGGGTTCGGCACCAGCGACCGGCACCTGGCCTACCGGGTGCTGCGGGCATGGCTGCACTGCCTGCGGGACCGCCTCAGCGTGGAGGTCGCCGCGCACTTCGCGGCGCAGCTGCCAGAGCTGCTGCGGGGAGTGTTCTTCGACGGCTGGAACCCCGCCCGGGTCCCGCACAAGTACGACCGTGCCGCGTACGTGGCCCGGTTCGCCCGCGAGGCCCGGGTGCGTGACTCGGACGTGGGTAAGGCCGCCGGGATTGTCTCTGCCGTGGCCCGGCAGCACATGTCCGCCGGGGTAGTGGCGGAAGCCTTCGGGCTGCTGCCCGCCGATCTGCGGCAACTGCTCGAGCCGAGTGCGGGCGAGACGGCCGCTGCCCGGACTTCGTCTGCTGGGGCGCCCACCGACCGCGGGCGCTGACGTCAACGGCCGCAGCCGGGATTAAGGCTAGCCCTGCGGCCGTGCCGCAGCCCACGGAGGGTCAAGGCAGCGGCGAAGGGAGCGATCATCATGAAGGATACGCCGACAGTGCAGGTGCAGACCGAGACGAGAGGCGCGGTGCCCGCGGGCACGGTCGACCTCGCCGTGCACCGGATCAATTCACTGTTGCGGGCGGCTCCAGAGCCGGTGCTGTTCGCCCGGGTCAAGCTGATCATGAGCGCGGATCCGGCGGTGCAGCGCCCGGCCATTGCCCAGGTGAATGCCGACTTGAACGGGCGGCTGGTCCGTGCCCAGGCGGCGGGCGAGACAATGCGCGCGGCAGTGGAGCACGCCTGTGACCGGCTGCGGATCCGGCTCGAGCGCTCGGCGCGAAACTGGCAAGCGGTCCGCGGTGGCCGCCCGGTGCCCGGGCCAGGCGAGTGGCGGCACCAGAGCCTGCCGACGCCGCGGTTGCCCTACTTCCCCCGCCCGCCGGGTGAGCGTGCCGTGGCGCGGCGTAAGTCCTATGCGCTGGCCCGCCAGACGGCGGAAGAAGCAGCCGCCGACGTGGAGCTGATGGACTACGACTTCCACCTGTTCACCGAAAGGTCAACCGGCGAGGACACCGTCATCTACCGGACCGCGGACGGCTACCGGCTGGCGCTGGCTCACGCACGGAACCAATCGCTGGGCACGGTTGACCCGTGGATCACCGTCAGCAAGATGCCCGCACCGCGCCTGTCGGTGACCGAGGCCGCCGCCCGGCTGGAGGCCGCGGGTCAGTCGTTCCTGTTCTTCGTCAACGCCGAAACCGGCCGCGGCAACCTGATCTACCACCGTTACGACGGCAACTACGGCCTCATAACTCCGGCCAGCTGACCTAGCTGCACGGCGGAGACGCTTACTCGCGCCAGGAGCTACTCCGGTGGGCGGGACTTAGCAGGTCAGATGCAGCGCACCAGCCCAGCGAGGCCTGCGTCAGGTGTGGTCAGCCGACGAACGGGTGGTGGAGGAGGATGGTGCCGTCTTGCTGAAGTTCGACTCGTGATCCGAATCCGCGGTTTATCCGGTTCAGTGTCGCGGTCAGCCACCTGCTGTCGGCGGGGCTAGCGCGCTGCAGCCGCATTTTCCGTGCTCGCATGGGCACCATTCGCAGCTCCTGTAGCGTGCCAGTGCCTGGTGTCAGGGACGCGAAGTACAGCAGGCGCAGCTCGTCCCGGTACTCCTCGTATCCGCTGATGCCCTCGTAGTCGTCGATGCAGTCGCCGCAGCCGTACAGGATGAGCCTGCCTCGGTAGACCTCGACCGGGCGGGGGTGATGTGAGGAGTGGCCGTGGACGAGGCTGATGCCGCCGTCGATCAGCCGGCGGGCGAACCGGGCCTGATCCGGGGTCACCTCGTATCCCCAGTTTGCTCCCCAGTGGATGGACACGGCGACCAGGTCGCCCTCTTGGCGGGCGGCCTCGGTCCGGGTGGTGAGGGCCTCGGCGCTCGCACTGGACAGGCTGGGCAGGAAGCTGACCCCGGGCTGCTGGGTGGCCGCGGCCCAGCCAGGCGGGATCCCGCTGGAGGCGGTCCCGCATGCGAAGACCAGCATGCGGCCGCCGCCGGGCAGCGGGACCGTCGCAGGCTGCCAGGCCGCCGCGGCATCTCGCCCGGCCCCGGCCGCGGCAAGTCCGGCACGGCCGAGGACGGCAAGGGTCTCTTCAAGGCCTGCCTGGCCGAAATCCATGACGTGATTGTTCGCCAGCGCGCACACGTCTGGCCGGGCCGCGGCCACGCACGGCAGATTCCGCGTGCTCATCCGGTAGTGCACCGCTTTACCTGGCGCGAAATCAGCCTGACCAGTGACCGCGGACTCCAGGTTGATGAGCCGCACGTCCGGTGCCATCGCGTCCAGAACCCGCAGGGCATCGCCCCATGGCCAGGCGAAGCTCACTGGCCGCGGGATCGGCCCGCTAGCCCGCTCGGCCAGCCGCACATACGCCCGTGCGTCATCGACGAAGCGTTCCCGCAGTTCCGGGTCGCCGGGATACGGCAGTATCTGGTCCACGCCGCGGCCGGTCATCACGTCGCCGCAGGCGAACAACCGTATGTTCATTGGGCGCCTACCTCCGCCGCTGACCTCAGACGCTGGCACCAAGCCGACAGCCTGTGCCTGCTGTTACCTATCTTCAGTCATGGTTTTCGCTGATCGTGAAGATGCAGGCCGGCAGCTTGCCGCCCGGCTTGGTCACCTGCGAGGTGAGCCGGTCGTCGTGCTGGGTCTGCCGCGGGCTGGAGTCCCCGTCGCCTTTCAGGTGGCGCAGGCGCTTGGCGCGCCGCTGGATGTCATCGTGGTGCGCAGGCTCGGCGTGCCATTCCAGCCGGAGCTGGCTATGGGCGCGGTCGGAGAAGGCGGAGTCCTGGTCATCAACCGCCAGGTCGTGCAGGAGGCCAAAGTGCCGGAGGACGAGCTGGCAGCCGTCCAGGCGCAGGAGCAGGCCGCGGTGGCCACCCGCGCCGCGCACTACCGCGCCCGGTGGCCACGCCAGCCGCTGAACGGGCGGGTGGCGGTCGTGGTCGATGACGGCATCGCCACCGGGTCCACGGCCCGGGCCGCCTGCCAGATCGCCCGGGCACACGGCGCGTCGCGCGTCGTGCTCGCCGTGCCCGTCGCGCCCCCGGATGGTAGGCGGCAATCGGCGCCGATGCCGACGAACTGGTCTGCCTCAGCACGCCGCGAGGGTTCCTGGCCATCGGCCAGTTCTACGCCAGGTTCGCCCAGGTGTCCGATGAGCAGGTCATGGCCTGCCTCGACTGGCCTCCACGGCGCGGTCGCCGCCCGTCAGCCGCAGGAGGGCGACGACTCGGCGGTGATGTTCGCGTAGGTCACCGGGTTGACCGGCGCGTTGTCACCGGACAGCGCCGCCGGAAGCCCTTGCGGCCAGGAGAAGGAGGCGCGCGTCCAGTAGTAGCGTGCGACGTGCTGGCTGGTGCAGACCAGGACCGGATCGCGGAACGTCACGGTCACGCTTACCGGGTAGAGCTTGCCCGTGGCACAGGACGGGTTGCAGTCGTCGATCTTCTCGGTCCCGGTGCCGATCGCCTCGGTGGGGTTCCACGTGGGCCAGGTCATGTTCCACAGCGAGGTGGTGCCGTCGCCGGACAGCGGGCACCCGGCCGAGCAGCCGGACGCGTGCATCGACGTGCCGTTCGTGTCGCCGCCCTCGGCGAAGTACACGGTGAGCTCGTGCGCCGTGGGGACGCTCGTGACCGGGGACGCCGACGCGGGCTGCAGCGACGGCTGTGACATCGACGCCGAGATCGAGAGCGACGGGCTGGCCGTGCTCACTGGCGAGGCGGTCGCGGTTCCGTTTGCCGCGGCCGAACCCGAACTCTGGCAGCCGACGGTCGCCACGATCGCCGTCGCCGCGAGCGCGACGGCGGGCAGGAGCGCGCGCATCCGGAAGGTCAAAGCGTCACCGGCCTTAGCGGAATCTCAATGTCACCTGATAGACGCCCGAAAACGTACCATTTGCCGCCGCCCGCGCACGCCTGCTTCAGCGCACGTCAATGCCGCGCGCTATGGCTTGCGGGCGATGAGGATGTCGCGTGTGATCGCCTGGTCGACGCGGTGCCTGAAGTCACGGAACGGACCCTCGTCCAGGACGTCGAGCCCGCTGGCGGCGAGGACCTCGGCGGCGTCCTCGCGGCGGGCGACCATAGTGTTCCAGGAGATCCCGATCGCGCCGCCCGGCCGCAGCACCGCCGCCCAGTGCGGCACCGCGGACCGCAGCAGCTCAAGCGGGCTCCTGGCCAGGCCGCGCCCGCCCGGCTGCGACCTGCCTGGCTGGGGTTTCCCGCCAGCATGGCTGCCGTGCTGGACCCCGTACGGCAGGTCGGTGACGATCAGGTCGGCGGACTCCGGCTTGAAGAACTCGCCGACGCGGGTGGTGTCCGCCTCGACGACGTCCACGCGCTGCACGTCGCCCGCCTTGTAGTCATCCTTGGCGGCCGCGAACTCCGCCCGCAGCCGCCTGGCCACCACCCGGCGGTCGCGCCGCACCGGGGAGAAGTCCGTCTGGTGTTTCAGCCGCTTGTCCTTGAGCCAGCGCTGGAGGAACGCGGCGTACGCCTCGACGTCGCGCCCGTCGATGTCGGCGCCGTAGGCGTCGAACCCGTACATGATCGCCTGGTTCAGCGTGGTGCCACGCCCGCACAGCGGGTCGAGGACGGCCAGCCGGCGGCTGCCCGCGTCGCGGGCGAACGCCGACGCGGCGAGGGTGACGTTGAGCAGCAACTTGGTGAACTGCTCATTCGTCTTCCCCTGGTATTTCAAGATGGTCAGCAGGTCGTCGTCGTAGCGGTCGAGCCGCCGCAGCGTCACCGGACGCAGCACTTCGGCACCGTCGGCGCCGCCGGTTTCGAACAGCGCGTACAGCGACGACAGGTTGCCGAGCAGCCCCGTGTCTCTCTGCGTTAGCGTGCCGGCCTCGAACGTGACGTAGGGGACGCCGCCGATGAGCGCCTCCCCGACACTGCCCGCGTCGATCTTCGCGTCGGGCAGGGCGCTGCCGAGCACCGCGAGTTCGGCGCGCGCGAGCGACGGCGCGGACCCGGCGTACACCCGGTTGTGCGACGGGAGGATCAGGAAGGCGTAGCGGCTCATCGAATTTGCGACGTGGAGAGCCTGGCCTTAAGGCCGGGGAGGAAACGCCGCTCCCCCTCTCGCGTGTCGGCTTATCCATGACGGTTCCTTCCGGTAGAGTTCAAACATGCGTACGGCATACAAGTGCCGGGCCGACCCAGATCCCGAACAGATGAGCGTCCTGAACCGCACGTTCGGCTGCGTCCGGGTGGTGTGGAACCGCACCCTGGCCTGGAGCCAGGCCCGCTACCGCGCCGACCGGGCCGGCACGAGTTACAGCAAGGCCAGCGCCTACCTGACCACGCTGAAGGCCACCGAAGAGCTCGGCTGGCTCAGCGAGGTGTCCAGCGTCCCGCTGCAGCAGGCGCTCCGCCACCAGCAGGC
>Ga0335085_10012965_pt1 | contig 12241 bp, 9 predicted proteins | sample Lox_Sample_45_FD_206712 | JGI IMG/M metagenome (GOLD analysis project Ga0335085, IMG submission 206712) | Soil microbial communities from Loxahatchee National Wildlife Refuge, Florida, United States - Lox_Sample_4.5 | ecosystem: Environmental > Terrestrial > Soil > Wetlands | place: USA: Florida...
CTGGAAATGTTCAAAGACAAACTTGATGCATTGGTACTCGATCCGGCGTGAGAAGGCCCGGCAACTCATGACCCACGAACTGATCTCCACGTGGTCGCCCCCTACCTTGCCGAGGAGGACCGCAATTCTGCCGAGAACGCCAAATTTGTCCTCGTACGAGACGGTCAATTGAAAGGCGCGGGGATCGTCGAGCATGCGACGCCACTCAGCTTCGTCGAGACGCCGCCCATTCAGATTGAATTGATTCGTCTTGTTGAGCAGCTCAAAGGCGCGGTTATCTTCAGTTGAGCGATTGCACTCGAAGACAACTGAGGCCCCGGCCGACGCCAGAAACTCTTCCGAGGGATCTGCAACCCCCTCCGTCTGCGACCGCCAGGCCGAGGCGGCTCGAATACTGGCCAAGCGCAGGCCATCTTCACTGCTCACGGAAGGCTTCCCGAAAGCGTCCCGCAGAGACTGGAGGAAACCCCAGGCGGCGTCATAGTCATTGTTCGGGAATAATTTGCAGTCCATCTCCGGAAAAGCCGCCTGCACCTCAGCAATTTCAAGAGCATTGTCGTCAATAAAGACAACAGCATCGGCGCCGACATTCCAGGTCTTTAGAATTCGAGCAACCGATTGCGACTTCGGAAGCCAATTGGCCTCAACGGGAAAAATGTCCAGACTGCGAAGGAGGAGGTCTTTTCGCTTGAAAGCGAGTTCAACAACTTCAGGGTCGTTCTTTGTGGCGACTGCCAGAAGCACTCCTGCGCCGGCGAGCGAAGCAAGAAGGTTCTGGTAGATGGCATGCAAATGCGTGTGACGATCAAGACTCCAGGAGAGTGCAGGGATGCCGTCGTCGCCTGCGATTCCCGCCCAGAGAGTTTCATCGAGATCGGTGATAATCCCTTTGGCGGGCGGGCGATTGCGGATTAAATCCGCGGCTTGGCTGGCCAAGGCGGACGCAAAGTTTTTCGAATAGGGGAATCCACTCAGAAGGTCGGATTTCAGGTCGTAACGTCCCGCCACAGGCGCGATCTCGGACAACTTTTGCGGGCTAAGCATCCGAAGACCGGGAATATGAGCCAAGGCTTCTGCAGCCGAAGCCGCAATTGAGCGCAGGCGCGCCTCTTCCGCACTCTGCTGCCCGCTGCGCGTGGTGAAGATCGGCGGCAACGGCAGGGAAGGCATTGCCGCAACAACGGGTACAGTCCGGGCGGCGGAGTCGAGTGCGTGATGGATACGCTGCAACGCCGATTCGGTCGAACCGATAATTTCTTCGAGGTCTTGCGGCCGCCAAGCACCCAGCGTACGCAGACCAAGGCGCGCATCCAAGTCGCTCCACTCGATCATGACCACGATGACGTCGAGTTCCTGCGTATCAGCGCGCTCCAGAGTCCCTGCGAGATCGCCATAAAGCCCGATTTCGAAGACCGCTTCAATCGCCGCCTTGCCTGAACGAAGGTGCGCGGCCATGAAAGTTTGCAGATGCAGGGGCGTGAAGCCCACCGCCAGCAGAATCTTCCGGCGCGTTGCATCGTCGGCGGCAGGAAGCCGCATGATCTCTAAAGCTTCAATCAGTCGCATAGTTGAATGGAACCAGGCCCCTCGCGCACCAGCAAACTCAGGAGCGCGGCAAGCGCGCTGAACATGGTGGCCTGGCCCCAATGCAGCGTTGGCGTGCGATTCACAATCCCGGCGGGATAGCAGCGGTAGTAAAAATAGCCAGTGCGATCCTGCATTTGGCGAATCGTCCATTGTGCAACGCGAACCGCGAGCGGCAGATTATCCGGGTCCAGATCGTTGAAATAGACGAGGGTATCGATGGCCTGCGACGAGCATTGAATATCGAGGGGGCGCATTTTGTTGTTGTAGTAGCGCGGTGCGCCGTCATTGCAGAAGAAAACAGATTTCCAATACTCGTAGCCACGCATCATGGCGGAATCGAATTGGGTGTCGCCGGTACTCTCGGAGTAGTGCTTGAAACAATCCAGAACATACGCGGTGTGAAAGTTGTCAACCCAGCGAAGATTTGGTTCGGCGCCGTAATCCCATGAGCCATCGGCATGCTGAGAACGGGCGGTGTACAACATTGCGCGCCTTGCCAGGTCGCGATATTCCTGATTGCGTGTGTGGGCATAGGTGCGGGCCAACAAGCTTGCGCCCAGCGTGTTGGCATTGTGAACGTGATGATTCGAGTCCGGGAAATAGTTGATGCAGCGCGCTTCATCCTGTTCGTCGGCTCCGAGATCGTGCAGGATGTGCTCGCAGGCGCTCACCGCGGTATCGAGATAAAGCGCGTCACCGAAGTGATCGTGGGCGTCTAAAAAGACGTGGCCAATGTGCGACGTCCAGACGACAGAGGGAGAAAGCTTTCTCTCAAAACCGCTGCGTGACTGGTAGTCAAAGTGATTGCCCCAGCATGCACCCGCGTAACCGGGCGAAACGTTCGCGACAAGCCATTGCAGCGCGGCGCGCGCGCGTTCCGCCCAAACCGCCTCGCCCGTTAGGCCATGAAGACGAATGAAGCCGGCCGCAAGAAATCCCATCCCCTTTGTGGATCGGCTCGGGCGAACGCCGAGAATCGGGCGCAAATTGAGAGGAAACCGCCTGACGCCTTGCTGCAACACGATGCGGAGCATCGGCTGCTCGAATGTAAGAAAGCGGACGAATCGCGCATTGAGGCCATCGAAAGTGTCGTATCCCTCGTAATCGTGAGTCTCAAGCCACCCCGAGAGACGCAGCAACGATGCCCGCACAGTCGAGGTTGTGGAGCGAATCTCGCCTTCGGACAAAGCCGGGTTACCAGCAAATACCTGCATAGTTGGCATGACCGCTCCAATCTCCGTTGATGCGAACAAGATCGATGAGATGCTGGCCGGCACGCAGACGGGCCGGAACGGCATTGAATTCGGCGTCCTTCGTGCCGATCACGATGGTTTCCGAGTGCTCCAGTACTGTGTCGATATCTTGAACCATGAGGCGCGATATGTGCGGAATGCGATTGAAAATAAAATCGCGATTGGCGCCGACCAGACTGGCAAGGCGGACGTTTTTATCGTAAAGAAGCAGTTCGTGCCCTTTGCCGATCAATCTTTCGATCAGCTCGATGCAAGGGCTTTCCCGAAGATCGTCAGTGTTTGCTTTGAAGCTGAACCCCAGAATCCCGACCTTCTTGCTGCCATTCTCCATAATCATTTGCAGCCCCCGCGTCACCTGCAACTCGTTGCTCGGGAGAATCGACGAAATGATGGGGAGATCCAGATCGGTGACCTTGGCCTTGTAGTTGAGCGCTCGAAGGTCTTTGGGCAGGCAAGATCCGCCAAAGGCAAATCCCGGCAGAAGATATGCCGGCGAAATATTCAACTTTCTGTCCTGACAAAAGATGTCCATCACCTTGTGAGCATCGATGGACAGGACTTTGCTCAGGTTGCCGATTTCATTGGCAAAGCCGATCTTGAGCGCATGCCAACAGTTATCGACATACTTCACCATTTCGGCGATCTCCAGGCTTGTTCGTATGAGCGGCGCATTCAGCTTCGCATACAGTGAAGCAAGCAGTTCTCCGCTTTCCTGATCGAACTCTCCAATCACCGTTTTTGGGGGCGACTTGTAATCGGCAACTGCAGAGCCTTCGCGTAAAAACTCCGGATTATTACAAATCCCAAAGTCAACGCCCGCCTTTTTGCCTGAGCGCTCTTCCAGAGTGGGGATCACGACCCGGCGCATCGTACCCGGCAAGACCGTGCTGCGAATGACCACGGTATGCCGGGAAGGCTTTGACCGAATAGCGCCGCCGACGGTCTCACATACCCGTTGGATGTATGTGAGGTCCAGATCTCCATTTGCCCGGCTCGGCGTGCCAACGCAAATGAACGATATCTCCGATTCGCGGATGGCCAGATCCTGATCGGTGGTAGCGCGAAGCCTACCGGAAGCCACTGCCCGGGTGATGATTTCCTCGATATCGGCTTCGATGATCGGGGAGTGTCCTGCATTTATGAAATCTACCTTCGCGCTAACAGGATCCACGCCGATCACCTCGTGACCGTCGTGCGCAAGACATCCTGCGCATACCGTTCCCACGTATCCCATGCCGAAGATACTGATTCTCACAGTCCGTTTCCTCTTGAGCCCGTGAATCGCTGCGAAAGGCTCGCGGCGACAGTGCAATTGAATTCTCGGTTCAGCGTCTTTCGCCGATGAAAGAGCATAGAAGACAGCGAAGGTCGCCGGTTCAGGCGGTTCGATTCGACGCCAATGGTCGAAAGACCAGCACATTGGGCAATGCTGGGATGTCGAATTGCCGCGCTTCGACAATCTCAAACTCTCGCCTGATCAGGTCAAGCTTCGACGTGACCCGGGTCTTAAGTTCGCCAGTCTTGTTGTCGGCGGCGTAAAGGCGGACAACGAAGACTCCCGTGCTCTTCAGATGTTTCGAGAACTTATTCAGGATTGTAAGCACCTGACCGTAGGGAATGTGGTACATCGACTCGCGAAACATAATGACGTCGAATTCCCGGGTAGGTTCAAAGTTCATGAAGTCAGAGTTAACGAAGGTATTCTTGTCAGACCGGCCGTTCTCCTGCGTGCGCTTGAGAGCCTTGGCCAGGGCCGCTTCGGAAATATCGACGCCGGTGTAGGTTTTATAAGCGTTCGCGGCCAATTCATTCGCTGTGTTGCCGGGGCCGCAGCCGAGATCGAGTACGTCCCCATTCTGCGCGTACTTCTCCAGGAAGGGATACACACAGTCGCCGCTGGTGTTGTCGATGAAGTTCCATTTGCTTCCGGAAAACTCCTGGTCCCAAATGCGCTTCTTGATATCCGAAGGTCCATAGCTCAAAAGAAATCCCCGGACGAATCTTACTGTTCGGTCAACAATATACATTAGGGTCTCCGTTTAGAAGGTGGCTGATCTAGCCTGAATGGCGGCGCAGCGAATGTTTTTGTTTGTATCGTGCAGGTAGCTCGACGACGAAAACTGAAATGCGCTTGCGGCAATTCCGTCGCTTCGGCCCTTGTGCTCAATAGACCTTAAGCTTCCTGCGGGCGATATGGCTCTTTACTTGTCGATGCAGCTTTCGCATCCAAAACTCTGGGTGGCGGAAAATCCGGTTTCGGGCCCCTTCCCGCAGCCCAGTTCAAAACCATAGTCGTGCGGAGCGCCTTCGCATCCCAAGTCATGTTCTCCCGCACAAACGCCATGCCGCGCTCTCGCAGGCGCTCAAGCAGATCCCGATTATGGGTGAGCTCAACCAGGAACCGTTCCAGCTCCGAGACTACCTCGCTTTCATTCGTCAAGCGGACCTTGAATCCCACGTCGGGGCGAACGGTGTCGCCGGGGCCCCCGAAATCGGCAACAAGAGGCACCACGCCAGCAGCCAGAGCTTCCACCACCACTGCACCGCCATACTCGCGCACCGAGGGATAGACCATCACATCTGCGGAACTCAAGAGCTCCATTGCTTCCCCATGCTGAAGCATCCCGCAGAATGAAACGTGTTCCTTGATTCCAAGGGTGTCGGCCAACTGCTCAAGGCGGACCCGGTCTGGACCGTCGCCGACGACTGACAAGTGAGCCAAGCCGTTGCGCAACGAAGAAGCCGCTGAGCGCAACGCCAGATCGCAGGCCTTATACGGCACCAGAGCGCCGAGGAAGATGAAATCCAGCTTTCCGCCGGCCTTGGATTGACGGGGCGTGTCGCGGCAAAGAGAGCGATTGACACCGTTCTCGGCGATGAAGAACAGCTTGTCGTGATGGGCGGCAAACTCGCTGTAGGTCTGAGATGAGCCGGCAATAATCGCTGTGGCCCTGCGAAAGGTGGACCTTGAGAATGGCAAGAACCGGTACAGGTTCCTCAAATTGTCGATCCATGATCTTTGGCTTTCAGACTGGCTGAATCCCGGAGGCCAGGGCAGGCCTCCATTCATCGGACCAATGACAAACGGGACAGAGCATTTGCGCAGAAGGAATGGGAAAGCGCTGGGCAGGACCGGGTTTGCCGGCAAGAGGCGCATGACAACATCGAAATCGCCGGCGTTGATCTGGTCTCGCGTGCGACGCCACGCAAACCATTCGAACGCAATCGAGAACGGATACAGGAAGGGCGTCAGGGCACGGCTGTGCAAGTTATCCCTGAATAACGAATGCAGGCTCCATTCATAAAATTGATCCAGTAAAGGCATTCTGACGCCGACGATGCCTGCGAAATGTGACTGTGCGCGGCGAAGTGGCGCCTCGTTGCACGCCCGGGCCACCATCGTCACACTATGAAGCTGCGCCAGGGCTTCGCCGTGGGAAAAGCCCTCCAGAGCAAGACTGATGGACTCCGGGTTGGCGTCGGGAGCTAACAGCAGCACTCGCAATCGACTCATATTTGATCCTTAAGTCCGGGATGCCATGAAGACTCTCGCTCTTGCTTAAACCCACCGATTGCCACTTGAGACCTTCGAGAATCCAAATCGTGCGTTCTGGGTTGCGAAAGAGGGGTCCGGTTCTGCTTCTCTGAACGGTTCAGACAGAAGCTTCTTGGAGTCGGCTTTGTGTGATTCATCCGATACGCCGAGCCCAAGCTCGTCCCATTCCCTACTGGCGCTCAAGCCCAAACTCCGGGCCCCGGCGCATACCAATAGCAACGCAATCCAAGTCGGCGTCATGATTCTGAAACCAGCTTCAGTGATGCTGTAGATTGCAGTCGAGGCAATGAGGCCGAGCATCAGACTTCCAACCCGAGGGTTTCGGCGAAACGACGCCTGCGCGCGAAAGTAGCCATTGATGAGTAACATTGCAATCAAGACCACGCCGATCCAACCAAGGTTGAGATAAACCTCGATGTAACCATCGTGCGCGGAATTCAGGCCCCTCTCGTATTTGGAGAGGCCTTTGGTGACGAATTTTCCGTAGCCGTTCCAGAAACTCTCAAACCCGGCTCCGACAACCGGATTGGGACATATGGGAATGACTGCGGCCCAGATTTTTGTACGGTCACTGAGTGTTGAATCCCTGCCTAACGCGCCTGCAACCGTCGCCTCACCGCCAAAAAGAAACGAGATTCCTCCCAGGAGCAGAATCGTCAAAAACAGAGCATGAGCTCTGCGGGGACGCTTTCTGAAATAGGAGAAGCTTGTGGCGAGAATCAGAAAGCTGCCGAGTATCATGCACGCGACACTCGTGGATGAGTGCGCTTGCTGTAGAACAGCGATGCCAAAGACCAGCAAAGTGACCTGAGCGATAAGACGACGCTTTCGATTGAGTTTGCGCTTTGAACGCAGCAGGTCGATGCATGTCCACAAGGCCCCGAGCGCCACAAAAAATGTGATCACTCCCAATTCGTTTTTATTGGTCGTTACGCCGGTATTCGTTGGACTTCCGTCAGGACCCCAGCCACGACCCCATATCGTATATCGGATTAAAAAGATCGAAGCCGGAAGCAGGACGAAGCCGACGCGCGAAAAGAGCCGTTGCAATGCCATGATCGGTCTCGGATCCGTTACTACGATCATGACCATGACGAGATCGGAATCGGCCTTGACCCATCTTTTGAACGCTACATCGGGAAACGGCGACCAGAGGCAACTCACGAGACAATAGAGGAAGTAGATCAGAAGCGGAGCGCTGTCTTTTAACATCGAGGCGGCCTTCTGCCGTCTCTGGAACAAAACCGCTACACCCGCCACAAGAAGGATCAGGGCAAAAAAGGCATCGATGGGGCTGCCGTCAAGCTGCGCGTCAAGCGTCACGGGACCCGATGATGCAAACCCGAACCAAACAGTGAGCCAATCCGACAGTGGCCTCGAACCTACAATCCAAAGCCAGATGACGGGCAACCACAGGGCTTTCGAATTCCCGAATCGACGATCCCGATCGAGATAAAACAGCCCAGCGACCCCGGCCGCGAGAAGAATAAATGCGAGTGTTGTTCCCACGTTATTGCCCCTCACCTGAGAACTGCTTCAGCGACAAGCCGGTGAATAAGCACCGGCTGCAACCCTGAGCTCCGCAAAACATAAACGCGGTTTCCGAGGCACGGGGAGCCCGCATGGCTTTCACGGGCTCGCCCAGGATCGATTTCGCAGGGGCAATGTCAAATCCCCTAAACATGTTATGCAAAGACTGCTTTGTAGGCGGTATCGATCGCTTTCGATCGCGATCTTCCGCGATCCATGGCTTCAACTGCGATCAAAGTGAGGGCGAGTCCCAAAACAAAGGAACCGGCCAACAGAAGGAGTCCGCCATGAAATCGCCGCAGAACTAAACTCAGACCCTGCAGAATCGCAATCTGCGCTATATAACCGAAAAGCGAGTATCTTCCCAGTAGGTCGATCTCGGAATGAAGCCTTGTCATCCATGCCGTCCGCACTCCGATCGTATAGATAAGCACAGTAGTCAGGCAGGCGCCTGCCATCTGAATGTAGTACGACACTTTCCACATGGTGATGGCCGCCAGGTAAGCGCAATAGGCCAATACCAGCAGCCAGCTGCGGTCGACCAATTGCTCAATTCGGCGCTTCGGACAGTAGCCGAGTACAACTCCCGCCAGACCTACCGTAATGAGCTCAAGGTTCGAGCTCTCCATTTGGTGAAAATCCAGAACAACCATTCCCAGCAGCGCGAGAATGCAAGCCACGTGAAATACGTACCTGAATGACTTGCAGGCGTTCGATAAAACTGACGAGAGCATCAGCAGATAACCGATCGGGACCAGAATCGTGAATGATGCAATCTTCGGCGTTTCAGTGCCGGAGGTCCCCGCAAGAAAGACTGCGTACAGGTTCGTCAAAGTCACTTGTTTCGAAGACAGATCCAATAAGAAGGAGGAATGCTGAAGAGGGCTAATCAGCAAATTCAAAGCAATAAACAGAAGAACAAGCTTGAGACCTCGGACGAATAGTCGCTTTGACAGCCTAACGCTGCCTGTACCGTACTTCGCGAAATGCACGTGAGAAATCAAGAATCCCGTGATGAAGATAAAGGAAGGAGTCAAAAAGCGGAGATACGTATAAATCTCCCCGTACACTCCGTAAAAGTAGTTCAGCCAGTGAAAGAGCACCATGAATAGCACCAGCGCTCCCTTGGTGAAATCAAAGGCGGGGATCCGTTGAGAAGGCGCCGCTTGTTCCACTCCCAGTGCATCGCCGACGGCTATAGATTGGGTCGTCATCGCTATGGGCGTCCTACCGGTCAAAATCGAGATTCGGATCGGTCAGGCCAGCTCACTTAGGTCTTGTGGCAGTGATGATCCCGGCATGCTTTTTACGCGGCATCTACGAACAACCGATGCAACAACTCAAGGGAAAGCAACCGGTGAATTTCAGTCGTATAGTTGCGATTTCCTTTTAGATGGCCGTGCACAACCGCTTCGACAGCGCTGCGATCCAAATAGGGACGGGCCAACGTGCGCGGGTCGAGAAGCATTTCCTGCACGTACTTTGCAAGAATCGTTCGGTACCACCAGCGAAAGTGGAAGAGTTTATGCCTGCCCATCCAAATCCGCTCCAAATGAAACGGGGCGAACGCATGGTCAACTTTGGCAACCCACTGCGGCATGCCGTAGTCGTAGGCGTATTCGGCTTTGAACGTGAATTCCAGATAGGCTCGCTGCATTGCCGCGGCTAGGGGGTTCGAGCCTCCGAGACCGCGGTCAGTGCGCAGTCGGGCTAGCGCCGGGCTGCCGTCGCGAATAAGCCGCAGCCTCACATCCTCGCCATCTTCGACACGAGGGGCCCGAAACACGGATCTGACGATTTCGTTATCAAGATAGGGCGCACGAATCGTCAGCTGGGTCTGTTCCATCATCAGCACGCCGAAGTGATATGCCGCAGGCTGACGGAAAGCTACCATGCTCGTTGGATGGCCACGACGTTGCTCTCGGTATGTCTCGGCCGCGCGCCGAACCTGGGTCATGACCTCCGGTCGAAAAATGTCCGTCGAAGGCATGACGGGTTTGAACATCACAGCTTTGCAAATGATCTCGCTGCCAAAGGTTCCGACCATCCTAACCGGCGCGATTTGCCGGGCCATTCGATTGTTGTAGAGGTCCGCGGATCGGCTGATATCGACGCTCCCGTCCGACATATACAGGGTGCGTTCCGCGTATTCGGGAAATCGTGCCATGCACGCCCCGTCGACCGTGACCACCTGATAGGGCTGGCCGCAAATACCCGCGACACGCCGCGCAAGATAGACATCCTGGTTCTCGCGGTACATGCTGCCGAACGTGTAACAAGGCAGGGATCCTTCCGACGCTTTGCGCCAAGCCATGATGATGCGAGTATCCAGCCCGCCAGTAAGTGAAACGCCGACTCTCTCTGGCCCATCGAAGTATCGCGACAGCTTACTCGTAAACGCATCGCGCAACTGGTCATAGTAGCTTTCGGCATCAAGTGGCTCCTGCTCTTCCCACTCGCGCGGCTCAAAATATGCCGCCTTCTTTTCCGCCTGACCTTGACGGAAGCTCCATGCCGAGGCTGGAGGCAACGCAAAAACGCCCTGAAAGAGGGTGCGGTTCTCGAGAACGCATCCGCAGGCGATGAATTCACCAAGCCCACGCTGATCAATGACGCGCAGTTCGGGTCGAACTGCAAGGATCGATTTGGCCTCTGCGGAAAAATAGAACGCGTCAGTCCGCTCGCTGATATAAACCCGCTGCAGGCCAAAACGGTCGTTAAACAGTGTTACGGCACCACGCGCTCGATCAGCCAGGATGCCCTGAAATCGCCCATTCAGATTTCTGAAGAAGTCGGGATCGTCCTCATATAGGTGGACCAGATAGGAGGGTCCAGTTTCGTCGCATGCGTGTCCTCGCTCCTTGAGACGGCGGGCAGTACCCGGGTCCGGATAGTCCTCACCTGAAAAGATGAGCGCGACGTCCTTCCGTTCATTGAAGATCGGCATGGGAGCGGAAAAAGAATTCTCGCGCGCCACCCAACCGACATAGAGTCCCAGAGACTCGTCACCCCAGGTTCCCTTCACATAGAAAGGCTCATGGAGCATGGGCTCGATCATTCGAGCCAATTGCTGCTCCGCCCACACGCGCGGCCTGGTTGTAATCAATCCAACGATTCCCGGCATGTTCTGGCTTTCTTTACGAGTCTTGCTCCAAGGCTGGAAACCGGAACTTGTACCATGAATACCGAAGGTCGCGCGCCTTTGCCAGCAGCGGCCCGGGCAACCGGTCGACAAACTTGTGATGCAGCCCCATGCGAAAAGCGGCCCATCCTACTGAGGTGAGAGGAACATAGTAGCGAGGCAGATTGGTTCGTTGGAAGCCATTGCGCTCCTTAAAATCGCTCAAGCTGCTGCGCTCCTTCTTCCCGTAAGCGAAATTCGAATACACCAAGTGAGATATTCCGCGCTCTGCGCACGATCGAACCGCTTGCGCAACAAGGGCATTCGTGGGTGCTTTATCCCTGTGCCGGATCATTGAGACGATGTGCATCATTCCGGCCTGGGTTCGCGCGTCATCCGTTGTCAACTTGATGAAGCCGATCAGCTTTTCGTCGAGATAAGCGCCGATGAAAATGCTTGAGTCCAGGAATGTCGAACTCATCCGGCGCACTTGCTCGAAACTCTTCCCATAGTGCGGAAATCGTCTTCCCTGACGGATTGGGCTTTCGCTATAGATCTCCCAAACACCCCGCGCGAAGGAATCATCGAATGGCGCTTCCCTTACAACGACACCTTTTTTTGAGGCTTGTTTTGCCTTGTTGCGTGCCTTAAATCCAATCTGCCGGGTCCACCAATCGTCGAACGTTGAAACAGGCAAAACCGCGAGGTTATCCCATTCCATCGGATAGCTGTACTTTGGAGAGGTATCGGGCAGCTTTTGCAGAAAAGTGAAAATGTCGACTCGCGGATTGGACTTGCGAAGCTCGTTCACGATCTGCTCGGGATCGTCTAAGAACTTGTACTTGTCACCATCCAGCCTGCCGATACGAACCAATCGCCCGTGGATCTGGATGTCTTTGCCGCAAATCATCATGATCGATTCCCTGGTCTTTCCTGCGTTCTCAGTCATGCGCGATTCTGAGTTCTGCTGGCGTAGCCATAATCATCGCGCTCTCAGGAAACAGGTGGGACTTAAAAGGCTATTTGTATTCGTAAGTGCTGTTCTGGGGTCCCAGCAAACCGGTTTTCCCGCTCTTGAATCGCAAGGAAAGCCATACAACTTACTTCGCCGTCGCGTGCGATTTAATCGCCACACGCCTAGTGAGCCTTTGCATCTGCTCACGACGCACAAAGCTCACTAGCTCACTTGAAATA
>Ga0335085_10012966_pt1 | contig 12241 bp, 2 predicted proteins | sample Lox_Sample_45_FD_206712 | JGI IMG/M metagenome (GOLD analysis project Ga0335085, IMG submission 206712) | Soil microbial communities from Loxahatchee National Wildlife Refuge, Florida, United States - Lox_Sample_4.5 | ecosystem: Environmental > Terrestrial > Soil > Wetlands | place: USA: Florida...
GCTGAAAGCGCCGCGGCGGCGATCAGTTGGCTGAAACAGGAATGCGCGCTCGATCAGGCCGGCGCGGAGCAGGCGGTCGAGTATGTGGTGGCCGGCCGCGCGATCCTGCGTACCGTCCCCACGCAGCGAACCATCGTGGCCGAGCGCTTCTTTGACGAAAGCGGCGGCATGCAGCTGGTGATCCACGCGCCCTTCGGCGGACGCGTCAACAAAGCCTGGGGCCTGGCGCTGCGAAAACGCTTTTGCCGCTCGTTCAATTTTGAGCTGCAAGCCGCCGCGACCGACAACGGCTTGAATATTTCGCTCAGCGAGCTGCACAGCTTTCCGCTGGGCGACGTGTTCCGCTTCCTGCAGCCTGAAGGCTTGGAAGAAATTCTCGAGCAGGCCGTGCTCACGTCGCCGATCTTCACCACGCGGTGGCGCTGGGTGGCGGGACGCGCGCTGGCGCTGCTGCGCTTCATGGGCGGCAAGAAAGTGCCGCCTCCGATCCAGCGCATGCGCTCGGACGACTTGCTCGCCGCCGTCTTTCCGGAAGCGCTGGCCTGCCAGGAAAACATTTCCGGCGAGATCGAAATTCCCGATCATCCCCTGGTGCGCGAGACGATGAAGGACTCGCTCACCGAAGCGATGGATGTGGAGGGACTGAAGCAGATTCTCGCCGCGATTCGCTCCGGGGAAATTTGCACGGTCGCGGTCGACACGCCGGTGCCATCGCAATTCTCGCACGAGATCTTGAACGCCAATCCGTACGCCTATCTTGACGACGCGCCGCTCGAGGAACGCCGCGCGCGGGCCGTCGAGATGCGCCGCTCGCTTCCCGAGGCCGTGCTCTCCGAAATCGGCCGGCTCGATCCACGCGCCATCGCGCAGGTGCGCGAAGAAGCCTGGCCCGACGTCCGCGACGCCGACGAGCTGCACGATTCACTGCAGACCCTGGTCGCGTTCCCGGTGAGTTTTCCGGACTCTTTCCCCGACACAACCGCTTCGGCGGTGGCGGATCTCGCTCGACGATCGGTCGAATCCTGGAAGCCTCACTTCGAGGAACTGATTTCCGCGCGCAGGGTGGTGCGAGCGAGTGCCGGCGATCGAGCGTATTGGCTGGCGGCGGAAAAGTCGACGCTCTTCGCGCAGCTTTTCCCCGGCGCGCAGTTCGGCGCGGCTCCGGCCGCGAATGAATCCCGGCTTTCGCGGGAAGAGGCCGTCGCGCAGTGCGTGACGGGCTGGATGTCGCATGCGGGCGTCGCCACCGTCGCAGGCTTGAGCGCCATTCTGGGCTTGCCGGCGGGCGAGATCGACAAAGCGATGCTTCGACTGGAAGCCAGCGGCTCGGCTCTGCGCGGCAATTTCACCGGCGCAGCAGAAGCGGAATGGTGCGATCGCCGGTTGCTGGCGCGCATTCATAAAATGACGTTGGGCGAGCTGCGCAGCCGGATTCAGCCGGCCACGGCATCGCAATTCATGCGCTGGCTGCTCCGCTGGCAGCACCTGTCGCCGAGCACGCAGGTTCTCGGCGAGCGTGGAACGCTCGAAGTGCTGAAGCAGCTGCAGGGATTCGAAGCGCCCGCGAACGCCTGGGAGCGGCAGATTCTCTCGCGGCGGATTGCGAACTACGACCCGGAAACGCTCGACCGGCTCTGCCTGACGGGTGCCGTCGGCTGGGGGCGCCTCTCGCCGCACCCGGCGACGCTTGCCGAGCCGAAACTCGTCAACCGGCGCGTGATTCCGTCGAGCGTGGCTCCGGTTGCATTTTTCGTCCGCGAAGACTCCCAATGGATGATTCAACATCGCGCGGGCGACGACGCGGCCGGCGAAGCGCCGCGAGGGTTAAGCGCCGCGGCGCGCGAAACGCTCGGTTATTTGCAGCAGCGAGGGGCATCGTTCTTCGCCGACCTGGTGCGCGGCACCGGCCGACTGAAATCGGAAGTCGAATCCGCGCTGTGGGAGCTGGTGACCGCGGGCATCATCACCGCCGACGGATTCGACAATATCCGCGCGTTGATCGATCCCAAGCGGCGCTCGGGCCACGGCAAAGGCGCGAACGCGCGACCGCGGCACAGCGTGGGCCGATGGTCGCTGCTGTATTCGAACGAAGCGCCGGATCGGGCGCAGGTGACCGAAGCGACCTGCTGGATGCTGCTGAATCGCTACGGCGTGGTGTTCCGCGAAATGACGGCGCGCGAGACGATCGTCCCGCGCTGGCGCGAGCTGCTGATCGCTTTCCGGCGGATGGAAGATCGCGGCGTGATTCGCGGCGGGCACTTCGTGAATGGATTTCTGGGCGAGCAGTTCGCGCTGCCGCTCGCGATCGAATCGCTGCGGTCGTCGCGTCGAGAGGAGTCTTCGGGCGAGACGGTAACGATCTCTGCCGCCGATCCGCTGAATTTTGTAGGAATTATCGTGCCCGGCGAACGCGTGGCCGCGAATTCCAGCAAGACGGTAACGCTTGTTGACGGCGTGGCTGCCAGCGCCGAAGAAGCCTATCGCGGATTTCCCGAAGCTGTGGCCATGTAAAGGCTCGAAAGACGCCAATCTGGAGATTGGCGATCCCAGGAAAACCTAGCCCATCACTACGCGGATGGTGTGATTCGCGCCGTCGTCTTCGAGTGGGATGTTGGCGGCGCCGGGGACGATTTTGCCGTCTACTTCGGTTAGTGCCACTCCTCTCGCGACGCTCGAGGGGTTTTCGACCTGGATGTTGTAAGTCGAGGAGTGATATTTGAATTTCATCGAATAGCGCGGCCAGCTGCGGGGGATGCACGGGTCGATGCTGAGCGTCATGCCGCGCAGACGGAAGCCGAGGATCCACTCCATTCCGGCGCGATACATCCAGCCGGACGAGCCGGTGTACCAGGTCCATCCACCGCGACCCACATGCGGCCATTCGGCGTAAATGTCGCCGGCCATCACGTACGGCTCGACTTTGTATTTCTGAATCCCGGCGCGCGAGCTGGAACGGATGATCGGATTCAGCATGCGGAATAGCTCGCCGGCTTTGTCGCCATCGCCGAGCGCGGCGCAGGCGATCAGGGTCCACACCGCGGCGTGCGAATACTGGCCGCCGTTTTCGCGGATGCCGGGGACGTAGCCTTTGATGTAGCCGGGATCGTGGTCGGTGTGGTCAAACGGCGGCGTCAGCAGCAGGATCAGGCCGTCGCTTTTGCGGATGAGATGTTCGTTCACCGCGGCCATGGCGCGCTGGGCGCGGGCGGGTTCGGCCGCGCCGGTGATCACGCCCCAGGATTGGGCGATCGAATCGATCTTGCATTCGGAGTCCTGGGCGGAACCGAGCGGCGTGCCGTCGTCGTAATACGCGCGGCGATACCATTCGCCATCCCAGCCGTCGCGCTCGAGCGCGGCTTTCAGCGCGATCACGTGCAAGCGCCATTTTTCCGCGCGCTGGCGTTCCCCGCGCGCATCGGCGATCTTGGCGAACTCCCAGAGAATCGTGTGCAGGAACCAGCCGAGCCAGACGCTTTCGCCCTTGCCCCCCTGGCCGACGCGGTTCATGCCGTCGTTCCAGTCGCCGGTGCCCATGAGCGGCAAGCCGTGCGGGCCCTGGGTGAGGCTGCGGTCGAGCGCGCGGGCGCAGTGCTCGAAAAGCGTGACGCGCGTGCCGGAAATTTTGGGCTCGAAATAGGATTCAAGCTGGCCTTCGGCAAGCGTGGCGCCTTCAAGGAAAGGAATCAATTCCTCGAGCACGCTCATGTCGCCGGTCGATTCGATGAATTGCGTGACGGCGTAGGGCAGCCAGAGCAAATCGTCCGACATGCGCGTGCGAATTCCGCGGCCGGAGGGCGGATGCCACCAGTGCTGGACATCGCCCTCGGCAAATTGCCGGGCGGCGGCGCGGAGCAGATGTTCGCGGGCCACGGAGCGCCTGGAGACGGTGAGGGCCATCACGTCCTGCAATTGATCGCGGAAGCCATAGGCGCCGCTCAGCTGGTAGAACGCGGCGCGGGCCCAGACGCGGCAAGATAGAGTCTGGTAGAGCAGCCAGCGATTGAGCATCAGATCCATGGCCGGATCGGGCGTGGCGACCTGCACGGTGCCGAGGATGTCGTCCCATTGCTGGGTCACTTCGTCGAGTGTTTTCTGCAAGTCCTCGGTGCGATAGCGGGTGACGAGCGCGACGGCCCGGTCCCGATCTTCCGCCTGACCCAGCAGGAAGCGCAGTTCGACGACGGCCCCGGGCTTCAGTTCAACCACGGTCTGCAGCGCGGCGCAGGGATCGAGGCCCGCGCCGGATTTTCTGCCGAGCGTGGCTCCCTCTTCGAGCGCTTCGGGACGGCCGGGCGATCCGTTGCGTCCGAGGAATTCGGTGCGGTCGCAGGTGTACGCGGTTTGCCGGCCGCCGAGATCGGCGAAGCTGACACGCCCGCCGAATTCGCCGGACCAGAGGCTGCGAGCCAGGACGGCTTTGGATTTCTGGTCGAGTTCCGTGACTACGTACGGCGCGTTGGCCGAGCGGGAGCTGCCGAGAATCCATTCGACGTAGGCGGTGACGGAGATGCGGCGCGCGGAGCTGGAATCGTTGCGCAACGTCAGCCGCGAGATCTTGACCGGATCGCGCAACGGGACGAATTGCGTGAGCTCGGTGGAGATGCCGTGGGAGCTGTGCTGGAAGCGCGTGAAACCCTGTCCGTGGCGCGCGACGTAGGTCGCGTCCTCCAGGCGGACCGGCAGCGCCGTGGGCGTCCAGACTTCGCCGGTAGACTCGTCGCGGAGGTAGAAGGCTTCAGAAGAAGGATCGATCACGTGGTCGTTGGACCAGGGAGTGATCTGGTTTTCGTGGCTGTTGATGGACCAGGTGAAACCGGAACCTGACTCGGTGGCCAAAAAACCAAAGTCGGGGTTGGCGACCACGTTGATCCAGGGCTCGGGCGTGCGCGAGCCGTCGGCGAGCGCGATGACGTACTCGCGGCCGTTGCCAGCGAAACCTCCGAGGCCATTGAAGAACTGAAAGGACTCCTGCGGGAGGAAGCCGCTGACGGGTTTCGAGGCGCGCGGCGCGCGCACGAGCGGAGCGGGCAGCGGTTCTTCCGATTGCGTGCGGCCGATTTGTTCGGCGAGGGTGCCGCGGCGGCTGAGCAGAACCACGCGCGCGACGGCTTGCAGTTGCGCATTGATTTGCGGAGTAATCAGATCGGAGCGAAGCAGAAAAATCTTGCCGCTGGCGGAGTGCGTGTCGGGCGAAAGCCGCAGCTGGCTGCCGCGGACGAGAGCTTCGAGCGAGCCTTGCAGATCCTGCTGATAGGAGGCGGCTTTGTCATTGATGATCACCACGTCGGCGGAGAGCTGCTTGGTGCGCCAGTATTCATGGGCGCGCAGCAACTGGCGGATCATGTCGAAATCGTCGGCGTCGTCGATGCGCGCGAGCACGATGGGCAGGTCGCCGGAAATGCCCTGGGACCAGAGCGCGGGTTTGTCGAGTGAAGTATCGGCGAGGATCGAGGGATTGGGGCGCAGGGCAGGATCGGGGTAGAGCACGGCGTTGGCCAGGCGCTGGAAAAGCTGCGCTTCCTCGGTGCTGATCCCCAGATGCCGCAGTTCGACTTGCGATTGCGTCCAGGCCAGAGTGCGAGTGCGTTCGAACGTGCGTGCGTCGCGGTATTTGTCGGCGAGGTTGAGCACGTCTTCGCGCGTGGAAGCGACGATGGTGGAGAAAACGAGATCGACGGTCTTTCCGGGCGGAATGTGAATCTGGCGGCGGAGGCTGATGATGGGATCCAGGACCGAGCCGACGGTATTGGAAAGCGGACGACCGTCGAAGATGGAGATCGGATTGCGGAGGTCGCGTGCGCGGCCGATGAAGCGGGCGCGATCGGTTTCGTACTGCAGCGGGTTTCCGCTGTCGCCTTCGACAACCAGGACGTGCGCGACCCAAATCGACGGGTCGTCGGGCGAGCGCTTGCGGCGGGTGGCGAGCAGGACGCCGGCGGAGTCGACGAACTCGGTTTCGACGAAGAGATTCGCGAATGCGGGATGGGCTTCGTCAGTGGATTGCGGAGTGAGGGCGAGCTCGGCGTAGGAGGTGACGTCGATATCGCGGGCGCGGAGGCCGGTGTTGGTGACGGAGACGCGCCGAATTTCGGCATCGTCTTCGGAGGAGACGATCACTTCGAGATTGGTGACGATGGAGCGGTCGCGGCGCGTGAATTCGACGTGGTCTTCGAAGAACGCGGCTTCATAGGAGGCCGGCTCGGCGCCGGCGGGCTGAAATCCCGCGGTCCAGACGCTTCCGGTCTGCACGTCGCGGAGATAGATGTAGCTGCCCCAGCAGTCGCGTGTGGGATCGTTGCGCCAGCGGGTGACGGCGATGTCGTGCCAGCGGGTGTAGCCGGAGCCGGCTGTGGTGAGCATCACGGCGTAGCGTCCGTTGGAAAGCAGGGCGGTGCGCGGCGTGGAATCGCGGGGCGATTCGAAGCGACGGGCGGAGGGCGCGACAATGTCGCGAATCTGCGCGGCGGCGGAGACTTCTTCGGCGCGCGGGCGGGCGACGAGGACGTCGCGCGGGGTGCGCTCCTGCATCAGCAGCTCGGTGGCCTGGACGATGGGCACATTGTGGAAGCGCGTGCACATGATGCCGTTGTTGATGGCGTTGGCGAGCGCGACGACCGACATGCCCTGGTGGTGGGCCATGTAGGCGCGGACGACGGCGACTTTCTGGCCTTCGGCGAGGCGCGAGGGGGTGTAGTCGAGCGCTTCGTAGAAACCGTAGGAGCCGTGGCCGCCCTCCTCGCGCAGCCGCTCGAAATTGCGGAGGGTGTCGGGCGCGTCGACCATGGCGGCGAGCGCGGTGGCGTAGGGCGCAATCACCAAATCTTCGCTGAGCCCGCGTTTCAGTCCGAGGCCGGGCACGCCGAAGCTGGAATATTGATAGGTGAAGTCGATATCGCGGGCGCTGAAGGCGGATTCGGAAATTCCCCAGGGCACGCCGCGTTCCTTTCCATATTCAATCTGGCGGTCGACCACGTGTTCGTAGGTCTGGTGGAGCAGGCTGTTCACCGGCGAACGCATCATGAGCGCGGGCATCAGGTATTCGAACATCGAGCCGGACCAGGAGATCAACGCGGAGCCGGTGCCGGCAGGAGTGAGTGCGCGGCTGAGCCGGAACCAATGCGAGGAGGGCACGTCGCCTTTGGCGATGGCGATGAAGCTGGCCAGGCGCGCTTCGGAGGCCAGCATGTCGTAGCAGTTGGGATCGAGATGGCCGTCGGAGGCGCGGTAGCCGATGGCGAAGAGCTTGCGGGATTCGTCGAAGAGGAATTTGAAGTCCATGGCGTCGAAGATGTCTTCCGCGCGGCCAGCGATGGCGAGCAGGCGCTGGTGCAGGGCGCGAGCTTCGCGGGAAGATTCCGCGATGGCCTGGAGCAGGGCGTCGATGCGGGCGGATTGATCGCGATCGAGCGCGGGTTGGGCGGGCGAAGCCGCGCGGAACGCTGCGAGGGCGCGCGTGACAGCGTCGAAGGTGTCGGGCAGTTGCGCGAGGGTGGTATTGGGCTTGAAGACGGATTCGATGGCCGCCCATTCCGCGACCTTGGCGGGGCCGGAGGCGGTGATGGCCGCGAGATCTTTCGGGCTAAGCCGGAGCCAGGGCAGAAAAATGGTGGCGTCGCGCAGGTGGCTGTCGGCGGTCGCTTTGACGGCGTCGGCCCAGTTGGCGATCGACGAGCTGGCCGCGGCGCCCAAGTCGTGCGCCATGGTCTGCGCGAGGTCGGCGACGGTGTGAGCGCGCTCGGCGATCTCGACGACTTTCAGTCCCCAGCGTGCGAGATCGCGGGGCATGGAGCGAATCGACGCGGCCAGAGTTTCGACGGCGTTGCTGAGCTGTTTAGCGGTGACCGCGTGGGCGCGGGGCAGGGCGGTGTTGGCGGCGAGCGCCGCGCGCAGCTCGATCAATGCGTCGTCGATTCCGGCGGCGAGTTCCTTGTCGATCACGGATTTGGCGGCGAGTTCGCGGCAACCGCTGGCGATGACCAACAAATTTCCGGCGAGATTGCCGCTGTCGACGGTGGAAACGTATTTCGGATCGAGGGGCGCGAGGTTGCTGGTGTTGTACCAGTTGAGCAGATGCCCGCGGAATTGCTCGAGCTTGGCCATGGTGCCAAGGGTGTCTTCGATGCGATCGACGGTCTCAGCGGTGCCGATCCAGGCGAAGTCGCGTGCGGCGAGCGCGGACAAGAGATAGAGACCGATGTTCGTGGGCGAGGTGCGGTGCGCGACGACCGGCTTGGGATCTTCCTGGAAATTGTCGGGTGGAAGGAAATGATCCGCGGCGGTGACGAAGGTAGAAAAATAGCGCCAGGTTTGCCGCGCGATCGAGCGCAGCACCTGGGTACCCGCCGCGGGAAGAGTTTCCTGCTCGATGTGGCTCGGCGGGCGGCTGATCCAGTACGCCAAAGCAGGGGAAGCAATCCACGCGGCCGCGAAGGGAATCGCGAGAAAAAGCACGTGGTGACCGCGCCACCAAACGACGGCCAGCGCGGCGATGGCCAGCGCGACGCTGCCGAACATGCGCCCATAGATCCCCGCGAGCTTCAGGTCGACACGATGCTTGGCTTGCGCGGCGGTGACCCATTCGAGCATGTGCTTGTGGGTTATGAAGAGGCGAATCAGGGTGCGGATGATCCCGTCCGCCATCAGCCACGCCTGATACGCGAGAAACGCGATGGTGAGCCCGGCTTGTGAAATTCCGAGCGCGAGATCGGAGAGAAGCCCGCTGAAATGGCTGCGCTTGGAAATGCCCTCGAAGCGTGCGTTGATTCCGGCGAGGAAGGGAATCAAGGCGGGGAAGGCGATCATGGCGATGACGTAGCGCGTCCAGAGCCAGGGCGAGAAGTGAGGAATCAGCCATCCGGCCAGGAGCGTGAGAAACAGGCACGGCGCAAGCAGCGAGCGGCGCAGGTTGTCGAGCATTTTCCAGCGGCCGATCACCGGAATTTTGTACTGTCGTCCGCCCGGCGCGCCGGCGCGGCCGGTGACGATCCATGTGAGCAACTGCCAGTCGCCGCGGGCCCAGCGATACTGGCGCGCTGCCGAAGCTTCGTAATGGGAAGGGAACTCTTCGAACAGCTCGATGTCGGTGGCGAGGGCGCTGCGGGCAAAAATTCCCTCGAACAGATCGTGGCTGAGCAGCATGTTGTCCGGCACTTTGCCTTCGAGCGCAGCCTCGAAGACGTCGAGATCGTAAATTCCTTTGCCGGTGAACGAGCCTTCGTGGAAGAGGTCTTGATAGACGTCGGAAACGGCGGAAGCGTAGGGATCGACGCCCGCGGGTCCGGAAAAAATTCTCTGGAAGAGCGAGCCTTCGCGGTCGGTGGGAAGCGAGGGCGTGATGCGCGGCTGGACGATGCCGTAGCCATCGACCACTCGGCCCACCGTGGGGCTGTAGACGGCGCGATTCAGCGGATGCGCCATGGTGCCGATCAGGCGGGCGGCGGCGCCGAGCGGAAGACGCGTGTCGGCATCCAGCGTGATGACGTATTTCACGCCGGGAATCGATTCCAGCGGCGCGGGGCCGGCGCTGATGAAGGAAGTGTCTCCCGCGCCGCGCAAGAACAGATTCAGCTCGTGCAGTTTGCCGCGCTTCCGTTCCCAGCCCATCCATTTTCCTTCGGACGGATTCCAGAGGCGGCGGCGATGCAGCAGATGAAAGCGATGGCCCCCGCCGGGCGCCTGGCCGTGGCGTTTATTCAGCGCGGCGATGCCTTTGGCGGCTGCGTCGAGCAGGGCCGCGTCGTTCGGCAATGTTTCCACGTTCGCGTCGACCCAGTCGGAGAGCAGCGCGAATCGGAGATCGCCATCGGAATTCGCGAGGTAATGGATTTCGAGGCGCTCGACTTGTTCCTGGATTACGGATTCGGACGTCAGCAGGGTGGGCACGACGACGATGGTGCGGAGTTTTTCGGAAGCGCCTTTGATTTCGAGCCGCGGCAGGGTGCGCGGGCCAAAAAGATCGGTGACGCTGCGATTGATCAGAGCGATGGCGAGGTCGGAGGCGGGAATCACCGCCAGCAAACCGAGTAACAGCAACTCCCAGCGGTGTGCGCCGAATTCCCAGGAGCGATAAAGCGGCAGAGCCAGGATGACGGCGGTAAGAACGGCGATGGTACCGAGATAGCCGGGAACCGCGGCGCGTACGTAGAGGCGCAGAATTTGCCGGCGCCAGTCGACCTGGAACCCGATTTCGCGCTCGAAGGCACGGCGGCCCTCCGCAATCAGGTAGTAGCCGGGGTCGGCGCGGCGTTTTTCGGCCGTGGGCGGCGAGCCGTTCGATCCGGCGGGAATGGCGTCCGCGGCTTGCCGGGCGGAGCTGACCGCGCGTTCAGCGATTTCGATTTCGGTGAGCTTGGAGCCGAGCGCGAGATCCTCGATGGCATGGCGGTAGGAATCGCGCGTGGCGAAATCCATGGAACCGAAATCGCTGCCGTCGCGCAGCACTTGATCGACGATGCTGATCTCCTCGAAAAATGTCTGCCAGTCGAAGGCCGAAGCGAGCCGCATGCTGGTGACGATGTTGCGAACCGTAACGCTCATGCTGGCTTGCTGCTGGTGTTCGGCGCGGACGATTTCGTCGGCGTTGGTGCCCTGGGCGGCCAGGCGGTCATCGAGCCAGACGAGAATCGGGCCCACCTTGGGATCGAGATCGCGGAGGCGCTGGATCATCTGAACGGCAAAGGCGCGATCCAGCGGCTTTTTTTCGAATTGACGCAGGACGGCCGCGGGGGAAACGAGGCCCTGGCCGCCGGTGCCGAGCAGGCGGTCGGCGAGTTCGTCGGCTTCGTTGCGCGCCTGACGGCTTTGCACCAGGCGGGAGGCCAGGCGTCGCAGATTTTCGACGAGCACGATGCGCAAGGTGATGGCCACGGCCCAAAGTTCGCCGATTGAGAGCGGCTGCACGCGCTGATAGGCCGTGACGAAGCGGCGGAGGACGTCGGGTTCGAGATGGCTATCGGTATGAGCGACAAAGGCCCAGGCCACGCCGTAGACGCGCGGATATCCGGCCAAATGTCCGGAGGCGAGCTTGGGCAGTTTGCGATAGAAACCGGGCGGCAAGTGGTCGTGGATTTCGCGAAGCTGTTCCTCGACTACGAAGAAATTGTCGACGAGCCATTGCGCGGCGGGCGTGATGGGCTGTTCGCCCTGGATGGCTTTCGCGATCTCGCGGTAGTAATCGAGAAGGAGGTGGCCGTTTTCGGCGACGGTCTCGATCAGCGGCTGGCCGGAAGCGGGGGCGTGTGTAACCGCCTGGGCGGCCGCCAGGCTTTCGGCGTGCTGCTCCAGGCGTTCGATGCTGAAAAGTTCGCCGACGATCGGTTCGTCATTTTCGGCGAAGACGCTGATGGGCGGCGCTGCATTCATCGAGCCCTCGAAAGACTGGCAGAGACGGACCGGTAGAAAAAGCTGGGAACGCTATTTTCGCACAAGGTGGCGCGGATTCCGGTGTTTCTCGATGCTGAAGGAAGCCGCCCGGGACGAGACGACGGGATCCCCGGAATCATGCTGCAACGGCAGAAAGGCGATCGAAGAGATCCGGCGCGAGCGCTCACCCGTGCGGTCAGCTGGCGCGGCGAAGTCCGTAGGAATCGGCCGCGCATTCCGAAGCGGGGACCGTCGCGGCCACCGCGGCGCGCGCCGGCGGATGGCGCAACGCCACCACCGATTCAAGGATGCGCTCCAAATCCGAGCTGCGGTAAGGATGGCAGATGAAATCGAACGCTCGAATGTTCAGCGCAGCCAGATAGTCGCGATATTCCTGCGGGCATTCGGGCGAGCAGACCACGATCATTGGGACGCCCGCGGTGCGGTGCTTCAGCAGGCGGGCGACATCGCGGTAAGTGCCGTCGACGAGCGAAAAGCCGCAGAAGCAGGCCAGCACATCCTGCTCGGCCAGCGCGGTTTGCAGCTCGTGGATTCCGCGGGCCCAGAGGGTGTTGACGCGATAGCCGCGCAGCAGCGCGCCAACGCCGTCGAGAATCCGCGGATCGGTGGTGGCAAGGACGATACTGGACCGACCGGGGACGGCCGTGAATTGATGTTCGGGCCGAGGCCGAGCAGTGGGAGCGCCGGGAGAAATCATCATCGCTGGTGCCTTTCCGCAGGCTCGAATCGGTCTCTATCGACCCCGCGCTCAATTTGTCCAAATGCGTGCAAGTCCATATTGCTCTAGGGCCTGCGAGGCAACAATACAGTCAAAGCGTTAGGCATATTCGGGAATTCATGTAGGCTCAACCTCCGGGTG
>Ga0335085_10012968_pt1 | contig 12240 bp, 12 predicted proteins | sample Lox_Sample_45_FD_206712 | JGI IMG/M metagenome (GOLD analysis project Ga0335085, IMG submission 206712) | Soil microbial communities from Loxahatchee National Wildlife Refuge, Florida, United States - Lox_Sample_4.5 | ecosystem: Environmental > Terrestrial > Soil > Wetlands | place: USA...
CGTCTTCATCGCATAGACGAATTTTTTGTCGAAGCACGCGTCGCGAGCAACGATCGCGACCCAGCGCGCGTCCATTCCGGTTGGCGTTAGGTGTGTCATGGCGCTCATTTCCAGTTTGCCTTGTACGCCAAACCTAATGGCGCGCGCGATCAAGGCCCACCCGAATCCTGCCGCAGGAAGCGTGCCCAGAGAGCGCCATGCTGCCGCAGTGCCGTGGCAGCTTATCCGTTGATCCTCCCGGCAAGCTCCGGCACACTCGCTGCGGCACAAGAGGGGAGAGGGTCATGGGTAAAAGCAAAACCATATCGTCCAGCAAGGCTGGGCCGGCCGCGCTACTCGCCGGATTGGCGTTGTTGGCGCTGGCATCACCGGCCGCCGCGGAGGACGCGGCGCCGATCACGATGAAGCTCTCCACCGCGACGGTGAACGACACCCAGCACGAATGGCTCAAACGCTTTGCCGCGGCCGTGGAGAAGGACTCCGGCGGCCGCATCAAGGCCGGAATCTATCCGGCGAGCCAGCTCGGCACCATTCCGCGGCAGATCGAGGGCGTGCAGTTTGGCTCGATCCAGGGCTGGACCGGGCCGCCCGAATTCCTGGTCGGCGTCGACGAGCGCTACGAAGCGCTCAGCGCGCCCGGCCTGTTCAAGAGCCGCGAGCAGTACGAGCGCACCATCAAGGATTCGACGGTGACCGGCCTGATGCTGGGGCTCGGCGGCAACAAGGGCTTGGTCGGCGCCGGCATTTATCCGATCGGACCGTCGTCGATCATCACCAAGAAGCAGATCGCGCATCTGTCCGACTTCGCCGGCTTGAAGATCCGCGTGCTGGCGTCGCCGTTCCAGCTGGAGCTGATCAAGCGCATGGGTGGCTCGCCGATCGCGATGACGCTCGCCGACGTGCTGCCGGCGCTGCAGCAGGGCGCGCTCGACGGCTCGCTGACGACGATGACCCAATACACCACGCTGCATTACATCGATGTGGCCAAGAACGTCACCGAGACCGACCAGCCCTATGTCACCTCGATTGCCGTTCTGAGCAAGAAATGGGTCGACGGGCTTGCGCCCGATCTGCAGAAGATCGTGCGTGACGACGCCGCCAAGGTATCGGTCGACATCGTGCCGTTCGTCGATCAGTTCTTCGACGCGCAGCGCGAGATCTGGAAGAAGTCCGGCGGCAACGTCGTCCGTCTGCCGCCAGCCGATCAGGCGGAGATGCTGGCAAAGATTTCCTCGATCGCCGACGATCTGTCGAAATCGAAGCCGGAGTTGAACGCGGCGGTGAAAAGCGTATTCGCCGCGGCCGACAAGAACAAGTAAGCGTCAGCGCGGCTGCCGTCTGAGCAACGCGCGCAGCCGCTGCGGCGTCACCGGCAGCCGCCGCATGGGGGGCGCCGACCGCATTGATGCCGCCTTCGCCGGCGCCTTTAAGGCCGAGCGGATTGAGCGGGCTCGGCGCGTCCTCGGCGAGCACCAGGTCGATCGGCGGCACTTCGCGCGCCGTCGGCATCAGATAATCGGCGAAGTTGACGGCGAGCGGTTCGCCGCGGCCGTCGTAGAGGAACTCCTCGAACAGCGCGCCGCCGACGCCCTGCGCCACGCCGCCGGCGATCTGGCCCTCGACCAGCATGGGGTTGACTGCGCGGCCGATGTCGAAGGCGACGACGAAGCGCTCGAGCTGCACCGCGCCGCTGCCGCGGTCGATCCGCACCACGGCGAGATGCACGCCGTAGGGATAGGTCATGTGGTGCTGTTCGTACCAGCCCTCGGCGGAGAGGCCGGGCTGGGCGTCGCCCAACAGCTTCGCCGCCGGTCGCAGCGCCTGGGCGATTTCGCCGAGCGTCACCGAGGCGCCGTGCGGCGCCGATTTTCGCACCACCTTGCCGTCGACGATGTCGAGCGCGTCGGGCGCCGCCTGCAACAGCGTTGCCGCCGCCGCGATCGCCTTGTCGCGCACTTTGCTCGCGGCCATGCGGGTGGCCTCGCCGGTCATCACCGTGACGCGCGAAGCAAACGCGCCCATGCCGTAGGCGATGCGGTCGGTCTGGCCGTGGACCACGCGGATGTTTCGATAGTCGACGCCGAGCGCATCGGCGCAGATCTGCGCCACCACGGTCTCGACGCCCTGACCGACCGAAGCGGCGCCGGTGACCACTTCGACGGCGCCGCTCACGTCGACGCTCACGCGCACGCCGTCGAACGGGCCGAGCCCGCTCTTCTCGACAAAGAGGCCGAGGCCGGCGCCGACGGTTTCGCCGGCAGCGCGACGGCGGCGCAGGTCGCCTTGCAGCTTTTGCCAATCGGCCGCGGCCAAAACCTTGTCGAGCAGGCCGGCGTAGTCGCCGGAGTCGTAGGTCATTTCCGTGCCGAGCGTGTCGAAGCCGAGCACGTAGGGCATCTCGCTCTTTTTGATCAGATTGCGGCGGCGGATTTCGACCGGGTCGATCTTCAGTTGCGCGGCGATGGCATCCATCAGGCGCTCGCGCACGAAGGTGCTCTCGAACCGGCCCGGCGCGCGATAGGTGCCGCACGGCGTCTTGTTGGTGAGCCGGATGCGGCCGGTCATGCGATAGGCCGCCATGCGATAGGGGCCCGGCAGCATGGCGGCGGCGAGATCGGGCACGGTCGCGGCATGAGTGCGCACATAGGCGCCCTGGTCGTGAAAGAACGCGCCGTCGATTGCCAAGAGCCGGCCGTCGGCATCGACCGCGGCGCGCACGCGAAAATGCTGCTGCCGCGAATGATTGCACGCCATCAGATGCTCGCGGCGGTCCTCGATCCATTTCACCGGCCGGCCGAGCCGCAGCGCGGCGAGGCAGACCAGCACGTCCTCGGGATAGATTTCGCCGCGCACGCCGAAGCCGCCGCCGACATGGCCCTCGTGCAGATGCATGCTGGACGGCTCGCGGCCGAGCAGGCGCGCCAGCGCGTCGCGGTTCCAGTGCGGCACTTTGGCGGCGCCGTGCAGTTCGAGAATGCCGCGGGCGACGCGGGCGATGGCGCCGCGGGTCTCGAGCGGCACGCCGCTGTGACGGCCGATCTTCAGCTCGAGAGCGACGACCGCGTGCGCCGCCGCGAAGGCTTGCTCGATATCGCCGAAGCTCTTGCGGACGCTCGCCACCTCGGTGGAGTGGCCGGCGTCGAACGCCACCGGCGGCGCATCGGCCTCGAGCAATTCCGGCAACGGCGCGACGTCCACGCTCACGAGGTCGGCGGCATCCTCGGCGCAATACGGATCGGCGGCGAACACGACGGCGACCGGCTCGCCGACATAGCGCACGTGGTCTCTGGCCAGGATCGGCTGGCGATAAGGGTCGAGCCCCTCGATGCGCGTCAACCGGAAGTCGATCGGCGGAATATCGGCGACGTCGGCGCAGGTCCAGACCGCGACCACGCCGGGCGCGCGCCGCGCCGCTGCCGTATCGATGCCGCGAATGCGGCCATGGGCGTGGGCGGAGCGCACCACGCGCATGTGCAGTTGGTGCGCGAACGAGATGTCGCCGGCAAAGCGGCCGTTGCCGGTGACCAGCGGCCGGTCCTCCAGGCGCGGCACCGAGCGGCCGACGAAGCTCATGGTGCCAAGCCCTCCAGATGGCTCGTCTCGTTGAGGCGCTGCGCACAAATCCTGCCGCCGCTCACGTCGATTTCGTTGAGGCAGCATGGCGCCTGCGCGTTGCGCCAATAGGCCGACAGCGGCTGGTCGATGAGTTGCAGAATGAGCGCCCGGTTGATGCTGTCGTGGCCGACCAGCACGACGGTGTCGTCGTTATGACGCGCCAGCACCAGGCGCAGGACGTTGGCGGCGCGCGCCACCAAATCCTGCAGCGACTCGCCATTGGGAAAACGGACCAGATGCGGTGTCGCAAACCAGGCGGCGAACAGCACCGGATCGGCGGCGCGCGCCTCTTCGAAGGTCTTGAACTGCCAGGCGCCGTAATCGATGTCGGTGAGATCGTCGCAGATTTCGGTCGGCGCGCCGCAGGCCGCGGCGATAGCGGCGCCGGTCTCGATGCAGCGGCCCATGGGGCTGGTGTAGATTTTTCCCGGCCGCCAGCCGGCGGCGACGCGTTGCGCCACCGCTTGCGCCTCGGCGCGCCCGCGCGCCGTCAGCGGCAGCGGTTGCCGGCCGCGAAACCGCTCGGGCTTGATGCCTTCGACGTGGCCGTGGCGGATCAGAAGAATTTTGGTCATGCGCGCCGGAAATGAACCTACGCGGCAAGTCTGCCGCGGCGCGGCGCGCCCCGCAACGGTCGCCGCGGGCGCGGCTACAGCCGGCGCAGCGGCATCGACCAGGCGAGCCAGGCGCCGGCCGTGGTGAACACGGCAATGGCGATGAAGGCTGAGCGAAAGGCGCTGGCGATCTCGGACTGCACGATGGCCTGCTGCGCGGCGGGCAGCGCCGCGATGGCGTCGGGGCCCTGGTCGATGATGGCGCCGAACAGGCCGGCGGTTTGCCGGTCGGAAGCGGCGAGCACCGAAAACAGGATCGCGGCGACCGCGGCGGTGCCGAACGCGGCGCCGACCGAGCGGGAGAACTGCACCATGGCGGCGCCGGTGCCAAGCCGGCGCGGGCCGGCGACCGTTTGCACCGTGATCTGCACCACGGCCATGACGCTGCCCATGCACAGCGCGACGAAGCCGAACGCCCAGGGCAATTGGCCAAGACTCAAGTGCGAAATGGCGAAGGCGAGAAACAACAGGCCCAGCGTCGCGCCGATCAAGCCGTAGCTCGGGAATACGGCGGTGCGGCCGGTCCGGGTGACGAGCTGGCCGGTGATCATCGAGCCGATGCCGATGCCGAACATCAGCGGCAGCAGGAGGAGGCCGGTCTCGGCTGGCGAGGCGCCGCGCACGGCGCGCAGATAGATCGGCAGGAAGGTGACCAGGGAAACCAGTGCCGCGCCATGGCAGGCGGCGAGTCCGTCGCTGCGCCAGATCGACGGCTCCCGGAACAGCCGCGGCGGCAACAGCGGCGAAGTGTTGCGCCGCTCCTGCCAGATCAACGCCACCAGCGACAGGATGCCGAAGGCCAACAGCCCGAGCGCCACCGGCAAGGTGCGCGCATCCATGCGCTGCACCTGTTCCAGCGCCAGGATGACCGGGCTCACGAACATGATGAACAGGATGAGGCCGGGGGTGTCGAAGGTGGTGCGGCGGCGGTCGCCGGGGTGGTATTGCAGGCGCAGCACCAGCGCCACGGCGACGAGCCCGAGCGGCACATTGATCCAGAAGATCGACTGCCAGCCGAAACCTTGCGTCAAATAGCCGCCGGCCACCGGGCCGAACGTGCTGGAGGTGACCGACACGCCGGCGAGATAGCCCTGATAGCGGCCGCGCTCGCGCGGCGGAATGGTCTCGCCGATCAGCGCCTGCGACAGCGTCATCAGCCCACCGCCGCCGAAGCCCTGCAGCACGCGGGCCGCGGTGAGGAATTCGATACTGGGCGACAGCGCGCACAGCACCGAGCCGAGCATGAAGATCGCCAGCGCCGCGATCATGACCGGACGCCGGCCGTAGGTGTCGCCGAGCCGGCCGTAGACCGGCGCCGCGATGGTGTTGGCGATCAGATAAGACACCACCACCCACGATACGCGCTCGATCTCGCCGAGGCTCGAGGCGATGCTCGGCAACGCCGTGGCGACGATGGTTTGATCCGCCACCGCAAGGAACATCGGCAGCATGATCGAGGGAAAGACCTTGAGGAACAGCGATCCGGTCGACGGCGATTCGTTCGGTCCGCCGGCCGGCGTGGCGCCCGCGGGCTCGACCCGAACGGAGGTTTCCGGCGTCGAGTCGTTCATGACCAAGAATTCATGACCGGAAAATCGCTGTTGTCACAATATCTATTCAGGCCTCGGGGAACTTGCGATGAAACCCCGGTCCGGAATTGCCGTTCCGGGACGGACAGCCTTCACCGGGCACGGCAACGACATATAATAGAGCCATTGAGGGTGGCGCCGCCAGCTTGCCGACCGCGGCGATTGGGGCTCTAGGCCGCAACCAAACCGGAGCCACACCATGTCCGAAACTTTTGCGACGTCGAGCGACAATCCTCGTGCCAAGCGCGCGAGTGCGCGGGACACCGCCGAACAGGTCAAAGCCGTCAGTACCGCGGGCGCGACGCTCGCCGGCTTCGGCACGCAGAGCATCAAGGCGGCGCTGCGCCGGCAAACCGAGATGCTCGACGTGCTGCACGATATCGGCCGCGACTGGTTCGCGCGCGTGACATCGGAGGCCGAGCTGGCGCTCAAGCTGCCCAACAAGCTCTCCGCGGCGCACACCGTTCCCGATGCGCTGTCGGCGTATAACGAATGGCTGAACGAGTGGATGACGATGTGCAACGAGGACGGCCGCCGCCTCATTGCCGACAGTCAGCGCATCATGGACACGGGCGCAAACTGTTTCACCGCCGGCGGGCGAGGGGCCGCGACATAATGCGCCACCGCGAGATTTCGTCACCGACATGACGCCGGCCGCCTTGGCAGCGGCCGGCGCTCCGTCCGTTACGTTGACAGTTGGCGCGTCGATCGCGACGGCAGGCGCGGGTCAGCCCAACGTTCAGCCGACGTAGCTGACGCGTTCCTGCTCGCGCGCCGCTTCGGCGGTCGCAGGCTTGGCCGGCAATTGCAGCACGGTGGCCGACTGGCCCTCGCACAGCAATGTCAGCAGCACGATGTGCCCGTCGGGAAATTCGAGCGCATCGTGATGGGCCGCCATCTTGTCCTTGTTGACTTGGCGGAAGATGGCGGTGCGGTGGTTGATCGTCTTGGTCTTCCAGCCAAGCAGGCCGGCCGGCAGGCAGGCAACGTCGCCGGCGAAGGCCAGTTCCGTGCCCGGCAACACGCAGACGGCCAGGCCGCGATCGTCCGAGGCGGCGAACCCGCGTGTTCCCGTCCCGAAGTCTTGTGTTACGAGTTTGTCGCCCACTTGCGCAGGCCGCGATCGAACGCTTTGAAGGCTAAAGTCACACATCGGCGACTCCTTTCTTCCTGGTCTCCCATGAAGCCCGCCCAGAAGCGCCCCTCCGTTAATTCCTCGAAGCAAGAATAGTGCCGCCAGAAAATGTCTTTCACGGGGCAGTCCCGCATACGAGCCTGTCGCGTGCGACGAGACGTGCGTAGGCGGCATAATTCAAGGCGACGGCCGTCGTCACGCCGCCGTGAACGGTCGCGAGCAGGCCGCGGTTTGCCGGCGGCAACGGCACGTTTTTTAACCGCGCCTTGCCCATAACCGCGGCTGCTGCGGCATCCGGTCGTATGGCCGCCGCCAGGCGCGACGGCGTGGTTACTGGACGGTGATACCGCCGATCATGCCGTTCCAATCGTGGTCGGAGCAGCGCAGGTCGTAGGTGCCCGGCTTATGCGGGGTGAGCAGCAGATCCTTGACGTCGCCGGGCTGCATCACGACCTCGGTGCGCTCGCGGTTGAGCACGCCGGGATTGTCGATGGTCGCGGTCGAGAAGAACGTCGGCGCGGTGACCTCGTGGGTCTCCTTGCCGTGGTTCTCCATGTGCAGGCGGTAATGCACGTCGTGCTCGAAGGTCAGATGGTCGGGGATGAATTTGTAGTCGACCATGAACAGATCGAGCTTCACCGTCTGCGGTTCCGACTGCGATGCCGGAGCGCCGAACACGATGCCGATGACGGTGAGGCAAAACGCCGTGGCCAGGTTGCGCAGCATTATCGCCACACTATAGGCGAGAAGCGTCGCTGGTGTGAACAACCTGCGCCGAAAAAGTCGACGGACGCTGTCGCTCGTGGTGAACTCTGAGCTCGGCTCGGCCGGTCACGACGATCCGCCGGGCGAATGCAGCGCCGCGGCGAATTTCTGCACGAATTCATCGAGCTCGGCGCTGTCGATGTCGCTGACCGCCCAGAAGTCGAGCCCCTCCTCGCGCCAATGGCGGACATTGAAGCCTTGCACGCTGGTGTCCTGGGTGCTGCGCACCGCCGCGCCCAGTTGCTGGGCGACGAACAGATTGATCACGTGCTTGCGCCGCCGATAGACGATGGAGCCGACCGGCTGGCCGTTGATGTAATCGAGCCGGCCGCCGATCAGAGTGAAGCCCTGCGCGGTCAGATCGATCACCGGCGGCGCGACGTCGAGCTTGCCGTTGAACCACGGCTTGACGGTGTGCTGGTCGCTCGTTTCCACGTCGGTCAGATGGCCGGCTTGCAGCGAGCGCAAGTGCGCCGACACCACTTCGCCGGCAATCTCGCGGTTTTGATCGGTGCGGATGACGGCGAGCATCAGGCTCGCCGCGACGGCGGCAGAGAGAACGCCGCCGACGGCGAAGCCGCCGAAGAAGGTTCGCCACGACTTGCCTGCGGCTGAGCGCAGTGCGGTAAGCCCGGATTGACGCTGCGCGGCGGCCGGCGCCTCCGGCACCGCCAGCGCCGCGACGATGCGGCTGCGCAGTTGCGGCGGCGCCGCTTGTTTCAGCTTCGCCTCGGCCATGGCGGCGCGCATCGCGCGGAACGCTGCGAGCTTCTCGGCGCAGGCGGCGCAACCTGCCACGTGCGCCTCGACCTCGCGGGCGTGGCCGGCGTCGAGCTCGCCGTCGATGAGCGCATGCAAAAGAATTTCAGCTTCGTCGCAAGTCATGATCGTTCCTCGGCGTTCCATGCCGTGCGCAGCATGGCGCGCGCGCGTGCCAGCCGCGACATCACGGTCCCGACCGGCGCCCCCACGATGTCGGCAATTTCCCGGTATGAAAGATCGTTGATCTCCCGCAACACGATGGTCTCGCGGAACGGCTGCGGCAGGCCGTCGAGCAGGCGGCGGACGGCGTCGCTATCGGCGCGCCGCAACAGCTCCGCTTCGGCCGAGTCCTGCGGCTCCTGCCACAACGGGATCTCACTGTCGTCGAGGTCGGCGTCGGCCGGTGCCGGCTGCCGGTTGCGCCGCGCGAATTCCGCCATGCAGACGTTTTTCAGGATCGCCAGCAGCCACGGTTTCATCGCCGGGCCGCGATAGGTGTCGAAATGGCGCAACGCGCGCAGGTAACATTCCTGCACTGCGTCCTCGGCGTCGGCGGCATTGCGCATCAGGTAGCGCGCCAGCGTGTAGACGTCGTCGAGATAGGGCAGCGCGGCGTCGCGAAAACGCCGCGCTGTGTCGCTGTCCACGCCGTCGGTCGAGGTCATGGTCGCAGGTTCGGCCATCCACGCTGCCGTTGACGCCTGCCGTTGCAGCCGGTCGAGCATCAGGGCGTCGCGTTGCTCCCGGTCGCCGCTTCTACCACGATCGTCCCGGTCATGTGCGGGTGAAGGTAGCAGAAGTACTGGTAGGTGCCCGGCGTGGTGAACGTGAACGAATAGTGGTCGTCGGTGTCGAGCGCGCCGGAGCGCTTGAAGGCGTTGCCGGTCGCGGCGATGCCGTGCGGGATATCGTCCTTGTTGGTCCAGGTCACCGTGGTGCCGGCCTTCACCGTCAGGGACTGCGGATTGAAGGTGAAGTTGTCGATCGACACTTCGACCGCTTTCGTTGCCGCGCTCTGCGCGCCGGCGACAAGAACGCCGCCCGCCAACACCGAGCCGACCGCGGCGCCGAGCAGCGCCGCGCTGATTGCACTTCGCAACATCGGACCGCTCCGTCAGCTCTGCAGCGCGGTGTCGATGATGGCAAGCCGCTGTTCGTTCTGCTTGAACGTGACGTCGGCGATGCCGAGCATCTTGCGCAGCTGATCGTCCGGCACCTTCAGCGGGCCGGGCGAGGGTGCCGCACCCGGCGCCGGCTGCGGGAACGCAGTCGAGCGCGCGGTGTGGAAGGTGACGTTGCCTTCGACCTTCTGCATGACCTGGTGGATGTGGCCGTTGAGCACGGTGACCGAGCCGAACTTCTTCAGGTACGACAGCGCCTGCGCGCCGTCCTGGGTGCCCCAGCCCCAGTCGGGATAGACCGTCCACAGCGGGATGTGGGCGAACACCACGATCGGCGTCGATGCCGAGCGGCCCTTGGCGTCGGCCTCGAGCCATTCGAGCTGCTCGCCGCCGAGATTGCCGAGCCCGCCGGCCTTCAGATCGACGACATTGACCAGGCCGATGAAATGCACGCCGTTGGCGTCGAAGCTGTACCAGCCGGCGCCCTTGGTGCCGCGGCCGTAGCGCTCCTTGTAGAGCTTCAGGTCGGGGTCGAGGAAATCGTGCTCGCCGGGCACGTAATGCACGTCGAGACGGGTCTGCGAGATGATGCGGTCGGCGTCGTCGAATTCCGACGGCTTCGACAGATGGCTGATGTCGCCGGTATGGATCATGAACGCGGGCTTTTGCGGCAGCGCGTTGACCCTCTTGATGCACTCTTCCAACGTGCCGAGCGCGTTCGGGTTGGCCGGCTTGTCGAAGCCGACATGGCTGTCGCTGATCTGCAGGAAGGTCAGCCCCTTGGCGTCGGCGGCCAGCGCCTCGTCGATGATCCCCAAGGAGTGTGGCACGCCGCCGGAAACCGTCCACAGCACGCCGGTTCCGACCCAGGTCATGCATTCCAGGACCTTGCGCCGGTTGAGGCCGTCGTCGCGATCGAATTGGCTCATTTGCTCATCTCCATTGCAGCCGAACGGGGCAAGCCATGCGGCTTGTGGGGATGAGATCGGTGGGCCGCGACGTTTATTCCCGGACCGAAGCATTTATTGTGGGCGGCCGGACCGGGCCGCTGTATACCCGGCCCAGCTTCTTGCCCCGCCGGGCGCGCCAGCAACGCGACACTCAATGCTGCAATCGCCATCCCTGCCGCTGCCGTCGGTCGAGACGCGCCAATCCTGGGTAGTCGCGACCGTGGTGCTGATGGTCATGGCGGTGGCGTTCGGCGCGCCGTGGATCACCGTGGTCGCGCTCAAGGACATCGCCGCCGAGGTCCATGGCGAGCGCTCGATCCCGGCCCTTGCCGGCGCGCTGGTCTGGATCGGCTCGGGGCTCGGCGGCATCCTCATGGGCCGGGTCGCCGAGAAGGTCGGCATCCGCTGGACCGTCACCGGCGGCTCGCTGATGATTGCCGCGGGGCTTGCGCTGTCGACCTTCGGCCCGCCGCTGCCGCTCTACATCGGTCACGGCCTGTTCATCGGCCTGATCGGCCTCGGCGGCATCAACGCGCCGTCCTACGTCTATGTCAGCCGCTGGTTCGACCGCCGCCGCGGCTCGGCGCTGGCGTTGATTTCGAGCGGCAGCTTTCTTGCCGGCGCGCTCTGGCCGTCGATCTTCGAGCGCGTCATCGCCCATGCCGGATGGCGCAACGCCATGCTGTCCTACGCCGCGGTCGAGCTCGTCCTCATCGTGCCGGCCGCGCTCATCGTGCTTGGCAGGCCGCCCGACACCGCGCATCACGCCGCGCCGATAGCCGCCGCGCGCCAGCAAAACTCCGTCCTGGGCTGGCCGGCCAATCTGGTTTTCACCCTGCAGATGTGCGCTATCTTCACCTGCTGCGTGCCGATGTCGATGCCGCAGTCGCATCTCGTCGCCTTCTGCAGCGATCTCGGCATCAGCCCGGTGCACGGCGCAGCGATGCTGTCGGTGCTGCTCGGCTCGGCGTTCCTGAGCCGCCAGTTCTGGGGCGCGCTGTCCGATCGCATCGGCGGCCTCTACACCATGCTGGTCGGCTCGGCGTGCCAGACGCTGGGCCTCGCGGCGTTTTTGCTCACCCAGGACGAGTTCGGGCTGTTCACGGTGTCGGCGCTGTTCGGCTTCGGCTTCAGCGGGCTCGTGCCTGCCAATGTGCTGACCTCGCGCGAACTGTTTCCGGTGGGGGAGGCCTATTGGCGCATTCCGACGCTGCTGCTATGCAGCGGCACCGGCATGGCGACGGGCAGCTGGATGGGCGGCCTGCTGTACGACCACTTCGGCTATTACGCGCCGGCCTTTGCCACCGGCGTCGCCGTCAGCGTCGTCAATTTCACGATCATCTCGACGCTGGCGTTCCGCCGCAGCCAGACCGCAGCGGCATAGCGTCAACGCATGCCGGCACGGGCATGGGCGCCCGCCGGCCGCTTTGCCAACCGTTCGGTCTTCGAATGCGCGCGCTCGGCGCAAAAATCCTCGACCGCTGAGACGACCGCGGCGCTGGTCGCGGCACGGCGCTCCGGCGTCGCCAGCTCCAGCTCCTCTTGCCGGTTGACGATGGAGCCGGCTTCCAGCAGCACCGCCGGCATGTGGGTGTAGCGCAGCACGACCAGCTGGTCGAAGCGATACACGCCACCATCGGCGTCGAGCAGCTCGCGGCGGTGGCTGCCCATCCGCTTGAGCGTGTAGTG
>Ga0335085_10012969_pt1 | contig 12240 bp, 10 predicted proteins | sample Lox_Sample_45_FD_206712 | JGI IMG/M metagenome (GOLD analysis project Ga0335085, IMG submission 206712) | Soil microbial communities from Loxahatchee National Wildlife Refuge, Florida, United States - Lox_Sample_4.5 | ecosystem: Environmental > Terrestrial > Soil > Wetlands | place: USA...
GGCCAGATCGTGCAGCCGCCCGTCGATGCGCACGCGCACGAACCCGGCCCGGCGCAGCTCGATCAGCTCCTTGCGGTACTCGCCTTTGCGCCCGCGCACGAGCGGCGCCAGGATGTGGACGCGGGTGCGCTCGGGCAACGCCATCACCTGGTCGACGATCTGCGACACCGTCTGCGGGGCAATCACCTGCCCACAGCGCGGGCAATGGGGGGTACCGATACGGGCGAAGAGCAGCCGCAGGTAGTCGTAGATCTCGGTGACCGTTCCGACCGTGGAGCGCGGGTTCTTACTGGTCGACTTCTGCTCGATGGCGATCGCCGGCGAGAGCCCCTCGATCGAGTCGACGTCCGGCTTTTCCATCTGCTCGAGAAACTGGCGCGCGTACGCCGACAGCGATTCGACGTAGCGGCGCTGCCCCTCGGCATAGATGGTGTCGAAGGCGAGCGACGACTTCCCGGAACCGGACAACCCGGTGATCACCACCAAGCGGTGACGCGGGATCGCGACGGTGATGTTACGGAGGTTGTGCTCGCGCGCGCCGGTGACCACGAGGGAATCGGCCATCGGCGAAAGACTGTGAAAAGGCCGCACTCGCAAGTCAAGCAAGGGGCGACCGTGCACGGAGGACCGCCGACTCGGCGTCCTCTGCCGCGAAGATTCTCCTTCAGCGACCAGGACGCTGGGTCGCACGCAAGATCTTCAGATGGCTCAGTTTGGGTCTGCCGCCCATCCCGGCCGAGTACATTCGTCCGTCAGAACCGCCGTCCCGCGAAGTTGCCGCACAAGACGACCACGCCGCTGTTGACCATCCAGCGGACCACACGCACTACCTCCGCGTCACTGTGGGCCCGCTGCTGAACCTCCTGCACGAGCGCCAGCAGGGTGGACCGGCGGCGATGGCGGGTGGTCCGGTGGCGGTGGCGCACCCGACCGTAGCGCCGGGATGTCGACCGCCCGCTCGCGCGGAGGCTCCCACCGACTCTGACCACTGCCCGTCCCATGCCCATTTTGTTGAGCATACCATGTGCCAACCCCCTCCGGCCGACCGCCGGCCTGCGAATAGGGTGGGGGCGAAGCGCGGAGTGGTTCATTGCATCCGCCGGGTGCCCAGATGCGTCACCCATCATCTCCGATAGCGGCGAACTCCTGACGCCGCCTTCCCCTGGCGCGCCGCTTTGGGTACAGAGCCGGCATGCGGTTCGGCCTCACCACCCCGGTGGTAACGCTGGTGCCGCGCACGCACGCGGCCTGGGAGACGGAAGCCGGCCCCGAGGAGCTGCGTCGCATCGCGATGGCCGCCGACCGGCTCGGCTTCGACTACCTGAGTTGCAGCGAGCACGTCGGCATCCCCACCGAGGTCGCACAGGTGCGGGGCGGCCGCTACTACGAGCCGGCGGCGACGCTCGGCTTCGTGGCGGCGGTCACCCAACGCATCCGCCTGCTCACGCACGTCATCGTGCTCCCGTATCACCACCCGCTCGAGGTGGCGAAGCGCTACGGCACGCTCGACCGTCTGTCGGCTGGACGGGTCATCCTCGGCGTCGGTGTCGGCAGCCTGAAGGCGGAGTTCGATCTGCTCGGCGTCGACTTCGACGGCCGCGGCCCGCGGTACGACGATGCGCTCCGCGCCTTGCGTGCCGCCCTCGGCGCCCGCCAGCCGACGTACCACGGCAGCCATTACCGGTTCTCGGACTTCATCATCGACCCCTGCGCGGTGCAGGCGCACATGCCGATCTGGATCGGCGGGCGGTCGGCGCGCTCGCTGCGCCGAGCGCTCGAGCTCGCCGACGGCTGGGATCCGTTCGGGCTCGGCCTCGACGAGCTGGGCGCGCTGGTGCGCCGCGCGCGCGACGGGCGGGGATGGCGCCCGTCGTTCGAGGTCGTGCTCAGCCCGGAGCAGGCGCTGGCGTTCGAAGACGCCGACCAGGTGGGTGACACCATCACCGCCTACGCGCGCATCGGCGCCACCGCGATGAACCTGCGCTTCCAGCACCGCAGCCTGGACCACTACCTCGAGCTGCTGGAGCGCTTCGCCGTCGAGGTGATGCCCGCGTTCACCGCCGCGTGAGCCGCGAGGACACGAAGGCGCCTGCCCGATGAAGATCCCGTTTTCCCGCCCGTCGATCGGCGAAGAGGAGATCGCCGAGGTCGTCGCCTGCCTGCGTTCGGGCTGGATCACCACCGGACCGCGCACGGCCCAGTTCGAGCGCGACTTCGGCGCGGCCGTGCAGGCACCGCACGCGCTGGCGGTGACGTCGGCCACCGCGGGGCTGCACCTGGCGATGATGGCCCTGCGGCTGGCACCAGGCGACGAGGTCATCACCACGCCGATCACCTGGCCGGCCACGGTGAACACGATCGTGCTCTGCGGCGCGACCCCGGTGCTGGTGGACGTCGAGCCGGAGACGCTCAACCTCGACGCGCGGCTGGTCGAGGCGAAGCTGAGCGCCCGCACGCGCGCCATCGTGCCGGTGCACTACACGGGGCAGCCGTGCGATCTAGATGCGCTCGGCGCGCTCACCCGCGCGCGGGGCCTGCGCCTCATCGAAGACGCGGCGCACGCGATCGGCGCCGAGTACCGCGGCCGTCCGATCGGCGCGATCGGCGATGCGGCCGTGTTCAGCTTCCACCCGATCAAGAACATCACCACCGGCGAGGGTGGCATGGTCACCACCGCCGACGACGCGCTCGCCCGCGCCATGCGCTTGCTGCGTTTTCACGGCGTCGAGCGCGATGCCTGGAAGGCGTACGGTGGCGGACAGCTGCCGCTCTACGACGTGACCGCACCGGGGCTGAAGTACAACCTCACCGACATTCAGTCGGCGATCGGCATCCACCAGCTGCGCAAGCTCGCCGCGCTCAACGCCGAGCGCGAGCGCCTGGCCCGCCGCTACGACGACGCCCTGGCGCGCATTCCCGAGCTGCGCCCACTCGGCCGTGCGCCGTACCCCCACCGCCATGCCCACCATCTCTATATCGTGCGCCTTCAGCTCGAGCGTCTCACCATCGACCGCAATCGGTTCCTCGCGGCCGTGCTCGACGCCGGCGTCGGGCTCGGGCTGCATTTCACCGCCGTGCACGAGCTCACCTACTACCGCGACCGCCTCGGCGACCTCCGCGCCGCCTTGCCGGTCGCGACCGACGCCTCGCGGCGGATTTGCTCGCTCCCGCTGTTCCCCGGCCTCTCGGACGCCGAGCAGGACCGTGTCGTCGACGTCCTGGAGCAGACGGTGCACGCGCACCGGCGTTGATCGCGACCACTCGCCCTCGGGCGCCCTGCGAACCTAGCGGTTCACCACCAGCACCTTCTTGTCCTTGGCGGCGAGGACGATCGGCGGCGGGCTGAGCGGCGGCGTGATCGCGTCGAGCTCGGAGCGGTTGATGACCAGGAACAGACGGCCGGGGCCGGCCCACTCCCGGCGCAGCGCCTCGTCGTCGGGCCAGAAGTACGCCGACCCGTCGTCTACCCGGCTGCCGAAGCGCAGCTCGCCGACGCTGCCCACCATGATCACGCGGCGCTGCGCGTACAGCGGGATGCCGTCGACGACGTGGTTGTACATCGCGATGCGATCGTCCGGCCCCATCGCGGCGCGCGCGGCCAGGCCGAGGGAGCGATAGTCGTTGGCCACACCGCGGCCGGTGATCGCCACGGCGAGGACGACGAACCATCCGACGGCCAGCGTCGCGGCGGCCGCGTACGGTCGAGCCCGCTGCACGCGCCGCCGGACGAGCCACCCGGTAGCGACCAGCAAGGGGCCGCCGATGAAAAGGTACGGCGCCAGCAGCGGCGTGCGCCAGTCGCCGAGCACCCGCGGCAGGACGACGCCGCACAGGCTCATGATCGGCCCCGCGACGAGGAAGAACCAGCCGAGGCGCGACAGGCCCGCCGTGCGGCCGCGCGCCAAGGCCCGGTCGGTGGCGCGCGCGACTAGGATGGCGAGCGGCGGCAGCGCCGGCAGGATGTAGGTGAGCAACTTCGAGGTCGACACGCTGAAGAAGCCCACCACCACCGCGGCCCAGATGACGAGGAAACGCGTCGCCACGCTCCACGTCCGCGGTGCGAGCGCCGCGCGCAGCGGCACGGGGTCGAACAGCAGCATCACCCCCCACGGCGCGAGGGCCGCCGGAATCGCCGGCAGGAAGAACCAGATCGGCTGGTCGTGCTCGTGCGTCCACAAGTAGCGCGCGACCTGCTGATCGATGACGAAGAAGCGGAAGAATTCGGGATTGCGCCAGCTCACCAGCACGAACCACGGCAGCGCGACCCCGAGCGCCAACGCCATTCCGCGCCAGTCGAGCGCTGGACGCACCGCACGCCAGCCGCCGTGGAGCACGAGAAACAGCAGGGTGGCGCCGCCGACGAGGATCGCGGCGACGAACCCTTTGACCAGGATCGCCAGCGCGGTGGCGACGTAGGTGACCCGATACCACGCCCGCGGCGCGCTGGCGGCGACCAAGCCCGACGCGCCATCCCCGAATGCGTCGGTGGCAGCGGCGTGCTGCCGCGACCAGCCGAGCCACAGCGCGACCATCGCCAGCGTCATGCACGCGGTGAGGGGCATGTCGAGGGTCAGCGCCTGGGCCAAGATGGCGAACAGCGGGCCGAGCGCAAGGATCGGCAGCGTCAGCAGCGCCGTCGTCGCCCCGTACATGCGGGCCGCGAGCCCGACCGTCAGCACCAGCGTGGCCAGACCGCTCACGACGACCGGTAAACGCGCCGTGAACTCGCTGATTCCGAACCCGACGTACGCCAGCGCCGTCGCCCAGTACACGAGCGGGGGCTTCTCGAAGTACTTGACGAAGTTCAGGTGGGGCGTGATCCAGTCGCCCCGGACCAACATCTCTCGCGCGATCTCCGCGTAGCGCGCTTCGTCGGGCTCGCTGAGCGGGAAACCGCGCGTGCCGAGGACGTACAGCGTCGCCACCGCGGCGAGGCCCGCGGTGGCCAGCACCCACGCGAGCGCCGCGCTCAGCCGGGGCTCGTCTGCCGCCCGGTCGGCGGCTGCCTCGGGTGACGCCGCCGGCAGCGGGGTCTCACGCGGCGTCGGCGGCGCGGACGGCGTGCTCATGCGGAGGCCTCCTGCGTCGCGACAGTGCCGCTGCGCCCGGCGGTCGGTGCGTCGATGACCCCGCAAGCCGGCAGACGTCCGACGTCGAGTCGCTCGGCAACATCGATCAGTCGGACGACGGCGGTGCGTTCCGTCAGGGCATCGAGCAGCGCTTCGAAGAGCGGCAGGTGCCGCAGGCCCTCGACCTCGGCGTGTATGGTGTGCACGTTCAGGCCGGGACGGAGCTGCCCCAGGTAGAAGCGCTGGAGCACCACCGCATCGGTGCCGATGCGGCCGTAGGTTTCGTCGAGCGTCGGCCAGGTGGTGGGGATCTCGGCGGTGTGGAACGTCCGTCCGCCGGCCACCGGCCGGTACGGGGCCGTGCCGCGCGTGCACGAGTGGTAGTGCAGGCCGGCGGCGTCGATCGCCCCCAGGCTGGTGGCGGTGCATTGCCAGCCGGGGGCCGCGAAGGCCTGGGCCGGCCGCCCGGTCAGGGCGCAGAATGCGTCGAGCCCGCGCTGCAGCTCGGCGGCCACCGCGGCGGGCGCCAGCGACGCGAGCCGGTCCTGCCAGTAGACGTGATCGTATCCGTGCACGCCGAGCTCGTGCCCGGCATCGGCCAGGGCGCACAGGTGCTGCGGGAACGAGCGCGCGATCTGCGGCCCTGGCAGCAGCGTCCCGTAGAGCAGCGTCTTCCATCCATACATTCCCGGGACGTTGGTGCGCAGGGTCTTGGTGAGGAACCCCGGCCGCAGGAGGCGGCGAATCGCGCGGCCGGTGTGGTCCGGCCCGCAGGCGATGAAGAAGGTGGCGCGCAGCCGGCGCCGCTCGAGGGCCCGCGCCAGAGCGGGGACGCCGTCGCGCAAACCGACGTAGGTGTCGACGTCGATCTTCAGCGCCAATTGGCTCGGATCACTCACGGTGCACAGCGCGGGCCGATGCGGAGCGGCGAGCCCTCAGGCGCGGCGCCCGGCGCGGTCGGCCCCGCGTGCTCCCTGGAACCACTCGATCGTGCGGCGCAGGCCGTCGACGAGCGCCGTCTCGCAGCGCACACCGAGCACTGTGCGCAGCTTGGTGACGTCCGGAACGCGGCGTCCGATGTCCTCGTAGCTGGCGCCGTACACGGCGGTCTGGGGGACGAACTCGATCGTGCTGCGCGATCCGGTCACCGCGATGATCGCCTCGGCGAGCTCGAGGACGGTGCTCTCGATATCGGTGCCGATGTTGAACGCCTCGCCGTCGGTGGCGGGGCCGACGCCGGCCGCCACCGTCGCCCGCACGGCGTCGTCGACGTACGTGAAGCAACGCGTCTGCTTGCCGTCGCCGATCACGGTGAGCGGCTCACCGCGCAGCGCTTGGCCGAGGAAGATGGTGATCACCCGGCCGACGTCGAGCTGGTCGAGGCGCGGGCCGTAGACGTTGAAATACCGCACCACCGTCACCGGCAAGCCCATCGAGTGGTAGGCGAAGCAAAAGTGCTCGCCCACCGCCTTCGAGGTCGAGTAGCACCAGCGGTCGATGCGCGTGGAGCCCAGCACGCGGTCGTCGTCTTCGTTCCACGGCACCTTGGGGTTGCGGCCGTACACTTCGGAGGTCGAGCTGAACACCACCTTCTTCTGATGCTTGAATGCCAGCTTGAGCACCGCCTGCGTGCCGTTGACGTTGACGTTCAGCACCTCGAAGGGATCGCCGACGTAGTGCTCGACCCCGACGACGGCCGCCAGATGGTAGACCAGGTCCGCCTTGGCGATCAGCCCTTCCAGGATCTCCAGGTCGAAGATGCTGTCGCGCACGTAGTGGAATCCCGGCGTGCCCATGAGGTGGCGCACCTTCGCCACCGAGCCGTTGTCGAGCACGAAGACTTCGTCGCCCCGGGCGATGAAGGCGTCGGCCAGGTGCGATCCCACGAAGCCGCCGCCGCCAGTGATGAGCACTTTCATGTCAACTGCATCCCTTCTGCGAGGCCGTGCCGCCGCGCCCAGTCGCCGGCGTCCGACTCCTGCTCATCGGCCAGTTGCAGACGCAGGCCGCGCAGGCGTCCGGCGCCGGTCTGGACGGTGACCGCCTCGTCGATGCGAAGCACCGTGCCGGGCGCCGGCCCGGTGCCGGCCTCGCCGTCGACCCGCGCCTCCCAGATCCACAACGGCTGTCCGCGCCAGTGCGCGAATGCGCCCGGATACGGGTGGGCCACGGCGCGCACGAGGTTGTAGATCTCCCGAGCGCTGCGCCGCCAGTCGATCACGCCGTCGGCCGGCTTACGGCCGCCGAAGGTGCTGGCTTGCGAGTGGTCCTGCGGGCGACGCGGCGCGGTCCCGGCAACCAGCTGGGGGTACACCTCGCGCATCAGCTCCGCGGCGGCGCTGGTGAGCTTGCCGTACAGCGTGTGCGCGGTGTCCGCGTCAGCGATGGGTACGCGGCGCTGCGCCACGATGTCGCCCGCGTCGGCCTTCGCGACCATGTAGTGCAGGGTCACGCCGGTCTCCCGCTCGCCGTGGATCAGCACCCAGTTCACCGGACAGCGGCCGCGGTATTTCGGCAGCAGCGAGCCGTGCAGATTGAGCGCGCCGCGCCGGGCCGTCTCCAGCACGGCGTTCGACAGCAGGCGTCGGTAATAGAACGAGAAGATGAAATCCGGATCCCACCCGCGCAGGCGCTCGAGCCAGCCGCCGCTGTCGAGCCGCTCGGGCGCGTACACCGGCAGGCCGTGCTGCTCGGCCAGGCGACGCACGGACCGGAACCAGATCCGTTCGGCCGGATCGTCATCGTGGGTGAAGACCGCGGCGACCTCCGCGCCCAGGCCGAGCAACGCGTCGAGGCAGACGTAGCCGACGTCCTGATAGGCGAACACCACCGTCCGCATCGTCAGCGCGGCGCCTCGCCCTGCCGGTGAACCGCGCGCACCCGATACGCCGGCCGGTGCCGCACCTCCAGGTAGATACGGCCGATGTACTCGCCGACCAGGCCCACCGCGAGGATCAGGATGCCGAGGAAGACGAAAAGGATGGCGAACAACGTGAACACGCCCTCGACCTCCGGACCGACGATCAACCGGCGCACGAACAGGAACAGACCGAACCCCATGCCGGCGAGCGCGACGAAGATCCCAGCCAGCGAGACCAGCTGGATCGGCAGCAGCGAGAAGCCGGTCATCAGGTCGAACCCCAAGCGCATGAGCTTGAGGAGCTTGTACTTCGAGCGCCCCCCGGCTCGCTCCGCGTGCGCCACCTCGATCTCAGTGGTGCGCTGCGCCAGCGTGTTGGCGAGCGCCGGGATGAACAGCGAGCGCTCGTCGCACTCGACGATCTGCTCGACGATGTCGCGCCGGTAGGCGCGCAGCATGCAGCCATAGTCGCGCATGCGCACGCCGACGGTCGCCGCCGTGGCGCGGTTGACCAGCGCCGACACGACGCGTCGGGCCACGGGGTCGTTGCGATTCTCGCGCCACGTCCCGACGACCTCGTAACCCGCGTCGAGCTGCGCGAGCAGCTTGGGGATCTCCTCCGGCGGGTTCTGCAGGTCGCCGTCCAGCGTCACCACGGCATCGCCGCGGCAGGCGGCAAAGCCGGCCAGGACGGCGGCGTGCTGACCGGCATTGCGGCTCAGCTCGATCACCCCGACCCGCGCGTCGCGCGCGGCAATCTCGCGCAGCCGCGCGAGCGAGCCGTCGGTGCTGCCGTCGTCGACGTACCACACCTCCACCGAGCGCCCGAGTCCGTCCAGGACGCGCGCCAGGCGCTCCTGGAGCGCCGCAATGTTCGGCGCTTCGTTGTAGATCGGAATGACGACCGAGACGTCGATCGGCGCGCTTCGCGCGCGATCGGCATCGCCGCTCACGGCAACGAGGGGCCTGTGTGCCATAGAAATCCTCTCGCCACGTTGCGGTTCAGGAGCGCGGCGCTACGGTATGTGTAGCAGACCGACGCGCCGAGGTGGAGCCATGGGGGACGAGGCCCGTGCCCGAGCCGCTTCGGCTATGGCCCCTGCAGAAACCACATATAGTACCATTCGGCGTCGCGTTCGGATTCCGGCTGGCGCGTGATGCGGACGGTATTGGCTCCGTCGACCAGGAGCTCCTTGGGGATCCGCACCCAGGTCTCGCCCCACCATTCGTCGGGGCGGCCGGCGGTGACGAGGGGTTCCGGTACGGCGTGCCCGTTGACCTCGACGGTATAGCTGGCGGCGCCGGTGTAGTCGTGGCGGCCGACCAGGACGAGGTCGCGCGCGGAGGAGACGTTGAAGACCTGCCACTGCGCCCACCCGTAGATCCGGCGCCCGTCGTCTTCGAGCTGCACGTCGTCGAGCGGCGGACGGTAGCGCAGCAGCTTGGTGTGCCAGCTGGCCTCGTAGGGCGCGTCGGGCGGCTCGTGTTCCTCGAACCCGTGCGCCGTCTCCGACGCGTCGACGGCCCAGTCCAACGTGTCGACCACGGTCGCGGCCGCAAAGCGGGCGCGCAGAACGCGCAGATCGGCGCGATCGGCAACCTGCGAGCGGTCGAAGAGCACCAGGCGCGGATCGCTTCGCATCGCCGGGAGGAGCGCAGGATTGAGCACGGTGAAATCGATGAAGCGGCCGTCGGGCATGCGCGCACTGACCAGCTCGTGGCCGTCCTGTGGCGCCGTCGCCACCGCGCGCGGGTAGAGGTTCGGGTCGGCCCACTCCACCACCACGTCGACGCCGCGGGCGCGGATCGCGCCGTACTCCTTCAACCAGTGCTCGTGGCCCATGCGGCCGCGCGCGAGCGGGTCGACCGGGCTGTGGGCGATGGCCGGATCGGTCAGGCCGTGCAGATCGAGACAGGGGCGGTCGCACAGGTAGGGGATGATACCGGCCGACGTGGTGGCGATGCGGGCGCCGGGAGGGACGATCGCGTCGCAGAGCCGGCCGGCGGCGCGCCAGTCGTAGCGGCCCGGGTCGGTGTAGCGGCGCAACAGCGCGATCGTCTCCTGGTCGGGCACGCTGAGCGTCTGCGCCCACGGCATGGCGAGGCGTGTGAGCGCGGCGAGCAGCGCCGCCGCGACCGAGCCGCTCACGAAGCCGACCATCGGTTGGCGGACCGGGTCGGCGCCGCGCGCCGCCGCCAAGCGCTCGCCGATCACGGCCGCGGCGACGACGACGGCGGGATAGAAGACCCCCGACACGGGCGTGAGGAAACGCCACTCCATGAAGTCGCCGCCGAGGCGGACGAGATAGAGCGCCACCGCCGCGCTCGACAGCAGCGCCGCCCACAGATAGCGGCGCGCCATGCCGGCGCGCGCCAGCCCGGCGCCGATCAGCGCCACGACGGCGAACGGCTTGAGCCCGTACAGGACGGCGTACTCGCGCAGATAGCGCCAGCCGCGTGGGTAGTAGGTCAGGTAGGCAACCTTCGCGTAGTACGTGTTGGGCAGGAGGGCGCCGTAGTACCAGATGCGCCAGGCCTGGTACGGGAGCCAGATCAGCAGCAGCGGCAGGGCCGGGGCGAGCAGGCCGCGCCGCCAGCGCCGCGCGCGGACGATCCAGGCGCCATCGAGCAGCACGACCGCCAGCGCCAGGGCTGCGAACACCACCGCGCCATCTGGGCGTGTCATCATCAGGGCGACCGCGCACGTGCTCATGGTCAGCGGTCCCCAGCGGTAGCGGCGCGGATCGAGCATCACGGCGCCCACCGCTGCGACCGTGAGCAGCGTCACCAGCGGCGTCTCCATCCCGGAGAAGAACCACATGTTGAACGACCAGTGCAGCGCCAGCGGCAGGAGGGCCAGGGGGGCCGCCCACACCCCTTCGGACCACAAACCGATGGTGAGCCACAGCAGCAGCGCGTACGTCGCCCACCACAACCCCGCCGACACCGCATGCATGAACGGCAGGGGGTCGCTGGCGCCGCCAGCCAGCGGCACGGCAGCAAGGGCGGTCCAGAGGAAGTTGGTGTAGCCCTCGACCGGCTCGCCCACGTTGTAGACCAGCCCGTGGCCGTGCACCAAGTTGCGGGCGTAGCGGAAGCTCACGTAGGCATCGTCCTGGGCCCAGCGCTCGGCCCACAGGCGCGGGAACTGAACCGTCAGACAGGCGATCACCACCGCACACTGGGCGACCAGCAGCACCACGGCCCGGTGGCTTCGCCCATGCATGGCACACCAGCGAACCACAGATGCCCACCGATGACCACTGCGCCAGCGCTCCCGGCGGGATGCGAACGCGGTGGTCATCTGTCGGCATCTGTGGTTCAGTTCAGTCGGCGCCGATCATGACCCGCGTTCGCTTCAGCGTGCAGACCCCCGTCGAGGGCACGACGTTCGCCGCGCTGGCGCGCCACTGGCGGCGCGCCGAGGAGCTTGGCTACGACGCCGCCTGGCTCGATGACCACTTCTACAGCGTGACCGGTCCCGCCTCGGACGATTCCCTCGAGTGCTGGACGCTGATGGCGGCGCTGTGCCGCGAAACGACGCGCCTGCGGTTCGGCACGCTGGTGCTGTGCAACAACTACCGCCACCCGGCGCTGCTCGCCAAGATGGCCAGCACGCTCGACCACGTCAGCGGCGGCCGCCTCGAGTTCGGTCTCGGCGCCGGCTGGTTCGAGAACGAGTATCGCGCCTACGGGTACGACTTTCCCAGCATCGGCACCCGCCTCGAGCAGCTCGAAGAGGCGCTGCAGATCTGCATCGCGATGTGGACCGAGGAACGCGCCGCCTTCGCTGGGCGCCACTACCGGGTCGAGCGAGCCCACTGTAACCCCAAGCCCGTTCAGCAGCCGCATCCGCCGATCATGATCGGCGGCGGCGGGGAAAAGGTGCTCCTGCAGTTGGTGGCCCGGTACGCAGACTGCTGGAACTTCGGCGGATCGGTCGACGACTTCCGCCACAAGATTGCCATCCTCGATCGCCACTGTGCGGCCGCCGGCCGCAATCCCGCGGAGATCGAGCGCAGCTGGTTCGGCAACATCGTCATCGAGCCCGATGAGGCGCGCCTGCAAGAGCGCCTCGCCAAGCGCGCCGCGCGCGGCCACGGCGACGCGTACGGACTGAACGCGACGGTCGGCACCCCCGCACAGATCGCCGCCCGCATCCGCGAGTACACGGCGCTCGGGGTAACCCATTTCATCGGCATGTTCGGTCGGGTCGAGCGCCTCGGCGCCACCGAGCTGTTCGCCCGCGAAGTGATCCCGGCGTTCCGGTAACAGAAAGATGGTACGCAGAGATCGCAGAGACGCGGAGGA
>Ga0335085_10012970_pt1 | contig 12239 bp, 8 predicted proteins | sample Lox_Sample_45_FD_206712 | JGI IMG/M metagenome (GOLD analysis project Ga0335085, IMG submission 206712) | Soil microbial communities from Loxahatchee National Wildlife Refuge, Florida, United States - Lox_Sample_4.5 | ecosystem: Environmental > Terrestrial > Soil > Wetlands | place: USA: Florida...
GTCACGGCCTGCACGTACGAGAAGAACCCGAACCCGATGCCGGCCACGCTGCCGAACGCGAAGTGCGGGAACCTGGCCGTGCCGCCGGAGACCGGGTACATCGCGCCGAGCTCGGCGTGGGCGAGCGCGAGGACGATGACCACGACTCCGGCGATGAGCCAGGCCAGGATGGCGGCGCCGCCCACCGCCTGCGCGGCGAAGAGCGCGCCGAACAGCCAGCCCGAGCCGATGATCGACGTCTCGGACGCCCAGGTGGCCCCGATCAGCCCGAGTTCCCGTTTAAGTCCGACGTCTGTCGGTGTTGTTGCGGCGACCCCTGCAGTTTCAGCTGCCATGTGCCATCCCTTTTCGATCGTGGCCCCGCAGGGCTAGCCACCCGCGGTGCGAGATCCCCGCCCCAGCCGGATGAGCTTCGCGTATGCGTCGAGTGAGAACATCGTAGAGATCATCGACATAACTGAGAAGTGTTCACCCGGATTCGTTTTGATAACGCGAGTCACGGCCCATATCGCGGGACAAGAAACGTTGTAGGCCGGTTACCGACATCACTTTCAGATGCCAGGAGAATAACTCGACGTTACATTTGTCTGTCAGCATGTGATGGCTATCACCAGCCAAGATGCCCCGAAGGGGACAAGCCGAAACGCTCCTCTGCCCTTCGTGAGCGCTACTCGGTAGCCTGCTCCGCCTGGGCGCCCGGCGTCTTCGCCTCGCCGCCGCCGTCCTCGCCTCGCTTCCTGGCGCGGAACGCGGACACGTTGGCCCGGTTCATGCATCGTTCCGAGCAGTAACGCCTGGTGTTGCTGGTGCTGGTGTCGATGAAGACCCCCTGGCAGCCGGCCGCCTGGCAGACGCCGAACCGTTCGATGCCCAGGTCGGTGAGCCGGACGGCGAGGCCCATCACGGCGCCCGCCGCGTACCGGTCCGCGACCGAGCCGCTCTCGGTGTAGTGCACATGCCAGGGCTGGCCGTCGTGGCCGGATAGCTGCGGGTGGACCGGGTGCTGGATCAGCAGGTCGTTCAGCCGGGCGGCGGCGTCCTCGCCGTCGCCGTTGGCGCAAGCGACGAAAAAACCTCGGATGTCGGCCCGAAGGCCCCGCAGCGAGTCAAGGTCGTTGCGGGTCACGCCGGTACTGAGGTGCTCACGGTCGGCGACCAGCGCGCGCAACCCGTCTAGGTTGGCGAGCCTGTCACCGTCCTCGCCCCCGGCACCGGCCGTGTTCGCTAGCCGTACCGCGAGTTCAGCGTAGGAGTTGAAGTCCACTCCCGTACTCCCAAGCTTTTGTCCGTCCCAAGCTGCAGGAGGTTGATCGGTGTAATGGCCTGTTGCCGGTATCGAGTATTACACCTCGGCTGGACGGATGCCAGCAGCGGGCCGGCGTTCTGTGGCAGAATGGCTACACGGGACACCCCCCGTCTCTGACGCGCGCGCCATCTCCGCGCCCATTCGTCACCGTGAGCCCGATACTTCACGCACTGTGTCTTTGACGCACAGGGGGTAACCCATGTTCGAATCCAGCCCGTCCACCGGTACCGAAGATCCCGTGTTCGCCATGCACCGGGGCGGCAAGATCAGCGTGCGCCCGACGGTCGACGTAACCGACCGGCACGGCCTGGCCATGGCCTACACGCCCGGCGTCGCCCGGGTCTGCACCGCCATCGCCGAGGCGCCCGCCCTGGCCGCCGAGTACACCTGGGTGTCCAATACCGTCGCCGTCATCTCCGACGGCACCGCCGTGCTCGGTCTCGGCGACATCGGCCCGGCCGCCGCGATGCCGGTCATGGAGGGCAAGTCTCTGCTGTTCAAGCGGTTCGCCGACATCGACGCGGTGCCGATCTGCCTGGCCTGCACCGGCACCGATGAGATCGTCGCGACCGTCGCCGCCCTCGCGCCGAGCTTCGGCGGCATCAACCTGGAGGACATCTCCGCGCCCCGCTGCTTCGAGATCGAGGACCGCCTCCGGGCCCTGCTCGACATCCCGGTCTTCCACGACGACCAGCACGGCACGGCGATCGTGACGCTGGCCGCGCTGCGCAACGCCGCCCAGGTCGCGGGCAAGGAATTCGGCCAGCTCCGCGCCGTGGTGGCGGGCGCCGGCGCCTCCGGCGTGGCGGTGACCAAGATGCTGCTGGCCGCCGGGATCGGCGACATCGCCACCGCGGACAGCAAGGGACTCATCTATCCGGGCCGGGACGGGCTGAACCCGGTCAAGGCGGCGCTGGCGGCCCAGACCAACAAGTCCGGCCTGACCGGTTCCACCGAGTCGGCGCTGCGCGGCGCGGACGTGTTCATCGGCCTGTCGAGCGGCACCGTGGCCGAATCGGCCATCGCCTCGATGGCCAGCAACGCAATCGTCTTCGCCCTCTCCAACCCGGACCCCGAGGTCTACCCGGACGTGGCCGGCCGCCACGCCCTGGTCGTCGCCACCGGCCGCAGCGATTTCCCGAACCAGATCAACAACTCGCTGGCCTTCCCCGGCGTGTTCCGCGCCGCCCTGGACACCCGGGCCAGCGACATCACCGACGGCATGAAGCTAGCCGCCGCCGACGCCATCGCCGCCCTGGTCGGAGCCGACGCGACCCCCGGCTACGTCATCCCGGCCCAGTTCGACCCCCGCGTCGCCGCCGCCGTCGCCGCCGCCGTAGCCACCCAAGCCCGCGCCGAAGGCCTAGCCCGCCGCTAACCCACTCCCCGCTCCCCGCTCACACCCCTGTGTCCCGCTCCCCGGCCCCGCCCCGTGGGTCCCTATCAAGCGGACTCGGTGGCCCCCCGGCTACCCACTTGCGTACCCGGGGGGCCACCGACCCCGTATTCATGCCGCCCCCAGCCGCCGCATTCCCCGCAGGTCCGCCGCGCACCCGCCCCGCTGCCTGCCCGCACCCGTCCGCCGCCCTCATGGAAGGGCGCGAGGCTGGACTCCGGGTCTAAGGGGCCAGGGTCGGGTTCTGTAGGGTGTTGGGCATGTTCGCTGTGACGGCTGCGCGTATTGACACTGACGATCCGCTGTCCGGGCTGGAGACCGGCGAGCGCCCGGAACCGGCGGTGCCGGACGGGTGGACCACGGTGACGGTGAAGGCGGCGGCGCTCAACCACCATGACGTGTGGACGCTGCGCGGGGTGGGCATCTCCGCGGACCGGCTGCCGATCATCCTGGGCTGCGACGCGGCTGGCCTCGACGAGGACGGCAACGAGGTCGTGGTGCACGCGGTGATCGCCGATCCCGACGCGGGCGGCGGCGACGAGACCCTCGACCCGCGCCGGTCGCTGCTCTCCGAGCGTCACGACGGCACCTTCGCCGAACGGGTCAGCGTGCCACGGCGCAACCTGGTGCGGAAGCCGGCCGCGCTGTCCTTCGAGGAGGCGGCCTGCCTGCCGACGGCGTACCTGACCGCGTACAAGATGCTGTTCGAGAAGTCCGGCGTCCAGCCCGGCGCCACCATTCTGGTGCAGGGCTGCGGGGGCGGGGTGGCCACCGCGGCGATCATGCTCGGCCGCGCGGCCGGCTACCGGATGTGGGCCACCAGCCGCAGCGAGGCCAAGCGCGAGCGGGCCCTCAAGCTCGGTGCCGACCAGGTCTTCGCGTCCGGGGCCAGGCTGCCTGAGCGGGTCGACGTGGTCCTCGAGACGGTCGGGCAGGCCACCTGGTCGCATTCCGTCCGGTCGCTCAAGCCCGGTGGGCGGATCGTGATCTCGGGCGCGACCAGCGGCGACGCCCCGCCGGCCGAGCTGACCCGGGTGTTCTTCACCCAGCTGACCGTGACCGGCTCCACCATGGGCTCGCGCGACGAACTCGGGCGCCTGACCAGGTTCTGCGAGCAGACCGGAGCCCGCCCGCTGATCGACCGGGTGCTGCCCATGGCCGAGGCCCGTGACGGCTTCGCGGCCATGGTGAACGGCGACCTGTTCGGCAAGGTCGTCTTCACCCTCTAACCGGGACGCCCTCGGGCGCGGCCGCGCGGCCTGGCCGGGGTGCTCCCGGAACGCGGCCCCACCGCAGGGGCCGCGGCGTCAGGAAGCCGTATCCCCCGGCGGCGTGTCGCTGGGCGGCGTGTCACCGGCTGGCGCGCTAGCAGCCGGCGCGGTATCAGCCGCAGCACTCCCAGCAGGAGCACCGCCAGTCGGTGCACCGCCAGCGGGAGCATCCTCAGCGGGAGCCCCCCCAGTCGGAGCGTCGCCCGCGGACGGGGTGCCGGGTCCGTGCTTGCCCGCCGCCTCGCGGCCAGAGCCGAAGATCTCGGACTTGATCCGATCGAGCGCGTCTTCCAGGATCGAGCGCAGGTCGCTGATCACGTTCTCGCCGGTCGTGGTGGACTGCATGGCCACCTTGCGCAGGTCGGACGTGAACTGGACCGCTACCCGCTCCAGGTCGCGCAGGGTGCCGAAGTCGAGCGTGCCGGGCCAGCCGTGGCGGCCGCGCATCCGCGTCCAGTCTTCCCAGCCCCGCCGGCCGGGCCAGTCCGTCCAGCCGGGACCGCCGGGCCCTCCAGGACCCCCAGGTCCCTGGCTCCAGCCGGGTGCGTCCCAGTCGTGCTCTCCGGCGCCGAACCGGGCTCCGGCGCCCGCGGGCTCGCTGAACCGGGCGCCCCCCATGGCCTCGTCACGGGCGCGCCTGGCTTCCTCGCGCAGGCGCTGGGCCTGCTCGTGCACGCGCCGGGCGGCCTCCGGGCCTGGCCCTTCACCCGGCGGCGCGTCGCTACCCGGGGTCTCGCCGGGCAAGTCGCCGGAATCGGCCGCCCGCGCCCACTCATCGCCGGCCCGGTGGCGCTCCTCGGGCGCCCGGTCACGCTGTGCGCGGCCTTCCTCGCGAGCCTGGTCGCGGGCCTGCCTGGCCTGCTCCTTAGCTTGTTCCTTGGCCTGCTTGACCTGGTCGCGGGCGTCGTCGCGGGCCTGCCGCGCCTGGTCGCGGGCATCGTCACGAGCCTGCCTGGCCTGCTCGCGGACGTCGGAGGCCATCTCCCGGCCCATCCGGCGGGATTCGCGGGCCGCCCAGGTCAGTTCCTCGCGCAGGCTGCGCACGGTCTGCCTGACGTCTTCCCTGACCTCGCGCACGATGTCGCTGACCGAGGCGGACAGCTCCTCCTCGAGTTCGTCGAGTTCGTCGCTGCGGCTGCGCAGTTCCTCGCGGCCGGCCTCGGTGATGCGGTAGACCTTGCGGCCGTCCACCTCGTCGTGCGTGACCAGGCCCTCTTCCTCGAGCCGGGCCAGCCGCGGGTAGATCGTGCCGGGGGAGGGCGAGTACACGCCCATGAACCGGTCGCGCAGCAGCCGGATGACCTCGTAACCGTGCCTGGGCTCCTCGTCGAGGAGCCGCAGCAGGTACAGCCGGAGGCTGCCATGGCGGAATACCGGACTCAACTGGCCTCGCCTTCCATCTCATTCTCATTATCAGGCTGCTGATCAGCCCACGGGTCAGGTGACCCGGCGCGTCGCAGCAGCATGACCCGGCCGGACATGGTGGTGACGGACACATGTCCCGAGCCGGCGCCAAGGCTACCGCTAACGCTACGAGACGCCGGCGCCGAGGATCGCCTAAGCTCGGCAAATTCACTCCGCACGTCACCGGAAACCGAGTGCAGGTTCACCTGGGCGTCGGCTTCGGCGGGGAGCCTCAGCACGACCTCGCCTGACACCGTGTTGACGTTGAGGCCGCCCAGCGGGTCGAGGTCGACGTCCGCGGTCACGTCGCCGCTGACCATGTTGGCGTCCAGGCGCTCCAGCCAGCCCTCCGCCAGCGTCAGGTCACCCGACACGGTGCTGAAGCTGAGCGTGCCGTTGATTCCTTGCGCCTCCAGCGCCCCGGACACGGTGTTGGCGTCCACCTCGCCGGTCACGCCGTCAAGCGTGATCCCGCCGGAGACGCTCTTGACCGAGGTGCGCGAGCCGATGCCGGACACCACGGCGGCCGCGTTGACCACGCCGACCTGCGCCGGGGTCTTCCGCGGCACGCTCACCGTCACCGTGGCGGCGTGCCGCTGCGGCCGCAGCCACTTCAGCAGGCCCTCCCAGCTGAGGTTCTCGTGCGCGACGGTCAGGACCCCGTCCTCGAAGGTCACCTGGAGCGGGTCGCCTTCCAGGTGCGATACCTCGAGCGTGGAGGTCCCCTCGGCGGCGAGCACCGCCACCGAACCGCCGACGAGCCTGATCCGCAGTCCGGTGACGCCGTCGAACTCCAGCTTCGTCGGAGTCTCGATCGTCCACTGCGACATCGCGCCCATCGGCATTTCACCCGTCTTCCCGTAAGCCCGGTCAGTACATCTAACGATATATCTCATTTTCTCAAAGTCAAGATGTATCGCGACTGGGACTGCCGCGTAGGGGAGACGCGAGGGCTGAGTAAGGAGCTGCAGGGGCTGTGTAGGGAGCTGCGGGGGCTGAGAGGAGGCGGGGAGGCTGAGAGGAGGCGGGGAGGCTGAGAGGAGGCGGGGAGGCGGGGAGGCGGCTCTAGACCGGCGCGGGCGGACCGGGGTACCGGGGCGGATACGCCACCCCGTTCGGCATAAATGTCTTGGTGGTCAGTCCTCTTCGTCGTCGAGCCGGGCCAGCCAGGTGGCCAGCCGCTCGATAGGGGTCTCGAACTCGGGGTTGAGGTCGACGAAGTCACGGAGCCGCTCGGCGAGCCAGGCCATGGAGACCTGGTCCTCGCCGCGCCGCTCCGTGAGCTCCTCGATGCCGCGGTCGGTGAAGTACATCTACTGTCCTGAGGGGATAGCCGTCTCGATGATCTCGCGGTGGGTGGCGGCGTGCTTCTTGGCCGAGCCGGCCGCGGGCGCCGAGCTAGCCGGCAGTGACACCACGCCGACCTCGCGGTCGAGCACCTTGGGGAGCTTGAGCGCGAAGGTCGGCCAGCCGCCCATGTTGGCCGGCTCCTCCTGGACCCAGGTCACCGACTCGAGCCCCGGGTAGCGGGCCAGCTCGGCCCGCAGCTCGGAGACCGGCAGCGGGTAGAGCCGCTCGACCCGGGCGATCGCGGTGTCGGCCGCGCCGACCTGCTCGCGCCGGGCGGCCAGGTCGTAGTAGATCTTGCCGGTGCACAGCACGAGCCGGCGGACGTCGGCGTCCGACGCCTGCGCGGACCCGATCAGCGGCCTGAACGAGCCGCTGGTGAACTCGCTCACCGCCGACGTAGCCGCCTTCAGCCGCAGCATGGACTTCGGCGTGAACACGATCAGCGGCTTGTGCCGTCCTGACAGGCCCTGCCAGCGCAGCAGGTGGAAGTAGTTGCCCGGCGTGGTCGGCACGGCCACGGTCATGTTGTCCTCGGCGCACAGCGTCAGGAACCGCTCGATCCGGGCCGACGAGTGGTCCGGGCCCTGGCCGTCGTAGCCGTGCGGCAGCAGCAGCACCACGCCGGAGCGCTGGCCCCACTTCTGCTCGCCCGAGCTGATGAACTCGTCGACGATCGTCTGGCCGCCGTTGAAGAAGTCACCGAACTGGGCTTCCCAGCAGACCAGCGCGTCCGGGCGGGCCAGCGAGTAGCCGTACTCGAAGCCCATCGCGGCGAACTCCGACAGCAGGGAGTCGTGCACGAAGAACTTCGCCGCGCCCGACTCGAGCTGCTTCAGCGGTGTGTACTCTTCGCCGGTGTGCCGGTCCACCAGCACCGCGTGCCGCTGGCCGAACGTGCCGCGCCTGCTGTCCTGGCCGACCAGCCGGACCGGATGCCCGTCGAGCACCACCGCGCCGAACGCCAGCAGCTCACCGGTCGCCCAGTCCAGCGCGTCTTCCTCGCGCATGGTGGAGCGCCGGTCGAGCAGCGGCTTGAGCCGCGGGTGCGGGTGGAAGTCGGCGGGCAGGTTGACCTGAGTGTCGATGATCCGCTTGACCGTTTCGGCGGACACCGCGGTCGGCACCGCCTCGTGGTTGACCGGGCGGTCCTCCGTCTCGCGCGGCAGCACACTGCCCGGCTCGGCCGGCCGGTCGGCCGCGTCCCTGGTCTCGGTGAAGACCCGCTCGAGCTGCTGCTGGTAGTCGCGCAGCGCCGCCTCGGCCTCCTCCATCGAGATGTCGCCGCGGGCGATCAGCGACTCGGTGTACACCTTCCTGGTCGAGCGCTTGGCCTCGACCAGGTCGTACATGAGCGGCTGGGTGAAGGACGGGTTGTCGGTCTCGTTGTGCCCCCGCTTGCGGTAGCACAGCATGTCGATGACGACGTCCTTCTTGAACGCCTGGCGGTAGTCGAAGGCCAGCCGGGCCACCCGCACCACGGCCTCGGGGTCGTCGCCGTTGACGTGGAAGATCGGCGCCTGGATCATCCGGGCCACGTCCGTGGCATACACCGACGACCGCGAGTACTGCGGCGCGGTGGTGAAACCGACCTGGTTGTTCACGATGATGTGCACGGTGCCGCCGGTGCGGTAGCCGCGCAGCAGCGACAGGTTCAGCGTCTCGGCCACCACGCCCTGCCCGGCGAACGCGGCGTCGCCGTGGATGAGCACGGGCAGGACGGTGAAGCCAGGCTCGCCCTTGTCGATGATGTCCTGCTTGGCCCGGACCACGCCCTCGAGGACCGGGTCGACCGCCTCGAGGTGGCTCGGGTTGGCCACCAGCGCGGTCCTGATCGTGGCGCCGTCCGGCGCGCGGAAGGTGCCCTCGGCGCCCAGGTGGTACTTGACGTCGCCCGAGCCCTGCGCGCTGCTCGGGTCCAGGTTGCCCTCGAACTCCTTGAAGATCTGCGCGTAGGACTTGCCGACGATGTTGGCCAGCACGTTCAGCCGGCCGCGGTGGGCCATGCCGATGACGGCCTCGTCGAGCTGCTCCCTGGCCGCCTCGGCCAGGACCGCGTCGACCAGCGGGATGAGCGACTCGGCGCCCTCCAGCGAGAACCGGCGCTGGCCGACGAACTTGGTCTGCAGGAACATCTCGAACGCCTCGGCCACGTTGAGCCGGGACAGGATGCGGATCTGCTCGTCGTGCTCGGCCCGGGCGTGCGGGACCTCGATCCGGTCCTGGAGCCAGTGACGTTCCTCGGGGTCCTGGATGTGCATGTACTCGGTACCGACCGTGCGGCAGTACGAGTCGCGCAGCTTGCCCAGGATGTCCCGCAGCTTCATCCGCGGCTTGCCGCCGAACCCGCCGGTGGGAAACTCCCGCTCCAGGTCCCACAGGGTCAGGCCGTGCAGGTTGATGTCCAGGTCGGGGTGCTTGCGCTGGGTGACCTCGAGCGGGTTGGTGTCCGCCATCAGGTGCCCGCGCACCCGGTAGGCGTGGATCAGCTCCTGCACCCGCGCGGACCTGGTGACGTCGTCCTCGTGGCCGTAGGGGAAGTCCTTGACCCAGCGGACCGGCTCGTACGGGATGCGCAGCGCGGCGAAGATCTCGTCGTAGAAACCGTCCTCGCCGAGCAGCAGCTGGTGGATCTTGCGCAGGAAGTCGCCCGACTGCGCGCCCTGGATGATCCGGTGGTCGTAGGTCGAGGTGAGCGCGACCGACTTGCTGACCGCCAGCCGGGCCAGCGTCTCCTCGGAGGCCCCCTGGTAGGCCGCGGGGTACTCCATCGCTCCCACGCCCACGATGACGCCCTGGCCGGGCATCAGCCGCGGCACCGAGTGGACGGTGCCGATCGTGCCCGGGTTGGTGATGGTCGCGGTGGTGCCCTGGAAGTCGGCCACGGCGAGCTTGCCCGCGCGGGCCCGGCGTACCACGTCCTCGTAGGTCGTCCAGAACTGGCGGAAGTCCATCTCCTCCGCCGCCTTCAGGTTCGGCACCAGCAGCTGCCGGCCGCCGTCGGCGGTCCGCACGTCGATGGCCAGGCCGAGGTTGACGTGGTCCGGCCGGGCGATGGCCGGCTTGCCGTTCTCCTCGGTGTAGGACTCGTTCATCTCCGGCAGCGCCTTGAGCGCCGCGACCACCGCGAAGCCGATCAGGTGGGTGAACGACACCTTGCCGCCCCGGCCGCGGCGCAGGTGGTTGTTGATGACGATCCGGTTGTCGATCAGCAGCTTGGCCGGGACCTCGCGGACGCTGGTCGCGGTGGGCACGCCCAGGCTGGCCGTCATGTTGATGACGGTCCGGGCGGCGGCGCCGCGCAGCCTGCTGACCTCGGTGCCCTCGGGAAGGGGCGGGGCAGGGGCGGCGGGCGTGCTCGCGGTCGGCCCGCCTGTCGGCGCGGCCGGAGCCGCCGACGGGGGAGCAGACGGCGCAGACGGCGCGGGCGGGGCCTGCGGGGCCTGCGCGGTCGGCGCGGCCTGGCCTCCGAGCGCCTCGGGAGCGGCCGCTGGCGCGGCGGGCGGGGCCGGCGGCGCGGCCGCCGGGGCAGCCTGAGCCGCGGCCGGGCGCAGGACCGGCTGCGGGCCCGTCCCGTTCGGGAGCGAGGGCTGGTAGTCGGCGAAGAAGCTCCACCAGGCCCGGTCGACCGAGCCGGGATCCGCCAGGTAGCGCTGGTAGAGCTCCTCGACCAGCCATTCGTTGGCGCCGAAATCGGTCTGGCCCGCGGCGGGATCGTGACTCGATCCCTGGTGCGGTGCGTTAGCTGGCTGGTGTGCGGACCCGGGCTCTCGAGACGCTTCGGGCTCGCGGACCTCCGCGCTACCCTGCGGGGACCCAGAAGACACGGCGGACATCGACCGTCAAACCTTCTTCCGGAAATGCGTGATCGTTAGGTTTTCAACTCTGCCTATCAAGGCTACCTGGCGTCATACGAGCCAGCGCCTGAAGCACTTCAGGCGTTCCGCGGTACTGCTGTGGCCTGAGTCACTCCCGGCCTCGCATTCTGGGGACCCGGTTACGGCGTGCCGAAAGTCCCTGTCCCGTCTGGTTCCGGCCGGTACCATCGGCGCAATGGCATACGGTTTCCGGCTTAGGCCCTGCTTGCAGCGCTTTCTCCGGGAAACCGTCCTTTCGACGGCAAGGCACAGGTGACAAGGGAATCGAACGGCCACCCCGAGGCTGACGGCGCCCGGAGCCCATCGGGTCCTCCGCGCCCCCGGCCGTCGCGTGCCCCGTCCGGCTCCCCGCCACGTACCGCAGGCCCCGCCGCCCCCCGTCCCGCCGGTCCCCTCCCGCGCATCCCATCCGGCCCGCATCCCGCGAACACCGGCCCGCTGCCCCGCATCCCGGCTCGCCCCGACCCGACAGGCACCGGCCCGATCCCGCGCATCCCGGCTCGCCCCGACCCCACCGGCACCGGGCCGCTCCCGCGCGTTCCCGCCGGCCCTGACCCCACCGGCACGGGGCCGCTGCCCCGCATCCCCGCCAGGTCGGCTCAGGCCGGCTCCGGCCCGGCCAGCGCCATCCCGGGCGGCCCTACCCCGGGCGCCGCCGCCCCGGGCGGCCGCGATCCGTGGCGCGGGGCCACGCCGGGCTTCGAGTTCGAGGGGCGCCGGCCCCGGCCCGGCCGGGCATCGCGGCGAGGCCAGCCCGGACGCCATGGCCGGGCCGCCGAACCCTCTTCGCGCCCGGGACTACCACCGGGTACGGGGGACACCGGACCCCAGCCCGGACCCCAATCCGGCCCTCAGGCCGGGCTTCGAGCCGGTCGCCAGGTCAGCTCTCAGACCGGGCCCCAGCAGGTCCTGCGCGGCCCCGCGGCGGCCGAGGCGCAGCGTGAGCCGCGCCGGTTCCGGTACACGCCGACGGTGAGCCAGCCGCTCCCCGTCCCCCCCGCGGCCTGGCCCGACGACGTTCCGCTGGCCCCGCCAGGCCCCGGACCCACCGGATCTGCCGGGTCCGCCGGACCGGCCGGACCCGCCGGACCCGCCGGGTCCGCGCCGCCCAGCGTCCCCCCGATGAGCGCCGCGCCCTTCGGGACGGGGACCTCCCGCATCGTCCCGCGGCAGGGCTTCATCCACGATTCCGGCCCCCGGCAGGCCTTCGTCCACGACACCGGCGTCCACGACAACGGCGTACACGACACCGGCCCGCGGCCGGCCTTCGGACGCGGCACGGGTCCGCGGCCCGTCTCGGGCCGCGACTCCGGCGCCCGCCCCACCGGCCCGCGGGCGGCCTTCGCCTCGGACGCCGGCGTCCACGACACCGCGCCGCGTCCGCGCCAGGTCGTCACCGACCAGGGTCGAGACCAGCGGTCACGCGACCGCCGGCCCCGGGAACGCGACCACCACGCCCGGCCCGACCTGAAGGCGGCCGGCGCCGAATGGTCGAAGCTCGTCGGCTCCCTCGTGCCCGAGCCGGTCAAGCGCCGCTGGTCCCGGCAGTTCATGGATGGCCTGGAGTTCCGCGGCTGGGGGATGCGGGTGGCGATCCCGATCCTCGCCATGGTCGTCTTCGGTGTCGCGGTCGTGGT
>Ga0335085_10012971_pt1 | contig 12239 bp, 11 predicted proteins | sample Lox_Sample_45_FD_206712 | JGI IMG/M metagenome (GOLD analysis project Ga0335085, IMG submission 206712) | Soil microbial communities from Loxahatchee National Wildlife Refuge, Florida, United States - Lox_Sample_4.5 | ecosystem: Environmental > Terrestrial > Soil > Wetlands | place: USA...
GACTGGCTCAAGACGGAATGGCGCCGGTTGGGCCTCCTCAAAAACATCCAGCTTACAATCAGCGGCTGCCTGGGCCCGTGCGACGTTCCGAACGTCGCGCTGATCGCAACGGCGAATGAGAACACATGGCTCGGCACCATTGACCGCGATGAGTATTACCGGGAAATTGTGGAATGGGCGGTCAGGAGCAAAGCTGCGGGCCGGACGCTTCCCCTGTCCAAAGAACTTCTCAGCCACCGGCTCAACCCGTTTCGGTAGTGGTCTGGCGATTTCAACAACCAAAACGACAATCGCAATCCGTTTTCTTCAAACTACCCTAGGCCACGGAATCCAATTCCTACAATTCGCCGCGCCGTTGTTTACCGACGTTTGCTTGGTGCAAGGCAGCCATCCGGAACTGAACGGTTAACGGCAACGGAACTTCACCTATCGTAGAAGCGCTGGATCATTACAGAGCAGGTCCCGAGATGGTCAAAGCGCTTTCAGCAGACATCTATGGCCACGTCGAACACAAGCTGACAACGGCGCCCAGTGGCGGCTAATTTCCGCCCTTCGCGTGTCGCCAAAAATCCCGGCCGCAATCGCAAAAGGGCCAAGCGTAGCCCTTCTATCAAAACCGGGTCCTTCGAATCGATCACTTACCGAGCCAGGCAGCCGCGCCTCTGACCTTCGCCCACTATCGCAGAAGCTTTCACGACTTACTGCCCCGGCTTAACAACCCATTCACCCGTTCCGGTGCGTGGCCCAGTGCGTGGGCCAGGTTCAGTTTCGCGAGGTTGTGGGCGAAGATGCTGTTGATCAAATCCAGTTGCGCGGTCGATAACGTCCGCGCCTGGATCACTTCGAGCGTATTCACCACGCCGGCCTGCATGCGGGCGCGGGCCATCTCGAGAGTCTCCTGCGCGACATCGACGTTCTTGCTCGCCACCTCCACCTGCCCCGGCGGCTTCCAGATCGAGATAGACTTCGCACACTTCGGCTTCGATCTGGCCACGCGTATCGGCCAGTTCGGCCTGGCGCTGTGCCAGCACAGCCTGTTATTGATAAGACCGGACTCACAGGCCGCTTCGACATTCACCTCGAAATTCGCCCGCGAGGCTACAACATCGGCAGTATTTGACGATAAGCCGTCGATCTTTGTCGCGCTTTCGGAGCAACTCGGGTTAAGACTGTCTCCAGATAAGACCCGGTCGAGGCAACTGTCGTCGATTCCGTTTCGAAGCCGACCGCAAGTTGAGCCGCTGGGAACGCCAATCACCTCCGAACCTCATCCACACCATAGAAATAGCTGGATCGTTTCAGGGGAGGGCGGAGATGTTCGGCGACTTCTGCAGCCGAGTCGAACAACGCCAAAATCGCGCTGCGAATTGGCTGCTGAATCCTGCGACTCCCGCATCGCGAGAAATGTCATCGCGCGGCAGCGCCCGGCCCGCGAGGCGTATCTTCGCCGAACTGCCCATGGGCCAATACTCGACATGGTCACCCGTTCATGATGGCTGCGGATTGCCGGCGCACATCCGCGAAGTGAAACCCCATCCGCCAGTACAGCACCACCACAAAGCCCAGGCCCAGGACTGACATCAACAGCTTGGCATCGTCAAAGGCCGGAGCCGCGAGTATGCCTACCACGATCGCGGCTGGCGTATAGGCGAGGGCCGCTCGCAAACCCACCACCCACCCGAGTGACACATAACGGGCCATGAAATCGCTGCCCGCGGCGCCGCCGTTGGCCTCATAGCAGTACGCCGTGCCTAATCCTGCTATGGCTGCCGTAAGGGATGCTTCCCACCACTGATCAGCCTTGCCGGCTTGCACCAACGCGGCGATCACAGCGTTAGCCAGAGCGTACTGGAAGGCATGCGCCTGCGTGAGAGGTCCCTGCTCCAGCTCACTTTTCAACGAGGTCAAGTTAAGCCAATACATCGCCGTCTGCCTCCATTGTTCGAGTCGGAACCCATACAGAGGCTAGCACCAGGCGGTCGTCTCGACAATCAGATTGGCGGGCGTTATTCGGACCTCCGCCCGGATGGCGGTAGAGGCTTACGGCCCAAGTGCCTTTCGCGCCGGTCTGCCTTGGCTGGCCAATAGGCGCAATGATCGAGATAGACTTCGCGCACTTCGGCTTCGATCTGGCCGCGCGTATCGGCCAGTTCGGCCTGGCGCTACGCCAGTACCGTTTGCGCCTGGGCGATGTCGGAACCGGTCTTGCCGCCCTGCCAGATCGGAATGTTCAGCGTACCGTGACGTTGAAGGCGCCGTGAGAGGAGGCAGGATTCGGGCCGATCACCTGGTAATCGCCGCTGACGTCCAGCGACGGCAGGCGTTCGCAGCGCGCGGCAGCGAGAGCGCGGCGAGCGGCCTCCACCTGCGCGATGACGGCTTTCGGATCGGGGGTCTCGAACGCCGCAGCCACAGCCTGATCGACGGTGACCACCGCCGCGGGCGTGAAGGGGAACTTGTCGGTCAAATCGAAGTTGGGAATCGGGATGAACGCGAAACTCAGTTAAAGGTATCGGCTGGGGCGGGTCAAATGGTAAGAAAGGGGAATGGCAACCCGCTTGGTGGCTATCCTAAAGGAGAGAACCGAGATTGGACATTCGAGCCGAAATCGCCGCGCGAATCGAGAAGTTAGGCCCTGAGATGCAGGAACAGGTGCTGCAGTTCGTCCCGTCACTGGGAGCTACCACAACTCCGGGTGAGAGCGGGATAACCCTGCGCCGGTTCTCGGGCTCTCTAGGACAGCGCTTCCGCCAGTGAAATGACTAAAGCTATCGAAGAGGAATGCGAGCGCGCGGGTGCCGCCAAGTGGTAGGTACCTGCTGGACACCAATATCGTGATGAGCCGGAAAATATCGCCAAAGTCGAGCGTCGAGCAGGGCGGTTCTTTCGTGCGATCTCAATGTTGGTGCGCGCGTATGGCCGAGTGAAGCAACGTCTCTACGCCGTTGCGGCCATCAGGCGCGCTTGCCACGCCAGCCAAACACTACCTTGCTCGCTGCGTTTTCATCCGCCTCGGCGACCAGTTTGCGATAGGCACCGAGATGGTCGAAGCACCCTTCGGCGGGATCTACAGCAGCGGTCGAGGGGACCGAAACCGCGCGAATCGCTTCTAAATTTCCCCACTCGGCGTCGCGAAAACTCCCCGCCGAAATCGCAAACGGCCAAGCGTGGCCCTTCTGACAAAATCCGGCTCCTCACGCACAGCGCCAGGCGGCCACGCGTGTGGCCTTGCTACTGCGCGGGCTTCAGTAAACTATTCACCTGCTCGGGTGCGTGGCCCAGCGCGCGGGCCAAATTCAGCTTCGCCAGGTTGTGGGCGAAGATGCTGTTGATGAGGTCGAGTTGCGCGGTCGATAAGGTCTGCTGCGCCTGGATCACTTCGAGCGTATTCACCACGCCGGCCTGCATGCGGGCGCGGGTCATCTCGAGAGTCTCCTGGGCAATATCGACGTTCTTGCGCGCCACCTCCACCTGCCCCGCGGCGGCTTCCAGATCGAGGTAGACTTCGCGCACTTCGGCTTCGATCTGGCCGCGCGTATCGGCCAGTTCGGCCTGGCGCTGCGCCAGTACAGCTTGCGCCTGGGCGATGTCGGAACCGGTCTTGCCGCCCTGCCAGATCGGAATGTTGAGCGTGCCGGTGACGTTGAAGGCGCCGTGGGAGGAGGCGGGATTCGGGCCGATCACCTGGTAATCGCCGCTGACCCCCAGCGACGGCAGGCGTTCGGAGCGCGCGGCAGAGAGCGCGCGGCGGGCGGCCTCCACCTGCGCGATGGCGGCTTTCAGATCGGCGCGGGTCTCGAACGCCGCAGCCACAGCCTGATCGACGGTGACCACCGGCGCGGGCGTGAAGGGGAACTTGTCGGTCAAATCGAAGTTGGGATTGGGCGGCAAGCCGACCAGCCGCGCGAGGCGGATTTTCTGCTTGGCCAAATCGTTGCGCAGGGTGATCAACTGCTGCTGCTGAGTAAGCGAGCGCACCTGGTTCTGATCGACGTTGAGCCTGCCGAGCACACCTTGCGCATGCTGTTCGCTGGATTGGCTGAAGACGGCGTTGGCGGTATCGAGTTGCACCTGCGCCGCATCCACACGGGCCTGCGCGGCGAGGACCTGCAGGTACGCTCCGCCCACCGCGAGCGTCACCAGGTCTCGGGCATCCTCCTGGTTGTATTGTCCGGCGCGGGCGATGGCGCGAGCCGAGCGGTAATTATTGAACGCCGTCAGGTTCACCAGGTTCTGGCTGAAGTTGCCCTGCAGGTTGAAATAATTGAATGGTCCTACGACGCTGGGAATGCGCACGCCCGGAAACGGAGTAGTGATGCGGAATCCCAGGGCGGCCAGGTCCACCTGCTCGACGGTTTCGCTGAGCGCGGCGCTGACGTTCGGCAGGAGGGTGCTGAGGACGGCGCGTTCCTGGGCGCTCGACTGGCGCGCCGACTGCATCGAGCCGACTGCGCCGAGGTTGTAGGAGAGGCCGCGCCGCAGCGCCTCAGCGAGCGTCAGTTTGCCCGAGAAAGGCACGGCGGCGGTGCTCGGCGCACTGCCGGTGTACGGTCCAGAAACCTGTAGCGTGGGGTTCAGGGTGTTGACGCTGGTGGTGGTTCCGGCGACCGGCTGTTCGGTGGCGGTGACGTTGCCGCCCTGACCGTTGCGGCCGGAGGCGGGCGGTATGGCGGCGGAAGGATTGGGCGGTGGCGGCGCAACGAACTGGGCGAGCGCGGGAGACGTTGCCAGAAAACTCCACATCACGAGGGCGCCGGTCGATTTCAGGTGTCTGGTCATTTTGTCGTGGTCACCAATTTGCGCATGGCGGTCACCAACTGGCGTTGATGGGCCGCGGAGAGGACGGCCAACTGCTGTGCTTCGGCGCGCCGGGCGCGCGGCAGGGCACGCGTGAAGATGCGGTCGCCGGCTTCGGTGCGCTGCACCAGTTGCATGCGGCGGTCGCGGGGATTGCGGGTGCGGCGCAGCCAGCCGCGACGCTCCAGGCCATCGAGAATCGCGACCAGCGAACTGGGATCCAGGCCGCAGAGTTTGGCCAGCTCGTGCTGCGAAACGTCGCCCGAGCCGGCCAGCGCCAGCAGCCAGAATTCGCGCGGTCGCAGATCCAGCGGCGCCAGCGCGCGCTCCAGCAGGCGGCGTGCTTCCATCCAGATTTTCCAGTTGTAATACCACAGGCCGGAACCGTCGGGATCGTCTTCTACGGCCGACCTGGCATGCTCCGGTTTGGAATTCACGCGCGGCATGGCTAGAGCGTCCTTCGGAACAGCAAAGTGGCGCCCGACAAGACGACCACCGACGTAATGGTGAGCGCCACAATGTCGCCGGTGATGGCCGCGATGCCGACATCCTTCAGCAGCAGCGCGCGGAAGGAGTGTACGGCGTAGGTGAACGGGTCGCCGACGGACATCCAGCGCAGCCACTTGGGGAAGCCGGCGATAGGGTAGACCGCGCCACTCGGAAAGAACAGCAGCGTATTGAGCACGCCGAAAATGGCGCGCGGCACGAGCGGGTCGCTGATCCGCGCCATGATGAAGAACATCAGCCCGATGAGCGCGATGGACGTGAGGATCACCATGAAGGTGAGCTCCAGCAGGCGGATCGGCTCGAAGAAATGCGGCACCTGTGCGATGACGGCGCCGAGGATCAGCACGGTCTCACCCGCCAGTACGGCCTTGATCACGCCGGAGAGATTGAAGCCCAGGATCAGCTCCCACTTCGTGATGGGCGTGACCATGTAGCCTTCATGCAGGCCGCGCGACTTGTCGTCGATGAACAGCATGCCGCCGCCGATGATGGCCGTGACGAAGATGGCCAGCACCATCGAGCCGGGCAGCAGGTACTTGATGTAGTTGATGTATGGGTAGACCTCGACCATGTCGAGCGCGGCCTGGGTGGGCTGGCGCGGGCGGACGGCGGGCATATTGATCGAGTTCACCAGTTGCGTCATCTGATCGCCGACGGCGCCGGCCACCGAGCGGTCGGTATTGTCGGCGATGAGCGCCAGGTGCGGCTGGTGCTGCTCCAGCAGGTCCCGCGAATAGCGCTGCGGGATGATGAGCACGGCCCCCAGCACGCCCTTGCGCAGGTCGATGAGGGCGCTGCCTTCGTCGGCGTAATCGATGGGCAGAAAGGTGCGGGCGTTGGCGCCCACCGCGCGGACGCGCTCCAGCACATCCACCGACTTCGGGCCGCGGTCGAGATTCACCACGCCGAGATTGACGTTTTTGATATTGCCGCCGAACGCGTTGCCGAGAATCACGAGTTGCACCAGAGGGAGCACGAGCGAGGCGAATAGCAACGCCGGGCTGCGGCGGAATTTGCGCATATCGCGCTCGACCAACGCCAGAGCGCGTTTCATCGGGGACCTCCTTTAAGGGCCGGCGCGGGTGCGTCGGGAATATCGGCCAGGGCGTGGCCGGTGTAATGCAAAAAGACATCGTCGAGGCTGGTGGATTCGACCGAGAGGCTGCTGAGTTCGAGTTTGTAGTGGCGCGCCAGTTCGACCAGGTCCTGGGCGGTGGCGGGGCCGCGGTCGCTCGAGATGCGATAGGTAGCCGACCCGAGCGAGCGCACGGACTTGACGGCGGGGAGGGCTTCGAGGGCAGCGGCGCCGCCCGGCAGGTCGGGGGCGAACTGCACTTCGATGCGGCTGGCGCCGGGCACCGAGGCTTTCAGTGCCACGGGCGTATCGAGGGCGACCATGCGGCCGCGATCGACAATCGCCACGCGGTCGCACAGGCGGTCGGCTTCATCCATGTAGTGGGTGGTGAGGAAGAGTGTGCGTCCGTGCTGGGCGCGCAAATGGGTGATCATCTCCCAGACCGAGATGCGCGATACCGGGTCGAGGCCGGTGGTGGGTTCGTCGAGGAACAGGATCTGGGGATCGTGCACCAGGCCGCGGGCGATTTCCAAGCGGCGGCGCATACCGCCGGAAAGCGTCGAAGCGAGAGCGTTGGCGCGGTCGGCGAGGCCCACGGCTTCGAGCAACTCGGCGGTCCGGCGCGCACGCGGTTGGCCGGTGATGCCGAACAGGCGCGCGTGAATGCCGATGTTTTCGGCGCAGGTCAGTTCGGGGTCGCTAGTCATGTTCTGTGGGATGACGCCGATGGAGTTGCGCACGGCGGTAGCGGCGTGGATGATGTCGTGGCCCGCCACCAGGGCGCTGCCGGAAGTGGGCGGCACCAGCGTGGTGAGCATGCGGATGAGCGTGCTTTTGCCGGCGCCGTTGGGTCCCAGCAGTCCGAAAATTTCGCCGGCCTGGACCTCGAAGGTGACGTGATCGACGGCCTGCAGCGCACCGAATTTCTTGGAGATGTCCTGCACCTGGATGGAGGAGTTTTCACGGGCTGGCTCGGGCATGGTCAGTCCTTCACAGTGTTGACGGGCGGCCGCGGCGGCAGGGCCGGGACGGGCAGCATCACCCAGGCGGTCATGCCCAGCGGCAGGCGGCCTTCGGGATTGGCCACGCGGACCCGGATGGCGACGGTTTTGATATCGCGCTTAGTGCGGCTGACGTCGCGCTGGGTGGCGAAGTCGGCTTCCACCGCTTTATAGATGACGGGGCCGGACATCTCGGTGCCCGAGGGCAGGCGGACCTGGAGTTTCTGCCCCATGGCGATCAGGTCGGCGTAAGTCTCTTCGACATCGGCATCCACCCAGGTGGAGCTGAGGTCGAACAGCGTGACGATGGGGCTACCGGGGTTGACCACTTCGCCTTGCCGCGCGGCCCGCAGAGTCACAATGCCGCTGGCAGGCGCAACGATTTCGGTATACCCGAGGCGGGCTGTCGCCGCCACGGCATTGTTGCGTGCCTGCGCTTCGGCAGCGCGCAGGGCTTCCGTCTGGCGCTGCTGCACACCGATCTGAATTTCCTGGTGACGGGCGTCGGCCAGTGCGGCCTCCGCGGCGGCAACCGATCGGCGCAGCGCTTCGGCGCCATCCTGCGCGGCGGCCACGGTGCGCTGCGCGGCGGAGACGCCGGCCTGGGCGGCCTGTTCGTTGGCGCGCGCGGAATCCAGATCGGACTGCGCGGTGACGAGATCCTGCGGCGGATTGATGTCGCGCTCGACCAGCGGCTTGATGCGATTGTAATTGTCCTGGGCCTTGCGCACGGCGGCCTGCGTCTGGGCGACCTGCGCTTGCGCCTGCTGCAACTGTGCCTGGGTCTGCGAAATCTGCGCTTCCGCCTGGCGAAGCTGCGCGCGAGTCTGCTCGACTTGCGCTTCGGACTGCTGCACCTTGGTCGGCAGGCTCTTCTGCAGCAGTTCGGTTTGCGTGGCGGCCTGCTGGGCGTTGGCGCGGGCCTGCGCGATGGCGTCGCCGGCGGCGCCTTGATCGGCGCGCAACTCTTCCTGGTCGAGCACGGCGATCAGGTCGCCGGCTTTGACCGCCTGCCCGTCGTCGACTGCCAGCTTGACGATGCGTCCGGTGATCTTGCTGCTGACGACGACCTCGTTGCCGTCGACGGTGCCGGTGAGTACGAGGGTCTGGGCGCGCGGGCGCTCGACCCACCAGATGGCGGCGGCGACGGCCACAATCAGCAGCAGAAGAACGACTCGTTTCATTTCGGTAACCTCTCTGGATATCCCGGGTTTGAATACATTGTAAACCAAATGATTTGGTTTTCAAACGAAATGGGCTAGCGGGGCCCCTCAGATAGCGCGTGCGCGAAACCGCACCCTTAGCGGGGCGGGTCCCTGATCGGCGCCGAAACCCTGTCCGGCTGGCGGACCCGGGGTTCCGTTGCGGACCACGGTGTCCGCTCCACGACATAGTTCGGGCGCGGCAATCCGGAATCATCTTCCGATGCAGTTATGCTGGTGTTTTGCGATGCGCAACTGGCTCAACCTGCCCAATCTGCTGACGCTCGCCCGCCTGGCGCTGGCGCCGGCGATCATTGCGGCGATTGTCTCCGGCCGGGCGATGGCTGCGTTCGTGCTGTTCGTCGTCGCCGGCTGGACGGACGTGCTGGACGGGGCGGCGGCGCGCCGATGGGGGGCCACCACGCGGGTGGGCGCCTATCTCGATCCGGTAGCCGACAAGGTTCTGCTGAGCGGAGTGTTTCTGGCGCTGGCCTGGGCCCACCGGGTGCCCTGGTGGGTGGTGGCGATCATCTTCGGCCGCGACGTTTACATTTTAGTCGCGGCGCTGGTGATGATGCAGTTCGCGGATATCCGGAATTTCCCCCCCAGCCGGTGGGGCAAACTCTCCACCTTTGCCCAGATTGTCACGGTCGGCGTCTGGATGGGCCGGGACCTGTTTCAGCTTGTGGTATTGGACGGGCTGGCGTCGGCGCTGCTATGGGTTTGCGCGGCCCTGGCAGTGGTGAGCGGCTTGCATTACACCTGGCGGGGAGCGCAGATGACGATCATCCACCGCAATACTGCAAGAGCACGTTGACGCAGTGCGGCTCCGGGAGTAGTCTTAAATTGAGAGACGGGGTCGCTCATGACTCGCTATCTGCCTGCCCGCCATTACCTGGGATTTGCGATCAGCGCCGTCGTTTTGGCCGGGCTGGTGGGATGGTTCGCCTTTGCGTTGCATTTGAACCTGGCGTACGTCCCGGCGGGGCTGTTCCTGGTGAGCGCGGGGGTGCTGCTGGCGATGGCCTTCCGGCCGCCCATCGAGGTCCACGAGGGCTATCTTTCGATAGGCAAGCGCATCATTCCTTGGATGGACATCCGCCGTCTGGACCGCACCGGGTTGCTCTCGCCACTTATTTTACGAATTACCCTGTTTGACGATTCCCGTCTGATGCTGGTCTATCCCGGCGACCTGGATTCCTGCAACAGCCTGCTGCGCCATCTGCGCCGGCTGTCGCGCGACGCCCTGATCGACGGCGTGCCTTACCGCCAGTACTGGGGCGAGGCGCTGGCGCCGGGAGCACGCGAAACCAAGCAGGTGCAGGCGCCGAAGTATCGGCTGCTGCGGCCCGAGGACGAAGCCGAAGTCGAGCGCCTGTATCAACGCCTCAAAACGGTCGGCAATCTGGACCAGAAGAACTCCACGGACGAGAAGTAGTTCGTGGCGACGGGCCGCCGCTTTTCATTCCTCAAATTTTTGTTGGCAGTCGCCGTCCTGGCGGCGCTGCTGTTCTTCACCCGCACGTTGTGGCTGGCGGCGCTGGGGCGGGCGCTGGTGTACGGCCAGGGTCCGGCGAAAGCGGATATTGCGGTCGTGTTGGCGGGCGACGAAACCGGAGCCCGCATTCTGAAGGGCGCCGAGATGGTTCGGGAGGGGTACGTGCCGGCCGTGCTGGTGAGCGGGCCGCCGGATATTTACGGCTATCATGAATCCGACTTGGCGATCCAGTTTGCTGTGCGACATGGAGATCCGGCGGACTGGTTCATTCCGTTGCCGCACGACGCCCACTCGACCACAGACGAGGCGCGCCCGATCCTGGCCGAGTTGCGGCGGCGCGGGATCCACAGCTTTCTCCTGGTGACCAGCAACTTCCACAGCGCGCGGGCCACGCGAGTGTTCCGCCGGGCGGAGAAGGGCATGGCGGATGCGCCCACTTTTCGCACGGTCGCCTGCGAAAACAAGTTCTTTGCGCCGGATGGCTGGTGGCGGTGCCGCGAAGGGCGCAAGATTTTCTTTAGCGAATGGGTCAAGACGCTCACGGGGCCTCTGGGGATCTGATATGTGGGAATCGCTGAGGACGCTTCGCAAGTATGTCTGGCGGTACCGCCGCGCCATGGCGCTGGGGATGCTCTGCCTGGCGCTAAAGGATGGCGCCCAGGCATTGCAGCCGCTGATGATTCGCGGGGCGGTGGATTCCTTCGCGCAACCGGGGGGCGGAGGGCGGCTGTTCCTGCGCTTCGCGGCCTACCTGGTCGCGCTGGCGGTGGTGAAGGGCATCTTTCAGTTCTTCATGCGGGTGATTCTGATCGGCGTCTCGCGCGACATCGAATACGACCTGCGCAACGACTTGTTCGCGCACCTGGTGCGCCTGGCGCCGGATTACTTCGGCCGCACGCGCACGGGCGACATCATGGCGCGCGCCACCAACGACCTGAACGCCGTCCGGATGATGCTGGGTCCGGGGGTGATGTACTGGTTTGAAACCAGCCTGACGTTTGCGCTGGCCATCTGGATCATGGTGCAGTTCGACTGGCGCCTGGCGTTGTTCGCGGTGATGCCGGCGCCGGCAGTGAGCCTGGCGGTAATCTTCTTCGGGCGCGCCATTCACGCGCGTTTTGAGCGGATCCAGGCGATGTTCTCCGATATTTCCAGCCGCGTGCAGGAAAACCTTTCGGCCGTGCGGATGATCCGCGCGTTTTCGCAGGAGCAGGCAGAGTTGCGCCGGTTCGAGGATTTGAACCGCCAGTACATCGGGCAGAATTTGAAGTTGGTGCGTCTGCAGGGGATCTTCGAGCCGCTGCTGGAACTGCTGATCGGCAGCACGTTTCTGGTGGTGCTGTGGGTCGGCGGACGACAGGTGCTGGCCGGGAAAATTTCGATCGGCAGCTTTGTCATGTTCAACACCTATATGGGCACGCTGGTGTGGCCGATGATCGCGCTGGGCTGGGTGGTGAACCTGATGCAGCGCGGTAGCGCGTCGCTGAAGCGCATCAACCAGGTGCTGCATGAGGTGCCCTCGATTCAGGCGCCCCCCGATCCGGTGCGGTTAGGGCGCGTGCAGGGCGAGATCGAGTTTCGCGGTGTGACGGTGGATTACGGCACAGGGCCCGCGCTGGCGGCGATCGATCTGCGCGTGCCGGCGGGCGCGACCATCGCCGTGGTGGGCCACACCGGCTCAGGCAAGAGCACGCTGGTGCAACTGATTCCGCGCCTGCTCGATCCGACTGCCGGTGAGGTGCTGCTGGACGGCGTAGACGTCCGCCGCATGGACCCGGAGGACCTGCGGCGGCACATCGGGTTCGTGCCGCAGGAGACCTTCCTGTTCAGCGCCACCATCGCGGAGAATATCGCCTTCGGCGTGGAGAGCGCCAGCATGGAGCAGATTCGCGAAGCCGCGCGGATTGCCGGTCTCGCGGAAGATATTGAGTCGTTCCCGAAGGGTTACGAGACGATGGTGGGCGAGCGCGGCATTACGCTTTCGGGCGGGCAGAAGCAGCGCACCGCCATCGCGCGGGCGATCCTGCGCGAGCCGCGCATCCTGATCCTCGACGACGCGCTGTCGAGCGTGGATACGCTGACGGAGGAACGCATCCTGACGCACCTGGCCGGCGTGATGCGCGGCCGCACCGTGATCTTAATTTCGCACCGCGTCTCGA
>Ga0335085_10012972_pt1 | contig 12237 bp, 10 predicted proteins | sample Lox_Sample_45_FD_206712 | JGI IMG/M metagenome (GOLD analysis project Ga0335085, IMG submission 206712) | Soil microbial communities from Loxahatchee National Wildlife Refuge, Florida, United States - Lox_Sample_4.5 | ecosystem: Environmental > Terrestrial > Soil > Wetlands | place: USA...
ATTCGAAAGCGGGAACAGGATGGGACGCGGAACCTTGCGGGCCATCTCGCGAACGATCGCTTCGGAGAAAGCCCCGCCAACCGTCGAAAGGCCGATCAGGATGGAAGCCTCGACCTTCCCAATCACTTCGGCAAGTCCGATCTGGCCACGGGAGGTTCGCGGCCAATCCGCCACACGGTCCGCCGGTTGGGCGTAAACGCGCTGTTCCGGGGTCAGATCGGTTCGTCCCGAGTGCAGCAGCCCGTTCACGTCCACCACCCAGAAACGGCTGCCCGCCTCGCGTTCGCCGAGCCCCTGGCTGATCATCTCCGCTCTGAGCCCATCCGCCACGCCGATGCCCGCGGAGCCTGCTCCGAGCATCACGATCTGCTGCTCATTCAGACTCTTTCCGGTCACCTTCACCGCGCCCAGCACCGCGCCCACAGCGACCGCCGCGGTTCCCTGGATGTCGTCATTGAAGGTCAGCAATTCCTCGCGGTAGCGCTGCAGAATCGGCCGGGCATGTGGCGTCGCGAAATCCTCCCATTGCAGGCAGGTGGTGGGCAGTTCCTGCTTTACTGCCTGTACGAACTGGTCCACGAAGTCAAAGTACGCCTGCCCGGTGATCCGTTCGTGCCGCCAGCCAAGGTACTCCGGGTCGTTCAGCCGCTCCGCATTGTTCGTTCCCGCGTCCAGCACGATGGGCAGCGTGCGCTCCGGCCGAATCCCGCCAATGAGCGTGTACAAAGACAGTTTGCCGATGGGAATTCCCAGGCCCCCCGCTCCCTGGTCTCCGATGCCCAGGATTCGTTCGCCGTCCGTCACCACAATCACGTCCACCTCGGCATTCGGCCGGTTCTGCAACAGCGCGGGAATCGAGTCGCGAAGCGCATAGGAAATGAACAATCCCCGCGGCCGCCGGTAGATGTGGCTGAACTCCTGACACGCCTGCGCCACCACGGGTGTGTACACGATCGGGGTCATCTCTTCGATATGCTCCAGCAGCAGCTTGTAGAAGAGCACTTCGTTGCTGTCCTGCAGCGCGCGCAGGTAGATGTGCCGCTCCAGGTCATCACTTTTTCTCTGGTAGGCTTCGTAGGCACGGACGACTTGTCCTTCCAGGCTCTCCACCTGCGGCGGGAGCAGCCCATGCAAGCCAAGTTGGCTGCGTTCCTCTTCCGTGAACGCCGTCCCCTTGTTGAGTCCGGGATGGTTCAACAGCTCCATTCCCCGGGGGAGAGCCGTTCTCGCCGGATTTCCAGCGGACTGCCGGTCAGTTGCCATGGTGGTGCTCGCTATTCTCCGCGGGGCTCCAGGTTCCCCGGCGGCTTGCAGGTTGCTCCCGGTTCGCGGAGGAAGAGGTGTCTTCCTCCATCCTGTGGGGAGGATTCACTGCTTCCCCGGTGGCCCCTCTTCGCTTTCCGGCCACACCAGCGCAAAAATCAGTGCCACGACAATTCCCACCGATACTTCAGCGAAGCGGTGAAAAGCGATCTGCCAGGGAGAGTTGGGCCGCGGGATTAAGAGCACAATCGCCAGCGTAACACCCGCGAACCGGTACGCGCTCCGGTCCGCGTGCGCCGCCGCGCAAATCAGCCCGAGCACGAACACGCCAACGCCGAACACAAGCAGTTGCGACCCGAAGTACGTGGCCAAAATCGCGCCCACCACTGCCCCGAACACCGTCCCCACGAAACGCTTCCAGGAAATAGCGATCGCCGCACCCAGTGAGGACTGCGTGATCACTAAGGATGTAATCGGCGCCCAGTACGCTTCCGGTAGCCGCAGTAACCGCGCAGCCAGCACGGAACTCACCGCCGCCACCGCCGTCCGCATCGCGTGCTCCACGGATCGACGGTTCAAGCCTCCCGACCACCAGGCAGTTTTCTGCGCCATTGCTTCTCCCCCAGCCGGGTGATTCTAGCCCATGTGCGGCTTCCGGCACTGCCTTCCGGCGCGTGTTAGAATTGCTTCGAGATTCGACTGGCTGTGTTTCGTCATCCCTCAGAAAGCCACCCCGGGGGGTCCGCAGGCCCCCGAACACCATGATTTTGCCCATCGTCAGCGAATTATTGGAGGTGATTGCGCGCCACCCGGCCGTGGAAGACGCTGTGGACGCGCTGCGCTCCGGGGCCGGCGAAACCCGGATTTCCGGCCTGGCGGATGCAGCCAAGGCGCTGCTCACCGCGCACCTCGCCGCCGAACTCAAGCGGCCCATCGTCCTCCTGACCACCAACAACGAGCGCGCGGAGTCGCTCGGCGCTGCCACCAGCTATTTTCTGCGCGTCCTGGGAAGGTCCTACAACCCGGGTGCGGAAGCCGTGCAGATGCTCCCTGCGCTCGATGTGACCCCCTGGGATGGGCGCTCGCCGCATCCCGAGATTTCCGAGGAGCGCGCCGCCACCCTTTGGCGCGCGGCCTCCGGCCAGGCTGCGACCGTGGTGGCGCCGGTGGGCGCGGCGCTGCTTCGGCTGGCACCGCCTCGCGAATATCAGCGTCTGGCCCGCACCGTCTGCCAGGACGAAGAGCTGCCCCTCGAAGATCTGGTGTCCTTTCTGGTCGAAGCCGGTTACCAGCGCGAACAGACCGTCACCATGCCCGGTCAATTCGCCGTGCGCGGCGGCATCCTGGACGTGTTTTCTCCGGAAGCCCGCTATCCCGTGCGCCTCGAGCTGTTGGGAGACCTGGTTGAGTCCTTGCGTGAATTTCATCCCGAAACGCAGCGCTCCGTCCGGCCTCTGGAGCGGGTGATTCTGGTGGCGCTGGGAGAGCTTTTGCGGCAGCCGGAGGGCCTGGGAGGCGCGCCTCCGGGTTGGGAGTTTCATCTGGCCGAGGACCAGCGGCGCGGCTCCCATCTCCTGCAACTCACCGAAAAACCCGTGGTCGTACTGGACGAGCCGGAAGACCTCGCCGCGGTTGCCTGCGAGCTCCGCGAGAAGTGGCAGGCCGCCTTTGACGCGCGGGAGGCCACCGCGCCCCACACCGGGCCGGAAGCCTATCTGCTTTCAGAAACCGAGTGGGAGGCGGTCCTTCAGACCGCGCAACAGCTGGTGATGGAGCGGCTGGCGCTGGCAATGGCGGAGACCAGCTACAGAAGCGGAAAGAAACCTGGCGCCACGGCAACTGAAATCCCTGAAGTCGCGGAGACGGCTCAGAACTCCGTCCTGTGCCAGGCCACCGCGCGCTATCACGGCAATGTTTCCGCCTTTCTCAACGAGGCGCGCGGCCGGCTGAAGGCTGGGGAGCAGGTGTTGGTCTCCTCGGCAACCGTGGGAGAAACCGAGCGCCTCGCGGAGATCCTGCGCGATGCCGACGTGCCTTACCGCGTCGGCGAAACCAGCGATCTCCCCGGAGCTTCCCGCGCCGGCGACGAAATTCCGGGTGCCGGCAGCGCCTTCCTTCCCGCCGTCACCCTATTGCGTACTCCCCTCGGGGAGGGCGTGGTTCTGCCCGAGCTGCGCCTGGCTCTGTATGGCAACGGCGATATTTTCGAGACCTTGGCGTCGGAGGCTCGGCCTCGCGCGCACACCCTGCCGCGCCCGCGCGCCGCCGCCTTCGTCAGCGATTTTGCGGACCTCAAGCCCGGCGACCACGTGGTGCACGTGGATCACGGCATCGGCCGCTTCGAGGGCTTGCGGCGCATCCAGGCCGTGGACGGCGCCGGGCGCGACGGCGAATTCATGCACCTGGTTTATGCGGATGAAGCCCGCCTATTCGTGCCCCTCGAGCGCATGGACCTGGTGCAGAAATACAACGCCCTGGGCGGCGCAGCACCGGCTCTGGACCGCTTGGGCGGCACCGCCTGGGCCGCCCGCAAAACCCGGGTGCGCAAATCCGTCGCGGAGATGGCCGATAAACTCCTCCGCCTCTACGCCGAAAGGCGAATCGCCAAGGGCATCGCCTTCTCCAAAGACACTCCCTGGCAGCACGAATTCGAGGATGCCTTCGAATTCGAGGAAACACCGGACCAGTTGCGCGCCATCGAAGAGATGAAGCGGGACATGGAGAACGGTGAGCCCATGGACCGCCTGCTCTGCGGCGATGTGGGCTATGGCAAAACCGAAGTAGCCATGCGCGCGGCGTTCAAAGCGGTGGCCGACGGCCGCCAGGTAGCCGTCCTGGCGCCGACCACCGTGCTGGCCTTCCAGCACTGGGAGACCTTCCGCCGGCGCATGGCGGCTTTTCCCATTCGGGTGGACCTGCTGAGCCGTTTCCGCACGCGCGCGGAGCAGAAACGCACCCTCGTGGACCTGGAAGGGGGCCAGGTGGATGTGTTGATCGGGACCCATCGGCTTCTTTCCAAAGACGTTCACTTTCCCAGCCTCGGGCTGCTGGTGGTGGATGAAGAGCAGCGCTTCGGCGTGGCCCACAAAGAGCGCATCAAGGAATTGCGCCGGGAAGTGGACATCCTCACCCTTTCCGCCACGCCCATCCCGCGCACCCTGCACATGGCCCTCGCCGGCCTGCGCAACATGTCGGTGATCGAAACGCCTCCCAAAGACCGCCTGGCCATCCAGACCGTGGTGGCGCCCTTCAGCGAAGCGCTGATTGCCCGCGCCATTGGCGAGGAGCTCGAGCGCGGCGGGCAGGTGTTCTTCGTGCACAACCGCGTGGGCTCCATCATTTCCATCGCCGCGCTGGTCCATCGCCTGGTGCCTCGGGCCCGCGTGCTGGTGGGGCACGGGCAGATGAACGAAAGGGAACTGGAAAAAGTGATGCTGGCTTTTGTGCGCCGCGAGGCCGATGTGCTCGTCGCCACCACCATCATCGAAAACGGCCTGGACATCTCCAACTGCAATACCCTGATCGTCAATCGCGCCGACCGCATGGGCCTTTCCGAGCTTTACCAGCTTCGCGGCCGCGTGGGGCGCTCCAGCGTACGCGCCTACGCCTACCTGCTGGTGCCCCCCGATGTGCCGCTTTCCGGCGAGGCGCGCCAGCGGCTTGCCGCGCTGCGTGAGTTCAGCGAGCTGGGCGCGGGCTTTCGCATTGCCGCCTTGGACCTGGAGATGCGCGGCGCGGGCAACCTGCTGGGGCGGGAACAGCATGGCCAGATTGGCGCGGTGGGCTTCGAAATGTACTGCCAGTTGCTGGAACGCGCCGTGGCCGAGCAGAAGGGCGAAGCCGCGCGGCCCGAGCGCCGCACCTCCATCCAACTGGGCCTGGATATCCGTATCCCGGAGACCTATATCGAGGAGGAAGCGCAGCGCCTGCGCGCCTACAAGCGCATTGCCGCCGTGGCCACCGAGGAACAGAGCGCGGAGATGGCTCGCGATCTGGCCGATCGCTTCGGCCCGCCCCCGGCTCCGGTCCGCAACCTGCTGGAATACGCGGTTCTGAAGGCGCTCGCCGAACAATTGCAGGTGGACGCCATCGAACGGCGCGGCCCGCGGGTGGCTATCCGCTTTGCGGAGCAGGCCAGCCTGCCCCCGGAGCCGTTGGTGCAACTGGTGCGCTCGCGCCGCGACCTCAAGATCGAACCCGGCGGCGTTTTGTGGATGGAGTTCAAAAGCGGCGATGCGGAGGTCACCGCGGCTCTCAAAACGGTGTTGCGGGCTCTCGGAAGCTCGCGCTAGACTGTAAAATCATCTCCAGAAAGCGGGTTGATATGAAGCGTTTGTGTTGCATCCTGGCCATCGTTTGCTTTTCCACAGCATTGCGCGCGCAGGAAAAGGGCCGCGTGGTCGAGGAAATCGTCGCCCGCGTCAACAATGAAATCATCACCCTCACCGATTATCGCCGCGCCGATGGCGCCATCGAAGAAGAGTCCAAGCAGGATTGTGCCGGGTGTCCCCTCGATCGGCTCCAGCAGGAGATCACCCTCAAGCGCGAAAACCTGCTTCGCGATTTGATTGACCAGAAGCTGTTGGCCCAGAAGGGCAAGGATCTGGGCATCAATGTCGAGCCGGACGTGGTCAAGCGTCTGGATGACATCCGCCAGCAGTACGGCTGGAAAGACATGGACGAGATGGAAACGCAGATGCGCGCCCAGGGCATGTCCCTCGAAGAGTTCAAGGAGACCACCCGCAACGGCTTCCTCACCCAGGAAGTTATCAAGCGCGAGGTGGGCACGCACATCCAGATCACCCACGATGAAGTGGCCAAGTATTACGAGGAGCACAAGCAGGATTTTGACCGCCCGGAAACCGTGATGGTCAGCGAGTTCTTCCTTTCCACCCAGAAAAAGGAAGAGAGTGAGATTCCGGCCGTCGAAGCCAAAGCCAAGTACTACCTGGCCCGCATGCAGCGCGGGGAGAGCTTTGAGGAGTTGGCCCGCCATTTTTCCGAGGGCAGCACCGCCAAAGACGGCGGCTACCTGGGCGCCTTCAAGCGCGGCGAGCTTTCCAAAGAGATTGAGGACAAGGTCTTTGCCATGAAGCGCGGCGATCTGACCGACGTCATCCGCACCAAAACCGGCTTCCTGATCCTGCGCGTGGATCAGCGCTTTGAGGCCGGAGTCCAGCCCCTCGAGAAGGTGGACGGCGAAATCCAGAATCGTTTGTACATGCAGCGCATGCAGCCGGAGCTCCGCAAATACCTGGGAACCTTGCGCGAGCAGAGCTACCTGGTGGTTAAGCCCGGCTTCACCGATACCGCCGCCGTCGCTTCCAATCCCATCGTGGAGGTCGACGCCGCGGCCGAGCAGTCCAAGGACGACAAGAAATCCGGCAAGAAGTCCAAGCAGCAGGCCCAGCAGCAGTCTGCTCCCAACGCCAAGCCGGGGAGCAATTAGCGCCGCCCATGAAGTCCCCCTACATTTCGGAGCTGGCCGAGAACCAGTCGGTGGTCTCCTACTTCCTGGTCTGCGGGAAGGAAATTGTCAGCTCGCCCAAAGGCCGCAAGTGGCTGCAACTGGAGCTAGGCGACAAGACCGGAAGTATCTACGGGAAGATGTGGGATGGATACGAAGCCGCGGCCGCCAGCGTGGCCGCAGACGACGTGGTCAAAGTCCAGGCCCGCGCCAAAACCTACAACGGCAAGCTCGAGCTCACCGTCGAAAAGATTCGCCGCGCCGAGCCGGAGGAATATAGCCTCGAGGATTTCGTCCCCCACACCGAAAAAAGCATCGCGGACCTCAAGCGCCGCCTGCTGGAGTACGTCTCCGGAGTGAAGAATCCCTGGATCGCCCGCCTGCTGGACGCCGTCCTGGACGATCCCCGCGTGGCCGGCCGCTTCGAGCGAGCTCCCGCGGCCAAGGTGATGCATCACGCCTATGTGGGTGGCCTTCTCGAACACGTGGTCAGCCTGTGCGGTTTGTGCCGCCTCATGGCCCAGCATTATCCGGAGCTGGATGTGGACCTGCTGCTCGCCGGCGCCGTCCTGCACGATATTGGCAAGCTGGACGAGATGAGTTACGAGCGCGCCGTGCAATACACCGCAGAGGGTGAACTGCTCGGGCACATCCTTATCGGCTATGAGCTGGTCAGCCGCAAAATGGACGCCATCGAGGGATTTCCCGCTCCGCTCAAATCTCTGATCCTGCATATCGTGGCCAGCCATCACGGCCAGTACGAATTCGGTTCCCCCAAGCTGCCCATGTTCCGCGAAGCCCTGGTGTTCCACTACCTGGATGAACTCGATTCGCGGGTCGGCGCCATCCGCCGCGGGCTGGAGGCGCCGGCCGCGGAAGGCGACGAGATCTGGACCGGTCGCGTGGCCGCCCTGGGCCGCAGGCTGTTGCGAACCGAGAAATACACCAGCACGGGGGAGCGCGCCGCGCAGGCCGAAAAGGTAGAATTCACCCCAGCGGGGCGTGCCCGGGGTGGAGGGCCCGCTGCGGGGGGAGACAAGCGATGAGCGAAGAGATCATTGCCCGCGTCGAGCGGCTGCGCAAGTCGCTCCTGGATTTGGCGCCGCTGGAACTCGATTGCATGAGCCGCCTGTGGCAACTGGGCGAAGGCACCGTGCGGCAAATCCGCGACAATCTGGCCGCTACCCGGCCCCGCGCCTATACCACTATTCTCACCATCATGGACCGCCTGGCCCAAAAGGGGTTCGTCACCCGCCGCAAGATGGGGCGTGCGTTTCTCTATCTCCCCAGCGTCTCCCAGGAGGAAGCTCGCGGCCGCGCGCTCTCCCGCGTCGTTGACCATTTCTTTGAAGGCTCTTACGAGACGCTGGCCAGTTACCTGGAAGGACTTCATTCCGCGGCCACGCGCGGCGGAGCCTCGGCCGCAGTCCGCGGTCCGCACCCGGCTACCCGCTGATCCTCCCCGGCACACCCGCCTCCGCCCCACGCTGTCGTCCCGAACCCCGTGCCTTTCGGGGTGGGGGTCCTGCTTTTTCTCCTCCAGTTTCCTCCCCATCCTCCTCTTCGCACTTCCGCGCCTCCCCCCTCCCGATTTTCGAGTACCATAAAAAGGTCATGCTTCCCGCTGAACTCCGCATCCGCGACATCTGCATCCGGCCGGCCACCATCCTCGCGCCCATGGCCGGCATCACCGACACGGTATTCCGCCGCGTGATTCGGGGGCTGGGCGGTTGCGGCCTGATCATGACCGAGTTCACCAGCGCCGAGTGCGTGGTGCGGGATACCCGCCGCTCCCAGCGCTACCTCTTCTTCGAGCCGGATGAGCATCCCATCACCGGACAACTCTTCGGCGCCAATCCTGATTCCATGGCCGCGGCCGCGCGCCTGGTTGAAGAGCAGGGCTTTGACGCCGTGGATATCAACCTGGGCTGTCCGGCCAAGAAAGTGGTCAAGTGCGGCGGCAGCGGGCTGCTGCGCGATTTGCCGCTCCTGGAGACGATTCTCAAGTCCGTGCGCGCTGCCGTTCGCATCCCGTTGACGGTCAAAATCCGCGCCGGCTGGGACCCGCAAAGCATCGTAGCGGCCGAAGTCGCCCGCATGGCTCAGGATTGCGGCGTCGAGGCCATCGCCGTCCATCCCCGCACGCGCCTCCAGGGCTTCGACGGCAGCGCCGATTGGAACATCATCCGCGCCGTGCGTCAGGCAGTCACCATTCCGGTGATCGGGAATGGAGACGTCCGCGCGCCGGAGGATGCCGCCCGCATGGTTGCGGAAACCGGCTGCCACGCGGTGATGATCGGCCGCGCCGCCGCTTCCAATCCCTGGATTTTCCGTCAGATGGAAAGTCATGCGGCCGGCCGCCCCTGCGCCGCCCCCACAGAGACGGAACGCCACGAATTGCTGCTGGATTATTTCCGCCGTCTGGTGGAAGCCGGCACTCCCGACGCGCTGGGGAAAATGAAGCAATTCGCCTGCTGGTTCACCCACGGAGTGCGCAACGGCGGTATCCTGCGGCGCGAAGTGCACACCGCGCGCTCTACCGATGAGGTCTTCGACCGCGTCGAGGCATTTTTCTCCCGCCCGGTCAGCGCTTAGGTTCTCTGCCCGCGCTTCCTCTTAGGGGACGTTCACCGGCTCGCTTTCCGGGCGGCTCTCTGGCGGTCAGGCGACCGCTTCGCCTGTGGCGGCAGTTTCGTAAAGCGCAGGTCCCGGCCGTGCCGCAGTTTCGTCAGGTACAGAATTTGGCCCGCGTGGTAGGTAAAGTGAGAATAGACGTGGGCCACCGCGGCTAGGCCGGTCACCTGGAATCCTTGGATCACATAGCGCCGCGTCAGCGCCGCAGGAGAAAGACGGCGCAGCACGGTATCTGTCTCCCGCATCGTGGAGTCCAGCCGGCGCAAGAGCCCCCGCCGCGAATAATCTTCCCGCCCGGCGGCGCTCTTGGAGTTCGGCCCGCGCTCCGCGAATTCCGCGTCGCGCTCGCGCAGGTCGGTCTCCCCTCCCAGTCCGGCCAGAATCCATTGCCGCATGTTGCCGCACAGATGCAAAACCAGGTTGCCGGCGCTGTTCGACGCGCCGTTCGGCCGCCACCAGATTTCGCGCTCGCTCAAGAGTTGCAGGCAGCGCCGCACGCGGCCCGCGTACGGCAGCAGGTCCCGGCGCACCTCGGCGAGAAACAGGCTGGAAATGCGGTCCTTGGGCATAGTCCGCAGGTCTAGTGCGGCGGCGCGCTCGCCGGTGAGGTTCCGTCCGTGGCCGTCAATCTCAGATGCAGCACGATTCCCACCGGCCCCTCACGGGGAACGACCGGCCGCGGCATTCCCGAATAATCCCGTCCCGTGGATGGCGGCGGGCCCGGGGGCGGATTGGTGATGGCGATGGCCTTGCCCGTGCACACCGTGCCACTGTAATCCCGCCGCCCCCCGCTGGAGGGGCCCGGCGAGCATTCCTCGTCCTGCGCCACGATCGGCCAGTCGGAGTCCAGAACAATCCCCGGCAGCTCAGGAAAGTCCGCCAAGGCAATCTCGGCGGCGGCGATCACTTCCTTCGGCTCTTGCAGATACGACTCCAGAAATTCCGCATGCGGCGTCAGCACCACGAATTTTACCGGCCGCGTATACGTCTTTGTAACCGGGTCGGAGTACGTGGTGGAACCCGAGTAGCCCCAGCTCCAGTCGCCCAGAATCTTTTCGCGGGTCACGTGAATGACCGTCAGCTCTCCGCTCAGCTCCAGTCTGCCGTCGCGGCGCACGCGCGCGGAGCTGGAGCGAAAACTCATCACCGTGTAGCGCGCGATACTGGCGATCTGATCGCGGCGCAACGTCCCTGCTGGTGTAAGCAATCCGGCGCCCGCTCCGCCGGGCACCAGGGCGACGTCCAGCGCGGGCGGCGCCTTTGCCGTTGGCACCAGTGCCGCGGTCCCCCCGGCTTGCGCCACCCCGGTATTCACCGCCACGCTCACCTCCGTGTTCCGGCCCATCCACAGCGCGGCGTAGGAATGTCCGGCGTCAATTTGGGTGGGAAGAGACTGCGCGCGGGCCGCCGTTACAAACAGAGCCGCAAGAGCCGCTGCCAGCGCCTTGCGCATCGCGCTATGGCCCATTCGAACTCCGCCGGCCCGGAGCCGGGGATGCCCCGCGCCCCCAGGCCATCCACTGGTTAAGATGCCTCGCGCAGAATGCACGTTATCCCGCTTCCTCACTGCGCTCGCTCAACAGTTGCTGATAGGCCTTGCGCCGGGTCAGGCCTCGCTCGCGCGCGGCACGTTTCAGCGCCGCGTTGCGTTCCAGCCCTTCCGCCTGCATCAACTCCTCCACCCGCCCGGCCAGCGAGCCCTGATGTGCCGTGGTCGCAACCATCTCCCCCGATTCCACCGGGGTCTCCGCCGGACCGATCACCAACGTAATTTCCCCGCGTGCCGCAACCTTGGAAAACTGCGCGGCCAGCTCCGCCAGGCTGCCGCGGCTGAATTGCTCGTATAGTTTGGTCATTTCCCGCCCCACTGCGGCACGGCGCGGCCCCAGAATCTGCGCGGCATCCGCCAGGCTCCCGGCCAGCCGGTGCGGAGCCTCAAACAGCACGATGGTCCGCGCTTCCGTGCGCAAACGTTCCAGGGCCCTGCGGCGCTCCCCGCGGCGCGCGGGGAGAAACCCGACGAACGCAAACTCGTCGCAGGGCAGCCCGGAGGCGGCCAGCGCCGCGAGCAAGGCGGAGGGTCCGGGCAGGGGCGTCACCGTGATGCCGTGTACGATGGCCGCGCGGACCAGGCGATAGCCCGGATCGGAAATCAGCGGCGTCCCCGCATCCGTCACCAGCACCACGCTCTCTCCGCGCTCCAGGGCCTGGATCAATTCGGGAGTCCGCTGCCGTTCGTTGTGTTCGTGGTAGCTGATGGTGCGCGCGGTGATGCCGTGATGCGCCAGCAGCTTTGCCGTGAGGCGCGTATCTTCGCAGGCCACCCAGCCCGCCTCCCGCAGCACGCGCAGCGTGCGCAGGGTCACGTCTTCCAGGTTGCCGATGGGCGTGGCCGCCAGCCACAGTGTGCCGCGCGGCGCTCCCGCGCGCAGCCCTTGGCCTGCCGGGGGATGCGCGGGCGCGGACTCGGTTCGCTTCGGCATGGCGCACAGTGGGAATGCTATACTACGTTTCCTCGCGCCGGGGGAGGACGTTTTCCGTGCCGCTCTACGAATACCAGTGCACCAAGTGTGGCCACCGCTTTGAGAAGATTGAGAGCGTGTCTTCGTCCCCGAAGAAGAAGTGCCCCAAGTGCGGACGCCCGGCGGAGCGCCTGGCCTCCGCCCCGGCCATCCAGTTCAAGGGCGCGGGCTGGTATGTCACCGACTACGCCGGAAAGTCCGCGGGCGCGGATGGATCCAAAGCGGAGAAGTCTGAGAAGACGGGGAAGAGCGAGAAGACTACGGAAACCACCAAGGCCGAACCGGTGAAAGATTCCGGCGCCAGCAAGAAGAAAACGGATCATTAATCTGCGGCCTCACCGGCGCCGCATG
>Ga0335085_10012973_pt1 | contig 12237 bp, 11 predicted proteins | sample Lox_Sample_45_FD_206712 | JGI IMG/M metagenome (GOLD analysis project Ga0335085, IMG submission 206712) | Soil microbial communities from Loxahatchee National Wildlife Refuge, Florida, United States - Lox_Sample_4.5 | ecosystem: Environmental > Terrestrial > Soil > Wetlands | place: USA...
CCAACAAGGCACTCGACGCCGCCGAGCGGCCGGACGAGATGCTCGATCTGTCCTATGAGGACATGCTTGACCAGATCACCAAGGTCAAGCAGGCGCTGGTCAGCATCGCCGCGTCCCGCAAGCACATCGAGCTGCAGGAGCAGCAGCTTCAGCACACCGTGGAGCACCTGGACGACGCGGCCAGGGCTGCGCTCGCGCAGGGGAAGGAGGACCTGGCCCGGGAGGCGCTGAACCGCAAGGCGGCCGCGCAGCAGCAGATCGCTGGCTTCGACGCGCAGCGCGACGAGCTGAATGAGCAGCAGCAGAAGATGGAGCAGGCACTGAGCGCGCTGCAGGACCGGGTGAACAAGTTCCGCAGCCAGAAGGAAGTGGTGAAGGCGCAGTACCAGGCGGCGCGGGCGCAGACCGCGGTGAGCGAGACCGCGACCGGGATATCCGGCTCGTTCGGCGATACCGGCACCGAGCTGCAGCGCTCCATGGACAAGATCGAGGCCACGCGGGCCCGCGCCGGCGCGATGGACGAGCTGCTGCAGTCCGGCGTTCTGGAGGACGTCGGCGGCAGCACAGACGGCATCCAGCAGGACCTGGACGAGGCTGGCCGGAATGCCCAGGTGGACAAGGAGCTAGCTGCGATGAGGGCCGAGATAGCCAGCTCGTCCGAGACGCCGCAGCTCCCAGCAACGGCTGACTAACGAGAACTGTTGGCCACTACCTGGCACAGATCGCCGACAGCGCCAGCGAAGCCCAGCGGCTCGTCCTCCAGGCGATTCCGCCCGGCGCCGAGGTCCACGTCGCCCTGTCCGAGACGATGCGTGAACTCGGCATCACCGCCGAGATCGACCAGTCCGGACGCTATGACTCCGTGCGCTCCCGGCTGGCGGGGCTCGACCGGGCGACACAGGCCCGCCAGATAGCCAAGCTTGGCGCTGCGCCCGACTACATCGTCGGCAGCGCGCACGCGGTTACCGACGCCGGCGAGATCATCGTGGGCTCCGGCTCCGGCAGCCAGCTCGGCGCCTACGCCTACGCCGCCGGCCATGTCATCCTCGTCATCGGGCATCAATAGCTCGTCCCCGACCTTGGCGAAGGCCTGCGCCGCGTCCGCGAATACAGCCTGCCGCGCGAACACGCCCGCATGCAAAGCCTCGGCCGCCCCGGAAGCATGCTCACCAAGACGCTGATCATCCACAGCGACCCCACCAGCCGGATCAGCGTCATCCTCGTCCCCCAGACGTTCGGCTTCTGACCCGCCCGCCCCACACCCCGGTAGTGCCGCGTGATCCCCGAACCCGACGTCTCCTCCCGTACAGACACCACCGATCGGCAGACGCCCGGCGCTTCCAGGCACTCATAAGCAGACAATCTGCGCCCGGCCTTCCGCTCAGGCCGATCCTCCTTCAGCCGGGCCGGCGCTCGCTATGGCACCGCCGGGCCGTGCGCGTTGCTGGCCGGTCGTCAGTCGGGAGGCGGGCAGCCGGGATCACGGGACTGATCGCCGATGCGCGGCGGACCATCGGACCTGGTGCGCTGGGGCCGGCCGCGGGAGGGTGAAAGTAGCCGCCCGGACAAGCGGCCCGTGTGGCTGGCGGGCGGAGCCGAAAGGAGGCGGGTGATGCGCCTCACCTGGAGAGATGGACTGGCCACGCTGCTGGTGGCCGCGGCGGCCGTGCTGTACGCCTGGTGGGCGGCCGGCGCCCTTATGCCGGGCGTGTCCACCCGGTGGATGACGGTGATCGCCTTCGCGCTTGGCGTGGCGGCCTGCACGGCCAACCAGCGCGAAATGGGCGTGGTGTACGGGGCCACCCGGGAAGATCCGCGCCCGTCCGGTCTGTACGTCGCACTGGCATCCGCCCTGGGCATCGTGATGCTGGCGGCGGCCATCCTCGCGTTCGTGCTGGCGAGCGAGGCCATGCTGGCAACGCTGGTGGCCGCGATGATCGCGCTGTGGCTGATCGCCACCGCCCGACACGCGCTGACCAGCCGCCATCCGCAGCCGCGCGCCCACCCTGCTGCGCACTGAGAACGCAGCCGCCAGACGGGCACCTGCTAAGTCGCCCGCAAGGACATACCGCCCGCGCGAATGGCAGGCCAGGCGGCCCGGCAATGGCGGCGGCCCCCGATGTCGATACGGGAGCGGTCACAGATGGTGTCACGTCGAGTGATGGAGGTGCCAAGGAAACGCGCGCCGAGCCGCCGTTAGGGACGCTTGGCACTGCGGTGACAACGTCACTGTAGATACCGGGGACGCCACGCAGATGCCCTACCCGGATGGGGCGTTTGACGCGGTGGCCTCGTTCACCATGCTGCATCATGTGCCTACCGCGGCCGCCCAGCACCAGATCCTGGCGGAGGCGCTGCGGGTGCTGCGGGCCCGGCGGCACGCTCTTGGGTTCGGACAGCCTGGCCAGCGTCAGCCTGCACCACTTCCACGCTGGCGACACCTACAACCCGCTGGACCCGGCGATCCTGCTGACCTGGCTGCGCACGCTCGGGTTCAGCCCAGTCACCATCACGACAGGTGCGGTACTGATGTTCACTGCCCGCAAACCCGCCGGCGAGGACAGCCCGTCGTGACCAGCGGCACAGCGCTGCGTACCGCAGTAGGGCGGCCGCAGGATGACCGGCAGGCTGACGGAGCTGCCCAGGCTGTCCTTGATGGTGACGTTCTGCGGGTTGGGGATCCCCCTGCCGCCGCCGTCGAGGAGGCCGTCGCTCAACGCCGTCATCGTCCCGATTTTCGCCCCCGTGGAGGTCGCATACACCGTGTAGGTGGCGCCGGCGTTGACGTCCCAGGCTTCGACGTTCAAGCCGCCGACCCTCCTGGAGACCTGGTAGGTGGCTTGAGTGCCGACGAGGTTGTCGGCGGTCCCGGTGCCAACCGTGATGAAGAGCTGCGTCGTCCCGGACCCGCCGGCCTGGTTGGTGACCTGCAGGGTGAAGTTGTACGTCCCCGCTGTGGCCGGCGTGCCGGTGATCAGATACCCGTCCCCGCCTCCCGGCGAGAGTGGGCCTGGCAAGCCGGGCAACGGGGAAATCCCTACATTTGCCGGAAGCCAGGGATACTCGCGGGCGGAGCGGCGTGACCGGGCACAGGCTGCCACGCCGCCGACCACGAACCTGCCGCCAGCGGCCAGTTCGAGGCATAACCTTCAGCCCTCCCCACGGCGATCGCTAACCGCGATCGGCGCGGACGTCGGCTGGAGTGCGATCAAGCTGGTGGCCGCCGCCCCGATCCGCGCGTTCTGCGCGGCCGCCGCAGGCCGGTGAGGACACCGGTCATTGATCTGCTGAGGTGTCACCAAAGGGCGAACGGCGGCTGCGCGGCCTCCTGCTCGCTCAGTTCCAGCGGAAGTTCCACCCGGCCAGTGCGCGCGGCCCGGTAAGCCGCGTAGATCAGCTCGAGTACCGCCCGGCCGTCCGCACCTGTCTCCTGCGGCATCGCCGCGTCGAGGACGCAGCTGACGAAGTGATCCATCTCCTGCGGAATGCCGGAGTGCCACAGCTCGTCGAAGATGGTGAACGTCCAGCCGCGGGTATCAGGTGCCTTCTCGGCGGCATATCCGTAGCCGACATCGCTGTACGTCGACAGGGACGAGCCGCGCATCAGGTCGGCATAGGTGATTCCCCGGCTGCCCACGATCTCGGCACGGTCGTCCATGCCGCCCGGCTTTGCCCAGCTCGCCTCGACCAGGCCCACGCGGTTGCCGTCAAAGCGGATCGTCACGATCGCATGGTCCTCCGCCCGCGTCCGCCCGCCGTGCACGAACGTGCCCGCCTCCGCCGCCACCGTGCGGGCAGCGGGCTTGCCCAGCACCCACCGCGCGAACTCGATGCCGTGGCATCCCATGTCCATCAGTACGCCGCCGCCGGACTGCTCCGGGTCCCAGAACCAGTCTGAGTGCGGGCCGTAATGCTGCTCGGTCTGCCGGACCAGGTACACCTCCCCGAGCGCGCCCTCGTCAGCGAGTTCCTTCGCGCGGACGTACTTCGGTGCGAAGCAGATCTCCTCCGCATACATCAGCAGCACCCCAGCGGCGGCGCACGCGCTGATCATTTCGTCGGCCTCGCGCAGCGTCCGGGCGAGCGGTTTCTCGCAGATGACGTGCTTACCGGCCTGGGCCGCGGCGACGGCGATGTCACGGTGCAGCGCGTTCGGCGCCGCGATGCACACCACGTCGACCTCGGGTCGGCCGGCCAGCTCGCGGAAATCGGTGAGCCAGACGGGAATCCCCCAGCGCCCGGCGAACTCCGCTGCCCTGCCCGCCGACCGCGAGGCCACAGCGCGCACGGTGGCACGGGGCAGCCGCGCGAAAGCCTCCGCATGCGCTCCGGCGATGAAACCGCTGCCCACGATTCCGATGCCGACGTGATCCGACGTCATGAACTGCCTCCGCCGTGCTGGGCATTATCCCGCCGACCGCCATCGGACCCGCGCCGAGCGGGCCGATCTGCCGACCGTACCGGACGCCGCCAGTCCCCGACAGGTGACCGAGCCCCGCGCCAATCGGTGCGCAGGAGCCGCATCTTCGATCGCAGTGCTTGGCGACGCATACTCGGCAGTGCCGCGCGGCATCGCGCTGGGAACCGAGTCACACTCTGAAACCCGCGCTGGTTGGCGTCCAACCGCCGGGGCCGCTATGTGGTCCTCCGGGTCGGCGTCGGGGCTGTCCCCGAACTGGGCATCCAGCGGGCACGCCTGGCATGAGATCAGGCCGGCATGTACCTCTCGAACCAGGTCACGAGCCGGGTCAGGTAATCAGTGACGGCCGGGAACCGGCTGACACCGTGTCCTTCCCCGGGGTAGATCACCAGTTCCGAGTCGACGCCATGACCGATCAGTGCCTGGTAGAACTCCCTGGCCTGGCCGGTCGGCGTGCACCGGTCCTTCGCGCCTGCCGTGAGCAGGGTCGGCGTCCTGGCCTTGCTTGCGTGCATAACGGGACTACGTGTGTGCACCTGGTTGCCCACTTCCTCGGGATCGGCGTTGTCCAGGAACCACAGTCCCCAGTGGGGGATGTTGGTCGTGAAGGTGAAGCTGTACCACTCAGTCACCGGCGAGCCGGCCACGGCGGCCTTGAACCTCTGGTCCTGGGTCACCAGCCAAGCTGACATGAACCCGCCGTAGCTGACGCCCATCGTGCCGATCCGCGCCGGGTCGGCGATCCCGCGCTCGATCATGGCGTCGATTCCGGACAGGTAGTCGTAGGTGTCCGCGCCGCCCATGTCGCCGATGACCGCGGCGGCGAACTCCTGACCTCGCCCGGAGCTACCGCGCGGGTTCGGGAGCAGGACGGCATATCCGCGGGAGACCAGCAGGGGTACCGCGTGGTCACGCATCGTCCAGCTCCGCTGGTAGGCCCCGATCGGGCCGCCGTGGACGGCCAAGACCAGCGGGAACGGCCTGGGTCCGGGAGGCGTGCACAGGACTCCTTCGATCGGTGTCCCGTCGGGTGCGCTCCAGCTGACGTTCGCCGCCGAGCCCGCGACCGATCGGATGTAGTCGGTGCCGGCATGGGCCAGGGAGGCCAGCACCTGGTCGGTGCCCGCGCCGACGATCGAGATCTCCTGCGGAAGGTCGTAGTCGTCCCGGATCACGACGACCCGGCCGTCGGACGTGAAGACGCCGGCCGGGTAGAACCAGCTCGTCCACGACTGCGCGGACGTGGCCACGTCCCTGGCGGTGATCGTCTCCGGCCAGGGCCCTTCCCCCGCCTCGGCGATCCCGGCCACACTGTCCAGATGGCGCTGGCCGATGTAGCCGAGCCGCGTTCGGTCGATCCACTGGACCGCGGTGACATCTGTCCCGGCGGTATCTACGGCGCACCTGGCGCCGGCTACTAGGTCCAGCAGGATCAGCTCACCCGCCACGATCCACCGGTCGCTGCATACGGCCTCCACCACGGCGGCCCTCCTACCGTCGGACGTCCCGGCAGGCAGCCCGAGCTGGGCGTCACTGCGGAGCAGCTCGGTCACCTCACCCGTCGAGATGTCCAGCCGGCTGAGCACCGCGGAGTACCAGTCGTCCTCGCTGGGCTGTGCGCTGGTGATCGCCAGCACATGCCCGGGACCGGACCAGGCCGCCTCCCAGACGTTCAGCCCGTCAGGCGAGACCCTGGCGAGCTCGCCTGAGGCCGGCGTGTAGAGCCACAGGCTGCGCCAGGCATCCTCCGGCGTCCCGGCCTCGACCTCGGGGTACCAGGACGGCAAACCGGACTCGCCCGAGCCGGCCGTTCCCGATCCCTGTGCGTCAGCCATCTCCGCTCCGAGCCCGGCGACCCCTAGCAGGATCCGGGTGCCGTCCGGTGACCACGCGAGATACTCGACCGTGCCGGGGACAGCAGGCGCTGGCCGGGCCTCGCCCAGCTGCCCTTCGGCCAGCAGGTGGAGCTGGAACACCTCAGCCTTGGCCCGGTCGGACAGGAAGGCCAGGGATGATCCGTCCGGCGCGAACCGGGCGGCCTTGGCTGACCCGCCACCGGAAGTCAGCGCGCGCAGCGCGCCGTCCTGCACCTCGTACAGGGCGGTCCGTGGCAGCCCGTCGAGTTCGTCATAAACGGATCCGGTCACCACGATGCGGCTGGCGTCGGCCGTCGTGACCAGGTCGGTGACATGGTGTGGCCTGCCGAAAGCCGGCTCGTGCAGCCGCCGCAGATGCTCGGCGACCGCAGCGTACGCAGGGGATTCCCGCAGGTCCTTGCCCACAGTCCGGGATGATCTCATGCACTACCAGGGTGCCGCCATCAGCCAGTCGGCCCCCGGCCGGCGCGAGTCCCGGGAGACCCGCGCTGCTTGCGCCGAGGTGCACGTCCCGGGACACCGCTCGTGCTGGTCATCTCGCAGTTCCAACCGGGGAACCGCTGCCCTACCGTGGAGGTCAGGCCCGCATGGGGCAACCTGCCACCTGCGGCAAGCTGGCCACCCGGGACGCCAATCGCAGCTCATACCCTTCGGCGCGCACACTGCCGCCGATGGGCGCGTCGAGGGTGGGTTGGTGCTGGGGCAGGTGTGCCACGCAGATCAGGGATGATCTGTGTGCGGCTCCGTGAGCACCATCTTGTTGCCAGCCCATCGGTCATGCCACCAAGATGGCGTGGCGGCCAGCCGAGAGGAGCATGCGGTTGAACCAGGTGGGGGCTTGTGATGTTCATGTCCGCCCAGCGACCAGGGCAGATGCTCCCGGAATCGTGCGGGTGTCAAACTCCTCCATCCTTCCCGGCGAAGACGCCGGATTCGGAGGGAGCATGGACTCGCCTTTCTGTGACACGTCGACGCTGCTGTCGGCCTGGCGGGATCCCAACCTCGTGCAGGGGGAGGAGGTGCTGGTTGCCGAAATGGACGGGCGGATCGTCGGCTGCGTGACCGTCGAGGACAGGGGCCGCGAACTCGAGCTGGTCAACATCGACGTTCCGCTTGAGCTTCAGGGCAGGGGGATCGGCACGATGCTGGTGCGGTCGGTCGAAGAGCGAGCCAGGGCAGCAGGACGGCAGGCAGTCACCGCTGGCACGAGCCGGAGCGCAGAAGGCGTGGCCTGGAAGTCACTTCCCTGGTGGCAACACCTCGGGTACCGGGTCACCCACGAAGAGGAGAACCCATGGACCCGGTCAATCGGGCCTGGTGTCCGCGAGATACGAATGCGGAAGGACCTCCCGCCTGAATGAGATCATCCGTAGGGACCCCGGACAGCAGAAGAGATAATCGGTGCCTCCCTCGATGTTGCCGGTGCTGTCCTGGGAGGCGCTCGTGTTCGGCGATCGCGAGTTACGGGCTCCCGGAGTCTCCTCACGCTGTGTGACTGCGGCTGGGCCGGTGACCTGTGTCCTGGCTGACAGTGCCAGGGAGGGGTCAGCAGGGCTGCATTACGGTGATAGCGGAGGGCTGGCATGGATGTGCTGCGGAGCGTGCGTGCTCGCCGGATGTCCCCGCGCGGGGTGGCCGGGCCAGCTGCTGCCAGTGCGGCACTGAGCTGGATCGGGGACGAGCGCATCGCGATCAGCGGCGTGCCGCCGGCCCGGGCGGTGGCACGCCTGGCTGAGCAGGGCGTGACGCACGTTGTCAACTGCCGGCCGCAGGCGCAGGTGCGGTGGTCCGGCGATCTGGCGGCCGAGCGGGCGGCCTTTGGCCCTGGGCGGGTCGCGCACGCGCCGATGCACGATCACGGCCTGCGGCAGCGGCCCGCGGTGTGGGCGGCGGCGGCTTGCTTTGCCGCGCAGGTGCTGGCTGAACAGCCGCAGGCGGCAGTGCTCATCCACTGCAGCGCGGGCAGGCGCCGCTCGGTCATGCTCGCCTACGCCGTGCTGCGGCTGCGCGGGCACGACCGCACCCGGGCGGCGGTGCTGGTGCTGACCTACCGGGCCGGGGCACAACTGGTCCCGGCCTATGTGCGCAGCGTCGAACGGTGGCTCGCCACGGCGCCCCAGTGACTTCAGGGACCGCGATGTCCCAGGGCAGGCCTCCAAACCGATCTGGCCTGCGACCCGAATCGGCGCGCGTAGCCGCTGATCTGTATTGGAACAGTCCCTGCGGTCCGGTTCGTTGGAGGCGCGCAGAACGGCATCTTCTGTGGCGGCGGCGCGGGGTGCTTGCGTCACTGGTAATGCTTCAGCCGCGGCCATAGTGTGTGCCAGCTGGCCGAAGGCCCGGTGCAGACGCCGATCTGGATGGGGGTCCAGTCGTTGTGGACCTGGTATGGGGCGTGGTAGGTGGTGAGCAGGCGGCAGCTGGCGAAATAGGGACGCAGTCGGCTCAGGGCGTCGACCACGAGCACGGTCCGGTCGGAGGCGTGTCCTGGCCCCCACATCCAGTAGGCGTTGTGGCCGGAGAGCACGGGCGGCAGGTGGTCGGCCGAGCCTAGGACGTCCAGCGCGGCCGCCTCCCCGTAGTACCCGGTGAAGATCGATGTCGGCGGCTGGCCGGCCCGGACCCGGGCCGCGTCCTGGGTGGCCACCGCGCGGACGAGCTGCGGCCAGCCGACGGTGTTCCCGACAACGGCGCTGTGCTGGCTGGAGGCCGGTAGTTTGTGCACGTCACCGACGGGCACGATCGGCAGGTCGGTGAGCAGGATCACGGCCGTGCTGACCACGATCACCGCGAACACGGTGTCGCGCAGCAGCCGGGGATGGCGTGCGCGGCCGATCCAGCGCTCGGTGGCCACGGAACCGGCGGCCAGCACCGCTGCGGCCACGCCGTCGGTGTAGTACACCTTGCCCGGTACCCAGGCCAGCACGTAGCCGACGACGACCGTGACGGCCACGGCGATGAACCGCAGCTCGGGTGTCCGCCAGAGCTTGATGAAACCCGCAATGGCCAGCGCCGCGCCCACCAGTCCCAGGTAGATCAGCTGGGCCGGCAAGCCGCCCAGGTAGTCGCCGGCGCTGTTGTTCTGCTGGTGCAGCACCGACGCCATGGCCAGCTGCGGCCACCCGTGCGTGGCCTGCCAGATCAGGTTCGGGGCCCAGATCACCGCGGCGATGGCGGCGCCGAGCCAAGGCCACCGTGTGCGCAGGGCCCCCGCCTGCCGGGAGAGCAGGACGCCAAGGCCAATGGCGACCAGCAGCAGGAGCATCAGGTTGTTGTTCTCCAGCCCGATCCCGGCCGCGACACCAGCGCCGAACCACCACCGCGGCCGGTTCCGCAGCAGTGCCGTGGTGACACACAGCAGCACCACGGTCCAGGCCAGCAGGTCCAGCGCCGTGGTGTTGTCGACGTGGTCGGCGCCGAGCAGGAAGGGGGTGCATGCCATGGTGAGGGCGGCCAGTACCCGGCCGAGCCGGCCGGCGCCGAACAGCGCGGCGAACCGGGCCGCCGCGACCACGACCGCCCCGCCGGCCAGCGCCGGGATGATCCGGATCGCGGTCGGGCTGAGGCCGGGCAGCTCCGCGACGCGGGTGAGCAGCGGCGTGAGCGGCGGCTGGTCCACATAGCCGAACGCGAGATGGCGGCTCGCCTCGACGAAGTACAGCTCGTCCTGCATGAAGCCGTACCGTCCGCTGACCGCGAGCTCGACCGCGACGAACGCCGCCGCGATAAGCCAGGCGAGTGCTGGCACCCGATCGGGGAACGAACCCGGTCCCTGCCCGGCCAGCGGGACGGCCGGGACGGCAGCCTGGGGAGTAGGGACGGCGGGGCCCGCGTCCTGGTCCATGACGATGCCTCCAACGTGACATGCTGCCCGGAAGCCCGACGCGGGATCAAGCCGGCCCGGCGCCGGCTCTACCTTTCGCGGCGACAGCTGGTCCATTCCGCCGGCTCCGGGTCGTAGGCGCCCCGGAATGGCTGATCTGGGCGCTAGCGGCGATGCGCGTAGCCTGACACCTTCGAATACATAGTCGGCACGGCTCCAACGTCGCGATCGAGGCCGGATGACGCTGAGTTATTAGGGATCGCCCGCGGCCAGAGCGCGAGTATCCGCTCGCCTGTTCGGTTGGCGTGCCCAAGCTGAGTTGCGCCAGAGGGATCGATCTGGCCCCGCTGCCTTCCAGCAGGCTGCCGCCGGGCATAGTTCAAGTGGGGCAGGACTGGCATGCTGTCTTGCTGTGGCCGCCGCATGGCGGCGGGCGTCAGGGTGCTTCGGCGAGGGCCGCGAGCCGGTCAAGCGAGGCCCGGAGCCTGCCAGCCGTGGTCGCCCGGGCTCGCCGGAAGCGCTTGGGGTCGGTCAGCTGAGTCCAGTCGTAGGTGCGGGTGAGCCGGGTGCGTGATGCGCCGGCCGGCTCGAGTTCCCAGCGCCACAGATGCCCGGGCGGGCCCGGCTGCCTGATTCGGCGGGCCGCCAGGCAATCCGGCGGCCTTCTTTGAACTCGACCACGTGGTTCTCCCGGATGGCGCCGTCGTGGGTCAGCGTCATCGTGAACACCTCACCCGCGCGGCGCACGCGCTGCCCGGCGGGTGCTGCGGCCAGATTGTCGTCAGGATGGGCGTCCAGCAGGAAGCGCTGGCCCTAAAGGCGTGGAGCAGGTCGTAGGTGCAGTCCAGGCCGACCACCATCTTCACGGCCTTCCTTCAATTCCGGAGCGTAATACTTTCCTTTCGCCATTTCCCCCGTCCCCTTTCAGGGAAGATCTTATTGATCTCCCTGTCCGGGAACTCGGGGGCACCTCAACTTTTCATCTGGCTGTGGCAGGCGGAGTCCATATCGGCCGCGCTGACGGCTTGCGGCGGAGGGCATTGCGCCTGCAAGAGCGGGTCGGGTATCCGGTCGCCGAGTCGCAGCAAGCCGGCCCCGGTCAGTGCTGCCGCCAAGGCGCCGCCCCACCAGACGGCGTCGGGTGACATTGCGAGCAGCGCGCCGCCGAAGGCTTGCCAGGGACGGTCGACGAGTGCGAAGCCCGCGTAGCCCAGTGCGCTCGCGAGATTGCCGGTGATCAGGATCGGCTTCGCACGGAAACGATCGAGCAGCGCACCCGAAGAGGGCGTTACGACCGCCGCCGTGCCCATGACCGCCGCCAGCACCAGCCCCGCAGCCGCCGTTGAGAAGCCGCGGGCCTGGTGCAGGTAGATGATCTCGAAGGGAAGGACCAGTCCGGTGCCGAAGTAGTTGACCGCGGTCCCAGCCTGAAGAACGATGACAGGCCCCGGCAGGCCCGTCCGCCAGCCGGCGAACACACGAGCGAGCGTCCTGCTCGCTTGCTTCCTGCGGTTGGCTGCTTTCCCGTGCATGCGTGAGACTCGCACGTTCATCAGCGCCCGCGGCGGCGGCGATCGAGAACGGCGAACGCCACGCGCCCGGGCGATGCGGACGATTCCATCGTCAACCTTCCAGGGTCGTTTCCAGCTGCTGCGGCACGATCCGGTGGGCGGATCGCCCGGGCGGTCGGTAGTGCATACACCGAGGCACGGGGAAACTGGGCGCCCGCGAGCCGCCCAGTTCGCGTGGTGGGCGGTGTATATACCGGGCGTAGGTGCGACGTGGTGCGGAAGGAAGGAGCGCAGGATGGTGACAGCCGATCTTCTCTCACGGGCGCGGGCAGGGGATGGAGATGCGTTCCGGGAGCTGGCCGAGTCGCACCGGCGGGAGCTGCAGGTGCACTGCTACCGGATGCTCGGATCACTCCAGGACGCCGAGGACGCCGTCCAGGAGACGATGCTGGCCGCCTGGCAGGGCATCGGCGGGTTCACTGAGGAACGCGCGTCGCTGCGCACCTGGCTGTACAAGATCGCCACCAACCGGTGCCTCAACGCGCGCCGCGCGGCGAGCCGGCGCCGGGCCAGGGAGTGGGATATGTCGCAGTTCGAAGCGCCCTT
>Ga0335085_10012974_pt1 | contig 12236 bp, 6 predicted proteins | sample Lox_Sample_45_FD_206712 | JGI IMG/M metagenome (GOLD analysis project Ga0335085, IMG submission 206712) | Soil microbial communities from Loxahatchee National Wildlife Refuge, Florida, United States - Lox_Sample_4.5 | ecosystem: Environmental > Terrestrial > Soil > Wetlands | place: USA: Florida...
CCGGCACACGCCCGCACCGCCGACGGCTTGGTAGAGATCTACAGACTCCATACAGGCTTTCCGGGCGCCCGCCTGGCGCTGGCGTTATCTTACCGTAGCCTGTGCCGTGCCGATTCGGATCCGGCCTTGGCACTTTGATGTTTCCGGCAACCAGTCACGGACGTGCGGAGAGTCTCAGTTTTCGCATACCACACCGCGCGCTTTGTGAGTCGTTCTGGTGCTGCTCCCAGTAAGCTTCATGCGGTTCACCCTGCATGAAGGTCGGATCTTCCTCTGCGAGTTCCTTACGTTCCGGCTCTCCGCCTTCGGCTATCCTGGAAACAAGTCATGATCGGACAGATCGTTTCGAAATTCCGTATCGTCGAAGTAATCGGCCGCGGCGCAATGGGAATTGTCTTCAAAGCGCAGGATACGCTTTTCGGACGTTTCGTGGCCCTCAAGATCCTGGCGGAGAAACTGGTGAACGATCCGGAAATGCTGCAGCGCTTCGAGCGCGAGGGTCGTGCTGCCTCGGGTCTCCATCACCCCAACATCTGCACCGTGTTCGAGAGCGGTAATTGGCAAGGCCGCCCATACCTCGCGATGGAATTGCTCACCGGCCAGACGCTCGACACCCGATTGGCCGCGGGACCTATCCCGGCGCGACAACTGATCGAAATTGCCATCGGCGTGGCCAGCGCTCTGGAAGCCACTCATGCCATCGGGGTGCTGCATCGCGACATCAAGCCGGCGAATCTGTTCCTGACGACCGAAGGCCAGGTAAAGGTGCTAGATTTCGGCTTGGCCAAGGTGAGGACTCCGGCCGCACCGTTGGGGGACGACGCCCCTACCGCCATGATGTTCGCGACGCGGCAAGGTACCATCCTGGGATCTCTGGCCTACATGTCGCCGGAGCAGGTCTGTTGCGAACCGCTGACGGGCCGCGCCGACCTTTACTCGCTCGGGGTAACACTGTACGAATTGGGCACTGGAGAACTGCCCTTGCGCGGCTCCGAAAATTTCGACGCGCTACCGGCCGGATTCGCCCCCATCGTTACCAAGCTGATGGCCAGGGACGCCCGCATGCGCTACCAGACGGCGAGCGAAGCCCGCGAGGCTTTCCAGCAGTGTGCCAGAAAACTCGTGGGGCGAGCGGGCTTCTGAGTGATGGCGCCGTTCCGGCATCAAGACGCCATCTTACCGGCAACCACCTAACTGTTCGGAACGCCTATCCAGACTTGCAGCACCGCGACCGGGGCGGCGATCCTGTTCGATCACCTGCACACCTGCACATTGGACATGGAGGTCGCGGGCGAATGCGGCTGGGGCGGACCGGCCATCCTGGTGACCACCAGTTTCAACGACAGCCAGGTGATGTATTGGGAGCCGGCCAAGTACGTGGCGCGCCTGCGGGACCAAAGGACCGACCACAACCCGCTGCTCTTGAATCAAAATGGACCCGGCCGGCCACGGCGGCGCCTCCGGCCGCTACGACCGCCTGCACGACCCGGCTTTCGAGTAGGCGTGGCGGTTGAGCCAGGTAGGGATCGGGAAGTAGCGCATCGAGCGCGCCATCAGCCGATTGCCGGGTCTGGCCGGCTACCCTTTAAGGTTTTGTGCCTTGACACTCTCTCGCGGATTCCCGCTGCCGCCAGGGACAGTGACCCGTTTTGCAGTCTGCCGCGATAGCCCCTGCGGCCTCGTGTAGAGTGTATAGATACTTCAGCGACACCGGTCCCTTGATATGCAAATCCCGACCCGCAGGTCCCACCGGACGAACCCAGGCATTGCGTTACTCCTGCTGATCTGCTCGGCCAGCGCTAGCGCCGCCATTTCGCCGGACCACCCCGAGTTGCTCCAGCAGGGCATCCTGGATGCGTACAACGCCGGGCAGCCGTCGGTCGTGGTGCCCGCCGGCATCTACCTGGTTCCTTCCGCAAACGGCGCGCACCTTCTCTTTCAGAACATGAGTAACTTCGAAATCGATGCGCGCGGAGCCACCTTCGTGTTTCAAGACCAGACCGCTTCGGGAATCGTGTTCTACAACTGCACGGGCGTCTATCTTCACGGAGCCACCGTTTACTACGGGATACCTCCGTTCTCGCAAGGCGTGATTCAGGCGGTCGCCTCTGACCGATCGTCGTTGGACATTCAGATCGACGCGGGATATCCCACCAATCTCGACGATCCGAAGTACTTCTCGCCGAACCTGGTCGGGAACGTAGTCGACAGCGCCACCCGATGGTGGAAGCGGAATACCTGGGGCGATTTCTATGGAACCGGCACGCAGCGCCTCGGAACCAATACCTTCCGCATCTACACCAACTTCATCGGCGCGTCGGTGGGCGACTTAGTCGCCCTTCGCCCCGGCACAGGTGCCAGCGACTTTGACGTGCTTCTTTGTTCCCGCATGAATTTGAGCGATCTGACGATCCTCAACTCGCCGCTGTTTGGGATCTACGAATTCCAGGGCGGCGACCTGGGCGCCAATACTTACTCGAATATCACCATCAAACGAGGGAACAGACCCGCGGGGGCCGTCACCGATCCCCTCTTCTCCACGTCCGCGGATGGTTTCCACAGCACAGAGGCGCGAACCGGCCCGCACGTCGAGAACTGTTCCTTCGAAGGCATGTCCGACGACGGCATCGCCGTTCACGGATTCTACTCGTGGGTAATCCAGGCTTCCGGGAACGCGTTGATCGTCAGCGACACAGCGACCGGGTCCGGGCCGAACTTCCGAGTGGGTGACCCGCTGCAATTGATCGACCCGCAGAACAATCCGGCCGGCAACGCCATCGTCGCCGGCGTAACCGCCTTGCCGTCGTTCACCAACTCCAGGCAAAGCGCGAGGCAGACGGTTCGCGACCTCACCGTCGGCCCCTACTATCAGGTCACGATCGACCGCAGTCTGACGGCGGGATTCGACTACCTGGCCGGCAACCCCAATGCCAGCGGCGCGGGATTCGTGCTCCAGAACAATTCGATCCGCAATCACCGCGGGCGCGGCATTCTCGTCAAGGGAAACAACGGGACCATTCAGGGGAATACGATCGACGGCAGTACGCTCGCCGGAATCAAAGCCGGACCGGAGTTCTACTGGGGCGAAGCGGGTTTCGTATCCAACCTGCTGATCCAGGGCAATACCATCAACAACGTCGGTTATCAGGCCGGGGGGACCGCCGGCATCTTCCTGGCGCCCGATCCTACGGTGTCGCCGGCGGGAGGCTATCAGAACATCAGCATCGCAGGCAACACCTTTTCGAATTTCGATGTTCCGGCCATCTTCCTGACTTCCGCCACAGGGGTTCAGATCTCCGGCAACACCTTCACCAACCTTCAAAATGCGGTCCCGTTCAACCCGTATTATCTGGGGCAGGACGTGCTCCAGGGAACCTTGGTGTTCCTCGCGCAATCGAACGGCGTGCAGTTCGGGACGAACACGCTGTCGCAGTTGGGCCCGGCGAATGCCTTCTTTGTGGAGACGCTGCCTGGCACAACCGTCAGCGGCGTTGGATACGTTACGCCGGTCGCGTCGTCGGATGCGGACTTCTCCGGCGTCCAGGGGACGGCCAACTGGCAGTACGGCTATTTTCCCGCGGGAGACCTCAACTCGTTTACGCTCCTACCCGTGTTCAACAGCACGGCCGGCCGTTGGCAGCACACTACCTTTGGGCCGCCCTGGACCGCTCACTTAGCCGGCTCTCAATTCGCTCCCAACGGCGTGAACAGCGGCGCGGAAGAATGGGCGGCTCGCCGCTGGACCAGCACCTTCACCGGCGCCGCAACGATTGTGGGGCACTTGGCGAAGTCGCAGATCGATTCCAACAGCACCGGCGTGTATGGGCGGATTTATCTCAATCGCTCCCTGCTCTACGAGCACTTCATCCAGGGCACCGACGGCACGGGGGTGCAGTACTCTCTCGACGTTCCGCTCAACCAGGGTGATACGGTGGATTTCGCCGTGGCGCCGAATGGCCTGGATTGGTCGGATACCACGGTATTCAGTTCGTCGATTCTTTCCAGCACGAATCTGAACCAGACCGTCACGATTCAGACCAGCCCCACAGCCTTACAGTTCAGCCTGGATGGCACGGCATACACGGCGCCACAGACTTTGAGTCTGCCGCGCGGGACTCACACCATCGCAGTCGCCTCGCCGCAGGCCGGGACGCCCGGATCGCAGTATGTATTTGCCTCTTGGAGCGATGGCGGGGCGGCTTCGCACAGCATCGCGTTAGGCAGTTCGCCGCTAACTCTTACCGCCAACTTCCAGGTGCAGTACCAGCTCAACCTCTCGGCTTCGCCGGCTTCGGGCGGCACGGTCACGCCGGCGGCTGGCGGCTTTTACAATGCGGGCGCGAACGTGAATCTCAGCGCCACGCCGGCCCAGGGATACTCCTTCGCCGGCTGGACCGGCGATCTCAGCGGTACGGCCAATCCGCAATCGATCGCCATGAGCGCGCCCCACCGTGTGACCGCGAATTTCACGGCCATCAACACGTCGTGCTCACTGGCCCTCTCGATAAACAGCGTCAATCTGCCACCCACTGGGACGTCTGCCGTGGAAGCCTGTCCCAACAACTCCGGCCAGCCGAGCTGCGGGGTCGCGCCGGAGACCCCGCGGCCGTTCACGGTGACCCCGAGCGCGGCCTGCGGCGCGTGGACAGCCACGTCATCGAATCCCGAGTTTTTGCAAATCACCGCGGGCGCGAGTGGCAGCGGCAACGGCAGCGTGAGTTATGCCTTGTTGACGAACACCCACACCTCGCCGCAGACTTATTCCATCACGGTGGCCAGCGGCGCGGCATCGGCAACTTACTCCCTCACCGAGGCCGGGAACGCCGACAGCGAGGTCTACCGGCAGATCTATGCGCTCTACGAGCAGCTTCTGGGCCGCGACCCCGATGCCGGCGGTTTCGGCTTCTGGAGCGGTGCGGGCGGCGCCGGTCTGGGACAGATGGCCGACTCGTTCCTCACCAGTCCCGAGGCTTTCAACAGCGACTTCGCGGTCATGGCGGCCTATCAGGCGGCGACCGGCGCTCCGCCCACCTTCGCCCAATTCACCGTGGCAGCGGCGAGCCTCCGTGCCGGCGTGCAGACGGTGCCTGGCTTATTCAATTCGTTGAGCGGCGCGGGTTACTCGGCCGCCTCGCTCTACCAGAATCTGCTCGGCCGCGCGCCGGGGACGAATGACTCCGCCTGCATCAATAGCGGGTTGAGCCAGTGCTTCCAAAACATCATCGGATATCCGGCGGCCAACACGCCGGTGGGCGCGCCGAACAACGAGTTTCAAAATACGGGGAGCTACCGCGCGGGGCCGGATCACAGCAACGCGCTGTACCTGCAGATGATCTACTACGTGACCGTGAGCCGCAATCCGGATCCGGGTGGCTTTGCATTCTGGCTGAGCGTCGCCAACAGCGGCGGCCCTGGCCTGCTGTTCCAGGGCGGTGCCGGTTATGCGGCGCGGATTCAGATTCTGGGTCCCGGCACACCCAACCAGGGCTTCATCGGCAGCCCCGAATTTCAGGGCCTGTTCTTAAACTGACTGGCTTCTCCCGGTGTGGTGATTGCACCGCTCTGGACGCGTGCCTTCGGCTTTCCTGCCGCGCACCACCCTCCAACCGTGCTGCACCTCCCCGCCGCCACAGCGCCTCCGGTAACCCCCCGCGCGCCCGCTGCGCCAAGTGATCAACCACCGATGCGGGAAATAGGAGTGGCAATCGGCCGCGCAACGGGTGTATTTTCAGAATGTCGCATCCTTTTGCCGTGGCGACGGATCCGCTGGGCGGATGCCTGCCCGGAGGCGGAAGGCTGAGGAGAGGTAGACCATGGATTTTTCCAGACGGGATTTAGGGAAGCTGGCGCTGGCTTCCGTGCCGCTCACCAGGGCGTGGGCGGCCAAAATGATCGACTCCAAGATCGATGGGGTGCAAATCGGCGCCATCACCTATAGCTTCAACCGCATCGCCAGCCCGGACCCGGAGGCCATCATCCGGGCCTACGTGTCGGTCGGGCTGGGCGAGTGCGAGCTGATGTCGAACCATTGCGAAGCCCTGGCGGGCGCGCCTGCCATGCCGGCCTTCGGACGCGGCGGCTTCGGTGGAGGCGGTGGCGGCGGACGCGCGCGAGGAGCGGGCGCTCCGGGCGGCGCACCCGGAGGCAATCCGCCGGCGGGTGGCAACGGCCAGGCGCAGGCCGCTCCGCAGCGCGGCGGTGGCGGTGGCGGCGGACGCATGCAGCTTACCCCCGAGCAGCAGGAGGAACGCAAGGCCGCCATGGAAAAGCTGGCCGCCTGGCGCGCGTCCAGCGGGCCCGACACCTGGAAGGCCGTGCGGAAGAAATGGAACGACGCCGGCGTCGAACTGGCCCTGCTCTGCTACAACATGCAGGACAGCATGAAGGACGAGGATATCGAGTACGGCTTCAGCATGGCCAAGGGACTGGGCGTCAAAGCCATCTCCACCAGCACCACCCTCACCATGGCCAAGCGCATCGCACCCGTCGCCGACAAGCACAAGATGATGGTCGGCTACCACGGTCACGACCAGACCAACGACCCCAACCAGACGGCCACGCTGGAAAGCTACGACACCCTGATGGCGTACGGCAAGTACAACGGCATCAACCTCGACATCGGCCACTTCACGGCATCCAATTACGACGCGGTGGCGTTTATCAAGCAGCACCACGACAAGATCACCAACTTACACGTCAAGGATCGCAAGAAGGATCACGGCCCGAACGTCTCCGAATGGGGCACCGGCGACACGCCCGTCAAGGCCGTGATGCAGCTTTTGAAAGAAAACCGGTATCCGTTCCCCGCCAACCTGGAGTTGGAATACCAGGGGCTGACGGCGGAGAACAACGTGGACGAGACCAAGAAGTGTTTCGCCTACGTGAAGAGTTGTTTCGCATAGTCCGCGGACTACAGAGAGGGAGTTTCGAATGGCAATCACGAGACGCTACTTTTTTTATGGCAGCCTGCTGGCCGGCGCTGTCCCGGCCGTGGGATGGGGAAGTTCCACCTCGTTAAAGTCGCTGGGATATAAGTCGCCGAACGAGAAGCTCAACTTCGGCTCGATCGGCGCGGGCGGGCAAGCGGCGTCGAACATCAACGCGGCCGCGCCGACCGAGAACATCGTGGCGTTGTGCGACGTGGACGATCGCCGCGCCAAGAATACCTACAACCGCTTTCCGAACGCGACCAGGTACAAAGACTTCCGCCAGATGCTGGATAAGGAAGGCAAAAATATCGACGCGGTGATCGTGGCTATCCCCGACCACATGCACGCCACCGCCGCGATCTGGGCGATGGAACGCGGTAAGCACGTCTACGTGCAAAAGCCGCTGGTGCGCACGATTTGGGAAGCCCGCCAGTTGCGCGAGGCGGCCACCAAGTACAAGGTGGCCACCCAGATGGGCAACCAGGGCTACTCCAACGAAGGCACCCGGCAGGCGGCCGAGATCGTGTGGAACGGCGATCTCGGCAACGTCACCGAAGTGCACGCCTGGAGCGACCGGCCGATGTGGCCGCAGGGCATGACCGAGATTCCCCCGCCCGACCCGGTCCCCTCGACCCTCGACTGGAACCTGTGGCTGGGCGTCGCCGCCGACCGTCCGTTCACCGCGGGCGGCAAAACCCAGCCCGACGAGAATGACGGCTTCTTCTACCAGCCGTTCAACTGGCGCGGCTTTTACGACTTCGGCTGCGGCGCGCTGGGCGACATGGCCTGCCACATTCTGGGTGCGCCCAACATGGCGCTGCACCTTTCCCAACGCAAGATCGTCAGCGTGGAGTGCATCAAGAAGGAAGGCACCAGCCCGTTCCAGTTCCCCAAAGCTTCGGTGATTCGCTACGACTTCGCTCCGTACGGCAACATGCCGGCGCTGAAAGTCTTCTGGTACGACGGCCTGAAGGAGTCGCCGAAGATCGAGGGCGTGCCGGAAGGCGAATGGCTCGGCGACCCGCCCATGATCGGCGGCGGCGGGCGCGGCATGGGACGCGGACAGGGCGGTCCGGGAGGCGCCGGACGCGGACAGGGCGGCCCGATCAACGATCAGTTCCAGTCGCCCGGCCGGGTCTTCAACTGGGACCAGTTCCAGGCACTGAAATCCGCCACCGAGCCTCTGCGCTTCCCCAAACCGGACGGCAGCCTCTTCGTCGGCGACAAAGGCATGATGACTACCGGCACCTACGGGGAAATGACCCGCCTGCTTCCGATCGAGAAGATGAAGGATTACCACATGCCGCCGCCGCTGCTGACCCGCTCGCCCGGCCACATGCGCGACTTCATCCGCGCCTGCAAGGGCGGCGACCCGGCCTGCTCGAACTTCGACGTGGCCGCACCGTTCGTCGAGTGGATGCTGCTTGGCGTCGTCGCGCTGCGCAACGAGGGCAAGCTCGAGTACGACTCCGAGAAGATGCACATCACCAACAACGTCGAGGCCAACAAGCTTCTCAAGCCGGTCTTCCGCAAGGGCTGGGAATTCCACGCCGTCAAGACGGCGTAGCTCGACGGTCAATAGGGACTCGGCGCCGGCAGTTATGCCCGGCGCCGGGTTTGTACCACCTGGATTCCGGGCGCGCCCTCTGGCTGGATCCGGAGTTCGACGCGACGCCCCTCTTAACCTGCCCTCAGCACTCCTCGCAACACGTCCTCGCCGAAACCGCCCACTTCCAGCAGCCGCTCGCGCCGCCACAGAACAAATTTACCGCCCGCGCCCGGCGCCTCATCGTAGCCCTGCGCCAGAGCATGCGCCACCGCATCTGGCTCTATGCCACCGCCGCTCGATAGAACCCCGATCCGGCCGGTGGATGCCTCGCAGAGGCCCATGTTGATCGCCTCGACGAGGTCCTCCGTCTTGCCCCGCACAATCCTCAGCGACGCCGACCGCGCCGATAGACGCTCGAGCACCGCCACATTCGAACCCGCCACTGTGCCGGCCACAACCACGATCACTTCGACCGCCGCGGTCTGCCCCAGCGCCGACTGCAAGCTCCGCTCCAGCACATCGTCCTGCTCTCCCGCCAGCGGCACAATGATGGTCGCCACGGGCGCGGGCGCAGGGCGAAGCATCGCCGCGATGCGCCGCCGAACCCGCGCCGTCGCGGGCAAACGCACCAGCGGAGCGGACTCCGGCAGGCGCTCGAAGCGGTACCGCCGCGTGCCCGCAATCGGCCGCAACGACGAATCCGCCAGTTTCATCGTGCCAGACTTGACTGCCGCGAAGTCCGCGTTCCACATGTGCCGCAACTGCCGCCGGACCGGCAGGCGCAAGTTGGTATCGGGAGCTTCCGTGAGCGCTACCGGATGCCGGCGCCGGATGTACAGAAACTCGTCCAGGTTGCGGATCTTCATCGAGAAATGCGATCGCAGGAGGAACTGCGAGTCGTTCGAGAATCGCCGATCGGTCGAAAATCCGCCCGCGCGATGAAATGCGTCGCGCCGAACAATGGACGTGGGATGCAGCAGCGCATGGTGCGCCTCGATATTCAAAGATGCCGATACGTCCAAAGGATAGCGCCAGGCTTGCACAAGCCCGGAAATTTCATCCAGCTTCAGTTCGTGGCTGCCCACCATCCCGCAGCCGGACGATTCCAACTCCGCCCACAGCCGCACGAAGCGATCGGAGCAGGGCAGGTCGTCCGAATCCTGCCAAATGAAGGCCGGCTCCAGCGAGCGTTGCACCAACTCCTGGCGGACCACATAAGGGCCGCACGGCGCGGGACGGACGTAGTAGAACTCCGCACTACCGGCAAGCGCCGCATAAGCTTCCGGCCGTTCGACATCCAGCCCCACCCGCACCTTTACGGGCAGCCCGGCGTTCCTGGCGATATAGCGGAGCGCGGTTTTCAGATAATCCACGCTGCCGCGGTGTGCCATGATGAGCGCTGCGCGCGCCTCCGGACCAACCCTCGTAAGGCTCCAATCGGCTGGATACGGCAGTTGCCGTACCAGCAACGCCGACGCATCGGCCTCGCCGGCGCCCACCGCGAACAAGACGCGGTAGCACAGATCTTCGATCCGCACGTTGGCATCGATCGCGCCCAGCGAGCGCGAGCGCAGCAGGCCGGCGCCGGCCACCAAGGCATCCACGATTCCATCGGCACGCACCCGTTTCAGCGGTGGGGCAGATCGCTTCACCAGAAAGATGAGCGGGTCGCCTCCCGCCGGCAACTCGGCGCGCAGAGGAACGGCATCCGCTTCGAATGCGGCGATCAACTCCGGACCAATCGCCGCCACCAGTTCAATTTCCGGCGCCAGCAGTCCGGCAAACGACGGGACCGTCGCGCAGTTCCGCCATTCCTTCAGAATTTCTGGTGCGAACTCATCGCGCCGCAGTCCCAGGATCAGTCCCCGGGAGACTGCGGAATCGAGCCTCAGCATGTCGCAAGTCCTTGCATGGTATCACGGCCGGGCGCGTTCTCTGCTAAGATGGCCGATCGCTATGCCGACTGTCGCCGCCCGCCTGCGCTACCGCCTGCGCGGCGAAACCGCGGCCCTCAGCCTCTTCTCGTATCACGGCGTCGCGCCCGAACCCCTGCCGGTGGACTATGCCAGCTTTCTCCCGCTGGAGGTCTTCCGCGCGCAGATGGAGCGCATCGCGCGCCGCTACGACGTGCTGCCGTTCGACCAGGCGCTCGATCGTCTGTGGTCCGGCAAGTTGCGTTTTCCCGCGGCCGTCCTGACCTTCGACGATGGCTATCGGAACAACTCCGCGATTGCCTTCCCGCTGCTGCGAGGAATGGGCCTTCCGGCGACTCTGTTCGTGTGTACCGCGCCGGTCGCCGAAGGCCGCATGTTCTGGTTCGCGCGCTTGCACCGGGCGATCTGCCTGACGCGCCGCCGCGAGGTGGAGTGGCGCGGCGAGCGCTTCGATCTGACTGATCGCCATTCGCGGGCGATCGTCTCGAAGCGCTGGCGCACCGGGTTGAAGCAATTGCCGGCCGCCGAAATCGATGCGGCCTCCGATGCGCTCTGCCGCCTGCTGGAAGTGGAAGATGCCGCCGCCGATGACCCGCTGTTCGGCGTGATGGACGAAGTCGCCGTGCGCGCGCTGGCCACCGACGATCTGGTCACGCTCGGCGGCCACACCCGCCATCACTGGATTCTCAGCCGCCTGTGTGCCGCGGAGCAGCGGTCCGAAATCGCCGGTTGCGCGGACGATCTGGAACGCTGGACCGGCCGGCGCCCGCGCCTGTTCGCGTATCCCAACGGCCAGCCCGCGGATTTCACACCGGAATCGGACAGCCTGCTCCGCGAGCTCGGCTTCCGCGCCGCCGTCACCACCGTCGAAGCCTGCTGCACCGCCACCGACCAATGGTGGCGTCTGCCGCGCGTCCCCATGAGCGCACGCCGGTGGGAGCGCCGGGTCCGATGATCTTCCGCCGGCGATTGCGCATCGTGCTGCAGGTGGACCACCTGAAGTTGGGCGGGCTCGAAAAGAAGGTCGCGAACCTCGCCCTGCGCCTCGACCGCCGCCGCTTCGAGCCAGTGGTCTCCTGGCAGGGATGGGGCGAACTCGGTGAACTGCTATACGACGCCGGGGTCCCCTTGATCCGGATCCGGGCGCAGCAGGAAACCGTCGAGCAAATGGCAGCCCGTCTTAAAGAGTTGCGCGCTGTTATCTATCACTCGTTCCGGTTGCGCAAGAACGAGTTCGACGTGCTGGTCGCCGCCAAAGCGGGCGTTCCGCGGATCGTCACCAACCGCGCCAATGTGCGCCACTGGGACCCGCACATGCGAGTGCAGCCGTGGGAGATCGAACGGAACGCGCGCACGCATGCCATCACGGCATGCTGCCAGGCAGTGGCATCGGTCTGCTGCCGTGTGGAGCAGCAACCGGCCGAGAAGGTCGCGGTGCTCTATAACGGCGTGCCGCTTCCGGCCGGCGTCCCTGGCGCAGGCGGCATCCGCGCCGAGTTGGACTTGGTCCCCGGCACTCTGGTGCTCGGCTACACCGCCGCGTATCGCACTTTAAAGGCCCACGATGTACTGCTCGCGGCCTTCGCCAAGGTGCTGCGCGCGCATCCCCGGACGCACCTGATCTGTTGCGGACGCGTCATGGACCAGGAATGCGCCGCGCTCCCCGATCTCGCCGCCCGCCTGGGCATCGCCCGCAGCGTCAGCCTGCTCGACGCGCGCCGGGATGTCGCTTCGGTCTACCGCGATCTCGATCTCTACGTGCATCCATCGCGCTCGGAGGGGTTCTCCAACTCCGTGCTGGAGGCCATGGCCCACGGACTGCCG